>Ga0335073_10001283_pt1 | contig 33525 bp, 27 predicted proteins | sample Lox_Sample_22_FD_207093 | JGI IMG/M metagenome (GOLD analysis project Ga0335073, IMG submission 207093) | Soil microbial communities from Loxahatchee National Wildlife Refuge, Florida, United States - Lox_Sample_2.2 | ecosystem: Environmental > Terrestrial > Soil > Wetlands | place: USA... | reverse complement strand
ATGAAGCAGCATGATGTCCTTGTCGCTTGAAACGTCTTCGAGATCGACTTCGGTTCGATTGCAACGAACGGGTGCGAAATCGCCGTCGTGATCGAGAACGTAGGCGATACCGCCCGTCATACCCGCAGCGAAATTGCGTCCGGTGTTCCCAAGCACGACGACCAGGCCGTTGGTCATGTATTCGCAACCATGGTCGCCAACGCCTTCGACGACCGCAGTTGCGCCGGAGTTGCGCACCGCAAAGCGTTCGCCGGCCATGCCGCCAAAAAAGGCTTCGCCGCTGGTCGCTCCATACAAGCAGACGTTGCCGATCAAAATATTCTCTTCGGGCACGAAGCTGGAATTTTTGGGGTGATAAATGACAAGCCGGCCCCCGGAAAGCCCTTTGCCGACGTAATCATTGGCGTCACCCTCCAGAGTGAGGGTTACTCCTTTAGAGAGAAAAGCGCCGAAGCTCTGGCCGGCACAGCCGGTGAAATGGATCTTAATGGTATCGTCGGGCAGGCCAGCCGAGCCATAACGTCGCGCAATCTCCCCGCTCAGCATCGTTCCTACCGTTCTGTGGACATTCTTAATTTGCGTCTTCAGTTCTATAGGTTTGCGGCTCTCAATCGCTTCCTGCGCCATCACAATTAGCTTGCGGTCGAGCGCGTTTTCGAGACCGTGATCCTGAGCGATCAAACTGCGCCTGCCGACGTGGCTGGGAACCGGCGGATCGTAAAGCACGACCGAGAGATCGATCCCCTTGGCTTTCCAATGATCCACATCGGAGCGCTGAACCAGGCATTCGACTCGGCCGACCATCTCGTTCATGGTCCGGAAACCGAGCTCAGCCATGATCCTTCGCAGGTCTTCGGCCACGTAGAAGAAGAAATTGATCACGTGCTCGGGCTGGCCCTGGAATTTCTTGCGCAAATCAGGATCCTGGGTGGCGATTCCCACAGGGCACGTATTCAGATGGCACTTGCGCATCATGATGCAGCCCATCGAGATCAGCGCTGAAGTGGAAAACCCAAACTCCTCGGCGCCGAGCAGCGCCGCGACGGCTACATCGCGGCCGGTCTGCAATTTGCCGTCGACCTGGAGCTTGACGCGGCTGCGCAAATCGTTGAGCACCAGGACCTGCTGCGTTTCGGAAAGCCCAAGCTCCCAAGGGACACCGGCGTGGCGAATCGAACTGATGGGCGAGGCGCCGGTTCCACCGTCGTAGCCGCTGATGAGTATGACGTCCGCGTGAGCCTTGGCGACGCCGGCCGCCACTGTCCCGACTCCGGCTTCCGCGACGAGCTTCACGGAAATGCGGGCGCGCGGATTCGCGTTTTTCAGGTCATGGATAAGCTGCGCCAAATCCTCGATTGAATAAATGTCGTGATGAGGAGGCGGCGAAACCAAACCGACACCGGGGATCGAATGGCGCACACGGGCGATTTCATTATCAACTTTGTGGCCGGGCAGCTGGCCGCCTTCGCCGGGCTTCGCGCCCTGGGAAATTTTGATCTGTAGATCGTCGGAATTCACGAGGTAATTGATTGTGACGCCGAAACGCGCCGACGCCACCTGCTTGATCGCGCTCCGGCGCAAGTCGCCATTGGGGTCGGGGCGGAAACGCGATTCATCCTCACCGCCCTCGCCGGTGTTCGACTTGGCGCCCATGCGGTTCATGGCGATTGCCAGTGTCTCGTGCGCTTCCTTGCTGATAGAGCCGAATGACATTGCGCCGGTGGCAAAGCGCTTCACGATTTCCGAGGCCGGCTCGACTTCCTCCAACGGCACTGGAGACTCGGCAGGCTTGAAGTCGAACATACCGCGAAGCATGAGCAAATCGCGATTCTGTTCGTTCACGAGCTTGGCGAATTGTTCGTAGGTATCGAATCGCGATTCGCGCACGGCGTGCTGCAATTTGCTCACGGTGAGCGGGTTGAGCAGGTGCCGCTCGCCGTTCACGCGATATTGATACTCGCCGCCGATGCGGAGTTCGGTTTCCGACTCGCTCGGCGCGTGCATCGCGAATGCATGCTTCATTAGGGCTTCGCGGGCCAGCACGTCGATGCCGACGCCCTCGATACGGGACGCGGTGCCCGTGAAATAGCGCTCCACGAGCGAGCGATTCAGGCCGATGGCCTCGAAGATTTGCGCGCCCTGATAACTCTGCAGGGTGGAAATCCCCATTTTTGAAAACGTCTTGAGAAGGCCTTTGTCGGTGGCCTTCATATAGCTCTTGAAGACTTTGTCCCAGGTATACTCAGCGGGAAAATGCCGGTCCCTCCAGAGATCCTCAAGCGTTTCGATCGCAAGGTAGGGGTTCACGGCGCTTGCGCCGTAGCCAAGCAGTAACGCGAAGTGCATGATTTCGCGCGGTTCGCCGGACTCGACAATCAGCGCCACCTGATTGCGAGTTTTTTCCCGAATCAAGTGGTTATGCACGGCCGAAAGAGCGAGCAAACTCGGTATCGGCGCTTTTTCGTGATTCACTCCCCGGTCCGAGATAATCAGCAGCGTGTAACCGGATTTGATCGCCGCCGATGCGCGCTGGCACAGATCCTCAACCGCCTTTTCGAGTTCGGGTTCGCCGCCGGATACGGCAAAGTGAGCGGGCAGCGTGGTTGCCAGGAAATCGCCCCATTTTACGCTCCGCAATTTCTCCAGACGCCAATTGGAAATAATCGGGTGCCGCAGCTTGAGCGTGTGGCAATTCTTTGGGGTTTCATCGAGAATGTTCCCCTCGCAGCCTATATAGGAATTGAGGGACATCACCAGGTCTTCCCGAATCGGATCGATAGCCGGATTCGTTACCTGTGCGAATGTCTGCTTGAAATAGCTGAACAGCAGTTGCGGCTTTTCCGACAAACACGCTAACGGCGTGTCAACTCCCATCGAACCGATCGGCTCTTCGCCTTTGAGCGCCGCAGGCTGCAATATCGTCTTCAGGTCTTCGTCGGTGTATCCGAACGCGCGCTGACGCATCAATATGGTTTCGTGATTCGTCGGCAGCACGTGGCTGGGACTCGGTAAGTGGTCGAGGGTGATCTGATTCTCCCTGACCCATTTCGCGTACGGACGGCGAGATGCGAGCTGCATCTTCACTTCTTCGTCCGAAATCAGGCGCTTCTGCTCGGTATCGACGAGAAGCATGCGACCCGGCGCCAAGCGGCCCTTCATGCGCACGTCTTCCGGCTTGATCGGCAAAACGCCCGCCTCGGACGCCATGACGACCAAGCCATCGTTCGTGACGAGATACCGCCCCGGCCGCAGACCATTACGATCGAGCTTTGCGCCAACTACGCGGCCGTCAGTAAAAACGACTGCCGCCGGCCCGTCCCAAGGTTCCATCAGAGAGGCGTGGTATTCATAAAAGGCCTTGACGTTTTCCGGCATCGCCGCTTCACCGTCCCAAGCCTCGGGAATCAGCATCGACATCACGTGCGGCAAGCTGCGACCTGCAAGCGTTAAAAGCTCGACGGCATTGTCGAGCATCGCGGAATCGCTTCCACCGGGAGTAATAATCGGCAGGAGCTTTTTCATATCCTTACCGAATAGCGGCGACGCCAGCACGGACTGGCGTGCATACATCCAGTTTGCGTTGCCGCGCAGCGTGTTGATCTCGCCGTTGTGGCACACGTAGCGATACGGATGCGCCAGCTTCCAGCTGGGAAAAGTGTTTGTCGAAAAGCGCTGATGAACCAGGCAGATGGCGCTGGTCACCTCCGGGTCGGATAGCTCCGTGTAAAAATGCGAAATCTGCGGTGCGAGCAACAGCCCTTTATAGACGATCGTCCGCGAAGAGAGCGAAGGCAGGTAAAAGAAGTCCTTTTCCTTTAATCTAGACTCTTCCACCGCTGCTTCGGCGCGCTTCCGCACGACGTAAAGCTTGCGCTCGAGCGCGTCCTGATCCATGTCCTTGCCGCGGCGGATGAAGATCTGTTCGATATAGGGTTGCGAACTGCGCGCCAGGCGCCCGATCGAATTCCCATTAATTGGCGTGTCGCGCCAACCAAGGACGGTGAGGCCCTCCTGACGCGCTGCTTTCTCCAATATGCCTTCGCAGATGATCCGCTCTTGTGGGTCAACAGGAAGGAAAACCATGCCGATGCCATACTCGCCCACATTGGGCAGGCTGATGCCGAGCGCGGCACACTCTCTCGCGAAGAAAGCATGCGGAATCTGAATCAGGATGCCCGCGCCGTCGCCGGTTGCCGGGTCGCACCCGCAGGCACCACGGTGCGTCAAATTGACGAGGACCTGTATGCCCTTCTGAACGATCTCGTGCGACTTATCGCCTTCTATGTTCGCGAGGAAGCCCACGCCACAAGCGTCGTGCTCATGACGCGGATCGTATAGTCCCTGCGCCGGGGGCAGCCCGCAGTAGGGATAAGCAACTTTGCTTTCAGTTTTGTCTCTCATCTGTATTGGCGCCAGAGACCCTTCCCAAGGAAACTACGATCTTAGGCTTCGCCCTATGAGCCGGACGGAGCCAAAGCCCATGCCGCACATCAATAAAGGGACTCACTAGCATGCCACAGAATGCTCCACAACTCATCAGCAACGTTAACAAAAAACGGAAGCCGGCCGATACGGCGGTTGCCCGGTTGCTCCTCTGTCAGCCGACTGGAATTTTGGAGATAACGCGACGTATGAGCCTATTGGGCACCGGCATCGAGTCTCCAAACTCGAAACTCGGTTCGAGGGGGACGGGGGGACGGTCGTCATAGTGAATTGTGCATAAAGGTTCACGATGAGCTACGCGGTCGGAGACCTTTTTGTGGATCACGATTCCTACGGCGGGATCGATGGAGTCTTCTTTCTTTTCGCGGCCACCGCCTAACATGACGCACGCTCTGCCAATCGCCTCGGAGTCGATTGCGGTGATATAGCCGGCTTGAGGACTCAGGACGTCGAGCGAATGCTGTGCCTTCGGCAGCAAGGACGGATTGTCTATCGTTTCCGGGTCGCCTCCTTGTAACTCGACCATTTGACGAAACTTAGCGAGAGCTTCGCCCGACTGGATCAATTCCTGGGCAAGCTCCTTTGCAGCGGCAAGATTTGTGGAGCGACCGCCGACCACGAACATCCAGGCCGCGAGCTCTTTGCAAAGCTCGCGCAGGTCTTCCGGGCCTTCGCCTCGGAGGACTTGCAGTATTTCTTTCACTTCCAATGAGTTGCCAACTGCCAAGCCCAGGGGTTGGTCCATATCGGTAAGCAAGGCGACCATTTTTTTGCCCATTCTCTCGCCTGTCTCCACCAGCAGTTCCGCGAGAAACGTGGCCTCTTCCTCGGTTTTCATGAAGGCGCCCGAACCGGTCTTCACATCGAGGACCAGACCGTCGATGCCCTCGGCGAGTTTTTTGCTCATGATTGAGGCGCAGATCAGGAATGGGCTCTCAACCGTCCCGGTGACGTCGCGAAGGGCGTAAAGTTTCTTGTCTGCCGGAGCTATTTCAGCTGTCTGGCCGATCATGCAGCAACCACAGGCCTTCAGGACTTCGCGAAAACGGGCAATCGACAAGTTCACGTTAAAGCCGGGTATGGATTCGAGCTTGTCGAGCGTTCCGCCCGTGTGCCCGAGACCGCGTCCACTGATCATGGGCACGATGAGGCCGCCCGCCGCCACCAGCGGAGCGAGAACCAGCGAGGTCTTGTCTCCGACGCCACCGGTCGAGTGCTTATCCACTTTGGCCGCGGGGAAATCCGAAAGATCGAGGACCTCGCCCGAATGGAGCATTGCCTCGGTTAGCGCCGCCGTTTCGCTGCGATTGAGGCCACGAAGAAAAGCAGCCATCAACCAGGCCGACACTTGATAGTCGGGAATGTCGCCTCGCGTGTAGCCTCGAACTAGAGCCTCGATTTCGTCGGGAGACAGTTCTTCGCCATCACGTTTTTTGCGGATGACATCAATCACGCGAAAGGCAGCAGGCATATTCATCTGGTCACTTGAGGCGAAAGCCTTCGGGCAGGAGGTCAGTGATCTTCATGCATTTCCAGCCTTTGCCGCCTTGGAAATAGACCACGGCTCGCGGGCCGAATTCGTAAATCACCTGGCGGCATGCGCCACAGGGCGCGCAGGAGGTACCCTGCTCGCAGACGACCGCGACTTCAGCTATTTCCATCGACGGTCCGAGCATGGCAACGGCCGAGAAGATCGCGGTGCGCTCAGCACAATTCGTCATGCCGTAGGAAGCATTTTCGACGTTGCATCCGGAGAAGATCTCGCCGGTTGCGGTGCGAAGCGCCGCGCCTACCTTGAAATTCGAGTAGGGCGCATGGGCGTTTTTCATGGCGGCACGAGCGGCGTCCAGAAGCGGTTTGCTGCCGTGCTTCGCGCTTTTTGGCGTGCGCATGATCGTGCAATCCTATGACAAACAGACTCTTAAGCGTAGTAATATCGCGTCGATGACGAGTATAGATTTTTCGGATTGGCGAAGCGTGGCGAAGATTATCGAACAGACGCTGCTGCGGCCTGAGGCCACGCCCGAACAGGTGACGAAGCTGTGCGAGGAAGCTCGCGAATACGGATTCGGCGTGGCGATGGTGAATGCGTGTCACGTGGAGCTGGTGAGGGACTGTTTGCACGGGACGGATACGCGCGTGGGAGTGGTGGCTGGGTTTCCTCTCGGCGCGACTCTGGGCAACGTAAAAACGTTCGAAGCGATTGAATCCATTCGACTTGGGGCTAAGGAAGTCGACATGGTGATCAACGTGGGCGCACTGAAATCGGGCGATCGCGAGTTCGTGTATTCGGACATTCGAGGCATGGCGGACGCGGCTCACGATGAGGGCGCTAAGCTGAAAGTGATTATCGAGACGATCCTGCTTACGGACGAGGAGAAGGTGCTCGCCTGCAAGCTCAGCGAAGAGGCTGGCGCAGACTTCGTCAAGACTTCGACTGGCTTTCTGGGGGGAGTAGCAACGGTTGCGGACGTGGCACTTATGCGGAAGACGGTGAAGATCGGAGTGAAGGCCTCGGGAGGCATTCGGACAGCCGCCGATGCGAGAGCGATGGTCGAGGCAGGGGCTGACCGCCTGGGGACAAGCAGCGGGGTGAAGATCATTCGCGAGTTGCGAGGCGAGCGGTGAGCGGACCCCCGCGGAATTGCGCGGTGCCAAGGTACGCTTAAAAACGGGTTTTGGGGCGGTTTTTTCGCGCATCGCGCTACGGCTTGAAGTATTCGCGGCGGGCGATTTCCACTAAAGGCACATAAGTTGGGGCGGGCCGCATTCGGCCTCGTGCGCCTGCGATACGCGCGCGCCTACGAAGGCAAATTCAAAAACCAAGAGAGCTGTTCGTCGAGAGGTACGCAACCCTCGCTGCATCACTTATCATCGGCGCGATTGACCATCGGGACCAATTGCATCGAATGTGAAATTCGGGGCTCGCTGTAAGGCGGGAGGTAATGCATAATGGCAATCTTCCCGAGGGCGTTGCTTCACCCAAGTTGAGGATTCGCGGCTTGCGGAAAGCGGCAGGCTCAGGGAGAGGCGTAGCTAAAGGAGCGCTGAATGCACCGGTTCGTGGGCCTTCTAGGGGTCCTGACGATGCTGACGCTGGGATGGATTTTTTCGACGGACCGGCGCGCGATCCGCTACAAGACGGTTGCCTGGGGGCTGGGCCTGCAGATCTCCTTTGCGTTCCTGGTGATCAAGTGGGAATACGGGCGCTATGTGTTTCAGCGGCTTGGCGCGGCCGCGAACTGGCTGCTGGATTTCGCTTTTTACGGATCGAGTTTCGTCTTCGGGAGCCTGGGACAAAAGGGTTCCCCGATGGGCTTCTTTTTCGCATTCCAGGCGCTGCCCACAATCATCTTCGTCGCGGCATTTTTCGCGCTGCTCTATCACATCGGCGTGATGCAGGTGATCGTGAAGGGCACGGCGCGCGTGATGAGCAGCCTGATGGGCGCGAGCGGGGCTGAATCGCTGAACGTGGCGGCGAGCATCTTCATGGGGCAAACGGAAGCGCCGCTTTCCATCCGCCCTTTCCTGCCTGACGTGACGCAATCCGAACTGATGACGATCATGACCAGCGGGATGGCGCACGTCTCCGGGGGCATGATGGCCGCGTACATTCTTTATGGAATCAAGGCCGAGCATCTGCTGGCGGCCGTGATCATGACGGCGCCGGGAACGATCCTGATCTCGAAAATCCTGGTGCCAGAAACGGGTAAGCCGCTCACGGCCGGAAAAATAGAAATGGCGGAAATGGAGCGGGACGCCAACGTGCTGGGAGCGATTTCGCGCGGGACGATCGACGGACTGCACCTGGCGCTGAACGTGGCAGCAATGCTGATTTCGTTCATCGCACTGATCTACCTGGTGGATGGGTGCTTCGGGATCGTGCACCACTGGATCGGGTGGTTTCCTTCGAGCATCGAACAGGTTTTTGGCTGGATCTTTTCACCGATAGCGTGGCTGATCGGCGTGCCGTGGCACGATTGCCATACGATCGGCGACCTGCTCGGCTTGCGCATGGTGACGAATGAACTTGTGGCTTTCCAACGGCTCGGGCCGATGCAGAACGCGCTCGATCCGCGGTCTTTTACGATCGCGACTTTTGCGTTGTGCGGTTTTGCAAACCTGAGTTCGATCGGGATTCAAATCGGCGGCATCGGCGCGCTTGCGCCAAACAAGAAATCCGAGCTGGCGAAACTGGGAGTGCGCGCGATGCTGGCGGGAACGATGGCCAACCTGATGTCCGCCTCACTGGTCGGGGTCATGCTGAAATGAAATCGGACAAAGGCGCACGCGCGGCGGGACCGAGTGAATTCGATCTCGCCAAACGAGCCGCGAAATTCGTGTATTCAAAGACGAAGCTGCGGCCAAAAGTGGGACTGGTGCTGGGGTCGGGGCTGGGCGGGCTGGTGGATGGACTTGCGGACGCGGCGAGAATCCCTTACGCGAAAATTCCGTCGTTTCCGCAATCGACAGTAGACGGGCACGAAGGCACGCTGGCGATCGGGAAGCAGGGCGATGTGCCGCTGGCGGTGATGATCGGGCGCGTCCACCTTTATGAGGGATATTCGGCCCGGCAGATCACGTTTCCGATGCGCGTTTTTTTCCAGATGGGAATACGCGCGGTGATTTTGACGAATGCGGCAGGCGCCATCAACGGGAAGTATGCGCAAGGCGCGCTAGTGATGATTCGCGACCACATCAATCTGCAGGGTACAAATCCGCTGATGGGACGGAACGATGCGCGCTTTGGCCCGCGATTCCCGGATATGACACAGCCCTACGCGAATGAATATCGTGAAATGGCCAACGCGGAGGCCCGGCGGCTGGAGATTCCGCTCCATGAGGGAGTCTACGCGGCGCTCACAGGGCCGAGCTACGAAACGCCGGCGGAAATTCGTTTCCTGAAGATGATCGGGGCCGACCTCGTGGGAATGTCGACGGTGCCGAGCGTGATTGCGGCGCGGCACATGGGCATGCGGGTGCTGGCCATCTCCTGCGTGACGAACATGGCCGCCGGCATCCTGGACCAGGAAATCGATCACAACGAAGTGATGGAAACGGGGAATCGCGTGCGAGCGCAGTTCGTGTCGCTATTGCGCGCCGTGGTGCCGCGAGTCGCGGCAGACGTGGCGTAGCGGCCGCTTTGGCGTCCCCCGAAGCGTTTCTTTCAGGCGCCCGGCCGGGCTGCGGCTGCGCCGCTGCGAATTGGCGAGTGAGCTGTTGTTTCTCGCGTGAGTCAAAAGCGAAGGCGGAAGCTGGAATTGTTGGCCCTCCGTGTTCTTCGGCGCGGGCGATTTCTTGACCGTACCGGAGCGCTCGCATAGACTAGGAGATTCACCAGCAGCTGTGAAGCGCGCCGATTGGCCGGCACTGCGCGAAGCTCCGCGGGAGCTTTTATTCTGAAGAGGAGAAATTTCGTTGCCGAAGAGAACGTATCAACCACATAAGCGCCGCCGGCACAAGAAGCACGGCTTTCGCGCCCGGATGAAAACCAAGGGCGGAGTAAAGGTTCTTGCAGCACGCCGAAGAAAGGGACGTCACAGCCTCACACGCGTCTAAACGAATGATGCGCGGGCTTCCGCGCGACTGCCGTCTTTTACGCCGCGCCGAATATGATGCGGTGTATCGCGAGGGGCGTCGCCGCAGCAGCCGCGAGTTCACCGTTTTTCTCCGCCCCAATGGTCTGGAACGTAGCCGTTTTGGCTGGAGCGTTAAAAAAGCGCTGGGGAGCGCTGTGCGGCGCAACCGCATCCGGCGGAGACTGCGTGAAATCGTCAGGTTGCACCGCGAGGAGATTTTAACGGGATGGGATGTGGTGATTCATCCGCGCAGCACGGCGGCGACGGCGGAGTTTGCAGCGGTGGCCGCGGAACTGCTGAAGCTGCTGCCGCGCGAGTAAAGGGCCGAGCGAGCCATTCGGTGGGCGCGTGGATCCTTCTCGTATTCGTGCGGCTTTACGTGCTTTTTCTCTCGCCTATTCTGGGAGGCGCCTGCAAGTTTTATCCCTCCTGCTCGAACTATGCTTACGAGGCAGTGGCCCGGCACGGAGCGCGCAAGGGAGCGTGGCTTGCGGCGAAGCGATTGTTGCGATGCAGGCCGTTTACACAGGGCGGCTTCGATCCTGTGCCGGAAGTTTTGTATGAGGAAGACGCTTTGCAGGAACCGAGTTCGGCGGCTGCGAATGGAGCGGGGCTTACGCCACAAAGCATAACTCACCGGCCGACCCAACCCGTGATTACCGAGACGTGGTCCGCTGCCGGGACGTTAGGCGTGGAGCGCAGACTGTGAAGGAAATGTCAGATCAGACCCGCGCCGCGGTCTTCTTCGTCATCGCGGTCGGGATTTTTATACTTTGGTCGCATTTCTTCATGCCGGCTTCACCAACCCCTTCGCAGTCCGCACAGAAGGCGCAGACCTCACAAGCGGTTTCGACATCGACAACTCAGGCGACAGCTCAGGCCGTCCCGGCGGTGCCTTCTGTGCCGGCGACGATTCAGGCCGTTCAGGCCAAGGCCGAAAACACGGTCACGGTGGGAAGTTCGCTGTACGACGTCGAGCTCTCAAACCGGGGCGGGGTGGTGCGGAGCTGGCGGTTGGAAAAGTACCTGAACGATCAAAAACCGCCGCAGCCGCTCGATTTGGTGAATGCGGACTCGTCGCAGGAACTCGGCTGGCCGCTTTCGCTTTATCTCTCGGATCCGAATCTCGAGAGTGAGGCAAATTCGGGACTCTATCAAATTACGCCGTCAGCCGGCCCTCTCAAGGCGCCGGCGCAGGTAACCATGCAGTGGAGCAACGGCCATCTGAGCGTGACGAAAAAGCTGGACTTCACGAAAACCTACGATACGGACCTCGACGTCTCGGTGACGCTCGACGGGAAACCGATTCCTTTCGCAGTAGCCTGGCGGGGCGAGTTTGGCGACAAGGACGTGTATCAGTCCGTGCTGCTGAACGTCTTCTACGACGAGAACGGCAAGTTAAATCTCGAGGCCTACAAGAACCTGGGCAATCCAAGCAATCGCATCGAACCGGCTGAGCGCGCCGGCCCGATGGATTACGCCGGCATTCAAGATCAATTCTTTGCGGCGGCGTTTATTCCTCGAGGCAATACGACGGGGCTGGCGCTTTGGGACTGGACGCAATGGCATCATTATGTTGAGAACAACCAGAATCAAAGCGAGCCTTTGCCGCAAATGGCCGCGGGACCGGTTACACCGGGTCCTTTATCTGCGCGGCTTTTCGTCGGCCCCAAGGATTTGCAGGTTCTGGCGCAGCAGACTCCTTCGCTGGAAGGACTGGTTCAATTTGGCTGGACGGCCTTTATCGCAAAGCCGCTGCTTCTGATTCTGGAGTGGATGCACAAGTACATTCCGAATTATGGATGGGTGATCGTCGTCTTCACGATTTTGCTCAACACGCTGCTTTTCCCCGTCAAGATGTATTCGTTCAAGTCCGCGCGGAAGATGCAGCTGGTAGCGCCGGAAATCAAGGCGATTCAGGATCGGTATAAGAAATATGCGATGCGCGATCCGCGCAAGCAGAAGATGAATGAAGAAGTGATGGCGGTCTATTCGCGCGAGGGAATCAACCCGGCCAGCGGTTGCCTGCCGATGCTGCCGCAGATCATCATCCTGTGGGCGTTTTATCGAGTGCTGGAATATTCGATCGTATTGCGGCACGAGCCGTGGATCTGGTGGATACACGATCTTTCGGCGCGCGACCCGTATTACATTATTCCGGCGGCGATGGCGGTGACCAGCTTCACCATGCAGAAAATGACGCCGATGCCGGTGACAACGGACCCCGCTCAACGGCGCATGATGATGCTGATGCCGCTGGCTTTTGTGCTGTTTCTATTTCGCTATGCGGCCGGATTGAATCTCTACTATTTCTTGTCTAACCTTGTGGGCACGGGACAACAGTGGTATTTGAATCGAACACAGCCGCTCCCTTCGCGGAGCAAGTTCAAGAAGAGCCGCAATGAGTGAGCGACGCGTGCAGCCGCGAAAACCCGGTCAGCAGCGTGGCGCGCCGCATTCCCCTTTGCCGCGGCTCGATTCGGAACGCGCTACGCGCGAACTGAAGAGCTTTCTCGAGCTGGCGATGCGCGAGGGCGGATTCGCGCTGGAATGGGAGATTTCCCTCGAGCCGGTCGCGGAAGACGGACAGGGCGGCATCGTGGTTGCGTTTCGAGGCGAAGACGAGCCATTACTGCTCGAACGCAATGCGGAATTGCTGTTGGCCCTGGAGTATATTGCGCATCGTTGGCTCCGACTCGATCCGCGGCTGCATGACCATGTGCGATTTGATTGTGGCGGCTACCGCGCCGAACGGCTGGATGAGTTGAAGCTATCCGCAAAGGTTGCTGCACAGCGAGTGCGGGAGACGGGCGAACCGTTTCGCTTCAACCCGATGTCTTCGCGTGAACGCAGGCTGATTCATCTTGAACTGGCGAACGCGAACGATGTGAGAACCGTGAGCGAGGGCTCCGGAGACCGCCGGCAACTCGTTATTTATCCCGTCACGAGAAAGTCGAACCGCACAGCCTAGGGCATTAAGCCCCCAACCAACGGCCCACCGGTTGCAATTTTTCGACGTGATCGCAGATTACTTTCAAGACTGCAGTGATCGGGATCGCCAGCAGCAGCCCCAATGGTCCCCAGAGCCAGCCCCAGAACAGCAGCGCCACTGTGAGCGCAAGCGCATTGAGGCGCACGCGCCATCCGACGAGAGCTGGAATGAGCAGGTTTGCCGTGACGAGATGGAATAAAGTTAGAACGGCGAACATGCCGAGAAACGGCCCCACCGTGTGATATTGCTTCAATCCGATCAGCAAGGGAGGAATCCAGGAGAGAACCACTCCCAGGTATGGGACGAGATTGCACATACCGGAGACCAAGCCGGTGAGAAACGGGAAATCGAGGCCCATAATCCAAAAGAAAAGCCAGCTCGCAAACACCAGAACGAGTCCGACGAGCGCGGTACCCACGAGATAACTTCGCAAGACCTGTGTGACATCAGATAAGGCTTCTTTTACCTGGGTGCGCTGATCGGGCGGGAATAATTGCATGGTCGCGTGCCAGACCTGGCGTTTCGCGGCCAGCATGAAGAAAAGCAGAAAAGGCACGAAGGTCGCGGAAAGCAAGAATACTTCGAGCGATCCGAGCCTCGCCAGCACGGCGTTACGAACGGGATGAGACTCGGCGACTTCCACGATTTGCTGGCCGGGCTGTTCGACGGGCGTGATTTCAGAAACGTGAGCCTCGAAGCTGGAAAGCTTTTCTTCAACATCCAACGATGCGGCGCGCAGCGGCTGGCGATATTGCGGCCAGTCCCGCCCAAACTGATCGGCGCGGTCGACGAGCGTCCAGCCAAGCACCGCGATCAGCGCGAGAGTGACAAGCACAACAATCAGCGAACCGAGCGCACGCGGCACGTGCCACGATTCCATCCATGTGACCAGGGGGTCGAGAAAGTAAGCGGCCAGCACGGCGACGACGAGCGTCATCAAAACCGTGGACGCGAAGTAACAGAACGCGATCACCATTCCCGCGGCGATGATCCGTGCGCTCGCCGAAGCGGCCGTCACGATTTTGGCTTCTTCTACAGGCATTGCCGTAACGATAGCATAGCCGGGCCTTTTCGCATTCCCAACCGGCTGCGCTGGTGTTAGGCGTTAACTGCTCCTGCGGGCAGGTGCAGCCGGCGCTCCGGCGTTGATCTTTACGGCCTTGAAACATTCAGGTTGCACGCTAGGACTGTGACAGCGATGCTAAAATAATCCTCCCGGCGCCCATGGATTGCGCAGAATCGGAGTGCGTGGCTTCAGGGCAAGAGCCCTGCGGAACACGCGGGGTTGCGGCGGGGCTCGAAGTTGCGTCCTTCCGAACCGGCCTTTTCCCCGCAAACTATAGAAGACTGAATTATGGCAAAACATCTATTTGGAACAGACGGCATTCGCGGAGTTCCCGGGACGTACCCGCTTGATGATGCCACTCTTGAGAACGTGGGCTTCGCCCTTGGAGAGTATCTTTCTTCTCAAAAAATAGCCGGAAAATCACCGCGCGTGCTGATCGGGCGGGATACGCGCGAGTCCGGGCCACACATGGCGGACGAAATTGCGACAGGATTGATCGCGGGAGGCACAGAGGCGGTATCGGCCGGAATCCTGACTACACCGGGCGTCGCCTGGCTTGTGAACCGCGAAGGCTTCGCCGCAGGCGTGGTGATTTCGGCTTCGCATAACCCTTACCACGACAATGGCGTGAAGCTGATCTCGTCCGCCGGAATGAAATTTCCTGACGCGACGGAAGCGCAATTGGAAGAGGCGATCCTTGCGCGGAATGGAGCGAAATCCGCGAGAAGGGGTTCTCCCTCCCAAGCCGAAGAGGCGTTGCACCACGATTACCTGAGCGGATTGCGGGTGGCAGTCCTGCCTGGCGCGAAAATTTCGGGGATGAAGCTGGTGCTCGATTGCGGCAATGGCGCGGCCAGCGAATTGGCGCCGCAACTGTTTCGCTCGCTGGGCGCCGAAGTGATCGCTATCAATGACCGTCCCGATGGGAAGAATATCAATGCCAATTGCGGTTCGCTGCACACAGAGGGATTGCAGGAAAAGGTTGTCGGCTCCAAAGCGGATCTCGGCGTCGCGTTCGACGGCGATGCGGACCGCTCGCTTTTCGTGAGCGCTTCCGGGAAGTTAGTGGATGGCGATGGGGTGCTGTTAGTCGCCGGCCGCTACTTGAACTCAACCGGGCAGTTAAAAGGCACTACGATTGTCGGGACCACGATGGCTAACCTAGGCCTGGAGCGCGCGCTGGAAAAATCGGGCCTGCACTTGGCGAGGACAGCTGTTGGCGACCGGTATGTCCTTGAGGAAATGCAAAGAATCGGCGCCAATCTCGGCGGAGAACAGTCCGGGCACATTCTTTTCCTTGACGACGCAACGACCGGCGACGGCATGCTTACCGCGGTAAAGATCGCGTCGATCATCTCAATTGCCGGGCCGCTCGATTCCTTGGTAAGCGATCTGAAGATCTTCCCGCAAAAGATCGTGAACGTGCGCGTGAAGTCGAAACCGACTCTCGAAAGCCTGCCGGAAGTGTCGCAGGCGTTGAAATCCGCGGAGAACGCGTTGGGCGCCAGCGGGCGAGTGGTATTGCGCTATTCGGGCACTGAACCTCTTGCGCGTGTGATGGTCGAAGCTGAGCGGGAAGCGGATGTGCTGCGCTGGACGGATGCCCTCGCGGGTGCGCTTCGCACAGCGATCGGCGTTTAGCGAGTCCGCGCTCTGCCTTCCAAAGAATGTAGCCCCAATAGCCCCGCACTTTCATAAAGTGGATAATCGATAGCTGGCGATCTGGTGCTCACGGGCCTTGACATCGCCTATTCCATTGCAAACAATGCATTTATCTATATCAGGTAAAATACGGATACGGTGGCAATCCGCGTGCAGTAAGTAGACCCGGCTGTCTCGTATCCCGGGGTGGGCCGGTTTCCGCCGCGCCGGAACCGGAATCTAGGGGTAGAGCAAGCGAAAAGCGGGGGTCCGTGGGGGACCCCCAATTTTTTTGCCCGCAAGACCTTCCTTCGATCGGCCAATAAGGCCGCTTGACCCCGCAATCCTACACTTGCTATGTTGAGAATTTACACTGGGGCAATTTTGCCCAGTGTGAGGTGAGCCTGCCGTCTGGAAGCTTCCTCCGGATATGAGCCTCAAGAAAATCATCGTTCGTGGCGCGCGTCAGCATAATTTGAAGAACCTCCATCTGGAGATTCCTCGGAACACACTGACGGTCGTGACCGGTCTTTCCGGCTCTGGGAAGTCCTCGCTCGCCTTCGACACCCTTTACGCGGAGGGCCAGCGCCGCTACGTGGAATCGCTTTCTGCCTATGCGCGGCAGTTCCTCGATCAAATGGAACGGCCGGAGGTGGATTCGGTCGAGGGGCTCTCGCCTTCGATCGCTATCGAGCAAAAGACGACGACGCGTTCGCCGCGCTCGACCGTGGGCACGATCACGGAGATTTACGATTATCTCCGCGTGGTCTATAGCGCGATTGGAACGCCTCATTGCCCGAAATGCGGCAAGCCCATAACCCGCCAATCGACCGAGCAAATCGTGCAGTCGATTCTGGCGTTGAAACCCGATGAACGGATCATGGTGCTCGCGCCGGTAGTTCGCGGCAGAAAGGGCGAATACAAAAAGGAGCTGGATAAATACGCCAGGGACGGTTACGTCCGCGCGCGAATCGACGGCGAGCTCGTAAATCTGGATGAGCCTCCAGCGTTGGACCGGCGCAAGAATCATACAATCGAGATCGTGATCGACCGCGTTCTGCTGAAGGGTAACGTCACGCAACGCCTTGAGCAATCGATCGAGACCGCGCTCAAGCTGACGGGCGGCCTGGTTACCATCGTGGTCGTCGGGGGCGAAGAGCACGTCTATTCGGAAAAGTTGGCATGCCCCGATTGCGGCATCTCAGTGCCGCAGCTCGAACCGCGCTCGTTCAGCTTCAACTCACCATACGGCGCGTGCCCCGAATGCCACGGCCTTGGCTCGAATTACGAATTCGATCCAGCCAAAGTGATCGTCGATTGGAGCAAGCCGCTTTTCGAAGGCGGCTTGGGGCCCGGCGCGGGTTCGGCTTACTTGCAGCGCACGCTGCAGCTCGCGTCAGTGGCGTATGGGTTTGATTTGGACACTCCGTTTGAAAAGTTCCCGCGAAAAGTGCAAAACCTGATTCTTCATGGGAATCCTGAGAACGGTGGCTCTTCGAAAAGCCTCAATTTTCAGGGGCTTCTGGCTCATTTGGAGAGCGGGCTCGAGGAGTCGAGATCTGACGAATATCGCGAATGGCTGACGCAATATATGTCGCCGTCCGTCTGCACCGCCTGCCACGGCCTGCGTCTACGGCCGGAAAGCCTCGCTGTGAAAATCGCCGGCCTTTCGATCGCTGATTTCACTGCGCTCGCGCTCGACGAAGCGCGGCCGGCGGTGGATAAAATTCGCGATCAGCTGACCTTGCGCCAACGAAAGATTGCAGGCAGGCCCCTTGCCGAAGTTGCGGAGCGCCTCGATTTTCTTCTCGCGGTCGGGCTGAGCTATCTCACGTTGGATCGTTCTGCCGCAACCCTCTCCGGAGGCGAGGCGCAGCGCATCCGTCTCGCGACGCAGATCGGCTCGCGTCTCCGCGGGGTACTTTATGTGCTGGACGAGCCCTCGATCGGATTGCATGCGCGCGACAACGGCCGCCTGATCACTACGCTGGAAACGCTCCGCGATTTGGGAAACACCGTGCTTGTGGTGGAACACGACGAAGAGACGATTCGCCGCGCGGATTATGTGCTGGATCTAGGTCCCGGCGCGGGCACCGCAGGAGGCCATCTGGTCGCGGCGGGGTCTCCCGAGGAAATTGCCGCGAATCCAGCATCGCTCACGGGCCAATACCTTTCCGGCCAAGCGGAGATCCCCGTGCCTGCAACGCGGCGAAGCCCCAGCGATAAAGTGATCTCCATCTTGGGAGCCAGCGGCAACAATTTGAAGAACATTGATGTCGCTATCCCGCTCGGGTTGCTGAACGTTGTGACGGGAGTCTCGGGCTCGGGCAAGTCGACGCTGGTGAACGATATTCTGTACGTTGCGCTCGCGGCGAGGCTGTATCGCTCCATGGAAAAACCGGCCGCGCACCGCGCTGTGATGGGCATCGAGCACATCGACAAAGTAATTCAAATCGATCAGGCGCCGATCGGGCGCACGCCGCGGTCCAACCCGGCGACTTATACCAGCGTTTTTGCGTCGATCCGCGAGCTTTATGCGATGCTGCCTGAATCGCGCGAGCGCGGATATAAACCGGGACGCTTCAGCTTCAATGTGAAGGGCGGCCGTTGCGAAGCGTGCCAGGGCGACGGTCAGCGCCGGATCGAAATGAATTTTCTCCCGGATGTGTACGTTACGTGCGAAGTCTGCCGAGGCAAACGCTACAACGCCGAGACGCTGGCGGTGCGTTACAAGGGCCTCTCGATTTCAGATATGCTGGACCTGCCAATCGAAGAGGCTCTGAAGGTGCTTGAGAATATTCCGGCCATCCAGCAAAAGCTGCAGACCTTGGTGGACGTGGGCCTCGGTTATATTCAGCTGGGGCAATCAGCGACAACGCTTTCCGGCGGGGAAGCGCAGCGCACGAAGCTGGCGCGCGAGCTTTCGCGCCGGCAAACCGGACGCACGCTCTATATTTTAGACGAGCCGACTACAGGCCTGCACTTCGACGACGTAAAGAAACTGATGGATGTCTTGAACCGTCTGGTTTCGCTGGGGAATACCGTGCTGATCGTGGAGCACAACCTGGACGTTATCAAGCAGGCGGATTGGATCATCGACCTTGGTCCGGAGGGTGGCTCAGCTGGCGGCCGCATCGTCGCACAGGGACCTCCCGAACTTGTGGCGCGCTCTAAAAAATCCTACACAGGACAAAGCCTCGCACGACTTCTGGGGCAGCGGAACGGCGGCGCGAAATGAGCTCCGATTTTTCGCCTGTGCCGCCGCGTCAATTGGACGAAGGCAGCCCGGAATTTCTGTCCGAGCCTCCGCATTTTTCGCATCCGCGGATTCCGGAGGACATCCGCGTGCCATGGGATTTGTGGGATATCGTTTTGTTGGTGCTGGTCGTTTTGGTCGCCACGTTTTTTATCGGCTTGGTCGTAGTCGGCATCTTCGTGGTCTCCGGCGTCAGGATGGCGGCGATTGAGCAGTCCGGCCGCGATCAGGCGCTCGTGAGCATCGTTGCGCAAGCGCTCATCGATCTGGCGATTTTGGGATACTTGGCTCTGCAGATTGGCGTGAGATTCCGCGAGCCTTTCTGGCAAACGATCGGCTGGCGCAAGCTCGATCCCGGCATAATCCCGCGCTGGGTCGCGTATTGCGGCTTGGTGTTCGCGGGAGCGGTGGTCGCGATTCTGGTCAATACCGCGTCGAATGTGCACCCGCCAAAGGGGAATCTTCCGATCGATGCGGTTTACCAGGACCGCCTAAGCACGCTCCTGTTTCTTCTGATGGCCGTACTGCTTGCACCACTCGTGGAGGAGACCGTCTTCCGGGGGTATATCTATCCGGCGATCGCGAAGGCTTGGGGAGTCGTGGTGAGCATATTCGTCACGGGCGCGCTCTTCGGTCTCTTGCATGGATTTCAATTAGGCGGCGCCATGTGGCAGATCGCACTTCTAGTAATGGTAGGGATTATTTTTACGTGGGTGCGCGCCAGCGCGCGCACGGTGGTGGCGAGTTATTGCATGCACGTCGGTTACAACTCGTTCCTATTGGTTGGGTTTCTCGCCTCGACGCACTTACTCAGATCAATGCCGCCGCACTAAACGACTCAGTTTCCTTCGTCGGCGCCCTCGACGTCCGTATGTCCGATCGCGAGCGTAATCAGCGTCTTCTGTTCCAATTCGTGAGCCTTGTGAGAGCCCGTCGCAGGGCTTGCAGCGGCAGATCTTTTCACGGAGAGAACCGGGCGACCCCCGGTTACGAGTTCAAGCTGCGGCATGATGTAGCCCAACGCGCCCATGTTCGCGGGCTCTTCCTGCACCCACACGAAGTCAGCGTCCGAATAGCGCGCCAGCTCCGCGGAAAGTTCCGCGTGCGGGAAGGGATAAAGCTGCTCGACGAAAACTACCGCAATTCCGTCGTCGGCTTTGTTCTTTCTTGCCGCGTTCAACTCGTGCCCGATCTTTCCGGTGCAGATCAGCACCCGCCGGGCCGAGCCGTCGCCGGGATCGGGGATCACAGTTTGAAACTTGCCTTGCGCCAAATCGGAAAGCGGCGAAGCAGCAGCAGGACTGCGCAGCATGCTCTTCGGAGTGAAGACGATCAGCGGCTTGCGCCATGAGCGGAGCGCCTGGCGCCTGAGCAAATGGAAGTACTGCGCGGCCGTCGACGGATAGCAAATCTGCATATTGTCGCGCGCAGCCAGCTGAAGGTATCTTTCGATTCGCGCGCTCGAATGCTCCGGGCCCTGACCTTCATATCCGTGCGGGAGCAACATCACCAGCCCCGAAAGCAAATTCCACTTGTCTTCGCTCGCGGCGATGAACTGGTCGATGATGATCTGCGCGCCATTCGCAAAATCTCCGAACTGAGCTTCCCAAAGAACGAGCGCTTCAGGGTAATCGCGGCTGAAACCATACTCGAAGCCGAGAACGGCCGCTTCCGACAAGGGCGAATTGTAAATTTCGCACCACGTACCGTCATCGGATATATGCTCCAGCGGCACATATTCTTCTTCGGTTTCGATATCGGTCAGCGCAGCATGCCGCTGGTTGAAGGTTCCGCGCCGGCTGTCCTGACCGGTCAACCGCACCGGAACGTCCTCGGAAAGAAGCGAACCGAAAGCCAATGCTTCGGCCATGCCGTAGTCGAGAGCGCGCTTTCCTTCCGCCATTTCGAGCCGCTGTTCCAGCAGCCTTTTGACTTTCGGATGGATATGGAAGCCTTCGGGATAACTCACCAGTCTCCGTCCGATAGACGTGAGCTGATCTTGCGGCACGCTCGTCTCTACATCCAATGACTCATCGTAGCGTCCGCCGCGAAACTCGTTCCAATAGCGCGGCAAACGGCGCATCAAAGGACTCTGTTCCAGCTCCTGCGCTCGCTGCCTGCCAGATTCGATTTCGGCCCGAACCAGTTCGACCTCAGGTTTCGGATCCACGCCGATGCTTTCGGCATAAATCTGGTAAAGCGGCGGGTGCGCCTCAATTTTTCGATAGCGGAGCGGCTGCGTGATTGTGGGATCGTCTACTTCGCTGTGGCCGTGGCGGCGATATCCGATCAGATCGATCACGACGGGACTGGCAAAAGCGTAGCGATAGTCCAGAGCCATTCGCCCCACCCGCACCACAGCGTCAGGGTCCTCCGCGTTCACGTGGAATATTGGAATAGCCAGGCGCTTGGCCAAATCGGACGAGAATTTCGTCGAATTCGAGTCGCGGGGCGCCGTGGTGAAGCCGATGAGATTGTTCACGATGATGCTTATCGAACCTCCCACCGTGTACCCATCGAGGTTCGATAGAGTGAGCGTCTCGGCCCACACACCCTGCCCGGCGAACGCAGCATCGCCATGCATCGTAATCGGTACCACCAGCCGAGTGCCCTCTTCGCCCCGCCGCATTTGCTTGGCTCTCGTTCTCCCCATCACCACTGGATCGACAGCTTCGAGATGGCTGGGATTGGAAACCAAGTGCATTCCAATCTTCTTTCCGTTCGCGGCATGAAAATCGCCGGTCGCGCCCATGTGATATTTCACGTCGCCGCTGCCCAACACGCTGCGCGGGTCGACATCTTCAAAGTGGGCGAAAACTTCAGCAACGTCACGGCCGACGGTATGAACCATCACGTTCAAACGGCCGCGGTGGCTCATCGCAAGCATGGCTTTTTCCGCGCCCTGCTCGGCGGCAGCATTCAAAATGGCGTCCAGGAGCGGCAGCAGGGCCGTTTCGCCCTCAAGAGAAAAACGCTTGGTGCCGAGATACCGCGTTTGCAGCACTTGCTCGAAAATCTCGGCGCGAACCAGCAGCCTGAGGATACGCGCGCGGTCCTGTTCGGGCGCCTCCGATTCCATGCGTTCCTGCACCCATTGCCGGCGCTCCCGATTGGGAATGTGCATGAACTCGGCGCCTATGCTTCCGCAATAGCAACGCCTTGCAGCGTCAGCGTCAGGGCCCGAAACATCCAGCTCGGGCATGGGCGTCGGTTCGAAATCTCCCAGCGGGTCAAGGTTCGCCTGCAGGTAACCCCAGCGGCGAAAAGCGTCCCAGATGCGCTCCTGCGCATCCGTGGACGGAACTGCAGCTATTGCGGTTTGTTGCTCACTCATGAAGGCCCTCGCGACACTACTATTATAACTGCGGTTTGGATTGAAGCTCCGGGCAAAAGTCTGCGGAAGTTGCTTTTAACCGTTAAAGAAAGTTGCCGAAACCTTAGCAGGAGATTGTTTGCGGTTTCATCCGAGCGGGCCTTTGAGGATTCAGGCAGGCCACGATCGGGCCGGCGGAGCTTCGCATTCAGCCGCTCGGCCGGCCGATCGAGGATTGTTTAGGTCAGAGCGAGTGCTCTACGCCGTAGCCACCGGCAAGCCCATCGTGCGCCGCTGCTGGAAACACTCGCGGCAATAGACCGGACGGCCTTGAGTCGGCTTAAACGGGACAGTCGTCTCTTTACCACACTGCGAGCAAACTGTCTTGGTTTCCACTCGTTGAATACTTGGCGAGCCGCCGTTTCCCTGCGCACGATTAGACTTGCAGGCTTTGCATCGTTTCGGCTCGTTTTTAAAACCTTTGTCGGCGAAAAACATCTGTTCGCCGGCCGTGAAGATAAACTCCGCGCCGCAATCGGCGCACTTCAGAACCCTATCATGGTATTCCATACGCTGCTCCGAACCCGAACCGGGAGAGGACAAGCAGCATGGCTTCCAGGCAACGCTACCGCTCGGGCGGTTGTGCTGATGCCGCTCGGCTAACGGTCATTTCATTGCCTGGAAGGGCCCAAGTGATATGGCTGCTTAGTCCTGCTCACGCCGCTGTTTTTTCCGGAGACGTTTACGCGAGAGGGCTTCCTTTGCACGGCGCTTTTCGCCCGGTTTCATGTAGTAACTGTGCTTTTTGATCTCCTTGATGATGTCTTCCGACTGCACTTTCCTCTTGAACCGGCGAAGAGCGTTCTCCAAAGATTCGCCCTCCTGAATAACTACTTCTGCCACGCGTATTCACCCCCGTTCCTTGTCTTGTGAGATTGAATTGAAAGGTTATTTCACTGTCTACTGTAGCCAAAGGCGCAAAGGCCCGGCTATTGCCCACTGGTTCTATCGGAGGCACCCCTCCAAGTCAAGAAAATAAATTTTCGCCGGCCGTCCCGGCTCGGGCCATAACGGATCTGAAGATAAGCCCCTCCGTCCCCGGGCTTTTCCGATTTTGGCTGGGCTGTTTCCATTCCCTTGCTGTTAGAATGTGCCCCGCCGGGTGGCACGAATTTCAGGAGGTCCGCCATGCCCGTGATGCGCAACGCGATTGGAGTATTGCTCGCCGGTGGTCAGGGCGAGCGATTGTGGCCTCTCACGCGCGACCGCGCCAAGCCGGCCGTTCCCTTCGGCGGCGTCTATCGCATCATAGACATCACTCTCTCGAATTGTCTCAATAGCGATCTGCGGCGCGTTTTCGTTCTCACGCAGTACAAGGCGCTCAGCCTCAACCGTCACGTGCGCCGGGGATGGTCCTCGCTGCTCGGATATGGCGAGTTCATCGAGGTTCTTCCGCCGCAGATGCGCGTTTCGCAACACTGGTATCAGGGCACGGCAGACGCCGTCTATCAGAATATCTATTCCATCGGCAGCGAGCAATCGAGCTACGTCTTTATTCTTTCCGGCGACCATATTTACAAGATGGATTACCAGAAGATGCTCGATCAGCACGTGCAGGCAGGCGCGGATGTTACCGTCGCGACCATCGAAGAGGACCCTGCAACTGCCGCGCGGCAATTCGGAATTATCGAAACGGACGAGAATTGGCGGATCATCGGCTTCCAGGAAAAACCCGCCGATCCCAAGCGGTCGCGTATCCATCCTGATAAGACGAACGCGTCCATGGGAATTTATGTGTTCAACACGCAGCTTCTGGTGCCCATCCTCATCGCGGACGCCGAAGATCCCAATTCTTCGCACGATTTCGGCCGCGACATTCTTCCGCGTATTATCGAAAAGCATCGCGTCTTCGCGTATAACTTCGTCGACGAGAACAAGAAAGAGACGTCGTACTGGCGGGACGTGGGAACAATCGACGCGTATCACGAAGCCAATATGGACCTTGTGTCCGTGTCGCCTGTATTCAACCTCTATGACGAAAGCTGGCCGCTTCACAGCTGGCAGCAACAGTATCCCCCGGCGAAATTTGTCTTTGCCGATCCGCAGCGGAGCGGTGTGGCGCTCGACTCCATTGTGGCGGGAGGATCGATCATTTCAGGCGGACGCGTCCTTCGGTCGGTCGTCGGATACGACGTCCGCGTAAACAGCTACTGCGAGGTTGAAGAATCCGTGATTTTCAACCACGTGAATATCGGCCGGCGCTGCCGCATCCGCCGCGCCATCATCGACCGGCACGTAACCCTCCCGGAAGGGACGAAGATTGGTTACGATCGAGAGTCCGATAGGGCGCGTTATCATGTTTCGGAGGGCGGGGTCGTAGTCGTCGCCCGGCCCGAATCCATGATCGAAGAGCCGGAATAACGTTCAGTCCTGACCGCTGTGCGTGCAAGAGTCCGTTGGCCTAACGGGCTCTTGCAGTTCGCCACTCGCCGTGGGTCCACCGGGGCGCTGTCTTTGCTTCGTATAGTAAGAATCCGTCGTCCAAACGCGGTCCTGCGCAGGTTTCGTGATACCATTTTCCCGGCAACTCCATAGCAATCTGGCTGGAAGGCGATCGGGGGAATGAGAGACAAAGAAGGCGAATTTCTAATCGAGAGAGGGCGATTAGAAATGCGGATAAGTTGCTGAAATCACAAGACATACAAAATGTCTAATCGAGAAAAACAGCTGTTTTTGAAAGTAGAGACGAAACGAAAAATTTTCGATCGGGGGGCTAGATGTCGACGAAGATCATTTCAGTTCATGGCCGGGAAATCATAGACTCGCGCGGCAATCCAACAGTCGAAGCGGATGTCCGCCTTGAAGGCGGGATTCTGGGCCGGGGCGCCGTTCCCTCCGGAGCGTCCACAGGTGAGCACGAAGCGATCGAGCTTCGCGACGGCGACAAATCTCATTTCCTGGGCAAGGGCGTCCTGAAAGCCGCCGGTCACATCAACTCCGAAATTGCCAAGGTAGTGGTCGGATTGGACGCCTCCGACCAGAAGGCTCTCGATCAGCGCATGATCGAAGCGGATGGCACGGCGAACAAGTCGAAATTCGGCGCGAATGCGATTCTCGCCGTCTCAATGGCCGCCGCGCGGGCCGCAGCCTCCGCAGCGGGAAAACCACTCTATAAATATTTGTCGAAATACTCGAGCGATTCGGCCGCCAACCTGCTCCCCGTCCCAATGATGAATATTCTGAATGGTGGGGCTCACGCCGATAACTCCGTCGACGTGCAAGAGTTCATGGTGATGCCTCTCGGCGCGCCCAGTTTTCACGAAGCATTGCGCTGGGGCGTGGAGGTCTTTCACAACCTGAAATCCGTGCTCAAGAAGAACGGTTACTCCACCGCAGTCGGCGATGAGGGCGGCTTCGCTCCCAATCTCAAGTCCAACGAAGAAGCGCTCGATCGCGTGATGGAAGCGATTACTGCCGCCGGCTATAAACCCGGAGAGCAGATTTTCATCGCTCTCGATCCCGCGGCGAGCGAATTCTATGACCGCAATAAGAAAAAATACGTTTTCAAAAAATCCGATAAATCCGAGCGCGATTCCGAGCAGATGGTCGCATTCTGGGAAAACTGGGTGCGGCAATATCCCATCGTCTCCATCGAAGACGGGCTTTCCGAAGAGGACTGGGATGGCTGGAAGCTCGTAACGAAAGCGCTGGGAAGCAAGATTCAGCTCGTAGGCGACGACATCTTCGTGACGAACCCGAAAATATTTGCTCGCGGTATTTCCGAGGGCATCGCCAATGCGATTCTGATAAAGCTCAATCAGATCGGCAGCGTCACCGAAACGATTGAAGCGGTTGAAATGGCTCGCAAAGCAAAATATGCCGCAATCGTTTCTCACCGTTCCGGTGAGACCGAGGATCCGTTTATCGCCGATTTTGCCGTCGCCATGGGGACGGGCCAGATCAAGACCGGCTCGGCTTCGCGCACGGATCGTATCGCCAAGTACAACCAGCTTCTGCGCATCGAGGAAGAGCTCGGGTCCTCTGCCCGCTTCCCCGGCCGCAAAGCCGTGGCGGCAAGCTAAAAACACAGAACCGCGAGCAAGGCGCCTATCGAATGTTGGTGTAAATGGCGCTTTGCTCGCCGTGGCTTGCTGCTGCTTTGCCGCCCGGCACACATTTCCAATTTCGCCCTTCCCACAGCTATACTCGCCCAATGCAGAACTCCTTCATGGCTCGTGCGATCGAACTCGCGATTGAGAATGCCCGCTCCGGGCGCGGCGGTCCGTTCGGGGCCGTCGTCGTAAAAGACGGCGCGATCATCGCCGAGGGCACTAACAGCGTTACTGCTGCGAACGATCCAACCGCGCATGCGGAGATTCTGGCGATTCGCCGCGCCTGCGCCAAACTCGGCGTTTTTCAGCTCGACGGCTTTGACCTCTACACGTCTTGCGAGCCGTGCCCGATGTGCCTCGGCGCAATCTATTGGGCGCGGCCCGCACACGTCTATTTTGCAGGCTCCGCCGCGGACGCTTCGAAAGTGGGCTTTGATGACTCGTTCATTTATCGCGAGATTCCTCTCTCGCCATCGGAGCGTAAAATCCCGATGATGCAGTTGATGCGAGAGGAAGCCCTGGAGGCGTTTCGGGCGTGGGAACGGCAGCCGAGCAAGGTACCGTATTAGTGGTCGCATGAAAACGGTTTACCTATCGCTTGGGTCAAATATGGGCGACCGCGCCGAGAATATTGCGCAGGCTGTCAAAGCCCTCGATGCGCGCGGCATCCGCGTTGTGCGTGAATCGAACCTTTATCAGACGGCGCCCGTCGGGGTGCGCGGCCATGCGTGGTTCCTCAATTGCACCGTGCAGGCTGAAACAAACATGATGCCGCTTCAGTTGATGCGAACCTTGCTGCAAATCGAGCGCACCCTCGGGCGGAAGCGCCGCCCGGCGTCGCCCTATCCCAACGAGCTAAAGGATCCGCGTGTGATCGACATCGACATTTTGCTCTTCGGGGAAAGCACGGTGCACGCTCCCGACCTCGAAATTCCCCATCCGCGGATGGCCGAGCGGCGCTTTGTGCTCGTTCCTCTAAACGAGATCGCCCCGGACGTCCGTCATCCAATCCTCAAGGCGACGATCTCCGAATTGCTCGCTTCAACACCCGACCGAGGTGAGGTCCGTCGATACCATTCTGCGCAGGAGAGTTGAACGTGGTCTATGCCGGAACATCGGGCTGGTCGTACGCGACATGGAAGCCGTCGTTTTATCCGGCGAAGCTTCCTTCCGCCAAATTTCTCAGCTACTACGCGGCACGGCTCAACACGGTCGAAGTCAACTATACTTTCCGTGCGTTCCCCAGTGAAAAGCTGCTTGCCGCTTGGGTTGCAATGAGCCCCGAAAATTTCCGCTTCGCCGTGAAAGCCCATCAATCGATCACTCACATCAAACGCTTGCAAGACGCCGACGAAACCGTGCAACGATTCGTGAAAGCGCTCGAACCTTTGCGCAGCGCCGGTCGGCTCGGCCCGATTCTTTTCCAGTTGCCACCCTTCCTCAAATGCAATGCCGCGCGGCTGGAAAGCTTCCTTTCAACGTTGCCGGAAAATCCGCGCGCTGCTTTCGAGTTTCGGCACGAGTCATGGTTCTGCGAGGAAATCTTCGCGCTCATGCGCCGGGCGAACGTCGCGCTTTGCGAGGCCGAAAGCGAAGATCTCGTAACTCCGGAAGTTCAGACGGCCGATTTCAGCTACCTTCGCCTGCGCAAACCGGAATATTCCCCGAAGGTGCGAAAGCAGATTGCCGCGCGCGTTGCCAAACGAGAGCCAATGGGAGATGTGTTCGTTTACTTCAAACACGAAGATACGCCTGACGGCGCTCTGTATGCCGAGGAACTGCTCGCGGCAAAGCCCTAAAAATCTGCGATAGAATAAAAGATCGAAATTCATAGGAAACGGTTCTGAAGATGATCCACCGCTTTGTGTTTCACAACGATCGCGTTCTGCCGGTCGAAGAGGTTCGCCTTTCGCCCGGGCAGTCGGGTCTGCTCAGCGGCTGGGGCCTTTTCACCACGATGCGGATCGTCGAAGGAGTAGCGTTTGCGTTCGAGCGCCATTGGAAACGCCTTGCACGCGATGCCGAACGCACTCGCTGCCCGTTCCCTTTTGACCAGGAGATCGTTCGCGGCTATCTGGCGCAGATTCTGCGGGCGAACCAAGTTCGCGAAGGCTGCGCCCGCATTTACGTGATTTCGAATCAGATTGGCTTCTGGCGCAGCGACGAACCGTTTCCCGCAGCGGACCTCGTAATCACTTCGTCGGGCCTCCCGTCTTATCGCGATCCTTTGCGCCTTGCGCTGCGCGAACAAGGCCGCCACGCCGCGTCTCCGCTGGCGGGCGTAAAAGTGACTTCCTGGCTGCCGAATGTTTGGAGCTTGAGCGAAGCACAGCGCGAAGGTTATGACGAAGTCGTTTTATTGAACGAGCGCGGTGAGGTGGCTGAGTGCACGGCGGCAAACGTCTTCTGCACCCGAGGTGGCCGCGTCTTTACGCCTCCGCTTTCTTCCGGTTGCTTGGCGGGGATCACGCGCGAGGTCGTGATGGAAATTGGGCCCGGTGCCGGCATCGCAATCGAAGAGCGCACGCTTTATCCCGAGGATCTCTACGCCGTGGATGAGGTCTTCATTTCGTCTACGAACCGCAGCATGCTCAATGTGAGCGAAATCGACGGGAGAAAAATTCCCATCCCGCGCGACCCCGTGGCCCGCAAGCTCGAAAAAATCTTCAATCAATATATGCGCGAGTATGTATCCGCTCAATCCGCCCCGGTCGACGGACGCTGATCACCGCACCAGCAATCCGGCAACGCCGAGGCCGATTCCGATGACCCCGAGCAGGAGCCCGAATCCCCAGAACACTCTCTTTTTGGTGAGCAACGTGATCGAACAGATGACGAGCGCAGCTTCCAGCATTACCTCACCAAAATCAAAGCGATCGGCGCGGCGCCCATACGTGGTCACATCGATCTCAGCATCCTTCGCTTGCTCTTCGATCTGCTTCTCTTGCTGAGCGTAGGTCTGAACCGCCTTTTCGTACTTGTCTTTCAACTGGCCGGCTTTAGCGGCGTCTTGCACCGGCGTAACCGAAAGCTGATCCAGAAAAACCTCATACGCGCGCAGCCGAATATCTTTTGCCTGATAGTAAGCCCACTGATCCGTGGAACGGGTCTGGTTCAGCAGTTCCTCGGTGTGCGCACGATGCCCAAGCAAAGAAATGGCCGCCACGAAGACCGCCAGCACTGCCATCGTAATGGTCACAGGTGCCAATGTCTTTTCGTGCGCGCCGTGCTCAGCGTTTTCCTGCAGCTCCATCAGCTCGTCAGACATGACTCGACCTCATCAAAAGCGGTTTCGGCGTGAAGAATGCCAAGAGCATAACAAAACTCGGCCTCCGTTTCGTAGACCTCCGCCGATTGGGACTCCGCCGTATGGTTTCGAAAGGCTGATCCGGTACAATCAAATTGCGGAGGTGAGAGTAATGGCCGATCTGGCGAGCAAGACCTGCGTTCCATGCAAAGGAGGGGTACCGCCGCTCGCGGGGGTACAACTCAACACTTTGGCCAACGAAGTGCCCGAGTGGAAAGTGGTCAATGGGCACCACATCGTGCGGGCATTCAAATTTTCTGATTTCAAGAGCGCCTTGGCATTTGTAAACAAGGTTGGTCAGGTCGCCGAAGAACAGGGCCACCATCCCGATATCCTGCTGGCTTGGGGCAAGGCCGAAATTACCATCTGGACGCACAAAATCGACGGTCTAACGGAAAGCGATTTCATTCTCGCCGCGAAGGTCGACAAGCTCGCAAAATGATGCAATTTTACAAATTGTGCGGCGTTCTTTATCATCGGACATCGAATGTCGCCACTTTTTAGAAAGAAAGATCCGCATTCGCGCGTAATTCCGCACAAGGCATTCCGCAATAGCCCTTTTTTCTACCCATATAAGCGCCTCGCTTACCTCGGCGAATACGCCTGGTGGCGATTGAAAGGTTCGCCGGGCCCACGCGTGCCGCACCTGATCAAGCAGCGAACCATTGCCGAATTCCGCGAACGGTTCGGGCTGAAGGTGATGGTCGAGACCGGCACCAACGTGGGCAACATGATTAACGTGCAGAAGAATTATTTCCGCGAAATCTACTCTATCGAAAACAATCCCTGGTATGCGGAGCGCGCCAAGCGAATTTTTGCGAAATACCCGCATATCCATACGTACGAAGGCGACAGCGGCAAAATCCTGCCCACGATCATGCCGCTCCTTCACGAACCATGCCTTTTTTGGGTTGACGCTCACTGGGGCAAAGTCTCAGCCCCGATCAAAGAGGAGATGGAGTGTATTTACCGCCATCCAGTCCGCCATCACGTATTGCTCATCGATGACGCGCGCTGGTTCGATGGCGAGGGCGACTATTATTCCATTCAGGATCTGCGCGACCATGCCGCCGTGGAATTCCCCGGCTCGGTTGTGGAAGTGAAAGACGACATCATCCGCATCTATCGTCCGAACACGGTTTGAAGGCTCGGGCCAGACTTTACGAACCGCTCGAGCAAAAGTTCGGCGAGCGCGGTCTGATCGTGCCTCACCACTTCATCCTGCTGTAAGACGTCTGCTTCGATGCACTTTAGCCCCATCTGTGCGAGCTCAGGGAGCGAAGGAGCCACCGGCTCCGCGCCCTCCGCCTTGTACCGTCGCAGCAACCGAGGCGAAATAGCCGCAGAATTCACAATCACGTAATCAAAGAGCGGACGCCCCGCGTGCTCGTAAATTGCATGTACGTGGTCAGACACCGAATAGTGCGAAGTTTCGCCCGGCTGCGTCATCAAATTTGCGATATAGACCCGCGTCGCCGAAGAACGTGCAATCGCGTCCACCACGCCCTCGACGAGCAAATTCGGAATGATGCTCGTATAGAGCGAACCAGGCCCCGCGAGTATCAAGTCGGCCCGGCGCAACGCATCGAGGGCTTGCGGTGACGGGCGCACGCGGCGGGGCAAGAGCCGCACCCGGCTGATGCGCTTGCGTGACCGCGATATTTTCGTTTCGCCGGCAACGATCGAACCGTCTTCGAGTTCGGCTTCCAGAGTCACGTTTTGCTCGGTCGCGGGAAAGATCCGCCCTCGAATCGCAAGCACCTGCGACGAAACCTCGACCGCCCGAAGGAAATCGCCTGTCACGTTGGTGAGCGCGGTCAGGAAAAGATTGCCGAAGCTGTGGCCCGCCAGCCCTCGTCCTGTGGGAAACCGGTATTGAAAGAGGTGGGCGAGCAATGGCTCATCCGAAGAGAGCGCCACCATGCAGTTGCGGATGTCGCCGGGAGGCAAGACCCGGTACTCGCGCCGCAGCCGTCCGGAACTACCGCCGTCGTCGCTGACGGCCACGACTGCTGCCAAATCCGAAATCGGGCAGCGCTCGCGCTCCTTCCTATCTTTCGGCGCGCCATCCCGAGTCGTTTGTGCGACGTGCTGCTTGAGGCCACGGAGGACAGTTGAAAGACCCGTTCCCCCTCCGAGCGCCACTACGCGAACCGCATGTGCGGGTCGGGCGCGATTCTTCGTGCGTTCTTTCACGTGATCGAAACTGGGTCAGCCGCCCGAGCCGTCACGCTCAGGGTAAAGAAGCTCGGTGAAGCGAGGATCTTCCTGCAGAAAGGCGAAATCTTCGTCGTTGCGGGCGTGGTAGCGATTTTCGGGCCGCAGTTGAATCGCGATCTTCAGATTGTCCATGGCGGAGTCCGCTTCGCCCGTCAGGCAGTCCAGTACGGCCATTGCGTAGACAATGTGATCGGCCTTGGGAGCCGCCTTCCGCGCGCGATCCAGATGCTCGCGGGCGTCGTCCCACCGCCCCAAGTTCATCAGCGCCACGCCGTGCGTGTAATGGTCCTCAGCCGATTTCAGGACTGGGGCGGGTGGACGCGAAATGCGCTGTTCGCAGATCCGTAGGTGCACCCGGGCCCGCTCGCATAGCTCCTTACTGGGTCCCTCGATCACCTTCTCCAGACTCTGCTTGGCGCGCTGAAATTTCTGCTGCTGGAAAAGGGTAAGGGCCTCTTCGTAGAGCTTCAGCTGTTGTTGTTTGGCCGGCGCGTCAGGGTCAGGCGGCGCTGCATTGGCCTTCGAATGCTGGTGTAAGGCATGCTGTTTCAATGGTTTATGGCCCTTTTGCCCTGCCGTGGAAGCTGAAGAAGCTTGCGAGGCGCGGCTCTTCACTGGTTCACTCCGATTCTGTCAACACGGAAACATAGCAGACTCAACATTTTGCGTCAATGCGGAGCAAAACCGCCGCGATCGCGCTTGTCGGCATGATTACCCCTTTCGCGAAACAGCGTACCCGCGGAAATTTGACTGCGAATCGCCGCCGCCGTATTATTCGTACAGGTAAAGAGATGCCTGCACTCTTCCATTAGCGCCTTACTGTTCCGACCGCTCGCAGCCGATCGCGTTCCTGATTTCCGCGTCATCATTTCAAAAGCGAATCTTTTTGCGCTCAGGTACGAAACATGGCGAATCTCACGCTGTTCGAAAAACTGGACCAGATCGAGCGTCGCTACGACGAAATGACGCGCGAACTATCTTCCGCGGAGGTTCTTGCCGACTCGGCTCGTTACCAGAAGCTCGCCAAGACACACTCCGATCTCGCCGAAATCGTCGCCAAATATCGTGAATGGAAGAATATCGATAAGGGGCTGCAGGGTGCGCGTCAGCTTTTTGCAGAAGCAGATGATGCCGAAATGAAGCAAATGGCACACGACGAGGAGCGCGAACTGGGCGCGCGGCGCGAGGCAGTCGAGCGAGAGCTGAAGCTTTTACTCATTCCCAAGGATCCAAATGACGAAAAGAACGTGATGATCGAGATTCGCGCGGGTACCGGCGGCGACGAAGCCGCTCTCTTTGCCGGCGAGTTATTCCGCATGTACTCGCGTTATGCCGAGTCGCAGGGCTGGCGCGTCGAAGTTCTCGAAAGCTCTCCGGCGACCATCGGCGGCGTGAAAGAAATCGTCGCTGCTATTCAGGGGAGCAAAGTCTATTCGAAGCTCAAATACGAAAGCGGCGTTCACCGTGTACAGCGCGTTCCCGCCACGGAGCAGCAGGGCCGCATCCACACGTCTGCTGCCACCGTCGCCGTCCTTCCCGAAGCGGACGAAATTGACATAAAAATTGAACCCAAAGATCTCCGCATTGACACGTTTT
>Ga0335073_10001282_pt1 | contig 33535 bp, 26 predicted proteins | sample Lox_Sample_22_FD_207093 | JGI IMG/M metagenome (GOLD analysis project Ga0335073, IMG submission 207093) | Soil microbial communities from Loxahatchee National Wildlife Refuge, Florida, United States - Lox_Sample_2.2 | ecosystem: Environmental > Terrestrial > Soil > Wetlands | place: USA... | reverse complement strand
TAGAACGGCTCCAATTCTCCGGTCCAGAACTGTACGTAGTAGCGCGTCGCATACGGATTCGCCCAAGCGATACGGATGGCATTTATGTCGACCTTTTTGCCCAGGTCGATCATCACCCATTGCGGATGCAGCGAATCGTCTTCCCCCGTATAGGCTTTGGTCAGGTAGGGGTTGCTCTTCCAGTAGGAATTTGGGTCACCGTCCGTCAGACGAGACCATCCGGTTCCGTCTCCCAGCGTCGCCCCACGATGCGGCAGCGGGTACGCCCAGGAATGAACAATCTCTTCGCCGCCCAAATCGGCACCGCCGGTAAAGTAGCCTTCCTTCTTGGCCGCATTGCTCCAAGTTCCCCGTGGATTCCAATGCCAGGCTTCAATCTGCAATTCCGTATTTTGGCGGTAGGAGACCGTCTGCCATCCCGAGCCCAGCAACTCTTTTAGTGCCGGACCGCTCAGCACCCACTGGGTATGCTTTTCAATTTCTTCCTGAGTTTTGCCGCCCCTCTGCCTGTCGAACGCCCCACCCAGCGCGCGCGGTGGACTGAAGGAATTAACGGCGTGCGACGGCGCCGCATCCACGACGATGTCTTGCGCAAACGTCGCCCGAGCGATCAAGAACGAAGAAGCGAGAAACAGCGAACCGTAAACGACACTCCGAATCGCAGACACTTTGCGTGCCTCCCTTTTCCGACCTCCGACCTGTTGCACCAGATCGGGGCTCATCTCTACGGCATGGTTTCTTCTGCAAGTCGCGTTGCCAATGAATTTACCACCAAACAGGCGAGTCCAAATGTGTCGCGTGGGGTTCAGCGGGCGTGCGAAATCACCGGCGAGAGCAACGCGGCAGCACCGTTCCAGGTGATCTGTACGCCTATACAAACAAGAAGAAAAGGGGAAAGCCAGACAATCACGCGTTCGCCACTTCAACCTACTACGGCAGCCACACAGACTTTGCGTATCGCTGGTGTTCGCCCGGCGTGTTCGGCAAATCAGCTGCCTTACGTTTTTGGTGCAGGCTGGATAGCAACGGACGCCTCGGAAGTGAGCAACAAGAAAGTGAAGGTCTCTTGCAAGTAGAGGCGGACCGCTGCTTCGGTGTGACTTAGATATCCCACGGAGAGATCCTGCCCGAGGTGCAATTCGAAGTCGCCGCCGCGCGTCGTAACCACAAATGCTCCATCGATCGCGGGTGCCCAGATGATTTTGTCGTCGACCAGGCGTTTCACGTGCTCCAGCACCGGATAGCCGTGATCGCTCGTCTCCGCGAGAGTCGTACAAGCTTCGGCCCCCAGCAAAACCGCGTACGGACCATTGACTCCCACGAGCCGAAGCTGGCTCAAACCCTGAGCGATAACGTCCGGATACTCCCGAACATCCGCGGGGAGAGACATTTTCGGGTTGCTAGTTCCCTGCCGTAGGCCCTCGATGCCAGCGTCCGGATAGCCTTCAAATATGGCGCCATCTTCGGCGAAAGCGATCCGCCGCGCCGCGTCTTTCGCAGGCTGCCAGTTGGAATCGTTTGCTCCGCGTTCAACATTGTCAATGTCCGCGCGAGTCAGTTCGAAGGGAGCACGCAATTCGACCAAGGCCTTCACCTCGCGTTGTCTGGCAACGACGCCCTCGCGCGAGCCGGAGATCGCCCGCAAGTGACCGGTGCCGACCGCGGACAAACCCGCGCCTCCCGGCCCTTTCACGTCCACGGCTCTGCGTCCGGCAAGGTAGCGCTTGAAGGTGCGGGCAACTTCCTCTTCAATCTGCGCCCAGGCCGCATCCGAAATCGGGGCCAGCTCGCGATGCAGGTTATTCATGGGATGTATCTCCTTTGAGTGAGCCTATGTTGAGCGAGCCGTCGCTCTGCGTCCCGCCTGGCTTCGCGCTTTCAGTGGCGGTTGGCTCCGGTGAAGCACCGTGAGCGTCAGAGGTTGCGGCGTCTTCACCAACGGCATCTAGAAACGTGGCTGAGGGCGCAAAAAACAAATTGCCCGTCAAGGCCGCACTGAAGTCGAGCAAGCGATCATAGTTGCCGGGCGGCCGGCCGACGAACATGTTTTCCAGCATCTTCTCAGTGATGCCTGGCGAACGGCTGTAGCCAATAAAATAGGTACCAAACTCGCCTTGTCCTGGCCGGCCAAAAGGCATATTGTCGCGCAGAATTTTCTTCTCTAAGCCGTTCTCGACGATGGTCGTGAGGGCGTTATGAGCGGAGGTAGGTTTGACGGAGTCATCTAGCTCAATGTCGGATAATTTTTTTCTACCGATGATGCGCTCTTGGGCTTCTGTGGACAGTTGATTCCAGGCGTCCAGATTGTGAACGTACTTCTGTACGATGACGTAGCTGCCCCCAGCGAACGCCGGATCTTCGTCCCCAATCAGGACCGCATCAACAACTTCTTGGCCCCTGGGATTTTCCGTGCCATCGACAAATCCCAGCAGGTCCCGGTCGTCAAAGTAACGGAATCCCTGGACTTCGTCGACCGTGTTCGCGGCCGAGCCAATGCGCGCCATGATTTGCGTGGAAAGCTCGAAGCAAAGATCCATGCGCTTTGCCCGAATATGAAAGAATAGATCGCCCGGCGTCGCCACCGCGTGTCTATTACCCGCGCGAATTTCGCGAAATGGATGCAGTTCCGCCGGGCGGGGAGGTCCAAAGAGTTGGTCCCAGGCCTCGGGGCCAAACCCCATCACACAGGAAAGCCCGCCCTCCAGATCGCGAAACTCCACGGCTCGAAATATCGTAGAAAGATCGGCACAGAATGATCGGATGGTATCGCGATGATCAGCGCTAGACTTCATCTTCAGAGTCAGAAAGATCGCCGCGCGAGTTAGCAGCGCGGAAACAGGTTGCGGTACCACCTGAAGCCTGGGCGTGTTGGATTCGCTCATCGCAAAGATTCCGATAACAAGACCGCGGTATGGTAACACGCCACCAGGCAGGTCGCCCTTCGCGCGCCTCGCGATCTTGGTTGTCTCGACATATCGGAAGGTATTCGATGATCCAGACCGCGGGAAGGATATGTAAATTATCGCTTCTCTGAGGCTTCAGAAATTGCTGGCGCTACTTCTTCAACTCGATATTGGCATCCGTAATGTCGCGATCGACCTGAACAGCTACGTCATCGAACCGAGGCTTTCGCCATGCATGAAAGGGGTGCCAAAAACCACTCGGCTCCTTTGGACCGAATAGGCTCATGTCGAGCACGCCATTGTCATTTTGATCTTCGAATGCGCTCAGTGCCCAACGGCCCGCAGGAATTTGGAATTGGAAGTTGGTGGGCGCGCCCCGCTCGATACGAACGCGCTGGACCGGCTGCTTCAGAAAGTTTTGCGCATCCCAAAGCTCCACGTAAATCGCGTGATTGCCCGAAGCTCCGATCACGCGCCCTGAAAGCTTGAGGGTGTCGACACCACTGGTGTTCGCCGCGATCATGAAGAGCGCAGCACAAACCAAGACCACTCGAAGCGAGGCTCGTCGGTTCATTCGATTACTGTCCACAATTCTCCAATAAATAAGCTACTGCCAAACAGCGACAGTGGTCTAAAAATGAGGCCTTCCCCCTCGCCGCCTTTGCCAATTTTACTTCGCGTGACATATTCGATTCGGCGAACATCAAAATGGCTAACGTTAGACCCTGCATGTGGCAGCCCGGGTCTGACCCAGGGCGCAGGCAGACATATTCCTATTCGAAACGACTGAGATCCGGCTCTTGCCACTGATGAGACACAACATCCGCATCATCCTCGCAGGAGCCATCGGCAACCTGCTCGAATGGTATGACTTTGGGCTCTACGGCCTGCTCGCCCCTGTTTTGGCTTCCCTCTTTTTTCCAGGCCACGATCGAATCGCGTCTCTTCTGGCCATCTACGGCGGTTTCGCGGGCGGCTTTGCTATGCGGCCGATTGGGGCGGTGGCCCTCGGACACTTGGCGGACCGCGTAGGACGTCGTTTCGTGTTGACGCTATCTGTGCTGCTGATGGGAGTTTCTACCGTAGCAGTAGGCCTGTTGCCGACGTACCACGCGCTTGGCGTCGGCGCGCCGCTTCTCTTGATCGTCATCCGCCTCTTTCAGGGTTTCTCGGTGGGTGGTGAATTTGTGGACTCCGTGACCTATTTGGTCGAGTCTGCTCCGCCGGGTCGCCGCGGATTCGCAGGCAGCATCGCGAATCTGGGCTCTACCGCCGGGATGTTACTCGGGGCCGCGGCCGCGGCCATGGTAACTACCCTAGCCAGTCCGGTGACGCTGTACTCGTGGGGGTGGCGCGTCCCGTTTCTAGTGGGTGGCGTCATCGCGTCGGCCGCCTATTTTTTGCGGCGGCACCTCCCCGAGACCAATGCTGAATCGGAAGCAAAAGCACAACCCCAAAACGTGGCACCACTGCGGCAAGCAATTCAGGCGCAGCCGTGGATTTTGCTGGCGACGCTCTTGTTCACTTCCGGCTACGGCATTGTCAATTACATTACGATGGTCTTGCTGCCCACTTATGCGCACGAATTCGCGCGCATCGCGGATCAGCAAGCCTTGCGCATCAATGCTGCGGGACAAGCGCTAGCCCTCTTCGTCGTGCCGCTTTTCGGCTGGCTGTCCGATCGGCATTGGACCCGCCGCTCCGCCCTTGCTGTCGCGTTTTTCGTGGAAACAATCTTTTCCTGGAAGGCATTCCAATTAGTGAGCAGCCACGGTGTCCTGGGTTTATGGATAGCCCAGTTAGTTTTTGCCTTTTTGCTCGCTGTGATCATGGGCAATGCGCCAGCAATGCTTTCAGAACAATTCGCGCCGCGCTATCGCGTCAGCGCCCACGCGGTAGCCTTTAATATTGGCATCGGCATCTTTGGTGGAACGGCGCCCATGGTGTCAGTGGCCTTAATGAAAACTACTTCGAGCCGTATGGCGCCCGCGCTTTATCTCTGTTTCGCCGCCGCTCTTTCCACGCTCAGCGTCCTTGCTCTACGTGATCGCAGCCGCGATTCCATCACCTAACTGCTCTCTTCTCTACTCGATGACGCTTCACGGGGTTGGCTGTGTCGTGCTGCTTGGTGTAACGCTTGTGGTTGTGCCGCTCCATTGCGCGTCGCTCAGATTCCAGCCTCCGCCCAAAGTCTGATACAAGCTCACCAAGGCCAACTTGCGCCCTAAGTCATAATTCACTGCGGTGGTCTCTGCCGGATACAGTTGCAATTGCGCATCAATCACGTCGAGATAGCTCGCAAGTCCACTGTCATAGCGAAGCGTCGATAGGCGTACCGATTCGCGATACGCTTCCACAGACACCAGTTCCTCCTTGTAGGCCTTGCCCAACTCCTGGTGTGCGGATAGCGACGTGGACACCTCGCCAAAAGCCTGAGTCACCGACTTTTCGAACGAAATTTTTGATTGGTCCCGCACCGCGAGTGCCGCCCGATACTGGTTCTTGAGTCGTCCACCCGTGAAAATCGGGCCCGCCAAGTCCCCGGCCACGGTCCAGGCTTTCCCTGCTCCAGTCAGCTCAGACAGTTGTGGACTTACGCCTCCAAAAAGCGCGGATAACGAAATGGTCGGAAAGAAATTGGTTTTTGCCACTCCTACGTTTGCATTGGCGGCAATCAAGTTTTGCTCCGCTTCCCGCAAATCCGGGCGCCGTTCCAGCAGCGTCGCCGGCAATCCCGCGGGTACTTCGGTCGGATCGTATTGATCCACAAGCGCTGCCCCTCGGGCGATCGGTCCCGGATTGCGTCCCAACAACAGGTCCAGGGCATTTTCTTGAGCGACAATCTGGCTTTCTATTTGCGGGATAGTCGCCGCCACGTTGGAAAGCGCCGCTTGCGCACGAGCCGTTTCCAATCCAGACGCGTAGCCTCCCTCCAGTCGGTGTTGGAAAATGTCCAGGGTGTCCTGGAAGCCTTTCACCGTGTGCCGAGAAATCTCCAATTGCTGGTCCAGCGCCCGCAACTGAAAATATCCTTGTGCAACTTGCGACATGATCATCAAGCGGACGTCTCGCCGCGCTTCTTCGCTGGCAAAATATACCGCGCGCTGTGCGTCGGTCATCCTGCGGATGCGGCCAAACAAGTCGATTTCCCAGAAACTGGTGAAGCTGTAGGAATAATAAGTGTGATTCGGAACGTTGAACGCTTGCTGGCCGGAAATATTGCCGTCATAGCCCACTTGCGGGTAAAACTGCGACCGCGTCACACCTAAGAGATCCCTCTGCTGTTCCACTTGTGCCACGGCCAGTTGCAAATCGTAGTTATTCTGTAGTGCCTCGCGAATCAAGCTCTGCAAAACGGGATCCTTGAACAAATCCCACCACGCCTCATCGGCAAGAGAAATCTGCCGGGACTGTTCTTCGGTGTAAAAACCGGCTGGAGATTGCACGGCGGGACGCTTGTACTTTGGCCCGAGATTACAGCCGGCCAAAATCAGTGAAAGAAGCACTATGACCGCGACGGTCTTTCGCATCAGTCATGCCCTCCTTCCAGGGCCGCGCCGCCTGGCACTTTCGCGCCCGCTTTCTTCTCTTTCCCCGCGATGCGCTCGACCACCACAAACAATACCGGTACAAGGAAAACGCCCAGGACAGTAGCCGCACCCATCCCCGTAATCACAGAACTCCCCAGCACTTGTCGGCCAATGGCTCCAGCGCCTTTCGCTTTCCACAACGGAACACACCCCAGAATGAACGCGAATGACGTCATCAGGATTGGCCGCAACCGCAATCGCGCGCCCTCCAACGCCGCATCCACAATTCCCTTCCCTTTGCTGGCTTCCAGGATCGCAAACTCGACAATCAGGATTGCGTTCTTCGCGGTCAGCCCGATCAGCATCACCAACCCGATTTGCGCGAATACGTTGTTGTCGAACTTCCGTAACAGCAATCCCCCATATGCGCCCAGCACCGCGACCGGAACCGATAGCAACACGCTGAAGGGCAGCGACCAACTCTCATACAGCGCCGCCAAAATCAGAAACACAAACAGGAACGACATGCCAAACACCATGGCCTGTCCGCCTTCCGCCTTCTTCTCCTGGAACGACATGTCGCTCCACGCGTAACCAAACCCGGTGGGCAAGACCTCGTTCGCCACCTGTTCCATTGCCGCCATCGCCTGGCCGGAACTGTAACCCGGCGCCGGACTGCCGTTAATCTGGATGCTGCGGAACAGATTGAAACGGTTCGTGTACTCTGGCCCAGACACGCGCTGGATGGATACCAGCGACGCCAAAGGCATCATGTCGCCTTTCACATTGCGCACATAGAAATTGTTGATCTTATCGGCGCTCGTGCGATACTCCGGTTCGGCCTGCAAATACACTTTCCATTGCCGACCAAAGCGATTGAACTGGTTTACGTAGGTGCCCCCCAGGAACGCTTGCAGCGTCTGGTATACCTCGTTGAATTGCACGCCTTGCTTCAACACTCGGTCTTGGTCGACCTGCACAAACAACTGAGGTACCGACGGACGGAATGTTGTCACCAGGGAAGCCAGTTCTGGCCGCTTTCGCGCCGCCACGGTCAGCTTGTCCAGCATGTCCGACAGTTGTTGCACGGTTCCGCCGCTGCGGTCTTGCAACATAAACGTGAATCCACCGGCCGTTCCCAGCCCGGGAATAGCCGGGGGACCAAACGCAAACGAAATCGCTTCCGGAATCGTTGCAGCCATCTTCCGGTTCAGCGTCTGCATAATTCCTCTGGCCGAAAGTTCCGGCGTCTGCCGCTCGCTCCAGTCTTTCAGCGCAATAAAGTAGAAGCCGCTATACGTCGACGAGGTACTGGACAACAGGCTGAAGCCCGCAATCGCGTCGTAGCCTTCTATGCCTTCCGTATGCGCAAGTATGTCATCCACCTTACGCAACACGGCGTCCGTGCGTTGCAACGAAGCGGCATCCGGCAGTTGCACCTGAATGAACGCATAACCCTGGTCCTCTTCGGGGATGAAACTGGTCGGCAGGCTCTTGCCCATCATTACCGCGACGACCGAGATGCCTACCAGCAGCAACATGGAAAGTATCCAGCGTCGTATCAGCACGTGGCTTAAGTTCACATAGCCACCGGTCATCGTGGTGAACACGCGATTGAACCAGTCGAAGAATTTTCCGAGTGGTCCTCGACTCTTTTTCCGGGGGCGCAACAACAGCGCAGACAAAGCTGGTGAAAGTGTCAACGCGTTAAACGCCGAGATCAGCACAGAAATGGCAATCGTCATCGCGAATTGCTGGTTTAGCAGCCCTTTGATTCCACCCAGCGCCGCCATGGGAACAAACACCGCCGACAACACCAGGGCGATGCCGACCACCGGCCCCGACACCTCCTCCATCGCTTTCAACGTGGCGTCTTTCGGCGAAAGTCCATGTTCGATGTGATGTTCTACCGCTTCCACCACCACGATGGCGTCGTCTACCACTAACCCAATCGCCAGAATCATTCCGAACAACGAAAGTGTGTTGATCGAAAAGCCCAGTATCGGGAATAGGGCAAACGTTCCAATCAATGAAACCGGCACGGCCAGCAGTGGAATCAGCGTGGCGCGCCAGTTCTGCAGGAACAGAAACACTACTAGCAACACCAGCACAATCGCTTCCAACAGCGTATGGACAATTTCTTTCATCCCCTCGGTAATCGGCAGGGTCGTGTCCAGCGAAACCACATAGTCCAGGTCCTGCGGAAATTGACCCTTCAACGCTTCCATTTGCGCTTTCACTTGGTTCGCCACCGCCAACGCGTTCGAACCTGGCGCCTGATACACGCAAACGATCACCGCGGGTTTTCCGTTGTATCTTCCGATCTGCTGGTAATTCAGCGAACCCAACTCGATGCGCGCTACGTCCTTCAGTCTCACGGTCGAGCCATCGGAATTTTGCCGCACGATAATGTTTCCAAAGTCCTCCGCGTTCACCAACCGCCCCGGCGCGCGCACGGCATAGGTGAATTGCTGTCCCTGCGGTGCCGGTTCCGCCCCAATCTGTCCCGCGGGATTCACCGCGCTCTGTTGCTGCACCGCGTTGTTCAGGTCGGTGACCGTCAATCCAAGTTTGGTTAACTGATCCGGCTTGACCCAGATGCGCATCGCGTAGTCGGCGGCGCCGAAGTTAGTTACTTGTCCGACGCCCGGCACGCGCAAAAGCGCATCGTTAATATTGATGGTGGCGTAGTTGCCCAAAAACTGGCCGCTGTAGGTTCCATTGGGCGAATAAATGGACAGCACGATGAGCGGCAAGCCCATCGACTTCTTCACCGTCACACCGTATTGGTTCACAGACGTAGGTAGGTTCGGGCTCGCCTGCGACACGCGATTCTGCGTGTTCACCTGATCGATATCGACGTTCGTGCCGATGTCGTAGGTCACCTTCAACGTCATCGTGCCATCGTTCGCGTTAGTGGACATCATGTACAGCATGTTGTCCACGCCGTTCATCTGCTGCTCTAGCGGCGTTGCTACGGATTGCTCGATCGTCAACGCATCCGCGCCGGTGTAAACCGCAGAAACGTTCACCTGTGGCGGAACAATGTCGGGCAGTTGTGCGATCGGCAAGCGCATCATGGCCACCACGCCGCCGATCACCGTTAGGATGGAAATAACAATGGCAACGATGGGCCGATTAATAAAGAATTTCGCCATGGCTACTTCCCACCGTTGGCCGCGTCGGCCTGTGTATCCTTATACGGCGTTGGCGCCACCGTCATTCCCGTGCGGACACGCTGCAATCCGTCCACGACGACGTTGTCCCCGGGCTCCAGCCCGGAGTCCACAACCCACATGTCTTGGTATTGCGGACCCAGCTTCACGGTGCGGATCGTGACTTTGTTGTCTTTGTCCACGACTCCGACCTGGTATATCCCTTGCAATTCCGAAACGCAGCGCTGCGGTATCAGCATCGCGCCCTTGCGCAACTCCGTGATCGCACGAATCTTCGCATATTGCCCCGGCCGCAGAACGTTCCCGGGATTTGGAAATTCCATTCGCACCTGGATCGTTCCCGTGCGCAAATCGACTTCGCGATTTACGAACAGCACCCGCCCGCGCTGCGGGTAGGTTGTGTTGTCGCCGAGAATTAGTTGCAAATATTGCGCCCTGGTTGGAGCTTTTTCGCCCTGGAAACGCAGATAATCCTGTTCCGCGATACTCACATCGACGTAAATCGGATTAAGGTTCGAAACCGTGGTCATCACCGTGCTCGGCGTGATCAGATCGCCGATGCCCACCTTCGCCACACCGGCGATTCCGGAGATCGGCGAGGTCACGGTCGTCCAACTCAGATTCAACTTGGCGTTGTCCAATACCGCTTGGTCCGCATCCACCGTGGCCTGGGATGCCCGCGCCATACTCTGCGCTTTGTCCAACTCTGCCTGACTGACCGCTCGTTGCGCCACCAACGGTGTATAGCGGTTCACGTCTATCTGCGCCTGCGCTAACGCCGCTCGCGCACGCTCCAGATTTCCCGTGGCCTGCTCCACGGAAGCCTGCGCTTGGCGCTTGTCGAGCTGAAACATCGCCTGTCCTTTGGTCACGTAGGAGCCTTCGGTATACAGCCGAGTCAATAAATAGCCTTCCACCTTGGGACGAATATCCGCATCGATATTCCCCGTCATTGTCCCAACCCATTCCTGATAAATCGGCACATCTTTCTGGATTACCGGCGTTGTCGTGACTCCCGGCGGGGGCGGTGCGGGCTTCTCGGCCGGTGTCGAACAGCCAGCGCAGAACAACACCAACGCGGCCCAGGTCAATAAGAGTCGGCCCGGTTTTGTCTGGGCAGTGTTTTCTTCACAAGACAGTAAACAGGCGAACGAATATCCACCCTTGACCATCGAACTTCCTCCATATCGCGGCTGGCCTGATGCCCGATCTTCCGTGAGCGGCGAGAGATCAGACAGGATTCCGGGAGCGGCTGCACGAGTAGCCACAAATATTTAGCGTAAGTGCCCCAAGATTACCTCAATCGAGGCGCTTTGCCCACACTTCTTCTACGCTTGGAAAATCCCACTTCAAGCGGCAGACGAACACAAAACCAGTCCGTGTAACCTGGCTTGTCGCGGCAGTGACGGCCGTGACAGACCTTCGCCTGCTTCTGCGGGCCGCCGATGCTTTTGGATAAAATCCGATTGACTGGTTGGATGAAAACTGCAAACCGGAGAAGCAGTGCTAACCGGAGCTTACAGAACTTTAAGATGTATGCTGACGATTCGATTAATTGAGGTTGCTTTTACTGCGTTTTCTTCGCCGATTCGGTCACACGCGTCTGGTCGGTAATCCAATTCACTTCCCAGGTTTTGCCGCCATCGGTCGAAAAGGACTGCTCGAAGTGCGCCGTATTCGGCGTGATTTGGGACCACACATACCGCACGAAAATCATGCGGCCATTGAACTCTTCCTGGTCGTAGAACTCGCCGACGCCATCCTTAAACTCGCCAACCGTCGGTTCTCCTAGTTTGCCATCCTTACTGTTCGCCCAATGCAGACTCCACTGATGCGACTCCGGATGGAAAAGCCGCAGCGTCAATCCTTCGACGTGCCCGGCCGGGCCGTCCGTCTCGAATTCCTCCAGTTGTGCCCGGCCATCCCAGACCTTGCGTGTCACCGACGTGCCATCGAATTCCACCCATGCCGTCGATCCCGTCAGCGGATGCACCAATTTCTTCAAATGAATCTTCCACGTACCCAACTCGAAATCAAAATCGCATTGACCATCACGCTGGGTTGCAATTGGCTTATTCGTTGCATTCGTCTGCGCCTGGGTACCTCCAGCAAGCATCAAACATAGCGTGCCCGTCATTAGAACATCGTGCCAGATTGCATTGATCTTCGACTGTTGTTTCTTGAACATTGAGCGTCCTTCTTCCCTTTCCGTGGCTCATGCGTGGAACACGGGAGTAGGATCGCTCGTAACGTGGTATTTTCAAATATCCACTTTTGTAATTTTTACTGATACCGCTTCTGCTGGAACTAAACGGGCCGCGCTTCAAAAATTCCCGCAAATGATCGCCGATAATAATAAAAAAGAACGAACCACAAGATGGCAACAACAATCGCTAGCGGCAAGCCTTCTGGTGCCATGAACGCATGGAAGCACAAAATGTTGACGATCACCGGGCCCAAGATCGCTAGCGCCAATGGCACATACCATCCCGCCAGCAGCAAGATTCCGCCAATCAACTGCGTCAGAAACGGCACCACCGCATAGTGCGACTGAGATAGGGCCGTTACATACTGCCCCGCCAGCCCTCCCGGAGGTGGCGGCATCGGCAAGAACGGATGTAAGCCGTTCGCTCCAAACACCACAAACGTCAGTCCGAGCAGAATTCGAATGATGAGCGCAGCAATCTTCATCGCTTCCTCCTGTCTGGTGCGCGCTACTCTAGCACATCACTTGTCGCGAACGTTGGCAATCTCAAACCTTCTGCAAAAATTTGCCGAGGCTCGCCAGTGCGACGATTTGCATTGACGGCCTCATGGCGATCTTCCGCCCTTGGTAAATTTCCGTTAGCTTTGCTATGCTCCTCACGTTCTGAATCACCAGAGGAAACCATATGCCGCCCAAAACATTCTTTACTGCTGCCTGCTGTTTGCTCGCGGGCCTCTCACTTTCCTTGTTCGCCGCGGACAAAGACAAGAAAGACGCTCCTAAGGAACCGGCCAAACCTTCTTACGAACTGCCGCAACCGGCGACCGAAACACTCGACTATTCCGCTTATGCCAGTATCCGCACGGAGGCGCTGAGTCATTCGCACATCATGGAGTATGCCAGCGCATTGACCGATGGTATTGGTCCGCGCCTCACTGGCTCGCCTAATCTCAAAAAAGCCAATGAATGGACGCGTGACCAGTTCACCGCGATGGGCTGCGCGAACGCTCACCTCGAGGACTGGGGCGAATTCGGCATGGGCTGGGTGCAGTTGAATACCTGGGTACGCATGACCGCTCCCGACACCGCCGTGTTCATCGCTCAGGCAGCGCCGTGGTCCCCGGCCACCAAGGGTCCGCTTACCGGTTCGGCCGTTTGGGTGGACATTAAGGATGAAAAGGATTTCGACAAATATAAGGGCAAGCTCGCCGGGGAAATCGTCCTTCTGGGCGACATGCGGGAAGTGAAACCGGTCGATAAGCCGCTCTTCAGTCGCGACGATGATGCCGAACTGAAAAAGATCGAGGAATATCCCATTCGCGCCACACCTTTCAATCGCGACATACAAGCGTACCTGCGCCGCGTCCAGTTGCGCGAAAAGACCGGCAAGTTCCTCGCTGACGAGCAAGTCGCTGCCGTTCTTCTTCCCAGTCGCGATGGTGAAAATGGCGGCGGCTCTGGGGGCACCATCTTCGACGACAACGGCTCCAGCTTCGGCGGCCGCGTCTACCAGCACGATCATTCGAATCCGCTTCCTCTCGCCGTCACCGCCATCGAAAATTATGGCCGCGTCTATCGCCTTTTGAAGGCCAACGTTCCGGTCACGCTGGAACTGAACATTCAATCGCAATTCATCGGCGACCATGAGCACGCCTTCAACACCATCGCCGAAATTCCGGGCACCGACCCCAAATTGAAAGACGAAGTAGTCATGCTCGGCGGGCACCTTGACTCCTGGATGTCTGCCACCGGCGCGACGGACAATGGCGCGGGCACGGTAGTCGCCATGGAAGTTATGCGCATCTTCAATGCGCTGAAAATTAAGCCACGCCGTACTATTCGCGTTGCTCTCTGGACCGGCGAAGAACAGGGGCTTCTCGGCTCGCAAGCCTACGTCGCACAGCATTTCGGCGAGATTCCGCGTTCCACCGAACCCGACCAGGCCAATCTTCCTACGTTCTTTCGTAAAATCACCGGCCCTATCCAGGTGAAGCCGGAGCAGGAAAAACTCTCGGCCTACTTCAACGTGGATAACGGGAGCGGCAAGATTCGCGGCATCTACCTGCAGCAAAACGCTGCGGTGGGCCCGATCTTCAAGCAGTGGATGGAATCTCTCCAGGATGTGGGCGTAAGCACGATTACTTTGCGCAACACCGGTGGCACCGACCACCTCAGCTTTGATGCCGTCAACATTCCCGGCTTCCAATTCATTCAGGATCCGCTCGATTACTCCGAACGCACCCACCATTCGAACATGGACACCTACGAGCGCTTGCAGCCCGACGACCTGGCGCAAGCCGCCTTCGTCGAAGCCATCTTTGTGTACGACGCGGCAATGCGCGATCAGATGTTGCCACGCAAACCCTTCCCCCATCCAGAGTTGGAACAACAGCTGCAACAACCGTTAAAGAACGTCATGCCCGGCGCCGAAGCAGAATCAAAGCAGTAGGCGCCACAACCGTGCAGCGGCTTCACGCCGCTGGCCTTTGCCGTAGGCGCGCGGTACTCCTGCGCCGCATGTCCGCACGCTAACCAATTCCCAGGCCGCTAGCACCCTGCAGCGCATCCTTTTTCTTCGATGTACAATGCCTCCGATCCACCAAGGAGGTTCTCCATGCGTCGTTGTATCGTTTTAATCCTAACGATTCTCGTGAGCGCGGCCACTGCAACTCACGCGCAGACCAAACTTTCCACCAAGTGGGAAGAACTCACCGCGGGCGATTTCAAACAAGCCATCGACAAATCCCAAGGTACTTGTCTCCTCCCCTTCGGCATTCTGGAAAAACATGGCCCGCATCTGCCTATCGGCACCGACCTCCTCAACGTGCGCTATGTCGCCGAGCATGCCGCACAGCAGGAATACGCCATTATTTTTCCCCAATATTTTGCAGGGCAGATTTTCGAAGCCAAGCATGAGCCCGGCACGATTGCTTACAGCCCGGACCTGCAACTGCGCCTGCTTCAGGAAACTACCGACGAAATGGCCCGCAACGGCTGCAAAAAGGTGATCATTGTGAACGGCCACGGTGGCAACGAAAGCCTTTTGCCTTATTTCGCCCAAACGCAACTCTACAAACCGCACGACTACGTCGTTTACGTCCAGTGGGGACACGAACCAACCAAGAAAGTGGGCGCGGAAAAGACCGGGCCCGATTGGCATGCCGGAGAGTCCGAAACTTCCAATACCTTGGTGTCGCACCCTGACTTGGTGCATTTAGACCGTGCCAAGGAAGAATCAGGTGCCGATCAGAAGCGCCTGAAGCTGCCCGAAAACGTCTACACCGGAATCTGGTGGTACGCGCGCTTCCCGAACCATTATTCCGGCGACGGCAGCACCGCCACGAGGGAACAAGGCGAAGTGGACATGCAGAGTTGGATCACCGCTGTGGTCCGTGCAATTAAAGCGGTCAAGGCCGACGACGAAAGCCTTAAGCTACAAAACGAGTTTTACGAGAAAAGCGCTCACCCGCTGGACACATTTACAAAATAACCTGGACGCAGTAAAGTTCGATTTTGGAATCTATCGCCGTTGCAGCGACTCAATCCAATTGGCCAGCACCCGATCGTTCGGGGACTCCAGATCAAAAAACTCCACGCCTAGCCCAATGCGTGGCTTTACAATCCGCACGATCACTAACGTATCCAGGACCTGGTCCTTCCGTGTCAGCCTCAAGCGCGCCCGACAATTCGATGGCAAGGTTTTGCTCGTGCAGATGAAACAGCCGCCCAACGACACATCCGACGTCACTCCTGTGACTTGCTTCCCGGTCTCCATCTCGATGAGTTCGGCGTCCGCGGCAAACGGGTACCGGATCGTATAGCGCCGGTCGCGCAGTCCGCTCAAACGGGAGGAGCCAGCCGCTGAGCGGCCAGGCATAGGAATCACTTTATCCATTGGACGTCTTTCGGGAGTTCGATCTCCGGGTGCCTCAGGGCGGCTTGAAGCACTCAGTGCCTATTAGTTTGGCTTACCCGCGGGCCGGTGGGAACGGTGACCATGCCCAGAGGCGCGTAAAAGTAACAGCCCGCAGGCTCCCTCAGCGCTATTAGTGGGTACGACAAAGCGCCTCTCCCAGAGCCCTGAACGTGCTCCACTCGCATGTTAGCCTGAATAGGTAGTCATCCCACTTTCGATTCTTTCCATGATCGCCGAAGGCATTCGTCAGAGCGACCGGGTCAGCCTGCAACTGCAGGTGGAAGCGTCTTGGCTCTCCTCCTCCGGCGTGGCCGCGCGGCAAAACGCGCAAACCCTTCTCGTCAGTCGTAACGGCGGCGTCCTTCGCCTGCAGGAAAAATTCTTTCCCGGCCAGGAGATCACGCTCCACCGTAAGCTCGAAGGCGACCAAGCCAAGACCGTGCGCGCGCGCATTGTCGCCGAAATCGATCGCGAGCCCGAAGGCTTTATTTATGCCATCGCGATTCTTGATTCCCGCGTCGATTTCTGGGACATCGATTTCCCCGCTCCTCACAAAGCTGAGGAAGCGCTTGCGCGTCTGCTGATGGAATGCAGTTTCTGCCAGCGCCGCGAGGTCGTTTACCTGAATGAGATGGAGCTGAAATCTTTCGAAATTCGCAAATGCGTGGCGCGCCACTGCAAGCACTGCGATTCTCCGTCGATCTGGGTCGAGGCGCAATCCGAATCCATGGTCGACGACGTGCTCCCTTCGCGTAGCGCGGTCGAAGAACGCGTGATTCCCCGCCGCAACCGCACGCGTGTCAAGGCGCGGGTTCTCGCCTGTATTCGCCGCCGCGGTTTTCAGGAAGAAATCGCGGTGTGTGAGGATTTATCGAAAGGTGGAATGAGCTTCCGGAGTCGCAATCGCTATCCGGAAGGGACTCGCCTCGAGGTGGCAGTGCCGTACACGCCAGGAGCCGGCGCGATCTTCGTGCCGATCCGCATCGTTTTCTCACAACCGATCGCCAGCGCCGGACTCTTCCGCCATGGCGCCGCGTACCTCCGCCCGCCCGACTAGCGGCACAGGCACTCCTGCCTGTACTGAGATCGCTTTACTTCACCTTCCCCGTGTCTTGCCTCCTGTAGCAGCGGCTTTGCGCCGCTGAACGCTACTTCCCCCCGCCCGTGACTATCGCTTGCCAGTTGATAATCGCGTTCCACAACATCCTCTGATCCCCGCGATTCAAGTCGCGGTGCAGCGGGTTAAAGTTAAATGACACCACATGTCCCTGCCCCACTGGCGAATCCAAAATCGCCGGCCGTCCAATCAAGTTCCCTTCTCCCCAAACTTGCCCGCTCACCAGGAATGCCGCGCCGTCCTTATCTCCCCATTCCAGCACCACGCTACTCTTGTCCACCGGCCCGTCCAAGCACGTGGTGCAATACGCCATCCGCAGCCACCGCCTCGGCGTTGCATATAACGGGAAATTCTGCCGAAACACATACGTTCGCTCATCATATCCATAAGCGATCGGATGTTCTGGGCGGTCGAAGGTGACGCGCACGTGCGACCCTGGCGTACGCGTCTCCGCATTTTGCGCTGCCGCGGCGCTCTCCGTTCCGCCACCCTGCGAACTGCGCGGCACGCCACCCGCACTCCTTCGCACCCCCCGCACAATTCCTGCTTCCAGCGCCAACATCGTCCCGCTGCCCAAGGTAACCAGCAGTCCGCCATGCTCAACAAACTCCTGGATCTGCTGCAACCCTTCCCAGCCAATACCGCCGGTGATGTCATCAGACTCTGCCGGTGTACCCAGACTTGGCGTCTCCGCGGTCTTCTTGAACGCCATCGGTCCCCACTTCTTCGGTAATCCCTGAATCTGTTCCGCCAATTCCAGATCGACGTGACCGTACAACAGCACGTCAACTTTCTCGTTCAATTTGCCAGCACGGATATCCTCGTCACGCAAATAGATGTACGGCACCTTTCTTTGGTCCAGTGAATACCGAACCCACCCGATCGAATCCGTATCCGCCCACGGTACCCATACGCCAAGCCGTGGTACCTTCGCCGCGTGATACGCAACTTCAGGCATCGCATTGGCGACAACAAAATTCAGTCCCAACTCTTTCGCAACACCCTGCAATGCGTCATACACTCCTGGCTGATCCGCAATCAGCCAGCTTCCAGCATGGAAGCTGGTTCCGTTCACTTGAAACGCTTTCTCCGCAATCTGCACGTTGAATTTCGGCAGACGGTAACGCGCTTCCAGCAACTCTTCCTGCCCCGTATCATCTAGAAGAAACACCTTCCCGGCGTTCCCCTCGATCTTCCCTTCCGCGTGCGGTGCCTCAGCCAGTAACTCAAGATCCGCCGAGCGCACTGCAGCATCTGCCGTAGCAGTGGCGTATAGGTGGTAGTGCGCCAGCAAATCCCAGGAGACATCGTCGTAAGGTTCACTCGCGTCTTTTGGATAATTCTGCGGTGTCAGCAAATCCACGGCGTAATTCCGGTAGGGCTGATCCAAGCGCACCACATACGTCCCGGCCGGAAAGGTTCCTTCCTTCAAAACGATTTGGCCCTTGGCTCGATTCACCTCGATATGCTGGCTCATCAAGCGGCCGACCAATTGCGCCACCCGCTCGGGATCGCCTTGATCCTGTGGGATCACAAACGCGTAAGGCGCCTCGTCCAGCCCCAATCGGTACGAATGCAGTCCCTTCGTGTAGAAATTTTGCAAAAATTGGCCCGCGTTGCTCGCCACATAGTCCAGCGCGGCCAGCATTCCTGTCTCGTTGTAGTTCACGTTGTCGCGCGCCGACCAAAGAAACTCCCCTTTTCCCAGGGGCAGCGGGCGGTACCACTGTTTCGTGGCGCCCTCTTCCCGAATCGACCGCATCATCGTTTCCGCGGAACCGTTTCCGAAAGTTTCGAAACCCCGCCCGGTCGCGTTGTGATTCATCGCCACCGAATCCAGGTACAATTCCGAAAATCCTTCGCCGAAATCCCAGGTGGACACGCCCGGCATGCCCATCCCCGTCATGGTCTGCACTTCATAGAAACTCATCGCCAGAAATTCGCTCAACGTGATGGGATCGACATGCGGATTGTACGGCCCCGTTCCGTTCCAGGTCATCAGGAGCGGCACGCCCTCATGCAGATCGTGCACCACCGTCGGATGCCATTCGAAAAACATGCGCGAAACGGCTTTTGTCGGTTCCTGGGTCAGCTGATGCGCGTCCCGATTGATGTCCACAAAAACGTATTTTCCCCAGTACGGTGGCGCCTGCCTCGGCAATGCCGCTCGGTCGGTTTTCCCCTTCAAATATTTGTAAAACCACTCCACCTGCTTATCTCGCCCGTCTGGATTCGATACGGGATTGATCAACACCACCAGGTTTTCTCGAATCTTCCGAATCATCGGCTGCTCAGACACAGCCAGTCGATACGCCGTCTCCAACACCGATTCCGTCGAGCCAGTCTCGTCCGAATGCAGAGCCGCGTTGAAATAGTAGATTGGTCGTGATTGCGCGATTAGCTTCTCGGCAGCCTCAGGGCCAGTCTTCCTGGGATCCGCGAGCGCTGCCGTGGCCGCCTTCAACTGCTCCAACTGCGCGATGCCCTTCTCGTCGGCAATCGCCACCAGCAGAATTTCGCGCCCCTCTTCCGACTTTCCGATCGTGAACACTCGCACCCGTGGTGATGCGGCCGCCAGCGCCCGGCAATATGCATATGCTTTCTCCGCATTCATCAACTCACCGGGCGCGCCCATAATTCGTCCGAAGAACGCGCGCGGAGACGGTACTTTGCTGGACGCCGGCACATAGGAAACCCAGGGCGACAAAAACTGCGCTTCCGTTGTCGCTTTGCGAATCTCCTCGCTCGCCCCCGCTTCTGGCGTGTCCGGCGATGTGGCCGACTGCGCAAAAGCACAGGGGGAAACAGCCAGGAACAAACACGTAGCCCACAAGGAACGCATGAACACGCGCCTCCGCAAAATTCAGGATGCAACGTACGGAACGGTAGGAGTGTACTACAAGCTTCGCGTCGATATGGGGAAGCAGGGTGCAGAAGGGGCACCCTGCTCGGCTGGACCGAGTGAGGAACTCTTAATCGAGCGCCGGTATGGCCGCTTGCTCACGCCGCCGCCGGTGCAAATAATGCATCGCAATGTTCAAGTAGATTTGTCCGCAAGGCGTTTCGATGCACAGCACCATCGCTTCCGTGTCGATGCTTCCCGCCAATCCTTCTTCGCTCATATGGATCTCCGGCGGAAACACCTTAAAGCGGAAGCCCTGATCGTTCAGCAGGGTGACCGAATTGCCGATCACCATGTTCGCCAGCTCGCAAACAGTCTCCCGCACCACTTGTTCGCTCTCCGGCATCGGACTTCCCGCCAGATGGCCAGCGACTTTCATGGCCACTTCGGGTGCAAGATCCAGAATGACGCGGCCTTCAATATCGCCCTTGATCGCAATCAGCGCCGCCACTCCTTTGCGCCGGTATATGTTTTCGTCCATCGACAAATCCACAATCTTCGTGGGCGCCTGTAGCGATTCTGCGAAAACCGCGTCGGCGGCATTAATGAACGGCTGGATCAGTTCCATTCTCATATCTGATGCTCCTCAGCAAGCGCTACCGGCGCGCTCGCGCCATTTGGATCGTCTCCCAGCACGTAGCGAAGAATTTCATACAGCACTTCCGGCTTGACCGGCTTCTGCACGAAGTGCTTCGCGCCCTTCTGCAACGCCGCCAGAATGTTTTCCTGGTAGCCTACTGACGACACCATTACGATTCGCGCGTCCGCATGCTGCCGCACAATGCGCTCGACCGCCTCGATACCTTCCATCTGCGGCATGGTGATGTCCATCAAGACAATGTCCGGCTTGCTGCGGTTGTATTCCGCGATCGCCGTCAATCCGTCCCCGGCTTCTCCGGCCACTTCTCCGCCGAACATCTCAATCATCTTGATGAGGTTCTTGCGGGCAAAGACGGAGTCGTCCACCACCAAATACCGGACCGGCTGCTGGTCTTTCCGAAGTAGCGCTGAAAACTGTTGCATGACCCTTCTCCTTTGCTCCGTCTGCCCCTCAGGCACGCGGAGTTGAAACTGGCACCTTTTCCGATTTCTCGGTTTTTTCCTTATCCGTGGAATCCGCGTTCTGCCCGTACTGGTGAATCAAGTACGCGGCCATCCCGTCCAGCGGCAGAACTTTCGTGGCGTATCCCTTTGTGATTGCCGCGCGTGGCATTCCGCCTACTACACACGTCTCCTCGCTCTGCGCGATGGTCACTCCTCCAGCCGCCTTGATCGCTCCCAATCCTTCCGCCCCGTCATCACCCATTCCCGTCATCAAGATGCCCACCGCCGTCAGCGCAAATTCCTGGGCCACGGAGTGGAACAGCACATCCACCGACGGCCGGTGTCCGTTAATGGGAGATCCGTCCGACAGCACCACCATTTCCCCTCGCGGCATGCGCCGCACCATCATGTGCCGATTCCCGGGGCAAATCAGTACGCGTCCCGCCAACAGCAAATCCCCCGACTTGGCCTCTTGCACTTCCAGCGCGCAACATTCATCCAGTCGCCGTGCGAACATGTCCGTAAATCCCTCCGGCATATGCTGCACGATAACCAGGCTGGCAGGGAAATCCGCGGGGATTTGCGACAGAACATACTGCAGCGCGTTTGGCCCGCCGGTAGAGACTCCAATCGCGATAATGCGGCTCGGCGCGGTTGCCGCTCGCGTGCGGTTCTTTCGTGGCGGCGCAGGCGGTTCGACTTCCGCCTTCAGGATTTTCTTCGCTCCCCCGGCCCGTTTCGCTACTTTGATCTTCGCTGCCAATTGATACGCAATCGGATCCAGATTTCCTGCTGCCGCATCCTTGGGTTTCGCCACAAAATCGATGGCACCCAAGGCCAAGGCTTTAAACGTTGAGTACGCTCCCTCTTTTGAATGCGTGCTGAACACAATCACCGGCAGCGGCACATTGCGCATGATCGTTCGCAGCGTCTCAATCCCATCCATCCGCGGCATTTCCAGATCCAGCGTCACTACATCTGGCTGCAATTCTGCGATCTTCTTCAGTGCGAACGCACCGTCCATCGCCGTCCCCACCACTTCTAGGTCGGGATCCCGCTCCAAAATCAATGGAATCAGTTTCCGCATCAACGCGGAGTCATCCACCACCAGCACGCGGACTCGTTCTTTCATGCGATCGCTCCCAATGGCATCGACCGCGACAAACGGTTCAATATCGTTGGAACGTTCAGGATCAACACTACGGTTCCGTCTCCCAAAATCGACGCGCCGCTCACCAGATCGCTGGACACGATCTCCCCGGGCAGCGCCTTGATCACCAGTTCCTCTTCTCCCACCAGGCTATCGACCATCAACCCGAACCGCTTTTCTGCCTGCCCGATCACCACGACAAAGCTCTTTTTCTTTTTGCCGGTCGTGTCTTCCACCGCATGGATCCGGCTTAATCTGTTGAGCCTCACCAGCGTCAACACCTGGTCGCGCAACCGCAGCACTTCTCGCTGGTCCACGCGGTGCACTTCTTGCTCGCTGATACGGGTAATCTCGATTACAGAGGACAAAGGCACGGCAAACAGCCGTCCCGATACGCGGAACAATAGCGTCTGGATACTGGCCAGCGTCAACGGCATCCGCAGTTGAATCGTGGTGCCCTTGCCTTTATCCGTCTTGACCTGCACGGTTCCTTTCAGCCGATCCAAGACCGTACGCACCACGTCCATCCCAATACCACGGCCGGAGATTTCCGTCACTTCCGCCGCGGTGCTGAATCCCGGCTCAAAGATCAAGTTCAGGATGTCCTGTTCCAGCAGACGTTGCGCATCCTCTTGCTTTACCAGGCCATTTCGCACCGCCTGCTCGCGCACCAGGTCCAGATCGATTCCTCGGCCGTCGTCGGTGATTTCCAGCACCACTTGCGTGCCCTGGTGAAAAGCATTCAACGAAATCGTTCCGCGCGCGGGCTTGCCTGCCGCCAACCGGTCGTCCGCCGATTCAATCCCGTGATCTACTGCGTTCCTCACGATATGCGTAAGTGGCTCGGCCAATGCGTCGAGAATGCTCTTATCCAGATCGGTGTGCTCACCGGCAACTTCCAGCGCCACGTCCTTACCGCACTGTTTCGCCACGTCACGCACCACGCGGGGGAAGCGCCGAAATAATTGTTCTACCGGAACCATACGAATCTTCAGCACGCATTTGTGTAACTCGTCCAGCACCCGCGACTGAAACGCCAGCGCCTCCGCAAATTTCGCCCTTATGGGATCCCTGGCATGTTTCTGATCAAACTCCGTCAGGGTGCGGTGCAGCATGGACTTGCCGATGATTAGCTCCCCTACCAGGTTCATCACCGCGTCGATTCGCCCGGAATCCACTCGTAATGACCCTTCCGTCACTGCGGCGACAGCCGATGCTCCCGCTGTCTGTTTGGCCGCCGGTGTCTCCTGTCCGTTTTCCGCATGCGATTGCACCTGCGCAGCCCGAGCTTCCAACAGATCACCCAGTAATTGGTGCTCTGCTGAGTCGTCGTGGCTCGCCTGCTCTACACGCAGGTCAGACACTACCGAAGGGATGCGGCAGCGGTGCGCAATGTGTTCCACCGGGTGATTGCTCGCTACCGCCGCTTCCACAATCTCCACCGACGCTGCCGCCAAATTATCTTCCGGGCGCAGCGCGATCACCGTTCCGCAAGCGTGCAGAACGTTGCGCACCAACTGAAATGCCGCTGCCCGCATCGGGCTGCCGGAATCGATTCGCAGCGCTATGTTGTAGACCGTTTCTCCCCGCAGCACCGCCTCGGAAATCATCAGCCGCTCATATTCGTTCCAGCGAAAACTCGCCGGAACCATTGCTGCGGCGTTAGCGGGTCCAGTCTTTTGCCCGCCCGTAGGTGACTGTAAGAGCTTGTGAATAAGCGGCCGCAACCCATCCGCCGAGGGCGGCTCAATTTGCTTTTGATAAGCGCTCAACATGCTTTCGAACAAATCCACGGCCGACAGCACCACCTCGGCAACCGCCGGGCCGTGTGTCTGCGCTATCTGCAGCGTCAGTACATCTTCCAACTCGTGGCTGATCTCGCTCAGCTTTGTAAAGCCACACGCCGCGGAATCGCCTTTGAGCGTATGCACAGCACGCCGCACGCTGCGGATCAACTCCTCGTCGGCGGAGTTTTTCTCCAATCTCAATCCGACCTCGTTGATCACCTGCAGCAACTCCGCTGCGCTTTCAAAGAACAGCGCGCGAAGCTCCGCTCCCCGATCCTCGGGTAAAAAGCTCAAGTAGTCACCTCAAGGCGCTTGTACGCGGTCCCGTTGTTTTCGTGCACCATCTTGAATTTCTGCGTTAGTCCGAACAGGCTCTCTGCATGCCCCACAAACAGATACCCGCCGGGATTCAAACAGTGCCAGAACTTGTCGATCAATCGCTTCTGTTCCGCTTCATCGAAATAAATCATCACGTTGCGGCAGAGAATAATGTCGTTACGCCGCGGCAAGAATTCCGTCTTCAGGTTGTGAAAGTCGAATTGCACCAGCTCTTTCAACTGCTGCTTTACCGAATACTTGTCCGCAGTCTTTTCGAAATACCGGAAGCGCGTCGTATAGTCCACCGGCTCCATCTGCCCTTCGGTGTACAGCCCTTCCTGACCCGATCGCAGGCTCGCATAGCTGATATCCGACGCGACAATTTCCAGTTTCCACGGTGGCGGAATCAGTGGCTTCGGCGAAGGCATATCAAAAGGAAGAGGATTCCGCAGGTAGTAGTACGCTAAGGCATCGCAAATCAGAATGGCCACCGAATAGGGCTCTTGCCCCGCCGAACAGCCCGCGCTCCACACACGCAGGTTCCAATCTCGCCGCTCCTGCTTATGGTGCAAGATTTCTTCCAGCACGGACTTCTGAAGCAGTTCCAACTGCGGCCGGTTCCGGAAAAAACTAGTTTCATTAACGGTGAGATTTTCCAGCAACAGCGCCAGTTCGTTGCGGCCCTCCCGACTCGTCAACAGCCGGTAGTAGCTATAAAACGAATCCAATTGGCAGGCCTTCAGGCGCCGTTGTAAGCGATCCTTCAGGAAATGCGATCGCCGCTCGTCGAAGTACATCCCGCATTCCTGGTACACCAGGGTCTGCAGGAGCTTCAGTTCCGCTTCCGTCAGCTGAATCTGCGCAGTAATCGTTCCCATGCTGAATGATGGCGGCCTTTCGGTCATTCGGCAGCGCTCCCCAACTTCGAAGCACCTCTACCTGGCCATTCCGACAGGCTCCGCCGCCTCCTCAAATTTTTTGAATTCCGGTTGGCGCAAGAGCCGGCCAATGTCCAGGAGGATGACCAGTCGGCCTTTCAACTTTCCGACTCCTGTCACGTAACTCGATTCGCCTTCGGCAAACACGGTTCCCGGTGCCTCAATCTCGGAGGGTGGAATCTTCAATACCTCCGAAGCGGAGCTCACGATTAATCCCAGTAGCCGGCTTTCCAACTCCACCACCAGGATCCGGTTTTTCTTGTCAGACGAGCTCGCCGCGCTTCCAAAACGTTTTCTCAAGTCCATCACCGGGATGATCTTTCCGCGCAGGTTGATCACACCTTCAATCATCTCCGGCGCGTTCGGCACCGCTGTTATCTCCGGCACGCGCACGATTTCCCGCACAGAAGCGATCGGCACTCCATACGTTTCTTCGCCGATGCGAAAGCCCACAAGATGGCAGTCTTTCTGCATGCAATGCTCCGTACTACGAACGGCTTACTTCAGCTAATTCATACTCTGCGGCCTGCGCATTGGCACCCACGCGCCGCGATGGCATTCCTTCGCGCCGGTAGTGGCTCTGCGAGCTTCGGTCGATCACGAAACGGTCCATGTTGTCCAGCAGATTGCGCGACAGCTTCAACATCTGCTCAGCAGCCGCGGACAATTCCGTGGAACTCGACGCGGATTGCTGCACCAACTCGCGCATCTTATCCATGGCTCGCACAACCGCCTGCGCTCCAGACGCTTGCTCTTCCACTGCGGAATTGATCTCCTGCGTAATTTCCGTTAGCCGGTTCGTAGCCTTCGCAATCTGCGCCGACCCTACCGACTGCTCATTCGTCGCCGCACCGATTTCCTGCGAGAACTTGTACACTTCCGTCACCACGTCAGAAATCTTGTGCAGTGCCGTCCCCAAATCGTTCCCTAGGCTCAGCCCTTCTTCCACGATGCGCGTGCTGTGTTCCATGTTTTCCACGGCCTGGCGCGCTTCTCTCTGGATACTTTCGATCAGGTCCGCGATTTCCTTCGTCGATTGCGTCGATTTCTCAGCCAGCTTGCGCACCTCGTCCGCAACCACAGCGAAGCCCAAACCATGCTCACCGGCGCGGGCAGCTTCGATGGCGGCGTTCAGCGCCAGCAGGTTGGTTTGTTCCGCCAAGTCGTCGATAACCTCGATAATTTTGCCGATGTCGTCGGCGCGGTGTCCCAGAATGTTGATGATCTCCGCGGAGGACTGAATCGCCCGGTTGGTCCGGTTCAACCCGTCGGTGGTCTTCTCCATGGTTTGAATGCCAGTCATCACTTCTTCCCGCGAACGGTTCGCGATATCCAGCAGCACTTTCGCGGTATCCGCTACGCGTTGAATCGACGTCACCATCTGGTCGATCGACGCCGAGGTTTCCGCGACGCTCGATGCCTGTACCTGTGTGTTCTTCACTACGTTCTGTACGTTGATGCTCATCTCGTGCATCGTGCTGGTCACCTCTTCAATCGCCGAGGACGCCTGCACGCTTACCTTCGCCGATTCGTCCGCCGCTCCAGCTACCTGGTTCGACCCGGCAGAAACCTGCGACGCTCCGTCGCGTGTTGACTTCACGATTTCCTGTAGGCCATGAGACATTCGCAGGAAGGCATTCCCCAGCGTGTCGCGTTTCGACCGCGGCGCCACTTCCATCGTCAAATCGCCTTCGGCCACCGCCATGGAAACCGCCGCCATTTCCTTCAGGTACGCCACCATGTTGTTGAAGGTTGTGGCCAGCGCCCCGATCTCGTCATTTCGGTGGATGTCGATGTTCTGGTCCAGATCACCGGAATCCCCAATTTCCCGCGCAACCGTAATCAAGTGTTTTAGAGGCTCGGTGATAGATCCCGCCGTGCGGTACGCTCCTAGGATCCCGATCCCGATCGCCAACAGCGTGCCGATAACGATCGCGACACCTCCCCACATGCTCGTTCGCGCAGCGATTGCCTGCGAGTCATTCGCCAAGCGCTGCATATCCGCGTTTGATTGATCCAGCACCGCCGAAGACTTCGTCAGCCATGAAGCCGGATCCTTTTGTAAATAGAAAATCTGCAAATCGGATACGGTCGCATCGCCCGAGTCCACCTGGTGTCTCTTGGCCAGTAATGGCTTTGCAAAATTGTCGGCCCAACTCGCCTCTGTCCCTTCCACTTGGATCAGCGCCGTCCGTAAAATGTCGTTGCTCGCGCCAGCCTGCCCGCGCTTGATCAGATCGGTCAGTTCACTCAAACCGTGATTCACTTTGTCTTCATCGCGGGGATCGCCGCTGAGCAGAAAATTGTTCAGGTTCAGCCGGTTCTGCATGATTTGGTAGCGGACGTTCTCCGCCATGCGCACGCTCTCCAGCGTCGCGGATGCCTCTTTGTTTGCGGACCTGGCCATCCACAACGCCCCCAGGTCTACGAACAGCAGCAACACCAGGATCGCGAGAACTACTCCGAACCCTTTGTATAGTTGCCTTTCGATTGTCATCGCGTCACTTCCTCCCCACCCTTCCGCCTTCTGCCTTGCGGCCCCCGCCGCCCTCTACTGCGCTTTAAACTCAAATTCAATAATCTGTGTCGTCTCTTCCGGCGCTGCTTCAAACTTCCAGTCTTTCACTGCATCCAGGCACGACTGCACCAGCACCGGATGTCCGCCCACCGGTCGTGCGGTTTTCACGTGACCATCGGGTGCAATGACCAGCTCGATTTTCACTTTGCCGGACAAACTCATCCTACGTGCAATTTCCGTATATTGCGGATTCGTCTTGGATTTGATTTTGCGTTTACTCTCGTCTATCGAGCTCGACTGCGCTCCCGCCCATCCCGCCGTTAGCGCCATCGCCATCAGCACTCCGATCACTCGATTTCCCCACGAGGTTCCCATGGACACCACACCCTCCCCAGGTCGATACTTGCCCACGGGAAGAAAGGCAAGCTAAGGGCCAGTACATTCAATAATTCCTGAGCGGGTTTCTTTTCTCTTCTTCGGAAATAACACAATCAATATCAATAATTTACGGACATACGGAGTAGCGATTCGCCGCCGCACTTCGTAGCTTCTTGTCTCAAACAGCATGGTGAATCGTCGCTCGGGGTCTCAGCCTGAGATTTCTCGCAGCGGCCTGTCCGAGAGGACAGGTAACGCTTGCGTGTCACATTTTGGAACGCTCGTTGACTCAGTTTGAGATTGCCCAGTAGCGTAGTTTCTGGAAATTCTTATTTTGAGACGCGCTACAACCCTTTACCCCTATGCGTGAACGTCACCCTCGTTCGAACCGCCACGCCTCCGGCACTCGCCGCCGTCTTCGCGCTCCTTCTCCCACTGACATTTCTCATGAATTTATGGACCTGGCGCTGGAAGCCGCGCATTGCCGCGAACTTCCGGTCTTTCTGGCCGGCCTCGCGTCTCGCGCTTCGGAGTTGCTCAACGCTGAATGGGGCGCGGTCGGCGAAATTCACGGCAACAAAGTGGAGTTCCACTGTCGGCAGCAAAAATCCTCTACCGACGACGCGCAACGCGCATGGCTCACATCTCAGGTGAAGCTTCGCCGTCCTACCCTTCAGGTTTTACCCTGGCCGAAACAAGGTTCCTCGTGTGTCTTCTATCCCATTTACGCCAGCGACCACGAACTGATGGGCACCCTCTGCTTGCAGCGCGGCTCGACGGAAATGTCTGCCGAACAGGAGCGCCTGCTCGCAGCTCTGGCCAGCTATGCCGCCTTGGTAATGGAAAAGGTCCGCCGCTTTTCGCAGCTGGAGCGTTCAAAAAAGCAATGGGTCGAAGATATCGACGCCATCAGCGACTACATCGTGGTCCACGATCAGGCTTGGAACATCGTCCGCACCAATCGTTCTCTCGCTTCTCATCTCGGCATTCCGCCCGCCGCACTGGTCGGGGAACCCATGCGCAGCTTGCGCCATATTGCGGAAACCGGCAGTGCCCTTCCCTGCCCGTTCTGTCAAAACACATTTGAACCCCGCGAGGAATACATCGCCACCGGCGAAGGCCGTACCTTTATCGTTTCCACTTCGCGTACGCGCGGCGTCACCGAAGAAGAAGGCCGCACCATTCACGTCCTGAAAGACATTAGTGACCGTCGCGAAGCGGAGCGCCGTTATCGCGAACTGTTCGACAATATTCAGGAAGGACTCTTTTTCGCCACGCCCGAAGGCCAATTCCTGGATGTAAATGACGCCATGGTCCGCATGTTGGGCTATAAGTCGCGCAAGGAACTGCTTCGCGCGGATGTCAGTGCCCATTTGTACCCAACTCACGCGGCGAAAGAACGCTTGGTCCAGGCCATCGCCGAGCGCGGCGCTCTCCGAAACTACGAGGAAACTCTTCGGCGCAAAGACGGCAGCCTGTTGCACACCCTCCAGAACATTAGTGCTGTTCGCGACTCCCAGGGCCGCATCGTCCAAATCCGTGGCCTCATGCTCGATGTTACCGAACAGAAGATGTTCCAGTCTCAATTGCAGCGCGAGCGCGACTTCAACCAGAAAATCCTCAATACCACTCAGAGCATGATTCTGGTCCTCGATACCGCCGGTCTGATCAGCTACGCCAATCGGCGCTGTTTTGAAGCGGGCTATCGTCAAGAGGAGCTGATTGGTCATCGCCTCGGCCGTCTTGTCGAAAATTCCCATCAACAGGATTTTGAGGCTGCCTTGCAAACTACCGCCAATGGTCAGCAGGTAGAAAATCTCGAACTACGCGTCAAACGCAGTGACGGCTCCATCGGCCACTTCTCCGTCAGCTTGAGCCCTAGTCGCGACGAGTCCAACCAGGTCAACAGCGTTGTTGTGGTCATGACCGACATTACCGATGCGGTGCTGCTGCAAGCCAAGCTCGCCCACACCGAAAAAATGGCCACCATCGGCCGACTGGTCTCCGGCGTCGCTCACGAAGTGAATAATCCGCTGGCCGCTATCCTCGGTTTTACCGACCTTCTTCTCGAGGATCCCAACGTTCCCGGCTCCGCGCGCGAGGAGTTGCAGATTATTCTGCGCGAGACCCAACGCACCAAAGAAATTGTCCAGGGTTTGCTCAGCTTTGCGCGCCAGCGCCCCGCGCAGCGCGAGCCTCTGCAAATCAATAACATTCTCCGCCAGACCATTCGCCTGCGTAGCTATGACTTCTCCAGTCACGGCGTCGAGGTCACCGAGGAGTTCAACGACAATCTCCAAATGGCCATGGGCGATCCTCAGCAAATGCAGCAGGTGTTCCTCAACATTCTCAATAACGCCTACGACGCCATACAGGAATCCGGCAACCACGGCAAAATCCGCATTCGCACACGCCAGACCACCGATTTCGTCGAGGTGGCCTTCATCGATAACGGCACCGGTGTCAGCGAGACTGAACGGATTTTTGACCCGTTCTTTACCACTAAGCCCGCGGGCAAAGGAACTGGCCTCGGCCTGAGCATCTGTTACGGCATCGTTCGCGCTCATGGCGGCGAAATTCTTTGCTGGAACAATGAAAGTGAAACCGGCAGCACGTTTGTCGTACGCCTTCCGATCGCCACGGAAAGCGCGCTAGCCGCCGCCGCAACCGAGGCCGGCCGATGACCGCCAGCACCAATCCCGCATTGGCTCCCATCCTCCTGATTGAGGACGAACCTTCGGTCAGCGCGTTTGTGCGCACCGCTCTCGAGCGCAAGGGCTATCGCGTCGTTCAAGCCTCCAGCGGCGCTGAAGGCATTCACCAGCTGTCCACCGAAACCTATTCCGGTGTGATCTCTGATATTCGCATGCCCGGCGACGTCAACGGCGCTGACGTGCACCACTGGATTCAGCGCAACCGCCCCGAACTCGGCGGACGCATCATCTTAATCAGCGGTGACACCGCCAATAGCGAAACGCAATCGCTTTTGTCGCGCAGTTCCACGCCGTGCATCGAAAAGCCTTTTCGGGTTCAGCAATTGATTTCCACTGTGGAGAAAACCTTCGGAAAACCATGACTGACGATCTTAGAGTTAAACTGTTAGTTGTCGACGACGAGCAAAGTATTCGCCGCCTGTGCATGACCATTGGCCATTCGCTCGGTTTTGTTTGTGATGAAGCCGAAAGCGCAGAAACTGCAGCCGCTCGCCTGGAGACCGACCCGCCGGATCTCGTCCTCTCCGATTTCAAGCTACCCCAGCAATCCGGCGTGGACCTTCTCAAAGCCATCAAAGCGGCACTCCCTCGCACCGAAGTCGCCATCATGACCGGTCACGGCTCCATCGAATCCGCCGTCGATGCCATGAAACTCGGCGCTTACGACTACATTGAGAAGCCTTTTCGCGTCGAAAAAATGCGGTTACTCCTGCAGCGCATGGCGGAAAAGGTCCGCCTCGTCAACGAAAATGCTTTTCTTCGCGACAAAGTCACCACCGAAGAGAATCTCGACGGCATCATTGGCGCATCCGCCTGCATGCAAGACGTTCTTCGCATGATTTCACGCCTGAAAGACACACGAACGCCGGTTCTTATTTCCGGCGAAAGTGGCACGGGTAAGGAGTTGGTTGCCCGCGCCATCCACTTCCGTGGCCCCCTGGCGAAATCCAACTTCGTCGCCGTGGATTGTGGCGCGCTGGTTCCCACGCTGATGGAAAGCGAGCTTTTCGGCTACGAGAAAGGCGCCTTCACCGGGGCGACGAAGACCAAAGCCGGTCTGTTCCAGGCCGCTAACGGTGGCACCATCTTCCTCGATGAAATTGGTGAGCTACCCCTCGAAATGCAGGCCAAGCTTCTACGCGTTCTCCAGGAAAAAGAAGTTCGCCCTGTGGGAAGCAACGAAAAGATAAATGTCGACGTGCGCGTGGTTGCCGCCACCAATCGCGATTTGGAAGCCGCCTATCGCGCCGGCACTTTCCGCAAAGACCTCTACTTCCGCCTCAACGTCGTCACCGTGCATTTACCCCCATTGCGGGAGCGCCGTTCAGACATTCCTATGCTGGTCCACCATTTCCTGAATCGCTACACCCCGGGCACGCCCCTGCAAGTCACGCCGGCAGCCATGAAGAGCCTTCTCCAGTACGATTGGCCCGGCAACGTCCGCGAACTGGAAAACTGCATCGCTCGCGCAGTCACACTTGGGGATCAACGCACCATCGACGTCCAGGACCTTCCTCCCGCCATTCGTACCGAACAACCTGTCGCGCCAACGATCAGTTCCCAGGATGCGTCTTCCCTCTCAACCACTGCGCTCGCGGAAATGGAGCGCATGACCATTCTTCGCGTCTTCGAGCAAGCTCATGGCGACAAGGCTCTCGCCGGTAAGATGCTCGGCATTAGTCGTGCCACGCTCTACCGCAAGCTCAAGCGCTATAACATCGGCATCCATCGCGGTCCCGAAAAACCGGAACCCGAAGAAGCCGAAGCTCACGCCGCCGGCCACTGAAGGAAGCTCCGTCATGCTACCGCGCACTCGACAGCGTCCTCGGCGGTGATGCGCGGTAAATTCACCGTCAGTATTTTCGTCAGTAACTCTAGGACGGATGGTGCGCTACTGCCCAACAGCTACCAACACCAACTCTGTCCCATTTTCCAACACGATATTCCCGCTCTTGCAGTTCACCGTCGAGGTCGGTGGCGTCATTTTCACCAAGGGATGTAGTTCCAAATCAGTGAACCCGAAGATCCCCGTCGTTTCCGGCCTTAGCTCGTTATCGTGCGGCGCTACCACTTGCCCGGAAATTGACGCCGAAGTAGCCATCCGTTGCTTCCCTCCGCTGTTGTACATGTCGTCGGGCTGTTTTTCCAACTTTGCGGAGAGTGCGTAAATTGCGAAGTGTGCCGGTATTTGCTCCTCATTTTTGTCGCCTACACTGTCAAACGAGATGTCCACTTCCGCGCCCGACCCACCCTTCGCATATGGTGTTACTGCTGTCACCGTTCCTTTCACCAGGGAACCTTTTTTCAACACCACCTGCTCACCTGACTTTACGTCCTTCTTCACCTCGACGACCAGAGGCTGCCCCACTTTGGCATGTTTTGTATCCAGCTTCGTTGTGAGCTTGCCCACGAACCTGGTCCCATTCGGAAGGCTGATTGGCCCACTCGCCCTCGCCGCACTGGCCGCCGGAGTCGCTGAAGCTTGTGTTGCAATATTCTGCGGCGTCTGACCGCCCGCCGCTACTGCATAGGACAGACCTAGACAGACAAACATCGCGACACATCGCGCCATTGTTTTCTCCTGACTGTGTTGAGAGTACCTTACTCTGCACTATAGACGTATGATATATCCGGCTAGTTTCGCGAATTAGTTACGGACGGCCGTGCCCATTTCGTCTCATCCGCCCCGCAACCGGTTCCGCACTTGTCTGAGACGAACTGTGTCACGGTGAGACATCCGCGAAACCTTGAGCTCTGAGGAAATCCCTAAGCCCTTTCTCTCCAGTCAATTCCAATCGGCCTACCCGTTCCCGGCCTTTGGCTTCCAGCGTGCATCTCCCCGCTTGGGACAGTGCGCCCTCGGTTTCATCCCGTGTGTCTTTGCACACCGGAATGCCTCTGAGGCTCGCGTTCGCGCACCACCCATGGCTACGGGGCT
>Ga0335073_10001281_pt1 | contig 33595 bp, 37 predicted proteins | sample Lox_Sample_22_FD_207093 | JGI IMG/M metagenome (GOLD analysis project Ga0335073, IMG submission 207093) | Soil microbial communities from Loxahatchee National Wildlife Refuge, Florida, United States - Lox_Sample_2.2 | ecosystem: Environmental > Terrestrial > Soil > Wetlands | place: USA... | reverse complement strand
CTCGCCCCGACCATCTCGAGCGATGAGGGGGAAATATGGCGGTTGCACGCATCTATCGGCCGACCAAGACGGCGATGCAATCCGGCCGCGCCAAGACGCACAAATGGGTGCTCGACTACGAGCAGGCGACGCAGCGGCACCCCGATCCGCTGATGGGCTGGATCAGCGCCGGCGACACGCTGAACCAGCTGCATCTCTCCTTCGACACCCTCGAGGAGGCGGTCGCCTACGCGCAAAAGCGCGGCCTCGACTATGTCGTCGCGCCGCCGCATGAGCGCCTCGACAAGCCCAAGGCCTATGCCGACAATTTCCGCTATGACCGGCCGCGCTGGTCGGCGGGGTAAGGCGGCTCTCGCGGTCGTCTGCCGCGCCTGTTAAAGTGCGCGCCCGGAAGCGCCCTTAGCTCAGCGGATAGAGCAGCCGCCTTCTAAGCGGCAGGTCGCAGGTTCGATTCCTGCAGGGCGCGCCACTTTGCTACAGGGCCGCTCAAGAACGTCGTCCTCGTCCACGGGGCCTTCGCCGACGGTTCTGGAGGGCGGCGCGTCGCCGACATTCCCGGACCAGCGCCGCCAGGCCATGGTCGAGGTCATATCGCGGAGTGAGGCGATGATCGACGAAAAAAAGCTCGAAGAGCGCCTGGTTGCGCTCGAAGCGGCGAAATCCTGGGGGCCGCGCGTCGTCTCGCGGCTGGAGATGCTGCTGCGCTCGGGCACGGACGAGGCGCTCTACCGCATCAATCCGATCCAGTTCGCCACAGAGAAATCGATTGCCGAGGCTGAAGGGATCGATCTTTTCCTGCATGCCTGCGTGGCCGGGCTATTCGATATGGACTGGCTGCTGGTTTGTCCGATGTGCTCCGACGTCGTCGAGAGCTTCCAAAGCCTGCGCAAGCTGCACACGCATTTCCACTGCCACCTCTGTCAAAGCGATTACGACGCCGCGCTCGACGATTACATCGCGGTGACGTTTACGGTTTCGCCCGCCGTGCGCCGCATCCGCTTCCATCAGCCGGAGGCGCTGTCGGCCTGGGATTACGTCTTTCATTATAAATTGACGCCGGGCGGCCTGTTGCCCGACGGCGTGCCCTGGAGCGAGGCTGCCAAAGGGCTGGTGCGGGTGCTCACCCGCATCGAGCCATGGTCTGTGGCCCGTCTCGAGGTCGACGCCGTCGAAGGTGCGCTTCTGGGCCAGGATTTCGAAAGCGACGCCCAATTTTTTTTCCCGGTCGCAGGCGCAGCGGAGGTAACGCCACCCCATGTGCCGGTCGTCCTCGACGGCGGCAAATGCGTGGCCGCGACGGCCAACCTCGCACCCGGCAAGGTCGTGTTCGAGGTTCGCAACGCCGGCAAGCTGCCGGTGGTATTCGGTATCCTGCAGCTGCCGATGGCGACGTTTCAGCGCCCGAAGCTTCGCTTCACGCCATCCCTGTCCGGCAAGCGGTTGCTGATGACACAAACCTTTCGGGACTTCTTCCGCTCAGAGGTGATCAGCGCGACGGAGGGGATCGCGGTTCTCGACGTTACCCTCGTATTCACCGATCTCAAGGGCTCGACAGCGCTCTACGAGCGGATCGGCGACCTCAACGCCTACATTCAGGTGCAGCGCCACTTCCAGTATCTTCTCGATGCTACGGTTCGGCACAATGGCGCCGTCACCAAGACGATCGGCGACGCCGTGATGGCGGCGTTTCTGACTTCGGCCGATGCGGTGAAGGCGGCGCTTGATATGCGCGAGGCCGTGGATCAGCTCAATCGGGACCGCCCGCAGCGGGATTTCATCCTGAAAATCGGCGTGCATCGGGGAGCCTCGATCGCAGTCACGCTCAACGAGCGGCTCGATTATTTTGGCCAGACGGTGAATATCGCGGCACGGGTGCAAAACCTTGCCGATGGCGACGAGATCTGTATCACCGAAGACGTCTACGGCGCGCCGGCTGTGGCGGAAATCATTGCGCCATACCCGCTGACGAAGAGCGAGGCGGAACTCAAGGGCGTCAGCAAGGCCATGCCGGTCTATCATTTAGGCCGAATGGCATCGTAGAGCGTGGTCCGTTCAGGCCGAATCGCTTGCTACCCCCGCTTTCGCGCTAGGTACGTATACATCTCAAAAAACATCTGCGATTCCGCTATATTTCCCGCCGTCCCCGCGAAAGCGGGGACCCAGAGCCATGCGCTCCGTTCATCGGGGCTGAAGCTCCTGGATGCCCGCTTTCGCGGGCAAGGCGAAACTGGGGAAATGGCTTCGCTGTGCGATTTGTACGTACTCTAGCGCTTTCGCGGGGGCGACGAATGAGAGCGGTTCCACTTGAGCGGATACGGCTCTAGCCGGCGCAATTGGCTAGACGATCATACCCGCGGCCGAACATGAGCGAAGATCCTTTTGCTGCATTCTCCCCTGAACGGCGCGAAGTTGTGTGGGCAGCGCTGGTTGACGCCTTCGGGGCGTTTCCAACCGGCGCCATTACGCCCATTGCCGGCGGCGCTTCGACGGCCTCGACCTTTCGAGTCAAGGCAGGTGGCGCGGATTATCTCCTGCGCGTCGAGGGCACGCCAAGTCCGCTGCGCAATCCGCACCAATACGCCTCGATGCAGATAGCGGCGGAGGCAGGTATTGCTCCAAAGGTGCGCTATGTCGATGAGACCGCTCGCGTCGCGGTGATCGACTTCATCGCAGCGCGGCCGCTCAGCACCTACCCCGGCGGCGCGCATGCGTTGGTGCAGGCGCTCGGCACTTTGCTGGCGCGCCTCCAATCTGCGCCGATTTTTCCGCAATTCGTTACCTATCCGGATATTGTCGCGCGCCTGTTCGCGCATGTGCGCCGAACGGGCCTGTTTGCTGCGGGACTGCTCGACCCTCATCTCGAACGCCTCGAGCGCGTCCGCGAAGCATTCGTCGGCGGGTCGTCCGAGCTGGTCTCCAGCCACAATGACGTCATTCCGAGCAACATCCTGTTCGACGGCAAGCGCCTCTGGTTGATCGACTGGGAGTCGGCTTACCGAAACGATGCGTTCGTCGACGTCGCGATCGTGCTCGACAGTGTGGTGCGTTCGCCCGAGCTGGAAGGCGTGCTGCTGGCAGCCTGGGCCGGCAGCGTGCCGGACGAGGCGATGCGCGCACGGCTGGAATTGGCTCGCGCCCTCACGCGCCTCTACTATGCCGGCGTCCTGCTCAGTGCATCGGCAGCAGCCTCGTGGATAACCGGCGATACCGATCTGGCGGCGCCGACACCGCTCGCCGTGGAGCGCGCGATCCGAAATGGGCGCCTGAAGCGAGGCGCGCCAGAGACCAAGCACACCCTCGGCAAGATGTTCCTGGCGTCATTTCTGTCTGGCGGTCCGACGCCGGGCTTCGACGCTGCCGTTGAGAGTGCCTAGCCCTCGGCCGGGGACGATGCGTCGCGCCGGGTGTTGAGCCATCGAGGAGCGGCGATGGTCGAGCGGAAGAAATGGTCGGTACTGACAGTGGCGATGGTACTGTCGCTCGCCGCATGCGCGCACAGCCAGTTCGTCTCCGATCTCCATTCGGCGGAAGCGCCCTGCCGTGATCAGCATTTCAAGGACAAAGCCGGTTTGGACGATTGCCTCAGCGCGCATGAGCGGCCGGTTTGGGCGCGGGAGGATCCGGCGACTCTCGACCTCTATGATGGCTTCGCCAGGGCGCGGGCGGCGCTGGCACGGCAATACGACAGCGGCGCAATCACCGAACGGCAATACAGCGACCAGCTCGAACAGCTCGAAAGCGCGACGGCCAAAGCCATCGACCAGCGCCGCAAGCAAGTCGCAGCGAAGCCGTAAGACGCCGCGGCCCGTGGCGAGCCTCAGCGCGCCGGGAAGAAAGTCTCGGGAAAGGCATGCAAACCGTTGCCGTCTTGGCCGATATCGGGCGCGCGCACGGTGAGATCGCTGAACATCGTGCCGCCCCATTGGTAGTGCGAGGGATTGGTCTGGTAGAGCGGCGCGCAGCGCGGCGGCTGGTCATGCAGCTGCAGGCAGAGCCCCTGTTGGGCATCGGGATACCAGCGCGCGAACTCGCTCGTGTCGCCGACGATCTCTGCGGTATTGCCGCGGTGGAAGTGGATGAAATAGCGTCCACCCTGCGGATCGGTCGCTTCCACCATGTGCTCGAAGAGCTGTGAGCGGATCTGAAGCGGCGTCAGCGGTTGCGACGCTTCTTGCTCGTCGACGCAGGCGGTCAGCAGCAGCAGGGCGAGCAACGACGATCGCGACACCGGCTCTCCTCGGCAAAGCCGGAACTATAACCTGTCGCGTCGTGCTCGTCTTGGCTCAACGCCAGCGCCGGCGGCGGTGAGAGATGAAGGCGCGCAGCCCGTAGCCGGCCGCGAAGGCCAAGGCCAGCATGAGAACGAGTGCGATCAGATCCGTCGACACGGGACCCTACCTCCCGGAATGCGATCCGCATTCCCGGAACGGCGCAACCATAATAGCGCCCGGCGGTGACCGCTTCATGGCACGAAGCGCCTTCGATGATGTCACCGACGCCAGCGCTGCGCCAGATGCCCGAGACGCCAACATTACGCCCCAACATTACGCCGTTGTAATTCATTACGTCGATGTAACTTGGCGTTCGTCGTCTGTCCGCGACTTCGTTGTCGCCGACTATCGAACCTGCGCCGGGTTCGAACGCTTTGCGAACGGAGGGTCGCCATGCATCTGTCCGGACTTCGCAATCTCGCGCCGATCGCGCTGCTCGCCGGTGTGGCGGCGACGGGACTCTGCGGCTGCGCCGGCCGGATCTGGCTCGATCACGCAAGCGAGCAAGGCGCCACGCTTCATTGGTATACGCGCGAAGTGACGATCGACGAGGCAAGAGCGCGCGCCGCGGCGCATTGCAGTGCCTTCGGCAAGCGGGCTTTGCTGCTTGACGAGTTTCAAGATCAGGACGTGACCTCCGCGCATTTTGCCTGCGAGGGGTGACGGGGGCGTCCTGGAAATGTAGCGTCGGAGAAGATTAGCATTGGATAAACAATGGGCGTCCTTCGAGATGCGTCCTGCGGACGCAAGCTCAGGATGAGGCAAATTTTCTTTGTGCCATCAAGAATTTACCTCATCCTGAGCTTGTCGAAGGACGCAGGTTGGGCATGCCGCAGCGCGGCCAGTGCTCTCATCCCGCTTCATCCTCGCCGAAGGCGGCGGAGTCGTAGCGGCCGAGGCTGGTGCGGTCGAGCGCGACGGTCTTGAGCAGGGCGAAGACCTCGCTGCCGACGGCGAGATCGAGCTCCTGCAGCGAGCGCAGCGTGATGCGCGCCCAAAGCGGGACCTGCTGGTGCGGCGGGCCGATATCGAGACGGATATCCACAAGCGGGCCACGATCGGGCGCGATCTCCATGATGCGCGCGGCGAAGATGTTGCGGATCGAAATGCCGGTCGGCCGCGTCCGCGACAGCGCCACGTCGCGCGCGCGGATGCGGACGCGGACGGCCGTGCCCAGCGGCAGCGGCAAATGCGAGATGCGCAAGCGGCCGCCGGGAAAGGCGAGCTCGCTCAGGCCGAAGGTGACGTCGTGTCCGGCCAGCGTGGTACGGATCACCGCACCCGCCTCGTAGCGCCCGGTCAGCGGCCGGAGATCGAGACGGCTGGTGAGCTCCTCCACCGAGCCCACCGCCGCCACCGTGCCGTCCGAGAGCAGCACCAGCGTGTCGGCAAGCCGCACGATTTCCTCCATGGCGTGGCTGACATAAATGACGGGCACATGCAGCTCGTCGCGCAAGCGCTCGATGAAGGGCAGGATCTCCGCCTTGCGCGGCGCGTCGAGCGAGGCCAGCGGCTCGTCCATCAACAAAAGGCGCGGTGCGGCGAGCAGGGCGCGGCCGATCGCGACGCGCTGCTTCTCGCCGCCGGAGAGATCGCCGGGGCGGCGCTCGAGCAGCGCTGCCAGGCCGAGCAGCGCCACCACCGCGTCGAAGTCGATCCGCGCCGCGCCGCGGCGCGCGCCGTACAGCAGATTGCCGCGCACCGAGTAATGCGGAAAGAGGCGGCCTTCCTGGAAGACATAGCCGAGGCGGCGCCGCTCGGGCGGCAGATCGATGCCGCGCTCGCTCGAGAACAGCAGCTCGCCGCCGACGGCGATGCGGCCGCGATCGGGCCGCACCAGCCCCGCCACCATGTTGACGAGCGTGGTCTTGCCGGCGCCGGAGCGGCCGAAGAGCGCGCTGATGCCGGTTTCGGGAAGGGCGAGCTGCGCGGCGAGGCGGAAGGCGCCCTGTTGCTTCTCGACCTCGATCTCGATCATGTGAGGCCCTGGATGCGCCGGCCGAGGCGGCGCGCCAGGAGCTCGGAGACGATGAGCGCCGCCATGGCGAGCGCCACTGACAGCAGCGCCAGCCGCCAGGCCGCGGCATCGCCGCCGGGCACTTGGGTCAGCGTGTAGAGCGCCAGCGGCAGGGTGCTGGTCTCGCCGGGGATGTTGGAGACGAAGGTGATGGTGGCGCCGAACTCGCTGATGCTGCGCGCAAAGGCGAGAATGACGCCGCTGAGGATGCCGGGTCCCATCAGCGGCAGGGTGACGGTGAGAAAGACGCGGACGCGGCCGGCGCCGAGCGTGCGCGCCGCTTGCTCGAGCCGGCGATCGACGAGCTCGAGCGAGAGCCGCATGGCGCGCACCATGAGCGGAAAGCCCATCACCGCCGAAGCGAGCGCGGCACCCTTCCAGTTGAAGGCGAAGCTGACGCCGAGGCGCTGGTAGAGAAAAGCGCCGATCGCGCCGTGGCGGCCGAACAGCACGAGGAGCGCAAAGCCGACCACCACAGGCGGCAGCACCAGCGGCAGATGGATGAGCCCGTCGACGACGAGCTTGCCGGGGAAGCGGCCGCGCGCCAGCAGGAAAGCGGCGGCGAGCCCGAGCGGCAGGCTCGCCGCCACGCTCCAGAGGCCGACGCGCAAGCTGAGGCGCAGCGCTTCGATCTCGACCGGGGTGAGCGCGGGCGACAAGGCCGGCGCCCGGTCAGCGCGCGGCGTTGAGCCGGGCGAAGCCGCGTTCGAGATCGGCGATGAGATCGCCTTGATCCTCGAGCCCGGCATGGAGGCGCAGCACCGCCCCATCCTGCCACCGCCTCACCGTGCGCATTCTCTCGGGATGGCCGGGCAGGATCAGGCTCTCGAAGCCGCCCCAGCTCGCGCCCATGCCGAACAGCTCCATGCCGTCGAGCATGGCATCGACCGCCGGCTTGGCGATGTCGCGCTTCAAGACGATGCTGAAAAGGCCGCTCGAGCCGGTGAAATCGCGCCGCCACAGGTCGTGGCCGGGGCAACTCGGCAGCGCCGGATGGAGCACGCGCTCGACCTCGGGCCGTTTGGCAAGCCATTGGGCGAGCGCCAGCGCCTGCGTCTCATGCTGGCGCATGCGTACGCCGGCCGTGCGCAAACCGCGAAGGGCCAGGTAGCAATCATCAGGTGCGGCGTGGCTACCGAGAAGGCTCGCCATCTCGCGCACGCGCGGGAAACTTGCCTCGGTGCAAACCACGACGCCCATCATCGCGTCCGAATGGCCGACAATGTATTTGGTGGCGGCGATGATCTCGGCATCGACACCGAGCGCCATCGGCTTGAAGAAGAGCGGCGCCGCCCAGGTATTGTCGATCAGCGTGGTGATGCCGCGAGCCTTGGCGCCAGCGACGAGCGCCGGCACATCTTGCACTTCGAAGGTATGCGAGCCCGGGCTCTCGAGATAGAGGACGCGCGTGTTGTCGCGCAGGAGATCGGCGACGCCGGCGCCGATGAGCGGATCATAGAAGCTCGTCTCGACGCCGAACCGCTTCAGGAAGCCATCGGCAAACATGCGGATCGGGCCGTAAACCGAATCGGGTAGCAGCGCGTGATCGCCCGCTTTGAGGAAGGCGAGGAGGGCGGCATAGCAGGCGGCGGCGCCGGAGCAGAAGGCGATGGCGCGATGGCCGCCTTCGACCGCCGCCACCGCCTCTTCGAAGGCAAAGGTGGTGGGGGTGCCCCAGCGGCCATAGGTCACCTGGTTGTAGCGGTTCTTCTGCGCCGCCTCGAGCGCGGCCACCGTCGGGTGGAGAATGGTCGAGGCGTGGTAAACCGGCGGGTTCACGACGCCGAAATTGCTTTCGGGCGAGCGACCGGCATGGGTGAGGAGCGTGTCAGGCTTCTTGGATTTGCTGCGCATCGCGGCGACATCCTCATCTTTCGGGCGAGGCATCTTGCATCGCCGCGGCGTCCGGCGAAAGGGCTGCGGCTCCTGACCGCGCCGGGCGTATCCCGGCGCGCTGCAATTCCACCGGGTGAGCAAGTGTCGGTCACTTGCCTCTGATTCTGCACGATTGTTAGGCGGCGAGGAGCCCGCTTGGCGGCCGCGGGGCGGGTTCACGCTTGGCGCAATCCGGGATCGATGGCCGCAAGCCGGCTTGGCGCCTTTGGCACGGGATGTGCGTAGGGGCGGGCGATCCATCCCATCGGCCGCGCGCGACCACGCCTGGTGCGCGCCGTGCCGCACGGTGCGGTGGATGGGCGGCCGCCGCCGCCCTCTACCGGCGAAACTTCCAACCGACAAGGACCATTCTATGCGTGTCATTTCCTTTGCCTTGAGCGCCGTCCTGTTGCTCGGCGCCGCCGGCCCGGCGCGCGCCGCCGAGGACATCGTGATCGGCGCCGTCTATCCCTTGACCGGCAACAGTGCCCAGGTCGGGCTCGACGCCAAGGCCGCTTACGAGACCGAGGCCGAGATCATCAACGGCGCGCATGAGAAGCTGCCGATGCTGCTGGGCGAGGGTGGCGGGCTCGCACGGCTGGGCGGCGCCCATATCAAGCTGGTCTTTGCCGACAGCCAGGGCGATCCGCAGAAGGCGCGCGCCGAGGCCGAGCGGCTCATCACCCAGGAGCATGTCGTCGCCATTCTCGGCAGCTATACCAGCGCCACCGCCGCCACCATCAGCCAAGTGACGGAGCGCTACGAGGTCCCCTACATGTCGGCGGACAATTCCTCGCCGAGCCTCAATCAGCGCGGCCTCAAATGGTTTTTCCGCACCTCGCCGCATGACGAGATGTTCAGCCAGGCGATGTTCGCCTTCTTTCGCGACATGGCGGCGAAGACCGGCCATCCCGTGAAATCGGTGGCGCTCTTCTACGAGGACAGCATCTTCGGCACGGACAGCAGCAACGTGCAGCGCAAGCTGGCCCAAGCGGCCGGGATCAAGGTCGCCGCCGATATCCGCTATCGCGCCAATTCGCCCTCGCTCTCGGCGGAAGCGCAGCGCCTGCAGGCGGCGAACGCGGATGTGCTGATGCCGTCCTCCTACACCAGCGACGCGCTCCTCCTCATGCACGCCATGCACGAGATCGGTTACACCCCGCCGGCGATCCTGGCCCAGGCGGCAGGCTTCCAGGAGCAGGACTTCCTCACCGGGGCGGGGCCGCTGGCCGAGGGCGTGCTCAGCCGGTCTAGCTATGCCGGCGATGCGACCAGCACGCGGCCGGCGATTACGGCAGTCAACGCCCTCTACCGCGCCAAGCAGCACAAGGATCTCAACGACAACACCTCGCGTGAAATTACCGCGCTGCAGGTGCTGGCGGACGCCATCAACCGCGCCGGCTCGGCGAAGCCCGAGGACATCCGCAAAGCGCTGATCGCCACCGACGTCAAGGGCGCCGAGACGATCATGCCGTGGAAGGGTATCAAATTCGACGCGACCGGCCAGAACATCGAAGGCACGCCCGTGATCCAGCAGGTCAAAGGCGGCGTCTACCACACCGTCTGGCCCTTCGACGTCGCGACGACGCCGGTCGTGTGGAACGTCGGGCGGTGATGCGAATGGGATTCTCGGTCGTGCAGAGTCTCACAACTGGTCTCCCGCAATCGCCTTGCCCGCGAAAGCGGGCATCCAGAAATGCGGCCCCTGGATTCCGGCTCTCCGCTGCGCTCCGGCCGGAAAGGCGAAACAAGGACTGTTGGAAACGTCACGCCAGTGATGGTCCTCGTTGCGCGCCGGGAGGAATACTCCGATGACCTCCGGTCTGATCGCGCAGGCGCTGGCGAGCGGGCTGTTGATGGGGCTCATCTATGCGCTCGTCGCGGCGGGGCTGAGCCTGATCTTCGGCCTTATGGATGTCGTCAATTTCGCCCATGGCGAGCTGCTCATGCTCGCCATGTTCGCGACCTTCGTGCTGCATCAGAGCACCGGCCTCGATCCGCTGGTGCTGCTGCCGCTGGTCGCGCTCCTGCTGTTCGGCCTCGGCATGGCGATCTATCGCGGGCTCATCGCGCGCGCGCTTTCGGTCACGTTCAATACCGGCATGGTGCAGATCTTCGTGACCTTCGGGCTCGCGATCTTTCTGCGCGGGGCCGCCCAGTTCTTCTTCGGCAGTCAGTTCCGCAGCATCGGCGATGGCTGGCTGGGCGACCGCAGCCTGGCAGTCGCCGGGATTCACCTGCCGCTGCCGCAGGCCGCGGCGAGCCTCGTCTGTCTCTTGGCCTTCGCCGCCCTCGTCATGGTATCGCGGACCGAGTTCGGCCGCGCGCTCGAAGCGACGCGCGAGGACCGCGACGCGGTGGCGCTCATCGGCATCGACCGCGATCGCATCTTTGCCTTGGGCTGGGGCATGGGGGCGGCGGCGGTCGGCGTTGCCGGCGTGATGCTGGCGAATTTCTATTACATCTCGCCGAATGTCGGCACCAATTTCGCGCTCATCGCTTATGTCACCGTCGCGCTTGGCGGCTTCGGCAGCCTCGCCGGCGCGCTGGTTGCAGGGCTGCTGATCGGCGAGGTGGAGAGCCTCACCGCGCTGCTGCTCGAGCCCTCGCTCAAGCAGGTCGGCATGTACGCGATCTATCTGCTGGTGCTCATGGTCCGCCCGCGAGGCCTCTTCGGATGATGGTGATGCGCAGCCTCGTCGCGGCGTTGCCGGCAGCGCCGGTCCGCGACAACTCGATCCTCCGCCGCCGGCGCCGCGAGCTGCGGGTGGCGGGCATCGTTCTGGTCCTGTTGGCGCTGCTGCCTTTGGCGACGCACGACGTCTATTTCCAGAATCTCATCATTCTCACCATCCTGTTCGCGGGCCTCGCCCAGGCCTGGAACATCCTGGGCGGCTATTGCGGCCAGATCTCGTTGGGTCACGCGCTCTATTTCGGCATTGGCGGCTATGTCTCGACATTGCTGTTCGTGCGCGCAGGCGTGCCGCCGACCTTCGGCATGGTGGCGGGCGGCGTCGTCGGCGCCCTCGCGGCGCTGCTCGTCGGCTGGCCCTGCTTTCGCCTCTCAGGCCATTACTACGCCATCGCCACCGTGGTCGTCGGCGAGATCGGCTATCTCCTCTTTTTGAACTGGGACCTGGTCGGCGGCGCGAGCGGCGTCTATGTGCCGTTCACCGGGGAATCGCTGATCAATCTGCAGTTCCGCGTCAGCAAGCTGCCTTGGCATTATGTGACGCTGGGCTTTGCCGCCATCGCCTGGCTCACCGCTTTCCTGGTCGAAGGCTCGCGCTGGAGCTACTCCTGGCGCGCCATCAAGGATGACGTGACCGCGGCGCGCAGCCTCGGCGTGCGCGTCTTTCCCAGCAAGATGGCCGCGGCGGGGATCAGCGGCTTTCTCACCGCGATGGGCGGCGCGATCTATGCGCAATATGTGGGCTATATCGATCCCGACAGCGTCATGGCCGGCAGCCTCTCGATCCTCATCGCGCTGCCCGCGGTGCTGGGCGGCGTCGGAATGCTGTGGGGCCCGCTCATCGGCAGCGCGGTGCTGATCCCGCTCAGCGAATTGTCGCGCAGCTATCTCGGCGGTTCCGGCAGCGGCATCGATCTCATGCTCTATGGCGCCCTCATCACCGGCGTCGCGCTCGCCCGGCCGCAGGGCCTGGTGAGCCTCATCGGCGCGAAGCGTCGCTCGGGAGGCGGCGATGCCCGCGCTGCTTGAGATCGACCGCGTCAGCAAGGCGTTCGACGGCGTCCAGGCCAATGTGGATGTGAGCTTTGCGGTCCACGAGGGCGAGATCCTCGGCCTCATCGGCCCGAACGGCGCGGGCAAGACCTCGCTCTTCAACAGCATCTCCGGCGAAGTGACGTCCGATGCGGGCGAGATCCGGTTCGAGGGACAACGGATCTCCGGGCTCGGGCCGGTCGCTTGCGCGCGGCTCGGCATCGCGCGCACCTTCCAGGTGGTGCGCAGCTTCGATTCCATGACGGTGCTGGAGAACGTCATGGTAGGCGCTTTCGGAAGGGCGAGCTCGGCGCGCGCGGCCATGGCGGCAGCGGAGGAAGTGCTGGCGTTCACCGGCCTCGGCGCGCGGGTCGACACGGCGGCCTATCTGCTGACGCCGCCCGAAAAGCGCCGGCTCGAGATCGCGCGGGCGCTCGCCACCAATCCTCGGCTGCTGCTGCTCGACGAGGTGCTGACCGGGCTCACCCCGGCCGAAGCGCAAGCGGGCGTGCAGCTCATCCGCGAGATCCGCGCCCAGGGCGTCACCATCATCATGGTCGAGCATGTCATGGAGGTGCTGCTGCCGCTGGTCGAGCGCGCGGTCGTGCTCAATCTCGGCCGTGTTCTGACCGAAGGCCGGCCGCAGGAGATCGTCCGCGATCCCGCGGTGATCAAGGCCTATCTCGGCGACCGCTATGCTGCGGCTTGAGGCGGTCTCCGCCAGCTATCGCGGCCTCAAGGCGCTGCAAGGCGTCAGCCTCAGCGTCGGCAGCGGCGAGATCGTCGCCGTCGTCGGCGCCAATGGCGCGGGCAAGAGCACGCTGCTCAAAGCCATCGCCGGCCAGGTTGCCACCGGCGGCGCCATCGAGTTCGACGGAAAGAGCCTCGCGCGCCTCGCGCCGCACCGCGTCGCCCGGCTCGGCGTCAATCTCGTTCCCGAAGGCCGGCGCCTGTTTCCGCGCCTTTCCGTCGAGGACAACCTCACGCTCGGCGCTTACGCCAAGCGCGGCGATGCCGACCGGTTCAAACCGCTGGCGCTGGTCTACGAGCTTTTCCCCCGGCTCAAGGAGCGGCTGCGGCAACGCGCCGGCACGCTCTCGGGGGGCGAGCAGCAGATGCTTGCCATCGGCCGGGCGCTGATGACGCAGCCGCGGCTGCTCATGCTGGACGAGCCGAGCCAGGGCATCATGCCCCGCCTCGTCGACGACATCCTCGCCGCGGTGACCCGCATCCGTGCGCTGGGCGTCACGATCCTGCTGGTCGAGCAGCGCCTGGTGGAAGCGCTCGCGATTGCCGACCGCGCTTATGTCCTGCAGACCGGCCGCGTGGTCATGTCCGGTCCCGCCGCCGAGATCGCCGCCAATGACGAGGTGAGGCGGGCCTATCTCGGGATCTAGGCGCGCGTTCCGATTGGTTCGGTGCTTTGGGATCGTATGGATTCCCGCTTTCGCGGGAATGACGGAACAATTTGATTTTGCTTTAGAATTCGTCGCCCCCGCGAAAGCGGGGGTCCATTTCTGAGCCGCACGATGTCGGCGAAAGCACCTTTGCCCGCGATTCCTTCGCACGCTCGAAAGCGGAATTCCACGACCATGGACCCCCGCTTTCGCGGGGGTGACGAAAGGAGAGCGGTTACATTTGAGCGGATCTTTCATGCTGTTCGACGTTCCCGCTTGACGCACGCATATCTCGTCGGCTATGGATTTATCCATCGCCAACGGGTTATTGATTCCACATGCCAGACGCGCACGATGTGCTGTTCAGAACGCTCGCCGACCCGACGCGACGGGCGATCTTCGAGCGGCTGTGCCGCGACGGAGAGCAGACGGTCGGGGCGCTGACGGCTCGGGCCGGGGTGTCGCAGCCGGCGGTCTCGAAGCATCTCGGGGTCCTGAAGCAGGCCGGGCTGGTGCGCGACCGCCATGAAGGTCGCCAGACGCACTACAGCGCGCAGCTCGGCGCCTTGGCCCCGCTGATCGACTGGACCAGCCAGATGGCCGGCTTCTGGCAAAGCCGGTTCGACCGCCTCGAAGATCTGCTCAAAAGGATGGACCAATAACCGTCGATAGATGAAACGGCACGCCGCGAACGCGGCACAGGAAGGGGAATTCCGATGAAGATCAAATTGACCAGCGTCTACGTCGACGACCAGGAAAAGGCTCTGCGCTTCTATACCGACGTGCTGGGCTTTACCAAGAAGGCCGATTTCAGCAATGGGCCATATCGCTGGCTGACTGTGGCCTCACCCGAGGAGCAGGACGGAACCGAGCTGCAGCTCGCGCTCAACGACAACCCGGCGGCCAAGGCCTACCAGCAAGCCATATTCCAGCAGGGCCAGCCCGCGATAATGTTCTTCAGCAGCGACATCAAGGGCGACTACGAGCGGATCAAAGCGCGCGGCGCCCAGTTCGCCCTGCCGCCGACCGAGGCGACCGGCTCGACCATCGCCAAGCTGGACGATACCTGCGGCAATCTCGTTCAAATCACGCAGCTGGCGCGCTGGTAGGGCCGCCGGCAGCACGGCGACCCCGCAAGCGCCGGCTCTCTGCACGCCGATGCCGAAAGTGATCGGTCGATGAACGAGCCACCAATCGAAACGAGATCCGTCGTCATCGAACGTGAGTTCGCCTGTCCGCCGGAAAAGCTCTGGCGCGCGCTCACGCAGCCGCACCTGATCGAGGAGTGGTTGATGAAGAACGACTTCAAGCCAGTGGTCGGTCACCGCTTCAATCTTCGCAGGAGCCCCCGACCCGACGTGGCGATCGTCGTCGACTGTCAGGTCCAGGTCGTCGAGCCGAACAAAACGCTGTCTTACACCTGGGCGGCTTACGGTCTCGAGAGTGTCGTCACCTGGACGCTCACGGCGACGAACACGGGGACCCATCTGCGCATGGAGCAGTCGGGCTTCCGGCCGGATCAGCAGCCGGCCTATCAGGGCGCCAAAGGCGGGTGGCAGCGCTTCCTCGCTGCGCTTGAGCAGGTCGTGGCGCGGATGGACTGACGCGCTGCGGAGCGAGTCGAAGCGGGGTCAGGAGAGGAGGAGAAACCGGCATGAAGAAGAGAGGGTCGGAGAAAAGCAAGTCTCCGTCTCAGCTGATCGATGCGAGGATCAAGGAGCTTGGCGACTGGCGCGGCGAGATGCTCGGCCGGCTCCGCCGCTTGATCAAGGAAGCCGATCCCGAGATCGTCGAAGAATGGAAGTGGCGAGGGGTTCCGGTGTGGTCGCACGCCGGCTTGATCTGCACCGGCGAGACCTACAAGACCGTGGTGAAGATGACCTTCGCCAAAGGCGCCGCTCTGAAGGATCCGTCGGGCCTCTTCAATTCCAGCCTGGACGGGAACACAAGGCGTGCCATCGACCTGCGCGAGGGCGAGATGATCGACGAGGAGGCGTTGAAGACCCTGGTTCGCGCCGCCGTGACCCTGAACAAGTCGAGAGCCTAGTCGCTTGCTTCTGTCCGTCATTCCCGCGAAAGAGTGTGTGGGGAAATCGAGGTCGACGAAGCTGGCGCTTTGAGATCGTGTGGATTCCCGCTTTCGCGGGAATGACGGAATACTTTGATTTTGCTTTAGAAGTCGTCGCCCCCGCTTGCGCGCTAGGGTACGTACAAATCGCACGGCGAAGCCACCATATCCCCGGTTTCGCCTTGCCCGCGAAAGCGGGCATCCAGGAGCTTCAGCCGCGATGAATGGAGCGCATGTCTCTGGGTCCCCGCTTTCGCGGGGACGGCGGGAAAGATACTGGAATCTCAGTGTTTTTTGAGATGTGTACGGACCCTAGCGCGAAAGCGGGGGTCGATCTCCGAGCCGCACGATGTCGGCGAAAACATCTTTGCGCGTTGCTTCCCGGCAAGTGCCCGGCGCGATTGCCCGCCTGGCCGGCGCCGTGTTAGCGTCGTCTCGCCCGGCGGGGCTGCACACAAATTGAACCGCGACCATATAATTCCGTAAAATCAAAGACTTCAGGGGGATTTCTGATGAAATATCTGAAATCGCTCGGCGCCGTCATGACCGCCGCGCTGCTCAGCCTTTGCTGGACCGGTGCGGCCGAAGCGGGCCCGACGCTCGATGCGGTGAAGAGCCGGGGTGTCGTTACCTGCGGCGTCAGCACCGGGCTGGCCGGCTTCTCCATGCCTGACCGCCAGGGCAACTATCAGGGGCTCGACGCCGATACCTGCCGGGCGATTGCCGCCGCCGTGCTCGGCGATGCCAAGAAAGTGAAGTTCGTCCCGGCGACGGCGGAACAGCGCTTCACCTTGCTGCAGGCCGGTGAGGTCGATGTGCTCACGCGCAACACCACCTGGACCTTGCTGCGTGAGGCCGAAAACGGCTTCCTCTTTGCGCCGGTAACCTATTACGACGGGCAGGGCTTCATGGTGGCGAAGAAGCTCGGCGTCAAAAGCGCCAAGGAGCTCGATGGCGCCACGATCTGTGTCCAGCCCGGCACCACCACCGAGCTCAATCTGGCGGACTATTTCCGCACCAACCACATGCAGTTCAAGCCGCTCGTCATCGAGAAGCTCGACGAGGTCGAGAACGCCTTCTTCTCCGGCCGCTGCGATGCCTATACTACCGACCGCTCCGGCCTCGCCGCGACGCGCGCCGCCAAGGCGCCCAATCCCGATGATTACATCATCCTGCCGGAGGTCATCTCCAAGGAGCCGCTGGCGCCGGCGGTGCGGCATGGCGATGATGAATGGTTCGACATCGTGCGCTGGACGGTCTTCGCCATGATCGACGCGGAAGAGAAGGGCGTGACCTCGGCCAATGTCGATCAAATGCTGAAGAGCGACGATCCCGAGGTGCAGCGCATGCTGGGGGTGACGCCGGGCATGGGCAAGGCGCTTCACCTCCCAGAGAACTGGGCCTATCAGGTGATCAAGCAGGTCGGCAATTACGGCGAAGTGTTCGAGCGCAATGTCGGCCCCAATACGCCGCTGAAGCTGGAGCGCGGCCTCAACCAGCTCTGGACCAAAGGCGGGTTGATGTACGGCATGCCCTTCCGCTGAGCCGCGCAGCGCGGCCGGAATGAGCAGCGTCGAAAGCCCACCTCGCTCCGCCGCGCCCGCGCGGCTTCCCCTTCTTCATGACGAGCGCCTGCGCGGTATCGCTTTTCAGATTGCGGTGGTCGCCCTCGTCGCGGCGCTCTTCCTCTATCTCGGCGCCAATGTCATCGACAATCTGCGCCGGCAGGGCATCGCCACCGGCTTCGGTTTCCTGCGGCGCGAAGCATCGTTCGCCATCGGCATGGCGCTCATCCCGTTCAGCCCGGCCGATACCTATGCGCGCGCGCTGCTGGTGGGCTTTCTCAACACGCTGCTGGTGGCTGCGCTCGGCATTCTGCTCGCGACGGTGCTCGGCTTCTTCATCGGCATCGCCCGGCTCTCGCGCAATTGGCTCGTCAGCCGCCTCGCCCTCGCCTATGTCGAGATCATGCGCAACACGCCGCTGCTGCTGCAGCTCTTCGTCTGGTGGGACCTGCTGCGGATCGACGCGCCGCAGCCGCGCGCGGCATGGCAGCCGCTGCCGCATGTCTATATCTCGAACCGCGGCATCTATTTTCCGGTGCCGGTTTATGATCCGCTATACCTCTGGATGGTCGCGGCGGCCGCTTGCGGCATCGCCGGGGCGCTGCTGCTCCGGCGCTGGGCGAAGCGGCGCCAGGCGCTGACCGGCCGGCCGCTGCCGGCGGGATGGCTCGCCGCGGCCGCGATCGTGCTGCCGCCGGTCGCCGTGTTCCTCGCCGGCGGCGCGCCCCATCTGCTCGACCTGCCGCAGGTGACGCGGTTCGATTTCACCGGCGGCGAGAGCGTTACTTTCGAGTTCGCAGCCATGCTGCTGGCGCTCGGCGTCTATACCGCCGCTTTCATCGGCGAGATCGTGCGTGCCGGTATCCTGGCGGTGCGCCGCGGCCAGGTCGAGGCCGCCGAGGCGCTGGGCTTGCGCCGCGGCCAGACCTTGCGCTTCGTCGTGCTGCCGCAGGCGATCCGGGTCATCGTTCCGCCGCTCACCAGCGAGTATCTGAACCTCACCAAGAACAGCTCGCTCGCCGTGGCCATCGGCTTTCCCGATCTCTTCTCGGTCGGCGGCACCATCGCCAACCAGACCGGGCAAGTGCTCGACGTCACCTCGATCCTGGTCGCGGTCTATCTCTCGCTCAGCCTTCTCACCTCGCTGGCGATGAACCTCTACAACCGCCGCACCGCGCTGGTGGAGCGCTGATGACGCGGGAGCCTGCCGCCTTCCTCGCCGCGGCGCTGCGCTGGCTGCGGGCCCGCCTCTTCAACAACCTCTTCAACGGCCTGTTGACGCTCCTCGTCCTCTATCTGCTGGCGCGGACTGTGCCGGGGCTGGTCGAATGGGCGGTGGTGAAGGCGTCGCTGTTCGCGCCCGACGACCGGGTTTGTGCGGCGGCCGGCGGTGCCTGCTGGTCCTTCATCCGCGACTGGCTCCGCTTCATCGTCTTCGGCCGCTATCCCTATGCCGAGCAATGGCGGCCGGCGGTGGCGCTGCTGATCTTCGTCGCCTTGCTGCTGCTCAGCTTCTCGCATCGCCTGCCGGCGCGGGCGCTCGCTCTGAGCTGGGTCGGCGGCATCGCCGTCGTGCTGCTGCTGATGCATGGCGGCATTTTCGGCATGCCGGTGGTCGAGACCGAGCTCTGGAACGGCGTGGTGCTGGCGCTGCTGCTGGCGGCCGGCGGGCTTGGCGCCGGCTTCCCGCTGGCGCTGCTGCTGGCGCTTGGCCGGCGCTCGACCTTGCCGGCGGTGCGCTGGCTCTCGGTCGCCTACATCGAGGTGGCGCGCGGCGTGCCCTTCATCGCCTGGCTTTTCCTCGGCCTCATCGTGATGCCGTTGTTCCTGCCGCCAGACGTTTCGATTGCGAAGCTGTGGCGGGCGGAGATCGTGTTCACGCTCTTCATTGCCGCCTATCTCGCCGAGGTCGTGCGCGGCGGGCTGCAGGCGATGCCGCGCGGCCAGTACGAGGCGGCAGACGCGTTGGGGCTCGGCTATGTCCAGCGCATGCGTCTCGTCATCCTGCCGCAGGCGCTCGCCATCACCATCCCGGCCCAGGTCAACACCTTCATCGGCGCCTTCAAGGACACGACCCTCATCTCGATCATCGGCCTCTTCGACCCGCTGCAAGACACCAACACGGCGCTCAACGACCCCGCCTGGCGGCTCGCCTATATCGAAGGCTATGTCTTCATCGCCGCCTTCTATTTCGTGTTCTGCTACTTCATGTCGCTGTACAGCCGGCGGCTGGAGCGGCGTCTGGCGCCGGGGAGGGCGTAGGAGTGGCCGAAGCGCCGGCACATCCCATGATCGAGCTGCGCCATGTGCACAAATGGTTCGGCACGCATCATGTGCTGAGGGATGTGAGCTGCACCGTCGGCCGCGGCGAGCGCGTCGTCGTCTGCGGGCCGTCAGGCTCGGGCAAATCGACGATGATCCGCTGCATCAATCGGCTCGAGGAGCATGACCAGGGGCAGATCCTCGTCGACGGGATCGAGCTCACCGCCGATATCCGGCAGATCGAGGCGATTCGCCGCGAAGTCGGCATGGTGTTCCAGCAATTCAATCTCTTTCCGCATCTGACCGTGCTGGAGAACCTGACCCTGGCGCCGATCTGGGTCCGGCGCATGCCGGGGCGCGAGGCCGAAGAGCTCGCCATGCTCTATCTCGAGCGCGTGCGCATCCCCGAGCAGGCGCGGAAATATCCGGGGCAGCTCTCGGGCGGCCAGCAGCAGCGCGTTGCCATCGCCCGCGCGCTCTGCATGAAGCCGCAGATCATGCTGTTCGACGAGCCGACCTCGGCGCTCGATCCCGAGATGATCAAGGAAGTGCTCGACGTCATGGTCGAGCTGGCGCAGTCGGGCATGACCATGGTCTGCGTCACGCACGAGATGGCCTTCGCGCGCGAGGTCGCCGACATGATGCTGTTCATGGATCAGGGCGAGATCGTCGAAGCGGCGCCGCCTGAGACGTTCTTCACCGCCCCAAAGAGCGAGCGGACGCGCGCCTTCCTGGGGCAGATTCTGCGGCGCTAGTGCTAAATGCGATTCTTCACGTTGTTGGCGCTGTTGGTGATCGCTTGACCGGCGGCTTGCATGTCCTTGCCGAAGCCGGCGGTAGTGTTGCAAGCGGCGAGCATCACCGCGACGCTTGCTAGAAGAAGAGCGAGCAACCCCGACGCGAATCCTTTGCGCATTTACTCCTCCCCGCTGAGGGGAAAATCCGATCAAGGAACAGAGGCGCGGGCACTCCGGTTCCGCCGCACGATCTCACCCAAGCGGCGGCAGCAGCGGATGGCTCAGCGCGCGCGGCAGCGCGCCAGTGAGGCGCGGGTCCTCGAACATGACGGCTTGACGGCGATAGACCTGAAAGCCGGCGCGCTGGTAAAGGCCGAGTGCGCGCGGATGGTCGTAGGTCGAGGTGTGCACCCAGAACCGGCGCGTCTCGCCGCGCCAGCCGCTCTCGACCGCCTGCTGCAGGAACCAGGCGCCGAGGCCGCGGCCGATAAAATCGGGGATGAGGCCGAAATAGCAGAGCTCGGTCTCGCCCGATGCGAGTCGCTCCAGCTCGTAATATCCCGCCGGCACGCCGCCGACATGGAGCACGAAGAGCTCGATCTCCGGACGCGACAGCCAAAGCCGCAGCTGCTCGTCGCTCCAGCCGCGCCGCACATACCAGAGCCAGGGCTCGCCCACCGTATTGTAGAGATAGCGGTGGAACGACACGGTGCAACGCTCGGCGCGCAGCAGCGCGAGCTTTCCTTGCGGCGCCGGCAGCGGCGGCCGCTGCGGCCGCGCCGTCATCTCGAGATAGGTGATGGTGTCGGGGAGCTCGGCGATGGTCAGGATCCGGTTCCCGTCGCAACCGGCGTCTCGCCCGGCAGCCCCCATTCAGACCAGGAGCCGTCGTAAACCGCGGCGTCGGGCCAGCCGAGGAGGTGAAGGCCGAAGGCGAGCGCGCAAGCGGTGACGCCCGAGCCGCAGCTCGTCACCACCGCTCTGCCGGGCTCGAGCCCGGCGGCGGCGAAGCGCCGCGCCAGCTCTTCCGCCGGCAACAGCGTGCGCTTTTCCGGATCGATCAGCTCGTCATAAGGCAGGTTGAGGCTGCCGGGAATATGCCCGCTGCGCAGCCCCGCGCGCGGCTCCTTGGCGGCGCCGGCAAAGCGGGCGCGGGCGCGTGCGTCGATCACCTGCTCGCGCCGGCTCTCGAGATTGGCAAGGAGCTGCGCCTTGTCGCGCACCAGAAGCGTGTTGAGCCGCGCCGTGAAGTGGCGCTCGCGCGGCGCGGGGACGGCATCGGTGACGGGCCGGCGCTCGGCTTGCCATTTCGGCAGCCCGCCATCGAGGATGGCGACGTCGCGGTGGCCGAAGACGCGCAGCATCCACCACGGCCGCGCCGCCGAATTGAGCCCGGTGCTGTCATAGATGATGATCCGGTGCCCGTCGCCGAGGCCGAGCTTGCGCATGCGCTGGGCGAATTTCTCGGCGCTCGGCAGCATGTGGGGCAGGGGGCTCGTCTCATCGGCGATATCGTCGATGTCGAAGAAGACGGCGCCGGGAATATGGCGCTGCCGGTAAAGCTCCTGCGCGGTCGGCGTCACCCCCGGCAAGGTGAAAGACCCGTCGACCACGCGCACATCCGGTGCCTCGAGATGCGTCGCGAGCCAGTCGGTCGAGACCAGCGAATCCGGATTGACATAAGGCATCGGCGCTTTCTCCCTGTGTTGGCTTTATCGCCGCCGCTGCGGCGCGCTCGGCGCGACGGCGCGTCTAGCCGACGAAGGCGAGGATGACGCGCCGGTTCTGGCGGCCTTTGTTCTCGATCTTCACGACATCGACCGGGCCGATCTCGCCGGTGCGCCGGACATGCGTGCCGCCGCAAGGCTGCAGATCGACGCCGGCAATGTCGAGCAGCCGCACGCGGCCTTGTCCCGAGGGCGGCTTCACCGACATGGTGCGCACCAGCTCCGGCCGCGCCGCAAGCTCTTCGTCGCTGATCCAGCGCGGCAAGGCTTCGTGGTCGGCGGCGATGAGCGCATTCAGATGCTGTGCGATCGCGGCCTTGTCGAGCGCGTCCCCGGGCACGTCGAAATCGAGCCGGCCTTTGCCGTCGGCGATCTGGCCGCCGGTGACGCCGGCATTCGGCACCGCGGCGCACAGCAGATGGAGGCAGGTGTGCATGCGCATCAGGCGATAGCGCCGCGCCCAGTCGATCTCGGCGCCGACGCGATCGCCGGCGGCGGGCAGGATCGCGCCCGGCGCCGGGATGTGCAGGATCTCGTCCGGACCCTCGCCCTTGCGCGTATCGGCGATCGCCACCTCGCGCCCGTCGGCGAGGCGCAGCACGCCGCTATCGCCGGGCTGGCCGCCGCCTTGGGGATAGAAGAGGGTGCGGTCGAGCGCGATACCGCGCTCGGAAACGGCGATGATGCGCGCTTCGGCGCTGCGGAGATAGGCGTCGTCGCGAAACAGCAGCTCGGTCATTGCTCGAGCCAGCGCGGCGCGGGCAACTTGCGTTCGCGCAGGAAAGCGGGATTGAAGAGCTTCGACTGATAGCGTGTACCGTAATCGGCGAGCACGGTGACGATGGTGTGGCCGGGGCCGAGCTCACGCGCGGCTTTGATCGCGCCGCAGATATTGATGCCGGTCGACCCGCCGAGGATCAAACCCTCTTCCTGCACGAGGTCGAAGAGCAGCGGCAGCATTTCCTCATCGGTGACCTGGAACCAGCCATCGATCGGCGCGCCTTCGAGATTGCGCGTAATGCGGCCCTGGCCGATCCCTTCGGTGATCGAATTGCCTTCGGCCTTGAGCTCGCCGCGGGCGTAATAGCCATAGATCGCCGAGCCCATGGGGTCGGCGAGGTAGATTCTGACCTTGGCATTGCGCTCTTTGAGCGCCATGGCGACGCCGGCAAGCGTGCCGCCGGTGCCGACCGCGGAGACGAACGCATCAACCTTGCCGTCGGTCTGCTGCCAGATCTCGGGGCCGGTGGTCTCGTAATGGCCGCGGCGGTTGGCGGTGTTGTCGAACTGATTGGCCCAGATCGCGCCGTTGGGCTCGGTTTTGGCGATTTCCTGCGCCAGGCTCTCGGAATAGCGGACATAGTTCATCGGATTGGCGTAGGGCACAGCGGCGACGAGGCGGAGATCGGCGCCGCAGAGCCGCAGCATGTCCTTCTTTTCCTGGCTCTGCGTCTCCGGCATGACGATGACCGTGCGATAGCCGAGCGCGTTGCCGACGAGCGCAAGCCCGATGCCGGTATTGCCCGCGGTGCCTTCGACGATGACGCCGCCCGGCCGCAGCAAGCCGCGCGCCTCGGCGTCGCGCACGATGGCGAGGGCGGCGCGATCCTTGACCGAGCCGCCGGGATTGAGGAACTCCGCCTTGCCCAGAATAGTGCAGCCCGTCAGCTCCGACGCGCGGCGCAGGCGAATGAGAGGCGTGTTGCCGATGGTTTCGAGAAAGCCGTCGCGAATCTGCATGGTGCGGCCCGATCTCAGGCGTCTGCCCTCACTATAGGCGGCAGCCGCGGGCGATCAACCCTCACCCTCCCGTCGCTTCGCGACGGGCCCCTCCCTCTCGCGCTCGCGCGGGAGAGGGGCTTGCAACACTCTCTAAGACCCCCTCTCCCGCTTGCGGGTCGCTTGCGGGAGAGGGTCGGGGTGAGGGGACATCACCGCCAGAGTCGTCGCAGCCGGGGGCGGTGGGTGGCGAGCCAGTAGAGCGCGACGAGCGTGGTGGCGTTCTCGATCTTGCCGGTGCGGAGCATCCGCATTGCCTCGGCATAGGGCTTCACCACCACCTTGATGTCCTCGAGCTCCTCGGCGAGGCCGTGAACGCCGCCGGCGCGGCTGGCATCGACGCGACCGCAGAAAAGCGCCACCGTCTGCGTGGTGCCGCCGGGGCTGGTCAGAAAGTGATGGATCGGGAGCAACTCGCCCTCGACGGCGAGCCCGGCCTCCTCTTGCGCTTCGCGTCGCGCGACCTCACGATCGCTTTCGCCGTCACGGTCGACGATGCCGGCGACGACCTCGATCGACCAGCTCGAGCATCCCGCGGCATGGGCGGCGATGCGGAACTGCTCGACCAGCACGACGACGTCGCCGACGGGATCGTAAAGCAAGAGGCCGACCGCGCGGCCGCGCTCGGAGACTTCGCGCAACACCTCCGGGCTCCAGCCACCGGCATGAAGGCGATGGCTGAAGCGATAGCGGTCAAGCCGGAAGAAGCCCTGATAGAGGGTCTCGCGCTCGATGATGCGAACCGCATCGTCGCTCGAAGGGGGCGGGGCGGCGGGGAAGGTTGTCGTGTTGCGCGGCATGCGCGCAATTTAGCTACCGCCCTTCCGTAAGCAACCTCCGCCGCGCGTCAGGTGCCGCTGCGCTGCCCGCGGGTGTCGCCGATGCTGGCGCTCTCGCGCCGCAACTCCTCGCGGTGCTGCTCGTCGGCGAGGCGGACGCGCATCGCCGCGATGCAGAGCGCGAGCGGCGCCGAAGCGGCAGGCGCCGAGGACGGGTAGGGGATCATGGCGTCGCTGGCGCGGTAGATCTCGCCGATCCAGCCGCCGAAGCCGCCGCGGCAATCGCTCAGCTGACTGAGGCGATGGATGGTCCAGCCCTCCGGCAACAGGCTGAGCGCCGCATCGATCGAGCGGGTGTAAAGGGGCACGGGCTTCGCGGTGCCAAAGAGCAGGCGCTGGATCGAGTAATCGAGATACTCGCTGCCTTCCTTGGCGCTCTGGAGCATCGTGACGAGCTTTGCCAAATCCATCGCTAAGCGATCCTGTAGCTGTCGCATTTCGGGGATAGCGAAATGGTAGCGACGGCACGCCGCAGGGGTGAGGGTCATTTTCGTGTCAGCGGAACTTTCAGGCGCGCGGCTTGGTTGGGCTGTTCCCGAGCCGGGCGACCTCGGCGAGAGGCAGCCGGACGCGCATCAGAAGTCCGCTCGGCCGGCGCGCCTCGGCCCGGATGGTGCCACCGAGCGCCTCGACATTGCGCCGGGCGATCCAGAGGCCGATGCCGAAATGCGTATCGTACTCGTCGGTGCGCGACGGCGAGCGTTCGGAGAAGTAGCGATCGAAGATGCGATTGAGATTTTCCGCCGCAACGCCGGGGCCGCTATCGCCGATCAGCAGCTCGGCGAAGCCGTCGCGCGCTTCGAGTCTGACGCCGATGCTCTCGCCCTCGGGCGAAAACGAGATGGCGTTGTCGAGCAGATTCTCGATCACCGTCTCGACCATCTCCTCATTGGCATGCGAGAGGACGCGCGGCGCGATATGGCCTTTGAGGTTCAAGCGGCGCTCGAGCAGCGCTTCGGCATGCGCCTGCAGCAGGCGGCCGAGAATGCTCGACAGGTCAAGATCGGTGCGCGGCATGTCCATGACGTCGGCCGTCGCCTCGTCGAGGCGGCGCGCCGACGCGACGAGCCCGTCGAGCTTGTCGAGCGAGGCCTCGATCAACCCTACGGCGCGAAGCCCGCGCTGGTTCTCGATGGCGATGGCACGCTTCAACGGCTCGAGCGATTGGCGGATGACGGCGATCGGCGTCTTGAAGGCATGTGCGTTGTCCTCCGCCGCGCGGCGGATGTCGCGCGCCGAAGCATCGAGCACTTCGACCATGTGATCGAACTCTTCGGCGACATCGGCGAGCTCGGGAATGTCGTTCTGCGCCCGGAACGAGCCGCCGCTGGAACGACGCTCGCGAATCGTGCGGGCGCGCTCGGCGAAGCGGCGCAAGCCGCGGCGCACGCTCCAGAACGTCGTGATGGTGAGCAGCACCATGGCGAGATAGATCGCCGCGGCGACGCGCACCTCCGAGCTCGCCCAATAGGGCCGGCCGAGATTGGATCCCGGCAGCGAGCCGGCCGCCGACGAGGTCACCACCACCCAGCAGCCCGACGGCGTCTTGAGCGGCGTCATCGAGGTCACGACCTCGTCATTGCCCTGCGGCGTGCGGTAGCGCAGCGCGAAGGGAAATTCGCCATCACAGCTCGTCGAAAGCCGGTCGAGGACCCCTTGCTGGCGCAGGGTCTCGCGCTCGGCATCGAGCTGGGCCGTCGACACCACCGGCCAGGAGGCGACGTAAAAGAACCCGGAGGTGCCCGCGGGCGCGAAAAGCAGCTTCACATTGGTAAAGTCGTCGGCAAAGCGTGCCAGCTCGTGGCCGAGCTGCGGCAGCGCCGGGCGGTCGCTGCCGGAGAGTAGGGGCGCCAGCGCTGCCGTGATGACGTGGCCATGCTCGCGCACGCTGCGCAGCAAAACCGCCTTTTCCGCCTCGTCGGCGGCGCGGAACTGGTCGTAGACGATGAGCGGCACGATCAGAAAGATCGTGGCCAGCACCGCCGCCTTGGCCGTCAGCGAGCGATAGAATCGCGGCCGTGGCGCCGCTTGCGGCGGCGGCAGCGCGGGTGCGTATTCGTGCCGGCTAGTCGCCGGCAATCCAGCGGTAGCCGAATCCGGCATAATTGTGAATCTGGTCGAAATCGCCGTCGATGTCGCGGAATTTCTTGCGGATGCGCTTGATGAAGGTGCGCACATTGGCGCGGTAGCCCTCGGCGCCGTAGCCGGCGACGAAGTCCTTGCCATGCACGAGATCGTAGATCTCGCGGTATCCAACATCCTCGCCGCTGCGCGAGGCGAGCAGCGCCACGATCTTGAACTCGGTCAGGGTGAGGTCGAGGGTCTTGCTCGTCCAGGCGGCGCGGTTGGTATCGAACCGCAGCTCGAGCTTGCCGAGCGCGACGACATCCCCGGGCGGGCGCTTCGCCGCCACCGGTTCCGGCGCCGGGCGCATGCCTTCGGTGATGAGATGGAGCCGTTTCAGCAGGATGGAGAGCCGCCGCGACTTGTCGATGAAGTCGACGGCGCCGCCTTCGAGCGCGGCCTCCTCGTAGATGTCGTCGCTGAGCACGGTGAGAAAGATGACCGGCGTCGTCGTCCCGGCGCGGCGGAGTCGGCGCAACACTTCGAGGCCGTTCAACCCCGGCATGCGCCAGTCGAGCAGGATGACATCGGCATTGCCGCCCCGCTGGAAATAGTCCAGTGCCGGCTCTCCGGACGAGAAGCTCTGCACGTCGAAGCCCTCGTCGACAAGGTTCAGCCCGAGCGATTCGCGAAAGGAATCGTCGTCGTCAACGAGAACGATCCGCACCGGCGGCAGTGTCTGCATTGGTCCGCTGCTCGCTGACGAGGGCGTCGTAGCATCGCTGGGAAGATCGTGCGGGTACGTCATGGCTCCTGACTTCGTAATGGAGGGCGCGCATGGCCTGGCTCTGGAGGTCCAGGTAGAAATACACGTCGATCTCGCAGTCGCCCCCAGCATAGCGCCAAATCGTGGCCGGTGGAGCCTCCGCGCGGCTCTGCGGCTCGCCGAGCAGTTCGGCGACATGCGGCTGGTCGAGGCCGATCAACTGATCGGGTCCGGCCGTCGGCGGCGGCTCGGCCTGCTCGGCCGAAGCCGGGGGCAGGCGGGCAAGATTCTGGCCCGGCGGCGCCGGCTTGCGCGGCGGCGGCGGCGGCAATGGCAGGTGCTCGCTCACCGGCGGTGCCGTCGGCGGTGCGGGCGGCGGCGCCGGCGGCTGAAAAGCCTGGCAAGCGCCGAGCGTCAGCGCGAGGCATGACGCCAGCACGGCCGGCGCGCTCGCTCTGATGCGGTTCGACAATGTCATCCTCCTGCCCCATCCCCAAGCTCGCCGCCATTATGGTCAATTTACCGTTAACATGGCGACCGTCTCGTTCTGGTTCGTTGCATGACAACGGCTTGGGGCATGGTTCCATGCGCCGCCGATTTGTGGCAAGGTCGGCCGCGCGACGCAAGGAGAGGAACGTGGCGGCAGCGGCGGCGAGCAAGACCGAAGCTTTGCGGTTTCTCGATCTGGCGGCATTCGAGCGGATGCCGCTGGCAACGGAGCCGTTTCCGTGGCTGGTCGTGCCCGGCTTCGTTCCGGGACCGGCCCGGGCGTTGCTTTCCCGCGACTTTCCCGCGATCGACAAGCCCGGCAGTTTTCCCCTGGGCGAGCTGAGCTACGGGCCGGCTTTCCACGCCTTCATCGCCGAGCTTCAAGGCGCGGCGCTGCAGCAGGCCTTCGCCGAGAAATTCGCCATCGATCTTACCGGCCGGCCGACCATGATCACCGTCCGCGGCCAGGCCCGTGCCGCCGATGGCAGGATTCACACCGATACCGCCAGCAAGCTCATTACCGTATTGATCTACATGAACGAATCCTGGGAGGCGCCGGGCGGGCGGCTGCGCCTGCTGCGCTCGCCCGATAGTCTTGAGGATGTGATCGCCGAGGTGCCGCCGGCGGCCGGGACGCTGCTTGCCTTCCGCGTCACGCCGCAATCCTGGCACGGCCATGCCCCGGTGAGCGGCCCGCGGCGAGTCCTCCAGCTCAACTGGGTCGAGAGCGAGCGCGTGGTTCGCCGCGAGCGGCTCCGCCACGGGCTTTCCGCACGGGTGAAGCGCTTCTTCGCTCGCTCAGGCTGATCTCCACTTCTTTCCGGCGGCAACCTCGACGTTGCGCCGATCGTTTGGCTGGTACGACGATCGTAGCTTCGTGGCACGCCTATGATCTTGCCGATTTTGAGGTGGCGGTGACCGATCGGCTGGCAACCTATCGCAGGAAGCGCGATTTCGCGCAGACGCCGGAGCCTCAGGGGGCGCCGGGCCGGGGGGCCGCGCGGGCCCTGCGCTTTGTCGTTCAGAAGCATGCGGCGCGGCGACTCCATTACGATTTCCGGCTGGAGCTCGGCGGCACCTTGCGCAGCTGGGCGGTGCCCAAGGGACCGAGCTTCGATCCCGGCGTGAAGCGTCTTGCCGTGCAAGTCGAAGACCACCCACTCGACTATGCCGATTTCGAGGGCGTCATTCCCGAGGGCCAGTATGGCGGCGGCACGGTGCTGGTCTGGGATACCGGAACCTGGAGGCCGCTCGGGAGGGATCCCGAGGGCGAGCTCAAAGCGGGCGGGCTCAAATTCGAGCTGCATGGCAAGAAGCTCCGCGGCGGCTGGGCGCTGGTCCGCATGGGCGGCAAGCGCGGTGACAAGAACTGGCTCTTGCTCAAGGAGAAGGATGAGACCGCCCAGCCGGGCAGCGGCGATAGGATCACCGCCACGCGGCGCAAGAGCGTGATCAGCGGGCGCGATCTGGCCCAGATCGCAAAAGCGCGCGACCGCGTCTGGCAGTCGAACCGGAAGGAAGCGACGGCGCCGGCGCTCGACCCGTCGGCGATTCCCGGTGCCCGCCGGAGCGCGCTGCCGAAGAAGCCTGCACCGGAGCTCGCAAGCTTGGCGACCGCGGTGCCGGGTTCCGAGGGCTGGCTGCATGAGATCAAGTTCGACGGCTATCGCATGCTCGCCCGCATCGCCGGCGGCGACGTGACGTTGCTGAGCCGCAACGGTCTTGACTGGACCGACCGGTTTCCGCAGGTCGTTGCGGCGCTGGCGCAGCTCGGGCTTGGCGCGGCGGTGCTCGACGGCGAGGTCGTCCATCTGCGGCCCGACGGCATCAGCTCTTTCGGGGCGCTCAAGGACGATCTTTCGCGCGGCGATACCTCAGCCGCGGTTTATATGCTCTTCGATCTCGTTCATCTCGAGGGCTTCGACCTCAGTGCTGCGCGTCTCGACGCAAGAAAGCGCGCGCTCCAGCAGCTCCTGGCCGGTGCCGGTGGCGGGGTGCTCCGCTTCAGCGAACATATCGAAGGACGGGGCGATGACTTCTTCCACAGTGCTTGCCGCATGGGGCTCGAGGGCATCATCTCCAAGCGCGCCGATGCGCCCTATCGGCCGGGCCGCAGCAAAGCCTGGCTCAAGGTGAAGTGCCAGGCGCGCGAGGAGCTGGCGGTGATCGGCTGGACCGATCCCGCCGGAACGCGTCAGGGTTTCGGCTCGCTGTTGCTCGGCTATTACGACGCTGACGGCGTACTCCACTTCGCCGGCGGCGTCGGCACCGGCTTCGACGAAGCCGCGCTGCGCGCCCTGCGCCGGCGGCTCGACCGCCTTGCCGTCAAAGCGCCGCCTTCGGTCGCGATCGCGCGTGCCGCGCCGCGCCGCGCCCATTGGGTCAAGCCCGAGCTCGTTGCCGAGCTGCGCTTTGGCGAATGGACAGAAGATGGCAGGCTGCGCCATCCGGTGTTTCTCGGGCTGCGCGAGGACAAGATGGCGCGCGAGGTGGTGCGCGACCCGCGCGCCGGCACGGCGCTTCCCGCCGATCCGCCCGAACCCGCAACGGCTGCGCCGCGCGGCACGGTCGCGATCGCCGGCGTTCGCCTCAGCAATGCCGACAAGGTGCTGTACCCCGAGGACGGCATCACCAAGCTCGACCTCGCGCGCTACTACGAAGCCGTCTCGGCCTATATCCTGCCGGAGCTCGCCGGCCGGCCGCTGACCTTGCTGCGCGGACCCGAAGGCTATCGCGGCCAAAGCTTCTTTCAGAAGCATGCGACCAGCGCCGTACCCGAGACGCTGCGCCGCATCGAGCTCGTCGAGAAAAAAGGGACCACCACCTATCTCATCGCCGACGATCTGCCCGCGCTATTGTCGCTCGTCCAGATGGGCGTGCTCGAGATCCATGTCTGGGGCGCGCGCGAGCCGCAGCTCGAAAAGCCCGACCGCGTCGTTTTCGATTTCGATCCCGATACCGGTCTTGCCTGGGAGCGGGTGAGCGAGGCGGCGCTGGCGCTGCGCCGGCTGCTCGAGGAGATGGGGCTCGACTGCTTCGTCAAGGCAACCGGCGGGAAGGGGCTGCATGTCGTACTGCCGCTTCGCCCGCGCCTCGGCTGGGACGGGATCAAAACCTTCGCCAAGGCGATGGCGCAGGATTTGGCGGAGCGCCATCCCGCCGCCTTCACCACCTCGCTCGCGAAAAAAGCGCGGGGCGGGCGGATCTTCATCGACTATCTCCGCAACCAGCGCAGCGCGACGGCGATCGCCGCCTATTCGACGCGCGCCCGCGCGCATGCGCCCGTGGCGGCGCCGCTCTCCTGGGAGGAGGTTGCTTCCGGCGTTCGTTCCGACGCGTTCACCACCGCCACCATGGGCGAGCGCCTGCGGCGGCAAAAACGCGATCCCTGGCACGGCATTGCCGAGGTGAAGCAGTCGCTGCCCGCCGCGCTCCTGCGCAAGCTCAAGGTGAGCTGAGCCCGAGCGCTATTCGTCCGCTTCGATCAGCGTCTTCAGCGCGGCGAGGCCCGGCATCTCGCCTTGGCGGGCGTTGAGCAGTGCCGCGTCGCGCAGATTGGCCCAGCGCAGATCGGCGCCGCGCAGCTCGGCGGAGGCGAGGTTGGCGCCCTGCAGATTGGCGCCGGTGAGCACCGCCGCGGCGAGGTTCGCGGATTGCAGATTGGCGCCGAGCAGGATGGTATGATCGAGACGCGCCGCGGCCAGCAGCTTGCCCGAGAGATCGACGCCTTCGAGGTTGCAGCCGCTGAGATTGAGGCGTCTGCCTTCCTTGCCCAGGCTCGCAACCCAGCGCTCGTGCTGCGCCAAGCGGTCGGCGATCGCTTCGAGCTTGAGCCGCGACTGCGGCAAGGCCGCACCGCTGTTCTGCAGCTTCTGGCCGACATCGCCCTTGAGCACGGCGCTGCGCAGATCGGCTTCCGCGAGTTGGGCGCCGCGCAGGATCGGATCGATCAGCTCTGCGCCGTGAAAGCAGGCATTGCGCAGATCGGCGTCGGAGAAATCGGTGCCCTCGAGGATGGCGCCGCTGAAATCGACGGAGCGGCAGCGCGCATTGGGCAGCCTCGCGCCCTTCAGGATGGCGTTGGTGAAACGGCTGCCGGTATCGCTGTCAAGCGTCACGCCGGAATCGATCACCATGCCTTCGCGCAGATCGGCGCCGCCAAGATGCGCGCCGGTGAGGTTGGCGAGCTCGAACTTGGCGCCGCGCAAATCGGCCTTCTCGAAATCGGCGCCGGAGAGGTCGCAACTGTTGAAGCGGGCGCCGAACAGATTGGCGTGGCGGAAGATGGCGCGCTGCAAATTCGCGCCGTCGAACTTGCACACCAGGAACTCGCTGTTGGTCCAGTCGCCGCCGCTCAAGTCGAGGCCGGAGAGGTCGCATTGGCGCAGGATTGCCCGGGCGCCGCCGCTCTGGTTGCGGAGGTAGCGCCGGTGGCGCTCGAGCAGCGCCGCGACCGAAGCCGCGTCGAGCCGTATCTTGACCAGCGTGGTCGGCCCTTTGGGCTGTGGCGCCGCACGCATGTATTGCGACATGGGTCCTCCGCTCTCCGACCCGAAGCCCTGGATAAACGGGTTAATCTAGAAGGATTTGAGTAAACTTATGATTGACGCCGCAGCACCCCGCTGAACGGCCGGCCGCCGCCGCCGTTCAGCTCTTATTCACCATGTTGCTGCAGAATTCACCACCGAGAGGTGAACCTTGGACAAGCCCGTTCCCGAAAAACAGAGTCATCATCAGCCCAAAGCCTACCAGAACACGCGGTTCCTCGAGAGCAAGGACGCGCGCGCCTTGCGCATCCTGGCGGAGTATCTGGAGCCGCTGTCGCGCTTCAAGCGCTATGGCGTGCAGGACACCATCGTGTTTATGGGCTCGGCGCGGCTGCCGTCGCGCGAAAACGCGGAAGCGGCGCTCGCCGCGGCGGAGCAGGCCGGGAGCGGGATCGAGGCGGCGCGCACCGCGCTCGAGCTCTCAGCCTATTACGAAGCGGCGCGCGAGCTGGCCCATCGCCTGACGAGCTGGTCGAAGAAGCTCGACCATGAGGAGCGCCGCTTCGTCGTCTGCACCGGCGGCGGCCCCGGCATCATGGAAGCGGCCAATCGCGGCGCGTCGGAAGCGAAGGGACTCAATGTCGGCCTCACCATCTCGATCCCGAACGACGAGTTCGACAACCCCTACGTCAGCCGCGAGCTGCATTTTCACTTCCACTATTTCTTCATGCGCAAATTCTGGTTCGTCTATCTCGCCAAGGCCGTGGTGCTGTTCCCCGGCGGCTTCGGGACCTTGGACGAGCTGTTCGAGATCCTGACGCTGGTGCAGACGCGCAAGATGAAGAAGCGCATGCCGATCGTGCTGTTCGGCGCCAAGTATTGGGACGAGGTGATGAACTTCGATGCGCTGGTGAAATACGGCACGATCAGCCCTGAAGATCTCGGCCTCTTCCATCGCACCGATTCGATTGAAGAGGCCTATGACATCATCACCCGCGGCCTTACCCAAGACGCCCTCGGCAGCCCCGGCGCAGTGCTCTAAAGCGGCGCTTCTTTGGCTTTCGGCGCCGGTTGCGATCCGGTACCGCCGGCGCCGCTGCCGAGGCTCTCCGTTCCCGGCGTGTGGCGGCTTTGCGTCCGGCGCGCTCGGGCCAGCAGGCGGCCGATAATCACCGCCACGGCGACGATCGGGATCCAGCTCGCCAAGCCGAGGAGATAGGCTAGCCACACGGCCCCCAACGCGATCCTCCCTCGGAGCTAGGCGCCCGGCCGCGCAACGGCGTCCCCGCCCGCCTCGAAGAGCGAGCTGATCAGATCGGCAAGCCCGCATTGCGCGTCGGCCGCTTTGCGCAGCAATCGGATCGCGCGCTCGCGATCATCGCTCGGGATGAACGCAGCCATGAGGCGGAGCGCGGCCAAGCCCGCGGCGCGGCGCTCGTCCCAGGGCGCCGTCGCGCTCGCGTCCAGCAGCAGGATTTCCGGCTCGATGCGGTGCCGCATGCCGGTCTCCGGCAGACTGTCCTGCGTG
>Ga0335073_10001280_pt1 | contig 33656 bp, 28 predicted proteins | sample Lox_Sample_22_FD_207093 | JGI IMG/M metagenome (GOLD analysis project Ga0335073, IMG submission 207093) | Soil microbial communities from Loxahatchee National Wildlife Refuge, Florida, United States - Lox_Sample_2.2 | ecosystem: Environmental > Terrestrial > Soil > Wetlands | place: USA... | reverse complement strand
ACCTGCGCGATGTAGTTGACGGTATACGCTTTGGTGTTCACCAACTCTGGCGCCGCGCTCAACAGGAATGCCGTCTCAATTTCGCCGGCATGAAATCCATAAGCCTTTTCCTGCTCGCTCACTCCTTCAAAGCTGATCCCCCCCGAACCGTACAGCGCAAATGTGCGTAGCCCGAACTCAGCGCGAAGATCGCGGGCCATTACATCCACGAGCGATGAATTTCCACCATGCGTGTTATATAGAACAACCTTTTTGAATCCGGACGCGGCAAGACTCGCTCCAATATCGCGCACCACCGCCATGAACGTTGTGGCCGAAACGGAAAGCGTGCCGGGAAAGCCAATATGTTCATTGCTTTTTCCATAACAGACCGGCGGCAGCGCATACACCTGCAGTTCGGCGGGCAGCTTCTCAAGCGCCCTCCCCAGCAGCAGATTATTGATCAGCGTGTCGGTTGCCAGAGGCAGATGATGTCCGTGTTGTTCGATGGCGGCAGTCGGCAGCACAAGCAGCGTCGAGTCCCTGGGGAGCGCCTCCACCTGCTTCCAGTTCAAATAAGCAAAATTACGCGAGTCAGGAATCCAGGTCTTCACAGGCGAGCGGCCTCTTCTGCTTCCGGTTGAAAGCTGAGCATTTTTCCAGGATTCAGCAGGCCTTTAGGATCATTGCGCCGCTTGGCGGCAAGCTGCACGTTGTCCTCGCGATAGCGGCCTCCATCTTCCACGTTGTTCACGTGGGGATTCGCCACGAACACGCCGATCGCCCGACAGAACCGAATCATATCGTTAAGCCGCTCGTCCGTCGTGAAATACACCAGCGGGATCGCGCCCGGGACGATCCGGCCCGCTGCATTCTTCCAGAACTCCATGTGGAAGAGAATCTCGTTGCCAAATCGTTCTTTCAGTTGCCTCATTTGGTCGCGCACTCGGTCTGGATCAAAGCCGCATTGCAGGTAGGTGTACGCGTCATCATGCTTGATGGCCCACAACGTGGTGTGATTCCACGTGTAGTCGGAGAGCAGCGGCCTCGTGCCCAAACCATCGTAGTGCCCCGAATACGTGACAACGCCACCAGCATTCTGCACTTCCTGCTCAAACGCCGTGAGCTGCTGCTGCGCAATCAGGAAAAAGATCAGATTCTTGCCCTCCGGTGCGATCTTCTTGACTGGGCCGAAGTACGAGGAGATCGGCCACTCGAATGTTGTGACCAGCCGTTTGGTCCATTCCGCCGAATTTGCGATTCGCTCGCTGAAATCGTATGCCGCAGCGAAAGCATCGAACCCCACTGCGCACTGCGCCCAGTCAACCTTCGGCGCGAGCGCGAGCCAGATCCTCGTGATCACACCGTTGGTTCCCCATGCGTGCAGAATGTCATGCACCGCCTGGCCTTCCAGAAACTGAACTCGCGGCTCTTCTTCCATAGTGACCACTTCGAGCGCGCGCACCGTCTCATAGTCGCGCAGATTCCCATTAAGAACAGACCCGACGCCTCCCGATCCTCCGCCTAGAAATCCTCCAACCGAAGCTTTGACAATCGTGCTCGGATAGCAACGCAGCTCCCAGCCCACCGTCTGGGCTTGCGTTTCAAGCACGCCCAGGCGAACACCCGGCTCGCAGATCGCCACGCCATCACTGTTGATCGTCTCAATTCTGTCCATGAGAGAGAGATCGAGGACAACACCCCCTTCGAGCGGAATCGCCTGGCCGTAATTACCGGTGCCTGCTCCCCGTGGCGTAACCGGAATATCGTGCGCATAGCAGTAGCGCAGAACGCTGCGCACCTCTTCGACATTGACCGGCTGAACCACCACTTCGGCCTTCTTGTCTTCAAGGCGCTTCTTGAGAACCGGAGAATACCAGTAAAAATCCTTCGACAGCCGTTCTACGACGCCGGGCGTGGTGAGACACCGCCGGGGATCAACGAGGAGTTCAGCAAGTGCACTTGCCAGGGTGTTAGTCATGCTTACCTCTGTTATTCGTCTTGCGCGTGCTCCACGCTGCAAATGCCTTCAGCATTCGCGGATCGGTAAACAGGCCATAGCACAAGTCGCGAAGCAACTCCCCCTCGACAACACAATCCATATCGCTGCGCTTCGCCACTTCCTCGGCCGGGATATGAATCTGGTTGCAGTGGCGATTCGCGTCTTCGATCGTGGCTCCATACACCACGCGATCGAGACCGGCCCAAAGTGCGTTGGCCATGCACATGGGACACGGCTCGCACGTGGAGTAGAGGGTGTAGCCCGCAAGCGAAGGCCTGCCGAGCTTTTTAGCCGCTAGCCGAACAGTCCGTAGTTCTGCATGGGAGCTGGGGTCATTCTCCCGCATCACCGCATTGCGGGCGCGATAGAGCAGATCGCCCGATCGGCTGTCGACAATCGCTGCCCCGAAGGGAACAGGGCGCGGAGTACGGAAGCTGCGGGCCGTGAACTGCACAAGCTCGGTCATGACCGCCTCATCACGGTCACGCTTCGGCCTGAAAACCTTCCCCATTGACGAAATTTAGCATGGATTGTGTGAATTCGAGCCGACTGTTTCGCATCGGCATTTGAGTAGAATCAGCGCATGGAAATTGAGGCATCTCCTGTTGAGGCCTTGCGCGGACAAGCTGCAGCCGATCCGCAGCGCGTTGCAGAAATTGCTCTGGCGCATGTAGACGGCAACGCCAGCAGAAATTCGTATCTGATGCTGGACGAAACCTGGACCCGCGATCAGGCAACCTGCCTCACGCAACGCGCCGTTGACACCAAACAGCCCCTCTACGGCCTCCCCACTGCCCTGAAAGACTGCTTCGACCTGGAAGGCTTCGTCACCAGCAGCGGCTCGCGATTCTACGCTCGCCACAATTCTCCAGCGACATCGGATTCGTGGGTAGCCGCTCGGCTCAAAGCCGCTGGCGCAGTAATTACCGGCAAGACGCACATGCAAATGCTGGCCTATGGCATCACCGGAGAGAATCGCGACTACGGCGACTGCGTTCAGCCTGTAGACGCGACAAGCCTGACCGGCGGATCATCTAGCGGATCAGCCGCAGCCGTGCAGGAGGGCTCCGCCGTCGCCGCCATCGGCACTGACACTGGCGGCTCCATTCGCGCTCCTGCCGCACTGTGCGGGCTCGCAGGATACCGTGCCTCACTGGGCCTGGGCGACTGGCGCGGCGGTGCGCATCTCGCCGCATCTTTCGACACCATTGGCTGGCTCTGCCGCGACCTTCGCGATCTGCCCCTTCTCGCCCAAGCGCTCTTCGACCTGACTCCCGCGCCACCCGTATCACAGCCTCCCCGCATTGCCCTTCTGTCTGACAGCATGCTCGCCGATTGCGAACCGTCTGTGCTCGCCTCGATCGCGGCATGGAAAGAACGGCTCCTTAGCACCGGCGCGCTCCTCAACGAGGTCCAGGCGGAGTTCTTCTCTGAAGCGTACTCGATCTACGCCCCTCTTCAGGCCCATGAGGCCGCCCGCCTTCACGCTGGGTTCTTCGACGAGTTTGAAACGGCAATCGCAGACCGGCTACGTTGGGGAGCCGCCCTCAAACCGGAAGAGGTCGCCGATTGGACCGCAAAACACAAGGCCTTTGTCTACAACATGAATAGTCTCTTCGCACGCGCCGACTTTCTCTTAATGCCCGCCGTCCCGCTTCACCGGCTGGTTGCCGGAGAAGATCAGACCGCAGCCCGCCCGCTCATCCTCGGCTACACCACGCCGGGAAGCCTCGCTGGCTTAGCTGCAGTTGTCCTCCCCGGCAGACCAGGCCTGCAATTGCTCGCTCCACGCGGTCATGACGCACGATTGCTCGAGTTCGCTGCTCACCTCGGACGTCTGCTTGCGGCGGAACAGGCTTGATCCACCTCAACTCGATTGTTAAGCTCGGGCATGACTCCCGCGAAAATCTGGCTCGCGCTCTCAATAATGTGTCTTGGCCTGCTCGGCTGCCACGGAGGAAAAGGAAGCACTGGCCTGACCCCGGTTACGTTTCAGACCGACTGGTATCCACAGCCGGAGCACGGCGGCTTCTACGAAGCCCAGCTCAAGGGCTATTACCGGCAGGAGGGCCTGGATGTCACCATCGTTCCCGGCGGCCCATACGTCATCGCGGACCAGCAGGTTTCTACCGGTGCTGCCCAGTTCGGCATGGGCTCGTCAGATCGCATTCTGGAAGCGGATTCGCAAGGCCAGTCCCTCGTCGCGGTCGCTGCGACGATGCAGCACGATCCGCAGGGAGTCATGCTGCACGCCAACTCTTCTGTGCGCGATTTCCCCGATCTCGAAGGACACACTATCGCTGTCAAGCCGGGATCCACATGGTTTGAGTACCTGATCGCGCGCTATGAGCTGAAAAACGTCCGCGAGACGCCGGCGACTTATTCGATCGCCAATTTCCTGCGGGATCCCAACTATATTCAACAGATCTTTGTCACATCTGAGCCATACTTCGCGCGCAAGGCCGGAGCCCAGGTGCGCACTCTGCTTATCAGCGACACAGGCTACGCTCCCTACCGCGCATTCTTCACCTCACGGGACTATCTTGCACAACATCCCGACATCGTTGGGAAATTTGTGCGGGCGTCGCTGCGCGGGTGGCGTGACTACATCGCCGATCCACGCGCCGTAAATGCCGAATTGTTGAAGCTGAATCCCGCAATGACCATCGAGCAGATGGAGTTCACCTGCCAGGCACTAAAGGACGGACATTTCATCTATCCTGACGACGCCCCATCCAAAACCGGAGACTTCGACCCGGCCCGCTGGTCGCAGATGTACCAGCAGCTCGTCGACCTGAAGCTGATCCAGCATCCAATCGACCCCGCAACCGCATACACCATGCAGTTCGTAAGTAAGCCGTAGAATCCCACAGGATCTCGGCCGCGACCCGATGCTACGACTTGCCTTCCAGTGCAGCCTTTACGCCGTCGATCATCGCCTGAGGATTAAACTCGCTGCGGATAATCTCGTTTGGGCAGTCCGTATGGACTGAAACGCGATAGTTGCAGATGAACACCACTTCCTGATCGGGCCGATGTTCCTTGATTCGTGTGCACACTCTCTCGGCAGCGGGAATGCGGCCATCTCCTTCCACATCGATAATCACGAGTGAGTATCTGCGCGCGAGGGCAAGCTTCAAGCCGTCGTCGAGGGAGACAGTGGAATCTACCTCATAGCCGTGCATGCGGAAGATCTGATCGCGCAGGCCAAGAATTGCGTCACGACCACAAATATGCAGAAGAGTAGGGGAATCGGTGCTCATTGCGGTTTTAGACTACCAGAGGGCATTGGCTAAGGCCTCCCCAGGCGGGAACGGTCTGCCTATTTGACGGAATCGGAGCGAGCGCCCAGCACGCCCGGCATGCCCACCCGCGGCACCAGCATGTCTTCCTTGCGCATCACCATCGTAGTGGCGTTCAGACTGGCAAGCTCAAAGCCATGGCCATGGGTGATCGCGTCGGTCGGGCAGGCTTCAACGCAGTATCCGCAGAAGATGCAGCGATTGTAGTCGATGTTGTAGACCTTGGCGTAACGTTCGGCGCTGGAGATCCGCTGCTCCTCAGTATTCTCGGCAGCCTCGATATAAATGCAGTTCGAAGGGCAGGCCGCCGCGCACAGGAAACACGCGACGCATTTCTCCAGTCCATTCTCGTCCCGTTGCAGCACGTGCGCACCGCGAAAACGCTCCTGCAGCATCGCACCACGATAAGGGCCAGGGCCGTCCGGATAGTTCTCGACCTCAGTGGGCTTGAACATCTCCCCAAAAGTGATGCTCATGCCTTTGCCTATGGCGGCGATGTTGCGCACGATGGACATGCCAACAGTATAGAGCGATCCGACGCTGAGGGTGAAATAAACGGAAAACAGCCCAAATCCGAAGACAAGCGTCCCGCCCGATCGGTACACAACCTCGTATCGATTGAAGTCAAGGCTGCCGACTAAATAATCCTCGCGTCAGAAGCTGTCGACCGTCAGAAGCTGAACACCGGCCCGATCTGATAGCCCCAGCTTCCGCGGTTCGTAAAGTCTTCGTGCGACAGCCAGCTCAGATATGGCGGCTTACCAATGCCCGGGGTTTCCGAGCATTCCGTACCCTGTATCAGCCAGCGTAGCGGATACGGTGTGCCAATCCCCGATGCGTCATAGCAGGCATGGCGGTACCTCACCACCGTCTCTTGAATGCCCGCCCGAATCGCGAGATTCCGCGAGAGTTTGTAGTCCGCTGTCACCGCAACATTCCAGGCAAAGTGAGTAATCGTTCCCAGCTCTGGAGTGGGCTTGCCCTCTTCCGGACTCGTCAGGTAAGCATTGTTGAACCGCAAAAAGCCGGGCCGCAGGGAAACATTGAGGGCATAGTTGGGCGTGTTCACGCCTCCGCGAAATCCGAAGAAGCCCGTAAGCAGATCACCGCCCGCACGGTCTGAAGGATGCGGGCTGGCTCCCGGGTAGCGGCTGATTTCACTGTCCGCATACAGCCAGCGCCACAAATGCGCGGATATCTGTGTGCCCCCTCCCGTCACGGTTCGTTTGCAATAAGTGCAGGTGGCCGTGGTGACGGTCGTCGAATATCCGCGAAAAAATGGCGCGATCTGCACGCGCGGCCAGGGACGCTGCCCTGATTCGTCAAAGTCGCCTGCCGCCTCTTCCAGCTTGGTGAAATGCTCTCCAGGACCTAACTGCTCCATCGGATAGTTGTAGTCGCGATACCAGGGTTTGTGTAAGCGCAGCAGGTTCGCAAACGTGCGTGTGGGATTGAGTCCGCCGCGAATTACCTTCGGCCACCAGGCGTTAGGAGCGGCATGGTTGGCAATCGGGTCACTGATGTCCTTGTCGATGAAATCCTCGGCAAAGACCCACAGCATGCCCACCGTCGGCGTCACGATGAAATCCACCCAGCCCGTGTTGTTCGTGTACTTGCCGCTTGGCGGATGCGTCGTGCTATTGCAGTGCAGGATGCACTTCACGTCGTAGGTATAGCCGCCTTCACTGCCCAGACCAGCCTCGCCGAGTGGCGAAATTTCTGAGTGCGTGCTGTAAAGCGTCGTCCACCAAAAAGCTTTCCAGCGCGAGTCCCAATATCCGCGCTCGTTCCAGCGTATCCGCGACTGTGTCGGCGAGTTCTGTATCTCGATATACGCGCCGATCGCGCCCTGCATCGGATGTCCGACATAGTTCACAAGGAAGTCATCGCCATCATTCCAGCGGCGCATGTTGAACTGCTTCATCGAGGCGAAGTAGTCATGCCAGAATGGCTTGTTTGCGGTCAGCGCGCGTAGTACATCATCGCTGTTCACGCGAAACACATTCTCAATGACGTTGAACTCGAAAGACTGGATCAGCAGCCCCTTCCAGTGATAACGGGGCTGCTCCTCGTCGGAGGTAAACGAGGTTGCCTTGGGTTTGGATCCCAGATGATCGAGATTCCAGCGATGTTCAAAGCCGCTGGTAGTAGCTGTGAATGGCGGCAGATAAGGCTCCTGGCCCTTCGCGCCGCGCATTCCTGAGAGCAGGCTCACACACAACAGCAGTACGCCGAAGAATCGTCGATACAGAAAAGGCCTCCGCTGGAAACTCCGAAATAGGTACTTCGGTACGTCCTTAACGTTAGTTCTTCAGATACATGGGCCCTGAATCTGGTTTTCCCAACACGTCCGTCACTAACCGTTGTCCAGCTTTAGCTTCTTCCAAATAGCGTCCACCCTCGATTTCGTGGCCGCGTCCATCTCGATCATCGGAGGCCACGGCCGCGTAAAGCCCTCGGCGGCCCACTTGCGCGTGGCATCGATGCCCATCTTGCTTCCGTAGTTTGGTAGCCGCGAAGCGTGGTCCAGCGAATCTACCGGCCCCATCGTGAACTGAACGTCCCTCTCAGGATCGATATTATTCGCCACGCGTAACGTCACTTCGCCAATATCCTGCACGTTGCAGTCCTCATCGACCACCACAATGCACTTGGTAAACATCGCCTGCCCCATCGCCCAGATGCCGTTCATTACCTTGCGCGCCTGGCCCGCATAGCTCTTCCGTATTGAGACGAGCATCAGATTGTGGAAGACGCCCTCGACGGGCAGGTTGATATCGGAAATTTCCGGAAGCGTAAGGCGCATCAGCGGAAGAAAGATGCGCTCGACAGCCTTGCCCATCCAGGCATCTTCCATCGGCGGCTTGCCCACTATCGTCGCCGAGTAAATCGGATCCTTGCGATGGGTGATGCACGTCAGATGGAACACCGGGTACTCCTCCTCCATCGTGTAGAAGCCGGTGTGGTCGCCGAAAGGCCCCTCGGCGCGCAGTTCGTCGAGCTTCACATAGCCTTCAAGGACAATCTCGGTATGCGCCGGGACCTCAAGATCGACCGTCTCGCATTTCACCAGCTCAACCGGACTCTGGCGAAGAAATCCCGCGATGATGAACTCCTCAACCTCCGGAGGCGCCGGCACAATGGCCGAGAACGTCGTCGCCGGATCCGTCCCGACAACCACCGCCACTTCAAGCCGGTCGTCCTGCACTTTGCCCAGCGCAATCTTCGTCGTGCCTCCGGCCGTCTCCGCCATCGCGTGGACGCGATCCGCAGCGCTCGCCCCCGCCGCCGCGCGCAGCCGCTCGCGTAGATGCTCAGCAGCGTTCTTCTGCCGCTGCCAGTGCATGCCCGTCGTCTGACCGTCGTAGACCTGCATGCGATACATGCCCATATTCCGCTTGCCCGTTTTAGGATCGCGCGTAACGACACACGGTAGCGTGATGAACCGGCCTCCATCTAGCGGCCAGCATTGCAGTATCGGGAAATCAAGCAGATTGAATCCCTCGCGCAAAATCACCTGCTTGCAGGGCGCGTCCTTCGCTGCAATGGTCTTCGGAAAGAATTTGCCGACTTCCGCCAGCATGGGCAGCATCTTGAACTTCTCAAGAAAACCCTCCGGCGACTTGATCTCCATAAATGAGCGAATCCTGCCGGCAATCTCATCCAGCGAATCAACCTCGAGAGCAAGTTTCATCCGCCGCTCACTGCCGAACTGGTTCATCAGAACGGTTGATCCGGGATAGCCCTTCACATTCTCGAAGAGCAGGGCCGGACCGCCCGGCGTTCCACCCCGCTTGCCGGACTTCGAAGCCCGGTCGGTGATCTCAGCAATCTCCAGGATCGGATCAACCTCTTCGCGGATGCGTTTCAGTTCGCCAGCCTTGTCGAGCGCCTTGATCCACTGCCTCAGGTCGTCGTATGCCAATCGTCTTCCCCGGTGCTCGCCTTTTAAAACCGCGCAACGAGCACAACTCTCCATACTAATTCCCGTAAGAGATCAGAAAGGATTCAAGGCTTACAGGCGGTTCAGACTCAGTCGCCGAAATCTTCGTTCTTGGCCAGCATCCACCGGTTCATGATGGTCTGCGCGCAACGCGCGCCGCATAGATGCTTCGCGGTCGCATCGTGCGACAGAAATACGTTCCATGGCGTGATTTTTAGTACCTTTTGTTCCGGATCGCCCGGATGCGGCGACAGCCTCTCGCTCCACGCCAGCCACCAGTCTCCCGCCTCTTCGCTCTTCGCCTTGCCGCAGACGTCGCAGGAATATATTTCTGTCCAGGCCATCACTCAACCTTCGCTCAGAATGTTGTCAGTGCCACGTCTCTGGAACTTAGCACAGGACTACGAACAAATTGGACTGGAATCTTTCCGGGCTCTTCATCCGGCATGCGCAACCGCCTGCGGTGGAATGTCGACCAGCGGATACCCCAGCTTCTTCCATTCATCGAAGCCGCCGCGCAGCGGGCGTACCCGGTACACCCCCAGCTTGCGGATCGTAAGCGCCATCTTCGCTGCCGTTGCTTCGCTTGGGCATGTGCAGAAAAGCACCACGTCGCGATCGCGAGGGATATCCGCGCTCTGCTGAACCAGTGTGTCCGGCGAAAGAAGAATTGCTCCGGGCAGCGTCCGCGGATCCGGTAGATAGTCCAAGGGATGGCGCAAATCAACGATGTAGACGGGCTGTTCGCGATCGAGCATGCTTTTCAACTCGTCGGGCTCCAGGCGCGCCATACGGATCTCCCGAAGGAATGCCCGTTGGCGAAGGAATCTCCAGATGAAGAAACCCAGCAGAGCGAGCACGAAGAGGAGGAATGCAAAGTGCTCGACCCATCCCAGCGCATCGGGATGCTTCTTGAGGAAATCGCCGAAGAAGCGCCCGCCCAGAGTGAACGCCATCGCCCATAGCAGAATTCCGGCAGTATCGAAGATCGCGAAATAGCGATACTTCATCCCGGTCTGGCCGGCGATCGGAGCCGCAACCGATCCGAGGCCAGGAACAAACTTCGCCAGCACCAGAGCGCCTGCCCCATGTTTCGTGAAGTAGTTTTCTGTCTTCCGAACGCAACTCGACCGTTCCATCGAGAGGCGGCACAGCAGCTTAACTACACTCCCCCCGTATTTCTTGCCCATCGCGTACCACACGCTGTCGCTGACCAGGCTCCCTGCGACAATCGCGACCAGCACCAGCGGAAGGCTGAGCCGGTGCGTGGCCGTCAACGTTCCTGCCGTGATCATCACCGGCGCACTGGGGATCGGGACGCCAAGCTGTTCCACCATCACCCAGAGGAACAGAATCCAGTAAGCGTAAGTTAGAAAGAAATCCAGCGCGAGCGGCATTACCATGGCCCCCGGGGCAGTCGCCTGCCTGACTATAGTGAAGATGTATGGACGACGGGAAACGATTCGCCTGAAAACAAAGGCCGGATCGCATCGCGACCCGGCCGTCCAGTCTGGGGGACGGAAATCCACCAACCAGCCGCCTACTGCTTGACGGTCACCTTGGGCTCAACTGATAGACCCGGCCGCAGCAAATGATCCGAGTTCTGCTGGGGATTGGTTAGGTCAATTCGAACCGGAACCCGCTGCACCACCTTGACATAGTTACCGGTCGCATTCTCCGGAGGAAAGAGGCTCAACACCGAGCCCGTTGCGCCGCCAATCTGCGTGACCTTGCCGTCGTACTTGCGGCCGCCATAGGCATCTACCTCGATGACCACCGGCTGCCCCGCACGCATATGCTCGAGCTGCGTCTCCTTGAAATTCGCCGTAATCCAGATATCGTCAAGCGAGACCAGGGTCATCATGTTCTGACCGACGCTGACGTTCTGATTGATTTCTACGCTCTTGCGGGTGACGATCCCGTTTTCCGGCGCGATAATTTTGGTGTAGCTCAGGTTCAGCCTGGCCTGATCCAACTGCGCTTGGGCCTGGGCCACCGCCGCTGCCGCCTGATCGGCCTTGGCCTTCTGGATCGCTACCTGCTGAGGAGCAGTCTGTGCAGTCTTCAACTGTGCCTCGGACTGTGCCAGGCGGTCCTTTGCCACACGTACCGCTTCCTGGCCTGCAGAGACATTCGCTTGTGCCTCCACCAGCGCGGCCTTATCGGCATCGGCCGCTGCAACCGCGGCGTCGAACTGCTGTTTCGAGATCACGTCCCGCTCGACCAATGGCTTATAGCGCTCAAGGTCGGCAGCTGACTTGGTCGCGTTTGCCTGCGCCTGCACCACCCGCGCCTTCGCGGCATCGAGCTGCTGCTCCGCCTGCGCAATTTGCGCTGTCGATCCATGAACATCCGCTCCGGCCGACGACAGTGTGCTCCCTGTGTTGACTGTGATCACCGGCACATTCACTCTCGCCGCCTCGTAGCTCGCTTCGGCGCTCTGCAGGTTAGCTTCCGCCTGCGCCACGGCAACCTGAAAATCCTTGGGATCGATCTCAACCAGCACATCGCCCTTTTTGACCGACTGATTCTCGTCCACATTCACCTTGATCACTTGCCCGGCGATGCGCGAGCTGATCTGGATCAGGTGGCCATTCACCTGTGCGTCATCGGTATCTTCGTAATAAGTCGAGTGCCACCAGAACAGCAGCGCCCCCACTACCAGGAGCGCAATCACGCCAATCACGATAAATCTTCGCCGCGATTTCGGTTTCGCCGGCTTTTCATCCGGAGTTGAATTTTGATCGGGCTTTTCGTCCGCCACTGTTACTTTCCTCCCACGTAGGTCTTGTACTTGCTCTCAGCCACGCCCAGCGCCCGCGCCAGCGACAGTTTGGCGATATTGTGTCGGTAGAGGCTGCTGACATATTGGTTGTCAGCCTGTGCTACCGAATCAAGCGCCTGCGAGACGGCCAGATTGTCCGACACGCCGGCCTTGTAGCGCTCTTGCGCTTCGCTGAGAGCCTCTTTTGCTAGCTCCGAATTGCTGCGCGCGACCTCTACCTGCTTCGCGGCTGCTTGAATGTCGAGAATGCTGTCTCTCACATCTGCGCTGATCTGGCCCTGCAGATCGCTCAGCTGCGCGCGTTTCTGATCGAGTTGCGATTGCGCCTGTTTGGCATCGCCGCGCAGTTTGGCTTCCTCGAACAGCGGAACATCAAGCGTGCCGGTAGCGTTGCCGGTGCCATGCGAATTGGCGAAATTAACGCCGATATCGCCGTAGTCGCCGTCAAAGCTCACCGTTGGATAGCGCTCGGCTGTCGCTGCGCTGCGTGCGTGCTGCGCCGCAACCACCTGCTCCTGCATGGCCTTCAGGTCGTTCCGGTTGGCAATCGCCTCTTTAACCGCCGCGTCCGCGTCGAGATGGTCGAGAGCGGTATAGGGAGATTGGTCCGTGAGCTGGAACTTCTGCTGCAATGGCAGCCCGATCGCCCGCGCCAGCGCAATCTTGTCTTTCTCGTACTGATTCTTAACCGTGATCAGCGACTGCTGTTGCGTCTGGTAATCGACGCGAGCCCGCAACTCATCCAGCAGCGGCGCGGTTCCCGCCTGGTGATTGCTCACTGCCTGGTCGAGCGACACCTTCGAGGTGTCTACCTGCGCCTGCGTCGAGTCGATCAAAGCCTGGTCGGCGATACAGAGGAGGTAGGCATTTCCCACCGTTAGCACCACCATGTCGCGGGCATCCTTCACCGAGAGCTGCGAGCTGGCGAAGTTGTGCTTCGAGGCCAGATAATTCTGCAACGATGAGATGTTAATCAGCGACCACTTGAGCGTCCCTCGGACGTCCATGGATCCAAACGGACCGATGATGGCCGGAAATCCTCCACCGCGCAGGCCAAGAGCCTCCAGGTTTGTCTGCTGCACCGCGACCTTAAGATCGCCGTCCACAGTTGGCAGCAGCGATTGCAGCTGCTGAAGTTGCGTTCCGTGCGAATTCAGCGTGCTCTGGCTGGTCAGGATCAGGCCCAGGTTGTACTTCAGTCCCCGCGCGATCGCATCATCGAGCGATAGATCTAGAACTCCCGGCGTCGCCGCCTCTTTAACCTCGCTGCCCTGGTAGGTTGTGCTGTTGATCTGCGGCTGTGTGACTTGGATCGGCACTTGCGGCTGGACAACTTCGCTCCCGCTTGGCTGGCCAAACTGAAAGGCGTGTGCGACCGGACAGGCCGCTGGCACGAAAAGTGCCAGCACCAACCCCCAAAAGCGCGCACCACCATATCGGCCGCTTGAACTAGCCTTGAACACGAGTAACTTCACCCCTGGAAAATGTTCCCTAAGACAACTATCTATTCAGGGTACGTCGTTTTGGATGCCTGAAGGCCGGAAAGTATTCAAAAATCACGCCAAATACCGCTGGCGCGGTCCAGGCACACTTCTCCGTTCGCTTTTGCCGGAACTGCCGCCGGGCGTGCGGTTACGCGGTAACGCGCTCCGCTTCGGAGTGCACCAGAGCATTGGCCAGCGAGCAGAGCGCCTGCCGGAAGCTCTCGCTAACCTGGGCTGCAGACCATCCGGGTTGCGTGCCGACGCCCTTGGCGAGCGACGCCGCCGTCGCGGTGTTATCCCAGCCGAGCACTGCCCGCTGGACGAAGATCGCGCGCTGTGCCGGAGGTAGCTCATCGAGCCAGGCGCGCAGACGGTCTCCGCTGCCGGCGCCTTTTGCCGCTCCCTTGACCAGCTCAGCCATCTGGGAGGCGGAAATTCCTGCCGCCGATAGGTCGTCGTCTTCAATGCAGCCCACCGGGCCGTTCGCTGGCGCTGGCACCGCAAAGGCCTCCGGATCGGCCTGGTACATGCGTGCCACCGCCGCCTCGATCAGATAATGCCGGGCCGTCTCGACCGCTCCATCTTCGGGCGCACAAGGGTCCACTTCCACTCCTGCCACCGTGGATTCAACCAGGTTCAGCGCCTCGCCCTCGTGGCCCAGCATCAGGGCAGCCAGCTTGTAAAGTTCGACTGCCGTATCCTGCGCCTTCAGAACGCCGCCTTCACAATCCCCGAATCCCATGGTTCGAACCTCCACTACTCTTCCTCTTTCATCCTTACCGACCCGCACTCCGGAGTCAAATTGCCTGTTCATAACCGGCTAATTTTCAATCCGGCGGTAATTCGTCCAAATGGACAATACCGAACCTCCCTGTTGAGTCTTATACTTGCGCGCATGGGTCCGAAGCTCATCGGGGTTATCGGAACAGCAGCCCTTCTGTCTGCTTTGGCTCAGAACCCTGCCTCCGGGCCTTCTGTCAAAATCATCACGCTTCAACCGCCGGTCTATCCATCGATGGCCATAGCAGCGCGTGTAGCGGGCGAGGTCAATCTTAAAATTACCCTGCCGGAGAACGGAATTCCTGCCACCGTTCAAGTTGAAAGTGGACCGCAAATGCTGAGACCAGCAGCAGTGGAAAGCGCGAAACGGTCCAAATTCGAGGCGGTTTCAGGGGATCGAGCGAACGAGTCGTATGAACTCGTTTACAGATTTGCTCTAGACAACAATCTAGCCTGCGATCAGGCGCGGGATTCTTCGTATCCCCACATCAAAAGTGAATCGAATACCGTCACGATTTCTGAACAGAGCATGCCCCTCTGCGATCCTGCCGCTGACCAGATTCACGTTCGGTCCTGGAAATGTCTCTATCTGTGGAAGTGCAGGACGAGGTAACGCCGGAACCCGCTTCTTCCAGCCTTTGTCCCTGCTTTTCCCTGACCCCCTGTCTTTTTTCCCACGGTTTCATCCGTACGCAAGTGATCCTGATGTATAGCAATTTATGTAAACTTTGGGCGATAGGCTCCTCAATCCATGGCCAGAACGCAAAGCCCGCAGCAGAGCCTCTTCTTCGGCAGAGACGAATCCTGGCTCAACTTCAACCGTCGTGTGCTCGAAGAGGCTCAGGACGAGACCAATCCCCTGCTCGAGCGGGTCAAGTTCCTTGCCATCACCGCCAGCAATCTCGACGAATTCGTGGAGATTCGGGTCGCTGGCGTGCTGCAGCGGATTGAAGACGGCTACGCCGAACTCAATCCCGATGGCACCACCCTCGAGCAATCACTGGCCGTCATCAATGCAACCATGCACGGCTTCGTCGCCGAGCAGTACCAATGCTGGAACAAGCAGCTCCTCCCTGCTCTCCGTACCGCTGGCGTGCGCGTCCTGCGCTGGGATGAGACGGACGACGCGGCGCGCAAGGCCGCAACCACCTACTACCAGCGCGAAGTCGACCCGCTGCTCACGCCCATCACCATCGATCCCGCGCATCCCTTTCCCCGCGTCCTCAACAAGGCCCTCTGCATAGCTCTGCTTCTCAAGCGCAAGCGTAAGGGGCCAGCCGGCCCCGTGCTTGGAGTCGTCACTGTGCCCCGTGCCCTGCCGCGCTTCGTCGAGCTGCCCTCGACCGGAGGCACGCACGACTTCATCTTTCTGCACGACCTCATCGAGCGCAATGCTGCCGGCATGTACCGCGGATACGAGATACTCTCCAAGGCCGCCTTCCGCGTCACGCGCAACAGCAATCTCTACTTCCAGGAAGAAGAGTCGCGCAATCTCCTCGAGACCGTGCGCTCCGAACTTCACAACCGTCGCAAGGGCGACGCTGTCCGTCTCGAAATTGAAAAATCGGCTGACGGCGAAATCGTCGACCGGCTGCGACTCAACTTCGAGCTCGACGACTCGCAGGTTTTCCGAACAGATGGTCCGGTAAACCTTTCGCGTCTGATGAACCTGGCCAGCGACACCCCTCGTCCCGATCTCAAGTTCCCTCCCTTTGTCCCCCACGAGTTGCGACTCAACCGCAAATCCACCGATCTCTTCGACGAGATGCGGCACCGCGACATTCTTCTGCACCACCCCTACGATTCCTACGACGGCGTCGTGGGATTCATTCAGGCCGCAGCCAACGACCCCAACGTCGTCTCGGTCAAGCAGACGCTCTATCGCACCAGCGCCGATTCACCCATCTTCCAGGCGCTCACCGAAGCAGCCCAGACCAAAGAAGTGACCGCTGTCGTTGAACTGATGGCGCGCTTCGATGAAGCCTCCAATATCCGCTGGGCGCGCGATCTCGAAGACGCCGGCGTGCAGGTCTTCCACGGAATTGTCGGCCTTAAGACCCACTGCAAGCTAGCCCTCGTCGTCCGCCGCGACGACGACGGCACAGTGCGACGCTACGGACACCTCGGCACCGGCAACTACAACCCCAGCACCGCGCGTTTCTACACCGATCTCAGCCTGCTCACCGCCGATCCCGAGATCACCGCCAGCATGGGTGCCGTCTTCAACTACCTGACCGCCCATTCTGAGTCGGACGATTATGCCCCGCTGTTCGTCGCGCCGTTGACGCTGGCGGAAAACACGATCCGCATCATTCATCGCGAAACCGAACACGCTGCCGCTGGACGTCCCGCCCACATCATTGCCAAGATGAATTCCCTGCTTGAGCCCAGCGTTATCGAGGCTCTCTATGCGGCGTCGAAAGCCGGCGTCCAGATCGACCTGATCGTCCGCGGCATCTGCGCGCTGCGACCCGGCATAAAAGGTCTCAGCGAAAACATCCGCGTTCGATCCATCATCGGGCGATTCCTCGAGCACAGCCGCATCTTCTACTTCGCGAATGGCGGAACCGAAGAGATCTACTGCGGCAGCGCCGACTGGATGCCCCGCAACCTCTTCGAGCGCTGCGAAGTCGTCTTCCCCATTCGTTCTCCGCAGATCAGCGCACGCATCCGCAATGAGATTCTTGCGTCCTACCTTGCCGACACCCGGAAAGCCCGCCTGCTTTTCGGAGACGGAACCTATCACCGCGTGTACGAAACAGACGCCGGCCGCGCTCTGCCCGCCTTCAGCGCCCAGGAATTCCTGATGAAGGTTGCCGAGGGTAAGGCCGCGGCCGAGGAGATCCCTGCCATCCCCGCCCCCCAGGTACACCACCACCCGGCGAAGCGCCCGGCCAGGAAATCCCCGGCAAAGCGGGTTACGGACAAAGAGAAGACTGCTGCCGACTAGGGCCTGCTTCCCAATGGCGCCGGCAGCCGTAAAATAGCGTTCGCGGGCATAAAATAAGGGTGTGGTCGTTGCTCCCACTCCTCTCGCCACCCCTGCACGCCGCGGATTTCGTTTCCCGGCAGTCTTCCGCTGGTGGCACCTGCTCTCTCTCGACGCGCCGACCGTGGCCGCCCTCTGGTCGTGGAGCTTCGCCCGCGCTGTGCACATCCACCTCCCCTGGAGCGCACCTCTGCTGCTCGCCCTGGGAACATGGCTCGTCTACGTCGCCGACCGAATCCTTGACGGGCTTCCGGGTGGCGTCTCGGCCCAGTTGCGCGAACGCCATCTCTTCTATGCCAGGAACCGCGCCCGGGCCCTTGCCGCGGGCGGCCTCGCCGGCCTCGGTCTGCTCTGGCTCATCCTCACCCGTATGAACGCAGCCGCGCGTCGCGAAGATGTAGTGCTCTTCGGAGCCGCCCTCGTTTACTTCTGCCTGATCCACGTCTGGGCGCCTCAATCTCCCTCCGGTATTGAACGCTGGTTCCCTAAGGAAATCGCCGTTGCCGCCGTCTTTGCCTCGGCAGTCGCCGTACCCGCCTGGTCCCGGCTTCCCGGTCACAGAAGCCTGCTCATTATCCCCGTCGCACTCTTTGCCCTGCTTTGCTGGCTCAACTGCGTTGCGATCGAAAAGTGGGAGAGGCAGGACGAACCCTCCTCGACCCGTGGCCGTGCCTCGCGTTCCGCACAGCCGCATCCCTCCACGCGTTGGACGCAGCGCCATCTCCCGCTTGTAGCCTGCGGAATCGCCGTGCTGGCTACTATCGCCGCGGCGTCATCGATCTTCTCTCACGCGCCCGCCTCCATGACCAGCCTCTACCTCGCCTCCGCTATATCGGCCCTACTCTTTGTCGTCTTCGACCGCTCGCGGCTCAATAGCTTTGATCTCCGTATCGCCGCCGACGCCGCCCTGCTCACGCCGCTCCTCTTCTTCGCGGTTTTGAGCTGATGCCCCGGAACTCCGACGCCCCCGACTTCGACCCTGTTGCCCGCCCTTATCGCTGGCTCGAATATCTCTCCTTCGGACCCCTCCTCGAGCGCTGCCGCTTCTACCGTGTACCCGAACTGGCTAACGCCCAGCGCGCCCTGATCCTCGGCGACGGAGACGGTCGCTTTATCGCCCGGCTGCTGAGCCAGAATCAGCAACTCCATGCCGACGGCGTCGACCTGAGTCCGGCGATGCTGCGTCTTCTGAGTGATCGAATAGCCAGAATCGGAGCACAGAATCGCGTCAATCTGCACTGCGCCGACGCGCGCGAGTTCACACCACTCGGTGACTACGACCTCATCGTCACTCACTTCTTTCTCGACTGCCTGACGACTGCCGAAGTTCAGGCCCTCACTCAGCGCATTCGTCCCCTGCTCTGTCCGGAAGCCCACTGGGTAGTCTCCGAATTCGCGATTCCCCCCGGCCTGCTCTCTATCCCTGCAAGACTCATCGTCCGGAGTCTCTATGCAGCCTTTCGTCTTCTCACCGGGCTCACCGTGCACCGCCTGCCAGACCACGCCACCGCGCTCCGCGCCTGTAATCTCGAGCTCGTCGATCGACACCAGTGGCTCGGCGGCCTTCTCATCAGCGAGATATGGCAATTGCAGGCAACCACACGCGCCTGAATCCCCTCCATCGGAAGAGAGCATTCAGGGCCTCATATGACCTCACCAACTAGTCCGCTCCTTCCCCCTCACCAGGTCAGCTCCGTTCCCGGATTCGACCCCACCACTCCGCCGCTTCCCGACCCCGGCCCCGACTCCCCTCCAAATCCCCTCCCCGCACCGGAGCCAGACCCCGAGCCGCAGCTGCCTCCCGGCCCGCTGCCGACACCCGAACCGGTGATTTAAAGAATTCATCGGAACCTATTTCGCTGTTAACAATTCTGGCCCGTCCCGATTGTTACAATTACGTGAATTCGGGACGAAAACCCCCGCTCGGAAAGAAGCCTGTGAACCTCTATATCCTCCGCCACGCCAGCGCCGGAACCCGGCGCGCGAATCCCCTGATCGACGTAAAACGCCCCCTCGACAAAGAAGGCAAACAACAGTGCTTGCTGGTGGGCAGCTACTTGAATTCACTCCGGGTGCAGTTCGACCTGGTGGTTTCAAGCCCGCTCAAACGCGCCCTGCAGACCGCTTCCCTGGTGGCCACAGAAACCGGATACGACGCCAGAATCATGGTCTCTGAGGCCCTCTCGCCGGGGGCAACGGTTCCAGCCTTTGAGAAGCTGGTCAACGACTTTAACACCCACGAAAATGTGCTCATCGTCGGGCACAACCCCAACCTGGCGCAGTTTCTGGGCGCAGTCATTAGCTCCAGCAGGATGAACATCCGTCTGCGCAAGGGTGCCATAGCGCGCGTCGACCTGGCTCGTCGCCCCGGAACGCTCCATTGGCTCGTGGATCCGCGCATCCTGCGTGGGGTCTACAGTAAAGTCACAAAGAGCTCCCGCCGGAAAACCTCGCGGAAGTAAGCCGCCTCTTTTCGCAGAGACCACAATTCGAGTTCAGCCCCGGTCCGTCCCGGGCTGATCTCGAGCATCACCTGTCGTGGATACACCCGCACCCTCACCCGAAGCACATCGCTCGCGCGATCCTGGTTGAGCGCCACCGCCAGCCGCAGCAACACCACGGCTCGCTTCACATGCTCATGCTCCTCGGGAGGAACCTGCCGCATCGTGCGCCCCTCGGGCTCCGGCCGGCTCTTGCCGATATAGCGCGCGACCGCTGACGTAATCACCCGCTGTGTTGCATTGAACCCGAAAATTTCCGAATTGGCGATGATGTACTGCGCGTGCCGGTGATGCCCCTGATAGTTCATGAACTTGCCAATATCACGCAGCATCGCCGCCGCTTCCAGCCACGTCTGGTACTCCGCCGGAAGCTCGTGCACCGCGCGCATGTCCTGAAACAGTTGCGTGGCGTGCTGCCGCACCGGCTCCGCCTGCTTCGTATCGACCCCATATCGGCGGCACGTCTCCAGCACCGCCTCCCAGCGATCGCGCTCGTACTGCTGGTGCGCCGTGGTGCGCGGATCTTGCTCGGCCAGCATCTGCGCCAGCACGCCGTCCCGTAACCCCATATCCGAATAACGGAAGCCCGGCAGTGCGAAGTGCTCCAGCAGTTCGGAATAAACCTGCGCGCCCGCCACCACAATCTCTGACCGGCGCGGCCCGATACCTGGGATGGCGCTGCGATCCTCGTTCTTCAGCTTGGTAAGCTTGTCGGCCAGCCGCCGGACATCCCGCGCCGACGCCACGTAATCCTTGGCCCGCGCCTTGCGTATGATCCTCGTCGCTTCAGAGAGCGCTGCCGCCGTGCCCGATGTGGCGATTACCGTCTGCACCTCGCCCGGTGTCACGCGCCGCGAAGCCTTCCTCAGTTCGCGCGACACAAACTGCTTCATCCGCGCGATCTCTTCCTTCGCCGGCGGATCGCTCTTCAGAAATTCCTCCGTCAGTCGCACCGCGCCCAGCGGCAGGCTGATCGTCTCCTTGAGCCGCTTGCGCTCTGATAGTGAGACTTCGCAGCTCCCGCCGCCCACGTCTATCAGCAGACAGCGCCCCGCCGTGCCCTGCTCATTGTTCACCACGCCGCGATGAATGAGCCGCGCCTCCTCGAGCCCGGAAATGATCTCTACCTCCCAGCCCGTTTCATCGCGCACCCACGCCAGGAATGCACGCCCGTTGCGGGCGTCGCGCATCGCTGCCGTCGCAACTGCGCGAGTCTGATCTGCGCCATGTTGTTGGACCGCTCGGTAGAAGCGCTTGAGAGCGCGCAGCGTCGCCGCCATTGCATCCGGGGAAACCAGCCCCGACTCGAATACGCTCGTGCCCAGCCTTGTTACTTCACGGTCTTCGTGCACAACACGCAGGCTGTGTTGCACCACGCGGGCAATCTTTAATCTGCAGGAATTCGATCCAATATCAATTGCGGCAAGAGTCTGCATCTGCTCCGGTACATCTCAGAGGAGGATTTGGGCCATTAAAGAGCAACGATACACGAGGAATATTTCAGGAAATCTCTGTCTGCGGCACAACCGCACGATTCGTTCGTGCGCGCACTCGACGCTTCGGCGTCAGCGCCTGTAATTCGCCCAGCAATCTGCCCCGCATTCGTTCGGTAGTTTGCAGCGCCTGCGCGTAATGCTGATCGCGCTGCGCCTCGATGAGAGCCGTCAGCTCTGCCCCGTTCTCGCCGAGCGCTTGATGAGCTTCCTCGGCCAGAACCAGCCAGTCGTGCCAGTCCCCAATCTGATCCTGCAGTTTCTTAAGCGCCTTGCCGACAATGCCCGCTTCCTGGTCGTCGCCGCCCGCTTCCGCCATGTACCTTGCCTTCTTCGCACCCTTGCGAAAATCGTGAAGATTGCCCCCGTCCAGCCGCTGCATCTGGTGGGAAAGCCGCGCAAATTCTTCAAGCGCTACCACCGCCGCACCGCGTTGTCTTCCGCGACGGCGCACTACCCGGATTGCCTCGTCAAAGGACGACACCTCGACTTCCAGCCGTGCGCTCCACTTGGCCGCCGCCTTCATCAGCGGCTGAGCATGGTGCTGGCGCGCATGTTTCAGCCATGTATCCAGGTCCCTCGCCTGATCCGCGAGTGGGTTTGTGGCCACCGCCGGTTGGTCGGGGGCCGCCGAAGCCTCGTCACTCACCTGCTCGGCCGCCATCACGGTCGCGTCCTGGGATGCGACCTCCCGGCCGCCATTCTTCTTCTCCAGCCACTGCTTCTCTAGCAGCTTTCGATGCACATCAAGATCCCGCACTGCGCCCGCCGCACGCCGTATCTTTTTAAGCAGCTTCAACCACCGCTGCGCCGCGCCATAAAGAGCCGCCGCCTTCTCTGAATCCAATTCCCGACCTTCGACACTACGCTCGCGCAACAGGCTGTCCAGCATTGCTTCTATCCGTCGCGTGCCGGTGCGCGTATCGTGAACCGCATCCACCGTCGCATCCTTGGCGCACGCTTCGAGATTGTGCCTCAGCGTTTCTGTCAGTTGCCGGAGACGCACATGCTCTGCACTGGCAACCCTCTTACTAGGTCTGCTTCTCATACTGATATTCTGGCCATTGGTCCAAATGATTTCGATGATAACGCCCCATGCTTCTCCCCAGACAGAAACCAGCGCCGACAAACCAGCGCTGCTCTCCTCTCCGGTCAAGGCCTGGTGTTTGCTCCTGCTCGTTTTCGCTGCGGTGCACTTCGCCGCGCTATTTGCGCCTGCCATACTCGATGACGCCGATGCCACCCACGCCAATGCCGCCCGGCACATGGCCATCAGCGGAGACTGGGTTACGCTCCGTGTCGACGGCATTCGTTATCTCGAGAAGCCGCCGCTGCCCTACTGGCTCGTCGCCATCGATTACCACATCTTCGGGTACAACGTGTTCGCTACCCATCTGCCCATGTCCCTTGGCGTATTGGCCTGCGCGATTCTTGCCTGGACATGGTCTCGCCGGGCCTACGGAGATCGCGCCGCATTCTACGCCGCTCTCGCCATCCTCACCTCCATCGGCGTCTTCCTCTTCACCCGCTTCTTCATCCCGGAATCCCTGCTCACATTCTTCCTCGCTCTCGCCCTCTACGCATTCCTCACCGGCCTCGAGGACCGCAGACCGGCGCGCCTGTATCTTGCCTATGCTTCGCTGGCCATCGCCGTGCTTGCCAAGGGACTCATCGCTCCTGTCTTCTTCATCGCCGCAATCGTCCCTTACCTGCTGATCACCGGCGAGTGGCGGCGCTGGCGCCAAATGCGAATCTTCACCGGCATTCTGCTCTTCCTCGCAATCGCCGCCCCATGGCATATCCTCGCCGGCCTGCGCAATCCCGATCACGGCAACCCGGTCGGCAATATCCCAAGTCCGGGCAACGTGCACGGCTTCTTCTACTTCTACTTCATCAACGAGCACGTGCTGCGCTTCCTCGGTAAGCGATACCCGCACGACTACAACAAGCAGCCGTGGTTTGTCTTCTGGCTCGGCCAACTTGTCTGGCTCTTTCCCTGGAGCATGTTCATCCCCGCGGCTCTCATTCGCGCGTGGCGCAACCGTCGCGTCTTTGCCTCCGACCTTCGCTACGACGCTACCAACACCATCCAGTTTCTCGACCCGCGCATGAGCGCTCACGAAGCGTCATCGATGGCCGCCCGCCTCCGCTTCCGCGCTCGAACCAGTCTCCTTCTTGCCATCTATGCCGGTTTTATCCTGATCTTCTTTTCCATCTCCACCAATCAGGAGTACTACACCTGGCCGGCATGGTTCGCGCTGCTCATGCTGATCGCCGGTTCGCTCGCCACCATCGAAGAGGCGCCCTCTGGCAACACCCGAACGATCAACGCTTACCGCATCAACGCCTCGAGCCCCTGGCTCACCGGCGCGCACACCGCTTTCGCTGTCATCGGCATCTTGATCGCTGCTGCCCTGGGTTACGGCCTCTGGATCTCTCGTCACTTGCCCTTCATCCCCGACATTGGAACCCTCATGGCGCACCGTGGCGTCGGCGACTATTCTCTTTCAACCTCGCAGTTCTTCGACCTCACCGGACCCTCCTTCGCCGCTCTCCGACTACCCGCAGTCATCGCTGCCCTGGCACTCCTGCTCGGTCCGCTCTCTGCGTGGACCCTGCGCCGTCGCGGCCACAGCTTCGAGGCCACCGTCTCCGTAGCTTTCACCGCCGCTATCTTTCTCATCGCCGCACACATCGCTCTGGTGCGCTTCCAGCCGATGCTCTCCTCGCGCTCCATCGCCTACACCATCAACCGCCTCGCCGGCGCGCAAGATAAGCTCGTTCTCTACGGGGACCAGGCCTACGGCTCCTCCGTCATCTTCTACACACATCGCAATGCGCTGCTGGTAGATGGCCGCTCCTCGTCCATGATCTGGGGATCGTATTATCCCGACGCTCCACACATCTTCCTCGACGACTCGGAGCTGCTTTCCATGTGGGGCAACGGACCGCGCAAGTTTCTCTTCGTGCCCGACGACTTCCACGACCATGTCGAGCAGATCCTCAGCGGACGCCTGTACAAGCTCCAGGAGCTCGCCGATAAGACCCTGTACACCGACCGCCCCGTCCCTCGCTAGTATTCGCAATCCGCATTCTTACTAAATTGCGAGCATGTTGTGTGGCACAATGACCGCCAATGACTCGCCTTCTCTCCGCTCTGTTCTTGATCGCTGTCACACCCTGCAGCATGGCCCAGAAGCGCCTTGTCCTCATCGATCAGGACGGCTCCGGACCCGGCGGCTCAAACCAGATGGCGATGATGGTCTTACTTCAATCGCCGCAGGTTCAGGTGCTCGGCATCACGATCGTCACCGGCAATGCCTGGCGCGATGAAGAGGTACAGCACACCCTCCGCATGCTGGAACTGATCGGCCGCACTGATGTTCCCGTAGCTCCCGGCGCTGTCTTTCCTCTGGTGCGCACCCAGCAGGAGACGCAAATCGAATCGCAGCTGTACGGAAAAGCCACTTGGCTGGGAGCCTGGGGTGAAGGTCCGACGACTCTCAAGGAAACGCCGTCAGGTGTCGTGCCGGTCACTCCTGACAACCTGCCGGTGCACGGTCCCTACGTCATCCCGCCCATGCCGGAAGGCGCACCGCACACCCGGCCCCTCGACGAAGATGCCGCGCACTTTCTCATCCGCCAGGTCCACGCCCATCCCCACGCCGTCACCATCTACGCAGGAGGCCCGCTCACCAACATCGCACTCGCCCTGAGCATCGATCCCCATTTCGCAGAGCTCACCAAGGGCATCGTTCTCATGGGAGGAAGCCTCGATCCGCAAACCGAGGATCCGGAATTCGCCACCAGCCCGCGCCACGAATTCAACTTCTGGTTCGATCCCGAGGCCGCGCACATCACGCTGCGCGCGCATTGGCCGCGCATCGACGTGACCACCGTCGACATCTCTATCAAGGCCGCGTTTACGCAATCCGTGCTCGACGCCATCGCAAAGTCACCCAACCCGGCAGCCCAATACATCGCGAAATATTCACAGGAGCGCTATTACATGTGGGACGAGCTTGCCGCCTGCGCCTGGCTCGATCCGAAAATCATCACCAAAGAACGCCTGCTCTACATGGACGTGGACATAAACCACGGCCCCACCTACGGCGACACGCTCACCTGGACCGAGAAGGTCAAGCCTTCGACCGATGTCCAGCTCGTCCACGCCCAGACTGATCTCGACCTCGACCGCTTCATCAAGCTATTCGTCGATCTGATGCTGGACCGACACTTCACTGACTATCCGAAATAGAGAAGCCCAGTTATGAGCATTCGATGTACATATAAGAAGAATGCGACCACTTCTGCGATACAGAGACACGCATTGATTCTTGCTGACCAGTTTGTTCTGATGTCTCGCAGAAAAATGAAAAGTGCTAAGAAGATAACACCCGTAGAAAGGAAGAGCCAGACAAGATCTGCTCTGAACCCACCCAAGCGGTAAGCATCGAACAGCTTGTCTACGACACCCACCTCTTTTTCCGTTCCCTCAAACCAAGAAGACCAGCCAAGAGCCATGCGAACGAGGTTGAGCCCGATGACTGTACGAAGCAGCAGAACAAGGATCCTAGCAGGCCGCCCGGATCCAGACACCAAATCCTGATTCATCATTGACCCTGCTACCCCGGAATCACCAGATACTGCTCAAGCTTCCCGTCCGGCATCGTGTAAGTCGTCACCTGCAGACTCTGCTTGCTGTTAGGAAGAATCACACTGAAGACCCGGAACGTCATACCGCCGCGCAATTCCTCAGTGGTCTTCTTCAGCGCAGTCGGCTTGCCCAGCGGACTCAGGCTCGATTGAAAATCCTCCAGTGCCTGCTGGCTGAAGTAGGCATTGCAATTCGGCGTAAAGAGTGCGCGGTCGATCTTGCCCTGCATCAAGCCGATGTAAATCTCCAGCGCCTGCCGCTCAGCCTCATTCGGAGCCTGCGTATCTACGCCCAGCACAATGGGAGCCAGCTCGCGCCCGATGATCCCTGCAGCCCGCGCCGCATCCTGATTGGTAAGCACCACGATCGCGGCCTTGTCGTCTGGGAAGACCATGTTCTCGGAAACAAATCCCGACACCTCGCCTGAGTGCTCATACAACTTCCGTCCAAATGCCTTGCGCACGAACAGGCCCAGCCCGTAATGCGAATCTGTCCCATCTTTCAGCTTCACCGCGTCGAACATCTCGTCATACGACTTCGCCGCCAGCAGCGAGCGATTCATGATACTGATGTTCCACTGCGCCAGGTCATACGCCGGCATAGCCAGTTCACCCGCTGCGAACATCCATCCCTTGCCCTCTTTCGGCGCGGGCCGCAGCGGCCCCAGCGCGTACCGGATATACCCCGACGCATCGGTATCGCCCAGCCGCTCCGCATCCGAGTTCCACACCGCCGCCATATCGAGCGGCTTGAATACGTTCGCCTGCAGGAACTTCATCAGCGGCATCCCGCTCACCTTCTCCACGATCAGCCCGGCGATTACGTAATTCGTATTTGAATACTGCCACCGCGTCCCCGGATCGAAATCCAGCGGCTTCTTCGCCCACGTGTCGAGAATGTGCTGCGCCGTCGTCGCCTCGCGCATCGGAGGCATCAGGTAATCCTCCGGCCAGAAATCCTGATATCCAGCCGTGTGCGACAGCAGCATGCGAATCGTCACTTCATTCGCACGCGTCAGGTCAGGAAGGTACTTCGACACCGGATCGTCGATCGACAATTTGCCCTGTTGCTCGAGCAGCAGAATCGCGGCGGCCGTGAATTGCTTCGAAATCGACCCGACCGAATACCGCATCGAGGGCTCAGCCGGAACCGGTGGATCGAGCTTCGCCTTGTCATAGGCATGCGTGTAGACAATCTTGCCTCCCTGCACGATCGCCACCGATGCCGAAGGCACCCCCGTCTGGTCGAGAGCGTGCTGCGCGGTCGCATCGATCTTCGCACGCATATCAGCGGAAATGTCGTTGACGGTGAGACTGCTTTGTCCGTGAGCGGCAATTGAAAGCGAACAACAGAAGAGGGCGAGAAGACAGGTGTATGTGGGTCGCATAGTGAAAGAGTCAGAGCACAACCAGTGTCTTACACATTCTGTACTGGAAGATAGTGCATCATTACGGCCTGTATGTTTCGGTGGCATCAGGTCCTGCCTGCGGCGCGGCCAGCAGAGAAAGGTGACGACCGGGAAGAGAATAAATTCAGAGAGCACAGACAGCCAGTGAGACGGGCGCCCGTATCCGCGGACACCGGCGCTTCCGAAAAAGACGAATACAAGAAATGTGGTCAGCAGGACGAAGACCCACTGGCTCAGGCGAGATTCAGGGAAGAGAAACTCCCGCGCATCCGGCAAAATCTTCGCGAAGAAATGCCAGAGCGCAACCGCGAAGGGAATGCCCAGACCAAATGCGATTAGCCAGGGAGAGATGTTGAGCCCCTTGGCAGTCGTGGCCATATCTGCGTGCGTTGCAAAAGTGCGGATCGGCACATAGCAGAGAAAATTGCCCACGCTCATCACGCAAATCCAGAAGAAAAACATCGCCCACGCCTGCATCTTCCTCTGTCTCGCTTTCGCATAAAGAAGGCGACTGGCAATATACGAAATCCCGTTTCCGATGAGAACTCCGGCGACCGCGATCAGGGACGCTAAAGGGCCATGGCCGTCCGCGAAGATGGGCGCGTAATCGACATTTTCGTCGATATCAGCCTGCCAGAGGATATTGTTCAGATTAAGGTGGCCGTTGATAGCCAGGGGATTCGCCTTGTAATGAGCGAGCCACGCGGCGAAGCTGTGTGCATATTCATGGATGAAGAAGCCGATTGCATGGGCACACCAGATCTGGATTACAGCGAGAAGCCAAAAGAAAGCATACCGTGGACGCATTCTCCGATCCTACTTCGAGCAGCCAAAGGCAAACCGCATGGTTTAACATACCTCGCGTCCTTTGACCAAGACTATGCGCTCACGAATTTCCTTCTTAACAAAATATGTGCCCACACTTGTATGCACGGCCCTGTGCCTCTCACCCATGCTGTCGCCCGCACAGGCCACACCCGCAACTCCGCATGGGCTATCGCCCCAGGCCGAACATGGCCAGCCAATCGACGCCTACATCCACGACGCATGGGATTCCCTGTCCCGCTCCATGAACGACTGTAAGTCAGTGGTCGACCCGAAGCTCGCCACAGCGTCGATCCTCTATCTGCCCGCCAATGTACCCGAGCCACCCGAGGTCGCCGCGCTCGAAAAATCCTGCAAGGTCGAAGTCGATCGCTTGCCGCATCGCATCCAGCACATCGGCGACATCAAGCCGGGCGAAATCGCCCACTCCGGCCTCCTCTATCTCCCCAACAAGTACGTCGTTCCCGGAGGCCGCTTCAACGAGATGTACGGCTGGGACAGCTACTTCATCATCCTCGGGTTGATCGAGGACGGCCGCACCGACCTCGCCAAAGGCATGGTCGAAAACTTCTTCTACGAAATCGAAAACTACGGCGGAATCCTCAACGCCAACCGCACCTACTACTTCACCCGCTCGCAGCCTCCGTTTCTTTCCTCCATGATTCGTGCCGTCTACGACGCCGAATCCGCCGCGGGCCAGAAGGAAGACGCCGCCCAGTGGCTGCATCGCGCCTACGAATACGCCTCCCGCGATCATGCCCTGTGGACCGCCCCATTTCACAAAGCCGGAGATACCGGCCTTGCCCGCTACTACGACCTCGGCGAAGGCCCTGTAGAGGAAATGGCCGACGACAGCACCTACTACCCTGACGTCATTCACTGGTTGCTCTCTCATCCCGAAGTCCACACCGACTTTCTCGTCACCGGACCCGACAATCCCGACGCCAAGGCGCGCGCCGAGCTGGCAAAAACCAGCTGCGATCTCTCTGCCTCTGTCGTCTGCGCCCGCGCTCACGTCGCAGGTCACTGGCTCAGCCGCGACTTCTACAAGGGCGACCGCGCCATGCGCGAATCCGGCTTTGATCCCGCCTTCCGCTACGGCCCCTTCAGTGGATGGACCCATCACAACGCGCCCTCCGGCCTGAACTCCCTGCTGTACAAGTACGAACGCGACCTCGCCTGGATGTCAGAACAGCTTGGCGACACGGAGGAAGCAAAGCACTGGAACGAAGCCGCCGACCAGCGCCGCGCCGCCATCAACAAGTACCTGTGGAATCCGAAAAAAGGAATGTACTTCGACTACGACTTCATGGCCGGCAAGCAATCGACCTACGACTACCTCACTACCTTCTACCCGCTCTGGGCCGGTGCCGCCGATGCACAACAGGCGAAGGCCGTCGAAGCCAACCTCAAGATCTTCGAAAGAGCCGGAGGCACCGCAATGAGCCCTTACCAGACCGGCGTCCAATGGGATCTGCCTTACGGCTGGGCGCCCGTCACCTGGCTTACCGTCGATGGCCTCGCAAAGAGTGGAGACATGAAAGATGCCGTCCGCATCTCGCAAAAATTCCGTGAAATGGTCAAGCAGAACTACGAATGCGACCGCTCCATCCGCGAAAAATACGACGTCATCACTGCTTCAACCGAGGTCAACGTTGCCAGCGGATACAAGATGAACGTCATCGGTTTCGGCTGGACCAACGCCGCTTACCTGAAGATGGGAGCCTTGATTAAAAACTCCGGAGAGCCTTCTCCACAGATCGAGATACCCCACCGCGCCTGCTCTGCGCAATAAGAAACGTCTACTTCTGCTCGACAACCGCTCCATGCGGCGGGTTGAGGATGACAGGCGTGTCCTTCTCGCCAAAGAATACGGCCAGGAAGCGCATCTGCGTCTTTCCTTCATTGATCCCTCGATGCCACTTCGCGCGCGCCTGCATGAATGCCTGTCCTTGCTTGAAGTGCAGCCGGTGTCCGTCCGCAAACTCAACCGTAAGCTCGCCTTCCAGAATGTAGAGATATCCGGGCACGGGGTGGGTCATCCAATCCGTCTTTCCCCCCGGAGGAATCGTAATGATCGAAGATGTCACCTCGGCATTCGGAGTCGAAAGATACCGGATCGGCTCACCGGCATCGGTTGTCGTGTCTTTCGACACCATCGTTATCGTTGCTTGGCCATCTGCTGCAGGTGGCGTTGGGAGCTGAAAGAGCATCGCTGATTTCCTTTTCTGCGTATTTTCGTGAATGCCGTGGTCCACACTTCGGCGGCACACCCGTCTGATGCGCAACTGCGGACGATGATCCATCAACATCAATCAGAAATCGACTTTGCCTTCACATCCCGTCTGCTATCCTGCCCGCACCACCCAATTCCAATGCCTGTTCTGGCCACCTTTCTCATCTTCCTGCTCTCGGCCTTTGCCTCTGACGTCAATCAGCAGCCGAAAATCATCTTCTGGAACATGCAAAGGCAGTCAGTGGATATGCTCGTGCACAATGTTCCGCAGCGTGACGCGGATCGTCTTGCCCAGCTCAAGCAGACCTTCCGCGATCTCGAATGCAAGGGCGACAACCTGCGCGAACTGCCTGGCCGGCGCCGGTGTCAGCCTTATCTGCACGCTGCCTGGCATCCCGCCTCCCGGCTCGAAACTCGAAACGATTGTCCTCACCGCACACTATGAGCATGAAGGCGCACGCATGAGCGCCATCGACAACTGGAGCGGAGCCATCATGCTCCCCTTTCTCTATCACGCCCTCGCCGCCGTGCCCCGCCGCCACACCTTTGTGTTTGCCGCCGTCGATGGTGAGGCCGGATCGAAGGCCCTGCTCCACTCCGTGCCCAGCGCGAAGGCCGTAGTTGCCTTTGAAGCCCTCGGCCTTGGACCGCCCTGCTTCTACATCCACCACAACGGATCGGTGCCCAGCTATACCGAGACTATGCTCCAGTCCGCCCTGCTTCGCGCGGCTGACGTAATCGGCAAACCCGAACCCGAAGCCTCCATTCCCGGCTCCTGGTTCAGGATCGACGATACCCGGCAGTATCGATACGCCGGCATCGCCGCCATCCTGCTCCACTCCGTCTCCGGCGCAACCAAGCATCTCCCCGGGTCCGCGAACGATACGCCGGACAAGATCGGCAGCGACGCTTACTTCGACTCCTACAACCTGCTCTGTTACTACATGGTCGGACTCGATCAGATCCCATCACAGCAACTCGCGCCTGACCAGCGCTCCGGAGCCGGAAGACGCAGATGAGTCTGCTTGACCTGCGAGGAACAATAAGTGGCATCGCATTTCTGAAAATGCCGTAACATCGCCACCATGACGACACGCCGCAACTTTCTCTCTCTTGGAGCATTGACCGCCGCCGGCCTCGGCCTGCCTGCCCGCGACGCACGCGCAGACACAGCCGAGCAGGTCAAGCAGCTGAAGCCGCCAGCTAAACCCGTCATCGTCACCCGCCTCACCGGTGACCAGTCCATCCAGGAGGCATACAAAATGCTCCTCGACGGTACCGACACGCTCGAGGCCGCGCACCACATCTGCATCGGCCGCGAAAACGATCCCACCGACCATAGCGTCGGCCTCGGCGGTCTCCCCAACGAGGAAGGCGTCGTCGAACTCGACTCCTGCTGCATGCACGGACCCACGCGCCGCGCAGGCTCGGTAGGTGGCGTGCGCAACATCAAGAATGTCTGCCTCGTGGCCCGCAAGGTCTTCGAGCACACCGGCCACGTCATGCTCGTCGCCGAAGGTGCCGAGAAATTCGCCGTCGATCTTGGTTTCCCGCGCGAAAATCTGCTCACCGATGACGCCCGCAAAATCTGGCTTCTGTGGAAGGAAAGCAATTCGCAGATGGACTGGTGGGGACCCAGCATTGCCGATCCCGGCTGGAAGGATCCCTTCGCCGACACACCCGCCCCCAAACCCACCATCGATCTGCATGGGCTTTCTTCGCTGCGTCCCGGCTCCATTCCCCGCCACCCCACACCGGATTGGGATCCGACCATAGGCGCCCGCGCCAAAAAGCTCACCGAGATGGCTGCTGACCTTGGCATTGCCCCCGGACAGCGCCTCTTGGCAGCCGAGCAAATACTTTGGCCCACTACTGGAACCATCCACGTATCGGTAGTGAACACAAAAGGAGAGATGTCCGGCACAACCACTACTTCCGGCCTGGCTTGGAAACTACCCGGACGTGTCGGTGATTCGCCCATCCTTGGTGCCGGCAGCTACACGGATCAGGATGTAGGTTCAGCAGGCGCAACTGGTTCCGGAGAAGAAAACATCAAGGTTGCCGGCGCTCATACCATCGTTGAACTCATGCGCCAGGGCTACTCTCCGAAAGACGCGGGCATGGAAACCCTGCGCCGGATAGTACGTAACTACAACGGTGACATGAAGAAAATTCGCTATCTCGACATGGAGTACTACATCGTCCGCAAAGATGGCGCTTACGCCGGATGCTCGTTGTGGAGTACCGGCGCCACCGGCAAACCACGAGTCTTCACCGTCCACGACGGAACGTATCGCGTTGAGAAGTGCGAAGCCCTCTTTCAGGGGGGCCCTACAGAATGGCCACCTTTCTGAACGTTGCCGCCCGAAGTTCCTCAAAAAACAATCCCTGGCGCATTCATCAAATTTTGACTGACTCTTTTTGGTGCAGTTACTGGCGGGCTAGCCCGTTTGGAGGAGCTATCAACAAATTGTTGTACATGAACCTCTGCCCTCCTATAAGTTGATGATTCTACTGGAGTCTACTCTCTGAAGTTCCTCTCTAGGTAACCCCCGCGTCTCACTCCCGGTAGCACCCTCTAAAAGCCACAGTAGTCTCGCTAGTCACTAGCCTCTCCCCCCGGCTAGCCCTCTCAAATTACTCCCCTTAAAAAAAACTGCACAAAAGTTGTAGGAGATTGCATCTGGTGGAGTTAGTCTCATGTAAGCGCGGTCCCGCGCTCACCCAAGGAGAAACCCAAAATGTCGAAGTTCAAAGTTATTACTCCCTCGCTGATCTTTGCCGCGATTGCTCTTATTCCTGCAAGCAATGTGTTCGCATCTGTGAACCACGGGCCTGCCGCACCATCGCCGCTGCCGCCTCCGGCCATTGCCGTGAATCATGGGCCAGCCGCGCCTTCGCCGCTGCCTCCTCCGGCCATTGCCGTGAACCATGGACCCGCCGCACCGTCGCCGCTGCCTCCTCCGGCCATTGCCGTCAACCATGGGCCTGCCGCTCCGTCGCCGCTGCCGCCTCCGGCCATTGCCGTGAACCATGGGCCTGCCGCACCTTCGCCGCTGCCGCCTCCGGCCATTGCCGTGAACCATGGGCCTGCCGCACCTTCGCCGCTGCCTCCTCCGGCCGTCGCTGCTAACCATGGACCTGCCGCTCCCTCGCCGCTGCCTCCTCCGGCCGTTGCCGTGAACCATGGACCTGCCGCTCCTTCGCCGCTGCCTCCTCCGGCCGTCGCTGCTAACCATGGACCTGCCGCTCCCTCGCCGCTGCCTCCTCCG
>Ga0335073_10001279_pt1 | contig 33670 bp, 24 predicted proteins | sample Lox_Sample_22_FD_207093 | JGI IMG/M metagenome (GOLD analysis project Ga0335073, IMG submission 207093) | Soil microbial communities from Loxahatchee National Wildlife Refuge, Florida, United States - Lox_Sample_2.2 | ecosystem: Environmental > Terrestrial > Soil > Wetlands | place: USA... | reverse complement strand
ACGCCCCCGATCTCTCGACGGCCTCGCTGACGGTGAAGGCGGACGTCACCAACCACGCGACGACGTCGCAGACGGGCGAGCTGTCGACGATCGTCGAGCCGCCGGCCGGACGTCCGATTCGCGTCTCGAAGACCGTGACCGTCGGGGCCGGAGCGACGCAGACGGTCACGTTCACCTCGAGCGACGATCCACGCCTCGACATCCACCATCCGAGCGTGTGGTGGCCGATCGGTATGGGCGCGCACCCGCTCTACGGTCTCAGCACCACGCTGTCGCAGCTGGGGTCCCCGCCGGACTCGGAGTCCGAGACTTTCGGCATCCGCACCGTCACCACACAGCTCGTAGGAGCCACGTCCAGCACCGGGCTCGCGCCGAACGGGTCACGTCAGTTCAGCGTCAACGGCGTGCCGTTCATGTTCCGGGGCGGGGGCTGGTCGGAGAACCTGTTCCTCCACTATTCCGCCAGCGACACCGCGAACCAGATCGCGATCATCAGAAACCTCGGCCTGAACGGAATTCGGACCGAGGGCAAGCAGATGCCGGACGATTTCTACGAGCAGATGGACCGCGCGGGGATCCTGATCGACGGCGGCTACCAGTGCTGCGACGCCTGGCAGCCGAGGCGCTCGAAATCGCTCACCACCCAGCAACTGGCGGTGCTCGGCAACTCGGCGCTGACGATCGGCGAGAACCTGCGCAACCACCCGAGCATCCTCAACTTCAGCTGGAGCGACAACGCTCCCGTCCCGCAACAGGAGCTCGTTTCGCTCCAGGGCTTCCAGCAAGCCGACTTCCAGGACCCGCTGATCTCCTCGGCGGAGTACAAGAGTGATCCGGGTCCGTCGACCACGACCACGGGCTCGGGACCGGTGCTGGGTCCCTCGGGCGAGAAGGAAGGTCCGTACGACTGGGTCCCACCCGATTACTGGTACGACCGGACTAACTTCGACCCCTCCGACTCGACTCGCACGAACGTCGGTGGCGCGTGGGCGTTCGACAGCGAGGCGAGCTCCGGCGACACGGTGTCGACCCTCGACTCGCTCGAGCGGTGGCTGTCACCGTCGGAGCTGACCGCGCTGTGGACGGACCCGAAGTTCAACCAGTACCACCTCAACTATGAGGGAGACCTGCCCAGCGCCGACAACGATGGGTATTCGTTCGGCACGCTGTATGACCTCGACAATGCGATCAGCGCTCGTTACGGGACTTGGACGAGCCTCGACCAGTACGTCGAGGAGGCCCAGGTTCAGAACTACGAGACCCAGCGCTCGCAGTTCGAGGCCTACATCGACCACTCCACCGACGCCAGCGCGCCCTCAACCGGCCTCGTCTACTGGCAGCTGAACAAGGGGTGGCCGAGCATGCTGTGGGACCTCTACAACTACGACTACGACCAGGCCGGCAGCTACTTCGGCGCCAAGAAGGCGAACGAGCCGCTGCACGTCCTCTACACCTACGACGACGGGACCGTGTCGGTCGACAACCTCAGCAACTGGCACCAGCAAGGGCTGTCGGTCGAGTCGAAGGTGTACTCGGTTAACGGTCAGCTGCTCGACGACCAGAACGCGAGCGGGGTCTCGGTCTCAGGCCAGGGCGTCGCAAAGGACGTGCTGCATCCGGTGGTGCCCGCCGCGACCACGCCGCCGGCGCCGGCGGAGACCTACTTCGTCGAGCTGGTGCTCACGCGCCACGGCCAGGTGATCGACCGCAACGTCTACTGGCTCTCCACGCAGCAGGACATCGTCGACTGGCCCGACACGCTCGCCGGCGACTACCCGCAAGCCACGATGTCGCAGTACGCGAATCTCCAGCAGCTCCAGTCACTGCCCTCGGCCAACGTCCGCGTGAGCGCCCGGACCCAGCCGTCGTGGGGCGCCGACGGCGACACCGAGACCGACGTGACGATCACCAACACCTCGACAAAGCCGACGGTGGCGTTCTTCCTGCGCGCCGACATGCGCCGCGGCTCACGCTCCGGCGCGCCGGCGCAGGGCGACAACGAGGTGCTGCCGATCGAGTGGAGCGACAACGACTTGACGCTGTGGCCGGGCGAGTCCGAGACGCTGCGCGCGACGTACAGCCGCTCCGCGCTCCGGGGCGCCACACCGGTCGTCAGCGTGTCCGGATGGAACGTCGGGGCGCATGACGTGGCGGCCCCATAGCCCCCGGCGCGCGGCGACGCCCTAGCCCCCGGGTGTGCCGACGAGGGCCTCGAGTTGTCGCTCGAGGCCCTCGTCGCCGGCCTCACGTACCTCCAAGGGCAAACCAAGCCGCTCCGCTGCGCGTTCCGCAGCAGCACGCGTCGCGGGCGTCGGCCGCTGAGCCAGCCACACCACGCGCGTGTAATGGCGAAAGTATTCGTCGCGCAACCACGGGTACCGGTCGAGGCCGAGCTCGCGCCACACCGTGTGCTCGAACGTCCGGGCCAGGAAGTCGGTGAGGAAGTACGTGCCGGGTTCCTCCTCGAGCGCGGCCCGCACCTCGTCGCGGGCAAACACGTCGTAGCAGTGCTCGCCCTGCAGACGCGGGGCGTTCAGCCCGTCGAGCGCGCCGTCGGTACCGCAGTCCCCATACGCGACGGCCACGACGTCATGGCGGTCGGACAGCGCTGCGACAGCCGGGCCGATCTGGTCGGGGCGGTTGTGAAGCAGCGCGGGCACGGGCACCACCTGAAGATCCCAACCGCGACGCTTGGCGATCCGGCGCACGTCGACCGCCAGGGCCCCGCATGCGACGACCGTTTTCATCCGGGAAACGCCAGCTGGTCGACGAACATGTCGTTGAAGTCCGGCCGTCCCGACAGCTCGACGTACTCGACCTCGCGCAGGATCGAATATGCCTCGGCCCGCTCGCGGACCGACAGCGCCGCGATCTTCGCGCCCTCGCCCGCGACGTTGCCGGCGGACACGATCCGCGGCAGTGCGATCTTCGGGACGAGCCCGATCCGTACCGCGCTCAGCGGGGACAGATACGCCCCGAAGCTCCCCGCGAGCAGCACCTGGCTCACATCGGAAGCCGTTATCCCGAGCTCGCCCATCAGGATGCTCCACCCGGTCGCGATCGACGCCTTGGCGAACTGGAGCTCGCGGACGTCGCGCTGAGACAGGAACACCGAGGACTCGGGATCGGAGCCGCCGCGCCAGTCGAGCACGAACACGCGCTCCTTGCCGATCATCGTCAGCCGATCCGCCAGTCCCGGATGCAGCTCAGCGGCATCCTCATCGGGGATGAACCGCCCCGAGTGGTCTAGCAGGCCGCAGTGGACGAGTTCGGCGACCGCGTCGACCAGCCCCGACCCGCACATCCCGACCGGCTCGACGTCGCCGATCACCTGTAGTTCGAGCGCGTCCGCGGAGATCTTCACCCCCTCGATCGCGCCCTCGGACGCGCGCATGCCGCACCGGATCTGCGCCGCCTCGAACGCCGGGCCCGCCGGCGCCGCCGTCGCCACCACGCGGTCGACCGACCCGAGCGCGATCTCGCTGTTGGTGCCGACGTCGATGAACAGCCGGATGCGACGGTCGCGGGTAAGACCCGTCGCCAGCATCCCGGCGACGATGTCCCCTCCAACGTAGGCCCCCAAAGAAGGGAACACGAACGCCGGCGCGCGCGGGTGCACCTCGACGCCGAAGTCGCGGGCGCGCACATCATCTCCGAACGAGTGGGTCGAGACCACGAAGGGCGCCATCGACAGCGGCTCGGGATCGATCCCGAGCGCGAGGTGCATCATCGTCACGTTCCCGCACATCGTGATCTCGTACACCTCGCGAGGCTCGACTGCGCCCTCGTCGCAGACTTCCGCGACCAGCGAGGCCATCGTCTCGTGGACGCGCGCGCCCAGCGCCGCCAGCGCCTCCGGGTCCATCATCGTCGCCGAGATCCGCGTGATCACATCGGCGCCGAACGGCTGCTGGCGGTTCAGCATCGAGCGCACCGCAACCGGCTGGCCGCTCTCCAGATCGAGCAGCGTCGCCACCACGGTCGTCGTCCCGAGATCGAACGCAATGGCGAACCGCCGTGCCGTGGTGTCGCCGGGCTCTAACCCGATCAGCTCCTGGTCGGCGACCACCGCGGTCACATCGAACCCGGACGACCGCAGCACCGACCCGAGCGAGCGCAGCATCTCGATCGACGCGTGGGGCTCCAGATCGTCCAGCGCGTCCAGCACCCTCTGGAGGTCCGACCGCTGGTCCTCCATGGAGGGCTCCTCCAGAACGAGATGCCGCTTCTGGACCGCAGGCCGCAAGATCACATGCCGGCCGACCCCCGCCAAAGCCGCCTTCGGGCGCGTCTGCAGGGGCGGCACCTCGACCACCAGGTCTTCGCGGGCGCCCGCCCGACAAGCCAGCCGCCACCCCTCGCGGAGCTCATCGACCGAGAACGCCCGCGGGTCCAACGGGCCGACCGGCACGTCGCCCGAGACGATGCGGACGCGGCACTTCTTGCACGTGCCGTGACCGCCGCACGTGGAGTCGATCGCGATCCCGTTCCAGCTCGCCGCGTCGAACACCGGCGTGCCGGTCGGGACGCGTACCTCGGCACCCTCGGGGAGGAACCGCAACCGGACCCGCGCCGCCCCGTCGTCCGACGCCGAAGCAGGCCCATCGGCGGCCAACTCGAGCCGCCGGCGCTGCGGCGATACCCCGCTCACGGCACGCGCGCCGCCTCGGGCACGGTCGTCTGGCGCGCGCGGTGCGCGGCGATCCAGTTGGCGCCCCATTCGTCGTGGCCCAGCAACAGATCCGCGGCCCTGACCGCGTCGACGACGACCGAAGCGGTCGACATGATCGCGCTCGTCAACCCGGCCGCCATCGCCATCGGGAGGAAGGCGGCGTTCAGCGCGAGCCGCTGCGGCAGCCCGAACGACACGTTCGATGCGCCGAGGCACATGTTCACGCCGAGCTCGTCGCGGATCAGACTGATCGTGGCCAGCGTGGTCTTGACGGCAGATGGGTCGGCGCCGACGGTCATCGCCAAGGGGTCGATCACGATGTCGTCCCGCGCGATCCCAAAGTCGGCTGCGGCGGAGACGATTTTCCGCGCGCACTCCAATCGCTTCGTCGGCGTCTCGGGAATTCCGGTCTCGTCGTTGGCGAGCCCGATCACGGCGGCGTCGTGCCGAGCGACCAGCGGCAGGATCTCGGACAAGCGCTCATCCTCGGCGGTCACCGAGTTCACGAGCGCGCGACCCTGGTACACCGACAGCCCCGCCTCGAGCGCCTCGATCACCGACGAGTCGATGCAGATCGGCACGTCGACAGAGGCCTGGACGGTTTGGAGCATGCTGGCCAGCAGCGAGGCCTCATCCACCAGCGGGATGCCGGCGTTGACGTCGAGCATGTTCGCGCCCGCCTCGACCTGCGCCAACGCGTCCACGGTGACGGTGGACAGGTCGCCGGCGCGCAGGTCCTCGGCGAACTTCTTGCGCCCGGTCGGGTTGATCCGCTCGCCGATCACGCAGAACGGGCGATCCGCACCGATTTCGACCGTCCTCGACGCCGACCTGAGCACGGTCACGCTGCTCATACGAGCACCTTCTCGCGCTTGAGCTCGATTAGCTCCTTCGCCTTCTTGACGGCCGACGAGGCGTCGGCCGAGTAACCGTCGGCGCCGACCGCGTCGGCGTACTCTTGGGTGACCGGGGCGCCGCCGACCATCACGATGACGCGGTCGCGGATCCCGGCCTTCTCGAGCGCGTTGATGTTCGCCTTGAACATCGGCATCGTGGTCGTCAGGAACGCCGAGAACCCGACGATGTCCGGGTTGTGCTCCTCGATCTGCTCGATGAACTTCTCGGGCGGCACGTTGACGCCGAGGTCGATCACCTGGAAGCCCGCGCCCTCGAGCATGATGTTGCAGAGGTTCTTGCCGATGTCGTGGACGTCGCCCTTGACGGTGCCCATCAGGAACGTCCCGACCTGGGCCGCGCCGGTGTCGGCCAGCAGCGGCCGCAGGATGTCGAGCGCGCCCTGCATCGCGCGCGCCGCGATCAGCATCTCGGGGACGAAGAAGTCGCCGCGCTCGAACCGCGCGCCCACTTCCTCGAGCGACGGGATCAGCGCGTCGTACAGCATCCGGTCGGGCTCGAGGCCCTGCTCCAGCCCCTCGTTCACACCGTCACGAACGACCGGTGCATTCCCCACGAGCGTCTCGTCGTACAAGAGCTGAAGGATCTCCTCGTCGGTCATGCCGCCCTCTCTCCTTGGTCTCGATGGCCGAGACGGCGGCTGAGCGTCCGCGCCTCGCTGGTCAGTATCGGCCGCAGTTCTTCGATCCGTGAAGGCGTCATCCGCAGCGTCGGGCCCGAGATGCTCAGCGCCGCGATCACCTCGCCCCGCGCTCCCCACACCGGCGCCGCCATCGCCGACAGCCCGGTCTCGAGCTCGTCGATCGACGTGGCGAAGCCGTCGCGCCGGATGGCCTGGAGCTCGCCGACGGGCGACACGCCGGGCGCGCCGGCGATCACGGTCGGCGCCCGGCCGAAAGCCGCGAACACCTTTCCGTTGGCGGAGTGCTCGTAGCCGACCGAGCGCCCGAGCCACTGGCCTGCGCCCAGGAAGTGCCGGCTGTCGACCTGGGCGATGTGCTCGACCCCATCGGGCCCGGGCACCGCCAGGTTCACGGTCTCGCCGGTGGCTTCTGAGAGCGAGTCGAGCGCCTGACGCGAGACCTCGACGATGTTGCGCTCGACCATGCTCCGCTCGGCGACCCTCAGGATCGCGGGTCCCGGTCGAAGGCGCCCGCGCTCGCCGTCCTGCTCGATCAGGCCGCGGCGCTCGAGCGCGCTCACGAGCCGCGAGGCCGTGCTCTTCGGCAGCCCCGCCGCCGAGGCGAGGTCGCCGAGCGCCACCGGTTCCTCGCTCTCGAGCACGCGAAGCAACAGGTCCGCGCCGCGATCGATCGCCGCAGTACCTGGAACGGAGGCTTGGAACTCTTGTTCCACGCGATATAGATTACGCATAGACGTCGCCAGGTCAACCCCCCGGCTGGGGGCCACGAACCTTCACCCCAAGAGCGCGAGGAGCCACGCCGTGTTCGTCAACTCCATGCCCCGCTACGAGATCCTCAGCGAAGACGCCATGCAAGTCATCGACCGCGGCTGGCGCCGGCTCGTGTCGGAGATCGGCATCGAGTTCCTGCTCCCCGAGGCCGTCGAACTGCTCGTCGGAGCAGGCCAGACGCTCGAGGACGAGAACCGGATCAGGTTCGACCCCGAGTTCATCCTCGAGCAGGTCGCCAAGGCACCACGCGAGTTCGACCTCCAGGCGCGGAACCCGGCGAACACGGCGCACATCGGCGGCGACCACATGGTGTTCGCGCCGGTGTACGGGTGCCCGTTCATCCGCGAGGGCGACGTCCGCCGGGACGCCAAGATGGCCGACTTCGAGAACCTGGTTCGTCTCGCCCAGGCCTTCGGAGAGCTCGACTCTCCGGGTGGGACGATCTGTGAGCCCGAGGACCGCCCGCTCGACTCCCGCCATCTCGACATGGTGTTCGCGCTCCAGACGCTGTCCGACAAGCCCTACATGGGATCGGTGACGAGCGGCCCGAACGCCGCCGACACGATCAGGATGGGCGAGATCCTGTTCGGCGGCCGCGAGGCAATCGAGCGCGCTCCGGTGTCGATCAGCCTGATCAACGTCAACTCGCCGCTCCGCTACGACGACCGCATGCTGGCGGCGATGTTCGAGTACGTGAAGGCCAACCAGGCCGTGGTGATCACGCCGTTCCTGCTGATGGGTGCGATGTCGCCGGTGTCGTTGCCGGCGACACTCGTGCAGCAGGTCGCCGAGGCGCTCGCGGGGATCGCGCTCGCCCAGCTGATCCGCCCCGGCGCGCCGGTCGTGTTCGGGAGCTTCCTGTCCAACACCGACATGCAGTCAGGGTCGCCCTCGTTCGGGACGCCCGAGTCGGGCATGGGCGTTTTGTGCACCGGGCAGATCGCGCGCCGGTTCGGGCTCCCGTGGCGCGGCGGCGGCGGGCTCAACGCGTCGCAGACGGTCGACGCCCAGGCCGCGTACGAGTCGCTGATGACGATGCTGCCGACGTTCCTCGCCGGTACCAACTTCGTGATGCACTCGGCCGGCTGGCTCGAGGGCGGGCTCGTGTCCTGCTACGAGAAGTTCATCGTCGACGTCGAACTGCTGCGCGAGCTCCGGTGGGAGTTCACGCCGCTCGAGATCGACGAGGCGTCGCTGGCCTTCGACGCGCACACCGAGGTCGGGCCGGGCGGCCACTTCCTCGGCGCGGCCCACACGCTCGAGCGCTTCCGCGAGTGCTTCTACCGGCCGCTGCTGTCCTCGACCGAGAACTTCGACCGCTGGACCAAGCGCGGCGCCAAGGACACCACCGCCCGCGCCGGCGACATCTGGCGGGCGACGCTCGAGAGCTACGAGCAGCCACCGCTCGACGACGCGATCCGCGCCGAGCTCGAGGAGTTCGTGGTGCGCCGGCGCACCGAGCTGGGCGATTGAACACGCGCGAGCTCCGGCTGCTGTTCCTGGTCGCCGGCGCGATTGTCTTCGTCGACACGATGTTCTACGCGGCGGTGGTACCGCTGCTGCCGACGCTCACGCGCGAGCTGCACCTGTCGAAGGCGTCGGCCGGCGTCCTGACCGCTGCGTACGCCGCGGGGACACTCGTGGGCTCGATCCCGGGCGGCATGCTCGCCTCGAGCGCCGGGCCGCGCACGACCATTTACGCCGGGCTCTTCCTGATGGGAGCGTCGAGTCTCGCGTTCGGCTTTCTCGACAACATCGTGCTGCTCGACGCCGCTCGCTTCGTCCAGGGATTCGGCAGCGCCTGCACATGGGCGGGCAGCCTCGCGTGGCTGATCGGCGCGGTCCCCGCCGAGCGTCGCGGGAGCACGATCGGAGGAGCGTTGTCGGCGGCAATCGGCGGCGCACTGTTCGGCCCCGTGATCGGCACGCTCGCACACGCACTCGGGCGCGGGCCGGTGTTCGCGGCGGTCGTGGTGGTCGCGGTCGGGCTGGCCGCCGCCGTGGCGCTCCTGCCGGCGCCCTCCCCGCCGCCGCCGCAGCCCGGTGCGGCACGCCTCCTCGAGGAAGTTGCCCGCCCGGCGATCCTGCTCGGCGTGTGGCTGGTGGCGCTGCCCGCGATCGCCTCGGGGACGCTGAACGTGCTGGCGCCGCTCCGGATGAGCGCGCTCGGGGCCGGTGCCGTCGGCATCGGCGCGACGTTCCTGATCGCCGCCGCCGCCGAGGCGGTCATCACCCCGGCCGTCGGTCACGTCTCTGACCGGCGCGGCCGGATGTACCCGCTGCGCATCGGCCTCGCGGCGGCGGCGGTCGTGCTCGCATGCTTCAACCTGTCCGAGACCGTGCTGGCCGTCGCCGCCGTGGTCGTGCTGACCGCGGTCGCACTCGGGGCCTTCTGGGCGCCGGCGATGGCGATGCTGTCAGATGCGGCCGAAGCGACCGGGATCAGCCAGGGCTGGGCGATGGCGCTGATCAACCTGGCGTGGGCCGCGGGTCAGGTCACCGGGGCGGCGGGCGGCGGGGCGCTCGCCAAGGCCACCGGCGACGGCGTCCCGTTCGCGATCGCGGCGGCGCTGTGCGCGGCGACGCTCGGGTTGATGCTGGTCCGGCCGGTGCGCACAGCCCTGCCGCGGTAATGGGTCTCGCTGCGCTCGACGTCCGTGGGACCTTAGGAGGCCGTCCTGTCCGCGCCGTCCTGTCCGTGGTCGTACGCGCCCGCGTGCCCGCGCAGGGGACCGTCGAAAACGGCGTGCCTCCGGGAGGTGCGGTCGCCGTCGGGTCATAGGGTCATAGGGTCATAACCGCACGCTCGACCCCTCGCCGGTGCCGAACGTGGATTCGGGCACGAATACGGGCCACAACTCCACGCTCGAGCCGGCGGTGGCGCCGAGCGTGGACTTATGACCCAGTTTCCCCCCTCCGGACGGGAACCTGCCGCGCGCGGCGCCTCAACCTCGACCGCGCCCTTGCGGCCACATATAAACTGCAGGCCGATGACTGATATATCAGTCATGGAAGCGCCGAGGGGGCTGCTGGCGGACCGCGCGTACCGCGAGCTGCGCGACCGCCTGGTCACATTGCGCATCCCGCCGGGCGCGCCGATCGACGAGGACCTCATCGGCCGGGAGCTGCAGATGGGTCGCACCCCCGTGCGCGAGGCGATCAAGCGGCTCGCGCTCGAGAACCTGGTGACGGTGTTCCCGCGCCGTGGCACGTTCGCCTCGGAGATCAACATCACCGACCTCGCCCACATCTCGGACGTGCGCGCCCAGCTCGAGAGCCACGCCGCGTACCGGGCGGCGGAGCGGATCACCGACGCGCAGCGCGAGGAGATGAGAGGACTGCTCGAGGAGCTCGACGTCAGCCGCGGCACCGACGACCTCGAGACGCTGATGGAACTCGACACGCGCGTCCACCGCTTCATCTACCGGTGCGCCGCCAACCCGTTCCTCGAGGAGACGCTCGGGCGCTACTTCAACCTGTCGCTGCGGATCTGGTACCTGGTGATCGACCGGCTCCCGCACCTGTTCGCGCGGGTGCACGAGCACCAGGACGTGCTGCTGGCGATCTCAGCCGGGGACGCGGACCGAGCGCGGGACATCCTCACCGCTCACATCGCGACCTTCGAGCAGGAGATCCGCGCGGTTCTCTGAGCGGAAGGCGGCGCGCAGCGACGCGCCGACGTAGCGGCGGAGGTGCCAGACCAGGAGTCCGGTCCACCACGCGCTCGAGATCAGGTGCGAGTAGGCGAAGAACGAGCTCGTGCTGGGCGCGACCAGCAGCCCGACGCCGGTGACGATGAGCGGCACCGACAGGATGCCGAGGATCACCGAGACGAGCTCGGGGAGACGGTCCCGCGTGAACGCGCGGCGAATTCTCGCCATTCCACTTCCGGCGACCTTGTAGAGGACGAGCAACAGCGCGAGCATCGAGACCCCGGAATGGATCCAGATGACCGCGCCGGGAACCGAGCCGCCGCCGACGTCGAGTCCGTACAGGACCGCGCCCGTCGCGACGGCGGCGATCAACGGCCCGAGCGCGAGCAGACCGCGCCGCGCCACCGAGCGGCGGACGGTCCTCGCCTTGGGCGCCGGCGCCGCGGGCTCGGCCGGGACGACCGCGATACGGCCGGCGACGCGCTCTCCCGAGTCCCGCTCGGGCCGGTAGGCGACCCACAGGAACGCGAAGATCCCGATGACGACGAATCCGAGATGCGCCCCGTGTTCCTCCAGGAGCTTGGTCATGTCCTCAGGATCGGGACGCGCGCTGGACGTCGCGGATCGCGAGCCCCATGAGCACGCCCCCGGCGAAGATGAAGCCGTGCTGGGTGAAGTGGATCATCGGGTGCGCGTCGGCCCAGTGGTCCATGAACGGAAGGATCAGCACGATCTCCAACAGCGCCGCGAACATCACGAGGCCGAGCGCGCGGCGGCGCGCCGTCCGGCGATTCCGAGCGGCCGGGACAGGTGAGACCGAAGATTCCATTACCCGTGTGATCGGCGGCGCGAGTGCCCGCTTTAGACCTACGCGCTGCTATCCCCGCTGACCGGGCTGCTGTCGCCGCTGACCCAGGTCTGCGCCATCGCTCGGAACCCGGTCACGAGCGAATGCCGGGCGAGGCGCCGGCGGCTGCCGCGCGGACCGGGCGGCGGGATCAGCCGGCGCTGCGGGACGACCGCCCGGGGCTCACCGTGGTCGACCGGGCCGGCGCCGACGGGGGCTGCGCCGTTCGCGGACGCCTCGACGGGCGCGCTGGGCGCCGCGGACGGCGCCGAGGAGTCCGCGAACAGCTGCTCCACAACCTCCGGCGGCTCAGGACGGTAGAAAAGGAAGCCTTGGGCGGTGTCGCAGCCGGCCGTCTGGAGATTCCCGAGCTGGTCCGTGGTCTCGACGCCCTCGGCCGTGACCGACAGCTTGAGCGCGTGCCCGAGCTCGATCACCGCGTTGACGATCGCGACGTCTTCCTCGTTGTCGGGAAGCCCGCGCACGAACGACCGGTCGACCTTGACGCAGTCGACGGGGAGTCGACGGAGGTACTCGAGCGAGGAGTAGCCGGTGCCGAAGTCGTCGATGGCGATCCGGATGCCGAGCTCCTTGAGCTCGGTGAGCACGCGGATCGACGACTCGGGATCCTCGATCAGGACGCTCTCGGTGACCTCGAGGCATAGCCAGGCCGGGTCGATCCCGGTCTCCTTGATGATCGTGGCGACGGTCTGTCGGAACGAGTCCTGGGCGAGCTGGCGGGCGGAGACGTTGACGCGGAGGATCAGCGGCTGATCGCTCGCGCGGCCACGCTGCCAGACGACGGCGCGCTCGCAGGCGTCGCGCAGGACCCAGGCCCCGAGCGGCACGATCAGGCCGGTCTCCTCGGCGAGGGAGATGAACTCGCCGGGGCCGAGCAGCCCGCGCTCCGGGTGCTGCCAGCGCACGAGCGCCTCCAGCCCGGTGATCCGCTCCCCGCTGATCGAGACCTCGGGCTGGAAGAACACGCGGAACTCCTCGCGTTCGATCGCCTTGCGGATCGCGTTCTCGTTGTGGAGTCGCGCGAGCGCCCGCTCGCGAGTGACCTCGTCGAACAGCACGACGCGCGCGCCACCGGCGCCCTTGGCGCGGTACATCGCGGCGTCGGCGTCACGGATCAAGTCGTCGGGATCCTGGTCCGGATCCGAGGTCACGGAGATGCCGATGCTGGCGGCGGCCATCGTCTCCCCGTGCGCGAGCTGGAAGGGCAGGCTGAACGCCTTGAGCACGCGCTCGGCCACGGCCACGGCGTCCTCGTCGTCGAAGATGTCCTCGCACAGGATCACGAACTCGTCGCCGCCGAAGCGCGCGAGCGTCTCGTGCCGGCGCAGCGAGTGGCCGACGCGCTCGGCGACCGCGACTAGGAGTTCGTCGCCTTCGCCGTGGCCGAGGCTGTCGTTGATCACCTTGAAGCGGTCGAGGTCCAGGAACAGCACCGCCACCGAGCGGTTCGGCCCACGACCCAGCCGCTCCAGCGCGAGCTTGAGGTTGTTCAGGTAGAGCAGGCGGCTGGGAAGGCCGGTGAGCGGGTCGCGAAGCAACTGGTTCTCGTTCGTGCGCCAGGCCACGATGTGCGCGACGCTCGCGGCGAGCACGAACCCGCCGTGGATGCACGCCCACAACCACGGGTTCTTGTCCGCCTGGGGGTTGTCGCCGAAGACGGCCTTCGGGTCGAGGACGCCGCCGACGCCGTGGTGGACGACGACGAACGCGATCGCCACCAGAAACGGCGTCCAATCCTGATACAGCGTGAGGACGCCGATCATCACGAAGAAGTGGAAGTGGGCCTCGGTGATCCCGCCCCACAGATCGACCAGCACCGCCGAACAGGTCACGAGGCCGAACGACGCCGCGATGACCCTGGCCTTCATGCGGAACCGCTCGAGGCTGGCGCCCAAGCCGCACAGCACGATCAGGGACACGTCGACGGATGTGTGCAAGACCGAATTGCCCATCAGGACGCCGAACGCGAGCAGCGCCGGGACGTGCAGCCACAGCAGCACGCAGATCGAGTGGTGGCGCCGGCGAAGCACGTGCTCGGGCAGCAGCTGCCCCTTCGGCATCCAGTGCTTCAGGCCGAGCCACTTGCCGGCGAGCCAAGCGGTGAGGCTCGGCGACTCCCGGCGGGGCCTACCCAGATTTCCCTCCGCGATCCCGCCGATGACGGGAATCGCCCCGTCGTCGACCACGGGAGCGTCGGCGACAGCGCTCATCGCGCCGCGGACTGCTTTGCTTGACGGACCTTGGTCACCGCGCGCTGCGCCGGGGTGAGCTCACGAACATCGCTGCTCGCCGGCGCCGCGGGGAGCGCCACCTTGCAAGGAGCGCCGGTCTTGTAGACGAACAGGCGGCGCGCCTCGTGGTAGCTGCGGTTCTCGCCGAAGAAGCACTCGTGCGACTTCGCGAGCTCCTCGGTGCGGTAGGTGCTGAGCGGCTTGAGTTGCTCGTCGTGGGCGCGGCCGGCGCGCTTGTGCTCGAGCCAGTGGCCGAAGTCGGGGTGGCGGGCGAGACGCTCGGCCAGACCCTGGACCTGGACGCGGAAGCTCGCGCTCGAGTCGCCGAAGGCCGCGTCGATCAGGCCGATCTCGGCGGCACGCCGCGTGCCGATCGGGTTGAACGGCGCGCTCGTGAGCTCGGCCGCCATCTCGGCACCGACGCGGCGCGGGAGCAGATACGTCCAGTACTCCGAGCCGTACAGCCCGCCCATGTGCTGGTAGTAGGGGTTCAGCACGACGTCCTCGCGGGCGACGACGTGGTCGGCGGCGGCCGCGAACGGGACCCCGCCCGCGGCGGCGTCACCCGACAGCGCGGAGATCGTGATGTGCGAGTCGGTCTCGACGATCTCGCGCACGATGTCGTCGATCGCGTGGAGGTTGTACCAGGACTCCTCGCCCTGATCGGCAGCCGCCTCGATCACGCCTAAGTGGATGCCGTTGGAGAAGAAGTCCGACCCGCCGGCGAGCACGATCACCTTGGTCGTGCGCCGGCTGCGCGCGTACTGATAGGCCTCGCGCAGGCGGCGGCACTGCTCGGTACTCATCGCGCCGTTGTAGAAGTCGAAGTTCAGATAGCCGACGCCCGCCTTCTCCTCATAGGAGATCTCGCGGTACGTGTAACCCGGCGGGATCGGGGCGTGGAGCGCGACCGGGATCTCGGGCGCGTCCGGGGTGTGACTCCCGATCTCGAGCGCGCGGGTGGCCGGCAGCTTGTACGGCGCGGGACCGTCCTTCGCCTTGAGGTGAGTGACCCACACGGCGCCGTCCACGGTGGCGCGGCAGATCGCGCCGTTGCGGGTGGCGATGATGTCGCCGGGGCGGCCGCGCAGCCCGCGCTCGGGATACACGTTGAACATGTAGTAGTCGGCGCCGGCGATCGTGTCGAGCACGCCCGGGTGACCCTCGGCAGCGCGGATCTTGCGGACGACCGCGGCGGTGGAGTCACAGCGCCAGTCGATCGCACGATCGGCCTGCTTGATCAGCGGACGCAGCCGTCCGGTCACGTGCGGGTCGTCGTAATTCAGCGCCGTCGGCTTGAAGTCACCGCGCGCGAAGTTGTGAACCGCGAACACGAGCATCTCGACGGCGGCGCGGCGCACCTCGTGGCGATAGATGCTGCTCTTGCCGACCGGGCGCATGCGGAACTTGCGCGTCTCCCAGATGTCACCGGCGTCAGCCTCCTCGACAGCCTCGAGCACGGTGACGCCCCACTCGTCCATACCGAGCTCGATCGCCCAGTCCAGCGAGCTCGGGCCCCGATCTCCGTGCGGTCCCGGGTGCACGACGAGGCAGGTGTACTTGCCCCACACCGACTCGGGGATGAACTGCTTGAGCATCGGGCAAACGACCAGGTCGGGCTGGTGCGCCTCGACCGAGGCCTCGATGATCTCGGGAGAGTCGACGACCTGAACGGTGACGTCGTGCCCCATCTCAGTGAGGGCGATATATGCGCGCTGGCTCAGGCTGTTATGCGCGGACGTCACGAACAGGATGCGGAGGGGGTTCTCCACAACCGGCGTCGGGACTTCTCCACGCAGACGCCCAGGGCTACGCCGCAGGACGTCCTCGAAGTTCTTTCGCGGTTCCATGCTCCAGGGCATCGACGCGCGCGAGACCTGTCTGGAGACCGACTGGACGGATTACGGACTAATGGCTTTTCGGATTACAGCCGGGGACCAACGTGCCGATCCTCAGGGGGCCGGTCAGGCTTCTCCCGGGTGAGTCAGCTTTCTTACGCCCCGGGAATGTGTGGGCTCAGCACCACCGTCTGCAACTCGGTGAACCACTGCATCACGTGCGAGCCGCCCACCCGGCCGATCCCGCTGTCGGTCCCGGCACGGCCACCGAACGGGAGATGCGCCTCCCAGTAATTGCTCGACTCGTTGATGTTCACCCAGCCGGTGTGCACGCGGTCGGCAAACTCGAGGCCGTCCTGGAGGTTCGCGGTGAAGATCGCCGCGAGCAGTCCGTAGGGAGATTGGTTCGTGAGGTCGATGGCGTGCTCGAGCGAGTCGATCGCCACGACCGGAGCGATCGGTCCGAACGTCTCCTCGGTCGCGACGCGGGCGTCGGCCGGCACGTCGGTGAGGATCGTCGGTTGCCAATACAGCGAGGTCGCGAACCCGTCCGCTCGCGCCCCACCGCTGACCACGCTCGCGCCGCGCGCGAGAGCGTCGCCGACGTGCTCGTCCATCTTGACCGCGACGGGTTCGTTGTTGACCGGACCCATCGTGGTCGCGTCGTCGAACGGGTCCCCGAGCAGGATCTGCTCGGTCACGCGACGCGCCAGCAGCTCGACGAACTCGTCTCGCACCGCACGGTGGACGAGGATCCGCTCGCCGGCGGTGCAGCTCTGTCCGGCGCACAGGTAGCACGCGGTCAGCGTCGCGTCGACGGCGGCGTCGAGGTTGGCGTCGTCCATCACGACGAGCGGACCGTTGCCGCCCATCTCCAACAGCGCCGCCTTGCCGGCGGCCGCCTGCCCGACCAGCCGCCCGGTCGCGGTCGAACCGATGAACGCGACGCCGTTGGTCCCGGGGTTGCGAGCGATCTCATCGCCGACGACCGGGCCGGGCCCTGTCACGAGGTTGAACACACCGGACGGCAGGTCGGCGTCCGCGACGCACTCCGCGAGCGCCACCGCACACACCGCGGTCGACGGCGCCGGCGTCCACACCACCGCGTTCCCGCACGCCAGCGCGGGCGCGATCAATTCGGCCGGCATCGTGTACGGCCAGTTCCACGGGCTGATCACGCCGACGACGCCGCGCGGCCGGCGCGCGAGCATCACGCGCTTGCCCGGCGAGAACGAGTTGGGCAGCTCCCCACCGAGACGCTTGGCGTCCTCGGCCGCCATTCGCCAGTACTCCACGAGCTCGTCGACTTCGTCGAACGCCTCGGCACGGAGCGGCTTGCCCTGGTCCAGCGTGAGCGTGCGGGCGAGCTCGTCGCGGCGGGACTCGATCTTGTCGCCGACCGCGTGCATCTTCGCCGCGCGCTCGAACGCGGTCAGCCGCGCCCAGCTTTCAGCCGCGCCGCGTGCGGCGTCGATCGCGCGTTGCGCGTCGGCGCGATCGCCCTGCGGAACGGTCGCGATGACCTCGCCGGTCGCCGGGCTCGTCGCCTCGAACGTCTCGCCGGTCGCGCTCGGCTGCCAGCTGCCGCCGACGAACATGTTTTGCGCGGTTTGCGTCGTCATGAATCCCCTTGGGTCCCGAGCCCCGGTCGCGTTGACACAGTTCGACAACTGATATATAACCGCCCGATCAGGCCCGGGTCAATGGATTCGAGGGTGCGCTCAGGCCCCAGACGCGGGCACAGGCCGTGGTGTGTTCAATGGTCGCGCCGCGGTGCGCGGACCGGGGAGGTTGATCGATGGCAGCTGTAGGAGAAGCTCCGCAGGCGAGCGGCGTTTCGGCGGACAGCAACGAGCTCGCAGGCTTCGGCTACAAGCAGGAACTGGACCGGTCGCTGGGCAGCTTCTCCGCGTTCGCGGCCGGCTTCAGCTACATCTCGATCCTGACCGGCGTCACCGCCCTGTTCGGGTTCGGCTACCTGAACGCCGGCCCGGGTGTGTGGTGGACGTGGCCCGTCGTGGTCGGCGGCCAGATCCTGGTCGCGCTGTGCTTCATGGAGATGGCGGGCCAGTATCCGATCGCCGGCTCGGTGTACCAGTGGTCCAAGCAGATCTCGAGCGGCTACACGTCGTGGATGACCGGCTGGATCTACATCGTCGGCGCGATCGTCACGATTGCGGCCGTGGCCGTCGACTGGCAGATCGTCCTGCCCCAGGTCACCACCAAGCTCCAGTTCTTCGGAACCTCAGCTGACGCGGGCTCGTACTTGACCAAGCACGGCGCTCAGAACGCGCTGCTGCTCGGCGGGATCCTGGTCTGCATCACGACGATCATCAACATGCTCGGCGTCAAGCTGATGGCGCGGATCAACAACATCGGCGTGATGTGCGAGCTGATCGGTTCGAGCATCCTCGTGATCCTGCTGCTGTTCAACGCCCATCACGGCCCGCAGATCATCTTCCACTCCTACGGCTTCGGCGCCGGCCATCCGTGGGGCTACTTCGGCGCACTGCTCGTCGGCGGACTGCTGAGCGCGTACGTGATGTACGGGTTCGATACGGCCGGGACGCTCGCCGAGGAGACCAACAACCCACGTAAGCACGCGCCGCCCGCGATCATCCGCGCGATCGGGGCGGCCGCGCTCATCGGCGGCCTCGTGATCCTGTTCGCGTCGATGGCGAACAAGCACATCCTCGACAAGAACGTCGGGCTCCTGGGCCTGCCGTACATCATGAAGCAGGCGTTCGGGAACACGGTCGGAAACCTGTTCCTGATCGACTGCGCGATCGCGATCTTCGTCTGCTGCCTGGCCGTGCAGACGGCGACGATCCGGATGATGTTCTCGATGGCGCGCGACAACCGCCTGCCGGCCGGCTCCGCCGTCGCGCGCGTCTCCGGTCATCGCAAGGTTCCGGTCGTGCCGGCGCTCGTCACCGGAGGCCTGACGCTCGCGCTGCTCCTGATCAACATCAGCAACCAGAGCGCGTTCCTCGTGCTCACCTCGCTCGCGATCATCATGTTCTACCTCGCGTACCTCGGCGTGACCGGACCGATGCTCGTCCGGCGACTACGGGGCGAGTGGCCGAAACCCGACCACGGTCCGTACTTCTCGCTCGGACGTTGGGGACTGTTGGTCAACATCTGCGCGGTCACCTACGGCGCGCTCGTCGCGATCAACATCGCGTGGCCGCGCAACGCGATCTACAACTCCCTCGGCACGCCGCACTGGTACTGGCAGTGGTCGCCGTTCCTGTTCATCGGCGGCGTGATCATCATTGGCACGATCTACTACTTCACCGTGCAGGTGAAGAAGGGCAGCGACGTGCTGGAGGAGCACCGGGCGGATGTGCCCGAGCTCGAACACCTGCCCGCGATGGGCGAGATGGCGCCATGATCGACGCCGGCGAGTTCGACTATGTGATCGCCGGCGGCGGGACCGCGGGCTGCGTTGTCGCCGCGCGTTTGAGCGAGGACCCGAATGTGAGCGTTTGCCTGCTCGAGGCGGGTCCTTCGGACGTCGATGACCCGAGGATCCTGAGACTCGAGGACTGGATGTACCTGCTCGACTCCGGGTACGACTGGGACTACCTGATCGAGCCGCAGGCTCGCGGCAACAGCTTCCTCCGTCACGCGCGCGCGAAGGTGCTCGGGGGATGCTCGTCGCACAACTCGTGCATCGCGTTCTGGACGCCCAAGGAGGACCTCGACGAGTGGGCCGCGATGGGCAACGAGGGCTGGAGCTCGGCCGACTGCTGGCCGCTGATCAAGCGCCTCGAGACCAACGACGGCCCGGGCGACCACCACGGCCGCCACGGTCCGGTCAACATCCGGACGGTGCCGCCGGACGATCCGTGCGGCGTCGCGATCCTCGAGGCGGCGGCGCAGGCGGGGCTGCCGACGAGCCGCTTCAACGAGGGCCACACCGTCACCAACGGCGCGGGCTGGTTCCAGATCAACTCCTCCGCGGACAACACGCGGATGTCGTCCTCGCACGCGTACCTGCACCCGATCCTGGGCACGAGGCCGAACCTCGAGCTTCGCGTCGGCTGCTGGGTCAACCGCGTCGAGTTGGAGGATGGGCGTGCGTGCGCGGTCGAGTACCTGACGCCCGATCTGCTCACGCACGGATCGGTTCGCGCCCGGCGCGAGGTGATCCTGAGCGCGGGCTCGATCGACACGCCGAAGCTGCTGATGCTGTCCGGCATCGGTCCCGGCGAGCACCTCCACGAGTTCGGGATCCAGACGCTCGTCCACTCCCCCGGGGTCGGTGCGAACCTCGACGACCACGTCGAGGGGATCGTCCAGTGGGACGCCAAGAAGCCGATGATCCGGACCTCGACGCAGTGGTGGGAGATCGGGCTGTTCTCGACCTCCGAGGAAGGCCTCGATCGGCCCGACCTGATGATGCATTACGGGTCGGTGCCGTTCGACATGAACACCGCCCGCTGGGGCTACCCGACGACCGAGAACGGCTTCTGCCTGACGCCGAACGTGTGTCGCGGGCGCTCGCGCGGAACCGTGCGGCTGCGGTCCTCGGACTTCCGCGACCGCGCGCGCGTCGACCCGCGCTACTTCACCGACGACGAGGGACACGACGAGCGCGTGATGGCGTACGGGATGCGGCTGGCGCGGAAGATCGTCTCGCAGCCGGCGATGGCCGAATGGGCCGGCGTCGAACTCGCGCCCGGTCCAGAGGCCCAGACCGACGACGAGCTGATCGACTACATGCACAAGACGCACAACACCGTCTATCACCCGGCGTGCAGCTGCCACATGGGCCCGGACTCGGATCCGCTCGCGGTCGTGGACTCGCGCCTGCGCGTGCGTGGCGTTCGCTCGCTGCGGATCGCGGACGGCTCGATCCTCCCGTTCCTGCCGGCGATCAACCCGTGCATCACTACGATGATGATCGGCGAAAAGTGCGCCGACATGCTCAAGGAGGATGCCGCCCGCGGCGCCGAGGCCGCGGCGCCGGCAGCGGTCGGTTAGTCGTCGTCTAAGGTCCCGAGCATGAGCGCCACCGCGGCGCCCGAAGTAGTTCATTTTCTTGCTGAGCACCCGCCGTTTGACGCACTCGAGGCGGGCGAGCTCGAACGCGTCGCCGCGGCGGCGGAGCCCGAGTTCCACCGCGCGGGCGCCACGATCTTCTGTCAGGGAGCCGAGCCGGTGTCACACCTGCGCGTGGTCCGGGCGGGGGCAGTCGAGATCATCTTCGACGGCCGCGTGCTCGATCTGCTCGGCGAGGGCGAGCTGTTCGGGCACGCCTCGATGCTGTCCGGGCTGCCCACGGGCTTCGAGGCGCGCGCCGCCGAGGACACCGTCTGTTACCGGATCCCAGCCGAGGTCGCCCAGGAGCCGCTGTCGCGCCCGGCCGGGCTGCGGTTCGTCGCGCGGTCGCTGCTCGACCTCCGCTACGAGGGTGGCGCCGCGGTCACGACCGAGCCCGGCGTCGATCCGCCGTTGCAGCCCGTCGGGTCATTGGTCCGGGGCAAACCGGTTGTGTGCTCCCCCGACACGTCGATCCGATGTGCCGCGGAGCTGATGACCGCGGCCCAGGCGACGTGTGTCGTCGTGGACGTCGGGGACGGGACGCTGGGGATCCTGACCGATCACGACCTGCGCACCCGCGTCGTCGCGGCGGGGTTGAGCGGTGAGGTGGCGATCTCGACCGCGATGTCGGCCCCCGCTTACACGTGCCCGGCGGACCGCCTGGGCGGCGATGTGTTGCTCGACATGCTCGACCGCGGCTTTCGCCACTTCCCCGTCGTCTCGGCTACCGGGAACGTCCTCGGGGTGGTCGAGGACATCGACCTCGTCGGGGCGCAGTCGCGGTCGTCGTTCTACCTGCGGCGGCGGATCGCCCGGGCCCAGACCGTCGATGAGCTGATCGACGCCGCGCGCGAGTTGCGCCCGACGGTGGTCGCGATGCACGACGCCGGCGTCGCTGCCGGGAACGTGGCGGCCGTCTACTCCGTCGTCGTGGACGCGTTGACTCGCCGGCTGCTCGAGCTGTCGGTCGTCGAGGCCGGTGATGTTGGCGTCGAATTCGCGTGGCTGGCACTCGGCAGCCAGGCGCGGCGAGAGGCGCTGCCGGGTTCGGATGTCGACAGCGCGATCGTGTGGCTCGGAGGAGACGACCCGGCCGTCAAGTCGCGGCTGCACGCCATCGGCACCAGCGTGGTCAGGGAGCTCGAAGCCTGCGGGCTGCCCGCAGACGAGCACGGCGCCTCAGCCTCCGATCCGCGCTTCGTCCGCTCGCTCGATTCCTGGAAGCGGGCCGTCCGCAGCTGGATCGACGACCCGACGCAGGACAAGGCGGTGCTGCTGGTGTCGGTGCTCGTCGACAGCCGGCCGGTGTGGGGCATCCACACGGGAACCCCGGTGGCCGACAGCCTGCGGCTGGCGCCTGGGAATCCGGCACTTCTCCGCCTGCTGGCGAGGTTCGCCCTCTCACACCGCCCGCCGACGGGCTTCTTCCGGGGATTGGTCGTCGAGTCCACGGGCGAGCATCGCGGCCGTCTCGACCTCAAGCGCGGCGGAGTCCTCCCGATCGTCGACCTCGCCCGGTGGGCCGGCATGGCCGCGGGCGTGACCAGCGCGTCGACGGTCCAGCGGCTGCGCGCTGCCGCCGCCGCGGGAACGCTGTCGGAAGGACAGGTGCGGACGCTCGAGGACGCCCTGACGCTGATCACTGGGTTGCGGGTCGAGCACCAGGTTTCGCAACTGCGGGCCGGCGTCCCACCCGACGACTATGTGGACCCAAGCCGTTTGAGCGGGCTGACGCGCAGCTACCTTCGCGAGGCCTTCCGAGCGGTGGCGTCGATCCAGAAGCGGCTGGCGAAAGAGTTGAGCATCGGAGTGCGATGAGGATCGAGTGCGATGAGGATCGCTAGATTCGTGTTGTGACCGGGGACTGGCGCGACTGGAGGCCTGCGATTTGGCTGACGATGCTCGGCATCGCCGTCGTTCTGCTCGTCAGCCCGTTCTGGATCGGCGCGCTGTTCTTCGGCGCGGCGATCGGGTCGGCGGTCCGGATCAACCAGCGGCGCCGGCGGGCCGCCGCGGTTGCCGCTTCGGCTGCGGCTGCGAAGCCGGCTCGACAATCCGGATCTCGGCGCCGGCGACGCCGCTGAGCCCAGCTGCCGCCGGGTGGCCCGGCTTCCGAAACGGTCGCCGGTGTCCGGGTAGCAACACGAGGTCGAAGCCGCCGCTCCGTGTGAGCTGCTCGAGCGTCTGATCGGCGCCGTCGACAAGTAGTACGAACGCGGCGTTTATCGCTGCGTCGCCCAGCCGGTTCTTGGCTTCGTCGAGGTCGTGCGCCACCGAGGCGGCGACCGCCTTGTTGTACTCGACCGGCGAGTTCGCGCAGCGGGCGCGGCCGCCGGACGGCGCATGTGGCGCGATGCCGACGATCGTGAGGCTGGCTTGTGTTCGCTCGGCGAGGTCACGGGCGAGCTCGATGGCGGCCGCGCCGGCGCGGCCGTGCTCGCACACGATCAGGACGCGTTCAGGGGCGGATCTCGCGGACCGCCCCACAGGGGTTTCCATAGCAGAGGTGGCCGGCAGGCATGTCCTTGGTGACAACACTACCGGCGCCGATGACCGCGTCCGCGCCGATCGTGACACCCGGGCAGACGATCACGCCGGCGGCGAGCCATGCGCCGTCGCCGATCGTCACCGGCTTGGCCGTCTCCGTGCCGCGCCGGCGCTCGGTGGGGTCGAGCGCGTGGACAGCCGTCAGCAGCTGAACGTTCGGTCCGATCTGGACGTCTTCGCCGATCGTCACTCTCGCCCCGTCGAGCACCACGACTCCGTAGTTGAGGAACGTCCGGGCACCGATCGTGATGTGGTAGCCGTAGTCGCACTCGAACGGCGCCATCACCTCGGCGTCCTCGCCCAGGTCGCCGAGCAACTGCTCGAGGATCGCGCGGCGCCCGGCGGTGTCGCCGAAGCTAGTCGCGTTGAACCGTTCGCACACGAGCCGGCACCGTTTGCGCTCGTCGAGCAGGGCCGGATCGTTAGCCAGGTACGGCTCACCCCGCAACATCCGGTCTTTTTCTGAAGCCACGGCGGCCATCCTGACACGGAAGGGGTGGTTTCGTCCGGCGCGGTGCGGATCATTGTGTGCACGTGAGCTGGAGATCGACTCGAGCGACGGGTCTAGGTGGCGAGGGAGTCCGCCAGGTCGCGGTCATTGACCTGGGATCCAACTCCTGGCGCCTGGTGGTCTACATGTTCGCCCCGGGCGACTGGTGGAAGCTCACCGACGAGATCTTCGAAACCGTCCGGATCGGCGCCGGCCTCGCGGAGACCGGGCGCCTGAGCAAGGAGGGGATCGGACGCGGCCTCGAGACGCTCGCGGTGTTCGAGCATTTCCTGGCGGCGCACGAGCTCGGACCCGACGCTGTCCATGCCGTCGCCACCAGCGCGATCCGCGACGCCTCCAACGGCAAGCTGTTCCTGAAGGCCGCGCGCGCCGCCAGCGGGCTGGACATCGAGGTCATCTCCGACGAGGACGAGGCCCGGTTCGGGTACATCGCGGCGATCAACAGCTCGACGATGACCGACGGCTTCGTGCTCGAGACGGGCGGCGGCAGCATCCAGCTGATCGAGGTGGCCGACCGCCGGGCGAAGTCGCTGCAGTCATTTCCGCTGGGCGCCGTCCGGGTCACCGAGCAGTTCCTCCCCGGATCGGGACCGGCCAAGAAGAAGGACCTCCAGAAGGTGCGCGCCCACGTCCGCGAGGTGCTGACGGACGTTCCCGACCTCATCGGCGCCGGCGGCCGGATCGTGGGGATGGGCGGCGCGGTCCGCAACCTCGCCGCCGCCGCCCAGCGGATGGCCGACCAGCCCGACATCGGGGTCCAGGGATTCGTGATCACCCCGGCGATGTTCGCCGAGCTGGTTCAGACGCTGGCGTCCTTGCCGGTCGCCGAGCGGGGAGACGTGCCCGGGATCAAGGTCGGGCGCGGCGACATCATTCTCGCCTCGGCGCTCGTGATCGAGACCGTGGTCGAGCTCGGCGGCTTCGCCGGCATCGAGGTCACCGAGGCAAGCTTGCGCGACGGCGTGTTCTTCGCGCGCGAGTTCCTCGCCGATGCCCCCGAGCCTCTGTTCGACGACGTCCGCGTCGCGGGCGTGCGCAACCTCGCGACCCAGTACGAGTCCGACCTGCCCCACGTCGAGCACGTGGCCGCGCTGTCGCTCCAGATGTTCGACTCGCTCGCCGCCGGCGGGCTGTTCACGCCTCAGCCGGGCGAGCGCGAGCTCCTGTGGGCCGCCGCGATGCTCCACGACGTCGGGATGACGATCTCCTACGACGACCACCACAAGCACTCGGCCTACCTGATCGTCAGCGCCGAGCTCCCGGGCTTCGATCCGCGCGAGCGCGCGCTGATCGCGCAGATCACGCGCTACCACCGCAAGGGCGCGCCGAAGCTGGGCGAGCTGGCCGCGCTCGCGAGGCCCGGCGACGAGGAGCTGCTCGAGCGCGACTCGGTGATCCTCCGGCTCGCCGAGCACCTCGAGCGCGGGCGCGACCAGTCCGTGCGTGAGGCGCGCCTGCGCGCCAACGGACACGGGGTCGACCTGCACCTCGAGGCCGCCGGCGACCTGACCCTGCCGCGCTGGAGCGTCGAGCGCTACGGCGACGGCGAGGCGTTCCAGAAGGTGTTCGGCCGGCGGCTTCTGATCGGCTGACGCGCGCGACCCCGGGTCCACCCGATCCCGTCCGGACGGGGCACCCGGCGGATGCAGCGAGGCCCAAAAACCAGGGAATCGGCGCGAGCCGCTATTCCCACGCGTATCTTGCCATCCGGATGAGACGGAGCAGGGGTGTTCTGGTCTGGTTTGCCGTGGCCGCGGGGCTGCTCGCGCCGGCGACGGCGTCGGCCGCTCCGATCACGAGCGTGTTCGCCGGCCACACCATGAGCGGCGCCGGGATCCCCTGCGTTAGCCAATCCGACGGCACCCGCGTCTGCTTCGGGACCTACGACAACGGCGCCGGCAGCACCGACCTGCGCCTGGCCAGCTTCGACGGCACGCCGCTGTCGGTGTACGTCACGCTCCCGCCGGCGCCGGCCTCGGGCTCCGACGGCCCCTACCCGCTGATCGTCCAGAGCCACGGCTGGGGCGAGCCGACCACGGGACCCGACGATTCCCAGTATTACGGACCGACCGGCGATGCCTGGGCCAGGGACGGCTACGCGGTGGTGCAACTGGTGGCGCGCGGCTTCGGCGACTCGTGCGGCACCGTGGCGTCCCGGCTCGCCGCCCCGACCGCCTGCCGGAACGGCTACATCCGCCTCGACGACGAGCGCTACGAGGCCCGCGACGCCCAGTACGCGGTCGGCCTCCTCGTCGACGCGGGCATCGCCGATCCGAACCGGATCGGCGCCACCGGCGAGTCCTACGGCGGCGGCGTCTCGCTCGAGCTCGCCACGCTCAAGGACCGCGTGATGAACGCCGACGGAACGCTCAGCCCGTGGACCAGTCCCGATGGCGTGCCGCTGCACATCGCCGCCGCCGCGCCGGTGATCCCGTGGAGCGACCTCGACTACTCGCTCCTCCCGAACGGCCACGACCTCGACTACTTCGTGACCGGGCCCAGCACCGATCTCAGTCCGCTCGGAGTCGAGAAGCAATCGTTCGTCACCGGCCTCTACGCCGAGGGCAACGAGAACGGGTACTACGCGCCGGCCGGCACCGACCCTCAGGCCGACCTCACCTCCTGGTACGCGGAGCTGAACGCCGGCGAGCCCTACGACGGCAACGCCCAGGACGAGGCGCTTGCCGCCCAGATCGCACAGTTCCACTCGCCCTACTACCTGCTCGACGGCGCCTACGGGACCGGCTTCCAGGCGCCCGCGCCGCTGCTCATCGCGAACGGCTTCACCGATGACCTGTTCCCCGTCGACGAGGCCCTGCGCTACTACGAGCTCGAGCAGACCCGGTACCCCTTCGACCCGATCTCGCTCGTCGACGGTGACTTCGGCCACCAACCCGCGAACAACAAGCCGGGCGACCTGGCCCTGCTGTCGGGTCGGGTCCAGAGCTTCTTCGACTACTACCTGAAGGGGTCGGGACCGCAGCCCACGCCGAGCGCGACCGCGACGATCGAGACCTGCCCCGCGTCACAGCCCTCGGGCGGACCGTACTCGGCTCCGACGTGGGCGGCGCTCCATCCCGGCGAGGTCGACTACAGCTCGGCGCCGGCCCAGACGGTCTCCTCGGCCGCCGGCGACCCGACGATCGCACGGGCGATCGACCCGATCGCCGGAGGCGGCGCGTGCGCGACCGTGAGCGCCACCGACCAGGGCGCCGGCGTCGCCACCTACCGCCTTCCGGCGTCGACCGGCTCGGGCTACACGCTGCTCGGGTCGCCGACGGTGGTCGCGAACCTCGCCGTGACCGGGCAGTACCCGTTGATCGCGGCGCGGCTTTGGGACGTCGACCCGTCGTCGAACACCGAGACCCTGGTTGCGCGCGGCGTGTACCGGATCAGCTCGAGCGGGCCGCAGGTGTTCCAGCTCCACCCCGGAGCGTGGCACTTCGCCGCCGGGCACATCCCCAAGCTCGAGCTCCTCGGACAGGACCCGCCATACGTCCGCACGTCGAACGGGCAGTTCTCGATCTCGGTCAGCGACCTGCAGCTTCGGCTGCCGGTCCACGAGGTGCCGGGGGCGCCGGGCACGCCCGCGAGCGTCAGCAGCCCACTGCCGCTCGTCTTCCCCACCCCGGCTTCGACTATGGGCTGCGTCGCGCACCCGCACTCGCGGATACTCCGGCGCCGCAGCCACGCGTCGAAAAAGGGCTTCGTGGTGGTCGGCACGGCAGGCGAGTACCACTGCGCCGCCGCATCGGCGGCGAACCGCCGCCGGCAGAGGCTGGCCAAGGTGTACGTGATGATCTACCGGAATGCAGGACACGGACGCTGCCGGTTCTTGGAACGCGACGGCAAGCTCAGCCGCCCCCGGCCGTGCAGCCGCCCGATCGAGTTCCCGGCGCGTGGCACCTCGCATTGGAGCTTGAGAGTTCGGATTCCGGTGCCGAGGGGCCGCTACCTGATCCGCGCCGACGCGGTCGACCAGTTGCGCCACCATCAACCCCGAACCCCCGCCTCAGTCATGTCCGTCAGGGTGATCTGACGGACGCGTCGCGTTTCACCAGGAAGTCACGGGTGCGACTAGAGTTGTCTGCATGCTCTGGCTTCTGCGACACGCCGAAGCGGAAGATGGTCTACCGGACGATGAGCGCCCTCTGACAGAACGCGGGGCGATGCACGCCGATGCCGCGGGACGCGCCCTGGCGGTGCTCGGCGTCCATCTCGACATCTGCCTGAGCAGCCCGAAGCTCCGGGCCGTCCAGACCGCCGAGCGCGCGTGCGAGCCGCTGGGCATCCCGGTGACGATCGAGCCGGCGCTGTCGGGCGAGCCGTTCGACGTCCAGGAGCTGACCGCGGGGCTTGGAGACGTCTTGCTGGTGGGCCACGATCCCTCTTTCTCGCTGCTGCTTCACGATCTCACGGGCACCCAGGCCCGGATGAAGAAGGGCGGCATGGCCGGCATCTCAAAAGGCGAGCTCGTGACGCTGCTCAGACCGTCGGAACTCACCGCGATTGCGAAAGCCCAAGTAGGAGTGACATGAGCGACACTCAGCTCGACACGGAGCACACCGAGACGACGCAGACGGCGCAGGACGGACGGGCCGAAACGGAGGTGGCGACGGCCGACCGGACCGACCCAGCCGTCTACATCAATCGCGAGCTGTCCTGGCTCGACTTCAACGACCGGGTGCTCCAGCTGGCCGAGGACGAGACGCTGCCGCTGATGGAACGCGTGAAGTTCCTGGCGATCTTCACGAGCAACCTTGACGAGTACTTCATGGTGCGCGTCGCCGGCGTCCACGATCAGCTCGATGCTCGGGTCGACGCCCGCGGGCCCGACGGCCTTTCGCCCACTCAGGTGCTACGGGGGATCGCCGACAAGGTGCGCGAGCAGGATCGCCGCCAGTCGCGCCAGTTCATGGATGTCGTCAAGCCAGAGCTCGCCGAGCACGGAATCAAGATCGTCACCGTCGAGGAGTCCTCGGCGCCTGAGAACCTGATCGAGCGTCAGTTCCGCGAGCAGATCTTCCCGGTGCTGACGCCGTTGGCGATCGGTCCGGGCCGGCCGTTCCCGTACATCTCGAACCTGTCCCTCAGCCTGCTCGTGCGCCTGCACGATCCGGATCTCGATCACGAGGTCTACGCGCGCGTGAAGGTTCCGAAGGAGGTCCTGCCGCGGTTCGTCGAGATCTCCCCGAACACGTTCATCCCGCTCGAGCAGATCATCGCCCGGCATCTGGACGCACTGTTCCCTGGCATGGACATCATCAGCTACGACCTGTTCCGGGTGACGCGGGACGCCGACTTCGAGGTCTCCGATGAGGCCGACGACCTGTTGCAGGCGGTCGAGGACGAGCTGCGGCGGCGCCGCTTCGGCGAGGTCGTGCGGCTCGAGGTCGGCGCCAGCATGGACCCCGTGCTCCGGAGCCGTCTGATCGAGTGGCTCGGCGTCGAGGAGGTCCAGGTCTACGACGTCGAGGGGATGCTCGATCTCGGGGATCTATGGGAGATCGCGGGTCTCGACGGGCACCCCGAGATTCGCCAGCAGCCGTGGACCCCGCTCACGCATCCCGCGTTCGTCCCCGGCCCCACGGACCGCGACGAGCAGCCCGACGTGTTCGCGCCGATGCGCACGCGCGACGTGCTCGTCCATTACCCGTACCACTCGTTCGCGACGAGCGTCGAGCGGTTCGTCAAGCAGGCCGTCGATGACCCGAACGTGCTCGCGATCAAGATGACCGTGTACCGGACCTCGGACGACTCGGCTCTGGTTCCGTCGCTGATCGAGGCGGCCGAGAAGGGCAAGCAGGCCGTCTGCATGGTGGAGCTCAAGGCTAGGTTCGACGAGCGCCAGAACATCGGCTGGTCCCGGGCGCTGGAAGAAGTGGGCGCGCACGTCGTCCACGGCATCCCGGGGCTGAAGACACACGCCAAGGCAATTCTCGTCGTCCGCCGCGAGCGCGGTGGCATCCGCCACTACGTGATGATCGGCACCGGCAACTTCCACGCCAAGAACGCCCGGCTGTACGAGGACTTCGGCCTGTTCACGACCGATCGGGAGATCGGCCAGGAGGTCGCGAACTTGTTCAACACGCTCACCGGGTACAGCCACCCGGCGCGCGAGCGCAAGGTGCTCGTGGCGCCCCACTCGATGCGCGGACCGCTGATCGAGGAGATCGACCGCGTGATCGCCGCGCACCAGGCGGGCGAGAACGCCCGGATCGCGATGAAGATGAACTCCCTGGTCGATCAGCAGTGCATCGAGGCGCTCTACCGCGCCTCGCAGGCGGGCGTCCCGATCGACATCAACGTCCGCGGGATCTGCTGCCTGCTCCCTGGGGTGCCGGGCGTGAGCGAGACGATCAACGTCGTCTCGGTCGTCGGGCGCTTCCTGGAGCACTCGCGGATCTACTCGTTCCACCGGGGCGACGAGCACGTGTACTACATCGGCTCGGCCGACCTGATGCCCAGGAACTTGGATACGCGCGTCGAGCTGCTCGCCCCGGTGGAGGATCCCGAACTCCAAGCCGAGCTCGAGGACACGCTCGAGCGCTGCTTCGCGGACGACACGAACGCGTGGACGCTCGACGCCGAGGGCGTGTGGACGCGCCGCACCGGCCGGACGCGGAGCGTCCACCGGGAGCTCATGGAGCGCACGCTCCAGCAGGCTGCCTTGATCGCCTCGGCTTAAATGACAGCGGCCGGCGCTCGGGCCGGCCGCGGTCGTTCGCCTGCTTGTTGGTGGCTAAGGAATCCCGAAGCCCTGGCTCTGCTGGCTCTGGGTGGTCGCGCTCGCCGGCTGGGCGCCGAGCGTCAGCTTGATGCTCTTCGTCTGCCCGCCCCGGTTGACGGTCAGCGTCACCGTGTTGCCCGGCGCGTAGTTGGCGATCGTCGCCACGAACTGGTTGACCGAGGCCACCGGCGTTCCGTTGACCGCGGTGATCAGGTCACCCGCCTGGAGGCCGGCCTTGGCCGCCGGAGATCCGGGCACGATCGCAGCCGCCCCCGCGCTCGTGGCGCCCTTCGCGATTGCGGCGCCGCCGGTCACGGTCGGGTCGAGGCTGACGCCGACGTAGGCATTGTGGGCCTGGCCGGTCGCGATGATCTCGCGCGCGATCCGGGCGTCGCTGTTCGACGGGGTCGCGAAGCCGACGCCGGAGCTCGAGCCCTCGCCCTGGCCGTTCGTGTTGTTGGTCTCGATCTGGTCGTTCAGGCCGATCACCTGGCCGGCCGCGTTCAGCAGCGGGCCGCCCGAGTTGCCCGGGTTGATCGGGGCGTCGGTCTGGATCGCGTTAGGGATCGTGAACTGGTTCGGCGCGTTGATCGTGCGACCGACCGCGCTGACGATGCCGGCGGTCACGGTGTTCGGGAGGCCGAACGGGCTGCCGATCGCGATCACGCTATCGCCGACCTGAACCGCGCTCGAGTCGCCCATGGTTAGCGGGTGAAGCTCGGAGGCGGGCACGTTCTGGACCCGGATGACCGCGAGGTCAGCGCCCGTGTCCGAACCGACGATGGTCGCCGGCGCCTTGGTCTGATCAGGGAAGGTCACCGTGATCTTTGACGCTCCCGAGACCACGTGCTCGTCGGTCAGGATGTCGCCCTTCTTGTCGAACACGACGCCCGCGCCCTCGCCCTCGGTCTGCTGGGACTGACCGAAGCCGAACACCCCACCTGTGTTCTGGGTCGAGGAAGTTGTGATGTCGACCACGCCCGGGCCGACGCTGCGGTAGATCTGGTTGATGGTCTGAGCTTTCCCGTTGCTGAAGCTGGTCGGCAGCGTGGGCGAGCTCGACGGCTGCACCACGGTCGTCGTCGTGACCGAGTGCGTCGTGGTGCTCCCGTTCGCGATGGCGAGCGCGATTGCCCCGCCGGCAATTGCGCCGGCGATGATCGGAAGCAGGCGGCTCAAGCCTTTCATTGGTTGGTTTCTCCTAGCAAAAGCATGACTCTGGTATTCCCAGTACAGCAGGTGGCTATGAGAAACCAGTCAGAAATCAATGAGAGGGGCGTAAGAAGCCCGTGGCGCGTTTTACGCCGTTTGCCGCCGTTCTAGGCCGCTGGCACGGGCACGGCGGTTGGGGCGGGCACGACCTGCGACTTCGGGAGCGCGCCGGGCTGCGCCTTCGGCGCCGGCACGGCGTACCCGGGGACCATCGGACGCGCCGGGCGCATCTTGAAGAGGCGGAACAGCGGTGAGGGCGGGCCGCCGAGGCCCTTGCTGTTGACTCGCTTGCTGAGGTTCGACGACCACTGCTTCAGGATCTGGGTCTCCTGGGCCTGGGTGATCGCCTTGGCGCTGACGAGCTTGTCGAGGCTCTTCTTCTCGGCGGTGGTCATCGCTTGCTCGAGGTCGCTGACGCTCTTGCCCTTGGCGGTGGCGATCTGCGCCAGCGACTTGCCGCTCGAGAGCTGCTGGAACAGCTGGGCGTTGGTGAGTCCGAGGAAGCTCGCGGCGGCGGGAATCGCCCCGAACGCTCCGAAGCCTGCGCCCAATCCGAACCGCGGTCCCGGCCCGAGGCCGGGAGCGGGCGCCGGGATGGAGTATGGCTTCAGCCCGGGGACGCCCATGTGGCCGCCCGGACCATACGGGGCCACCTTGGGGACCAGTGGACCGACCGGGCCGAGCGGGAAGCCCGGAACCTGGCCGTTCTTCAGGCGCTGCGCGAGCGCGTTTGCCTGGGCCTGCGTCAGATGACCGGCCTTGACCGCGGCCTGCAGCTGGTCGACCGTCGCGCCGTTGAGCGCTGCGGTGAGCTGCGCCGGCGTCACGCCCAGCCGCTTGGCGACGTCGTTCAAGAACGCCTGGCGCGTAGTCGGACCGGAATTCTGGGTGGCCGCGTACGCGCCACCGGCGAACGCGGCCAATGCCAGCGCCGCGAAGCCGATCACGAGGTTTCGCTTGAGACTGCGATGCACCGTGCGCTCCTCAGTTGGCCGGGCGCTCCGTCGACGGTGCGCCCGTGGGCGGCATCCTTCCACCCAAGTTTGAGAGAAGCATAAGAACTGTGTCAGGCCGCGCGCTGTCGTGCCGCCAGGATCGCTTTGAGCCGAGCGGCTTCCCGCGCCGGCCGCTGCTTTAGCCGCTCCCAGGTGATCCGGATGGTCACGTACCCGGCTGCGAGAAGTTCGGCGTCGCGATCCCGGTCGCTCTCGAAGGCGTACCGGTCGAGGTGGAATTCGGCGCCGTCGAGCTCGACGATCACGCGCTCGGTTGCGAACAGCGCGTCGACTTCGAAGCCGAGCACGTGCGTGTTCGTGATCGGCGCCGGCAGGCCGTACTGGCGCGCGAACTCGGTGAAGGCGTCCTCGAACTCCGACCGGGTAGGACCGCCGGCTTTGCGCGGGTCGACGAACGGTTCCAGGCGCTTGGTGGCGGGGTGATGGGGGTGGCGGCCGAGCAGTTCTGCGAGGTCCGAGAGGTTGAGCGTGTGCGTGAGGCGGGCGTCGCGCATGAAACGGCGAAGCTGCTGGTCATTCAGACGCGGGGTCATGTCGAGGGCCGTGCGGGCCGGGCTCGTGACGGGGACGCCGAGCTGGCGGGTGATGTCGTTGCGCGTCAGGGTCGTGGCGCGGTGGACGGTGATGCCGGGCCGCCGGCGCTTGGAGCGCGCGGTCACTTCGAAAGGCGGCGGCGACCAGTACTTCACGTATTTCCACAGACCGGCCGCGGAGCCGTGGCTGAGGACCGCGCCGGCGCCGCAGGCGAGCACGGCGGCATGGGACCGCGCCTCCGGTCCCAGCGGCACGTGTCCGACCGCGTAGACGCCGGCGTAAACCGGGATCAGCCGGCCAATCTTGACGCGATAGGCGATCGCGCTCGCGCCGAGGCCGATCTCGATCAGCTGCGTCCGCGTGATGTAGCCGTGCTGGGTTCGGGCAACGGCGGCAATGAGGTTGTCGAATAGTTCGGCCACGCCGGGGGCGTGGGGGGGGTTTTTTGTAAAAAAAGAAAAAAAAAACCACCCACCCCCC
>Ga0335073_10001278_pt1 | contig 33687 bp, 34 predicted proteins | sample Lox_Sample_22_FD_207093 | JGI IMG/M metagenome (GOLD analysis project Ga0335073, IMG submission 207093) | Soil microbial communities from Loxahatchee National Wildlife Refuge, Florida, United States - Lox_Sample_2.2 | ecosystem: Environmental > Terrestrial > Soil > Wetlands | place: USA... | reverse complement strand
CTCGAGCTCGCGGAAGCCTGCGACGTCCCTACCCGCTGGAGTTGCCGGACGGGCGTGTGCCACACGTGCATCACCCCGCTGCTGGACGGCAACGTCGCCTACTCACCAGTGCCGCTCGACCCGCCGGGGGGAGAGGAGGTGCTCATCTGCTCCGCCCGTCCGGAAAGCGATGTGGTCGTTGACCTGTGATCTCCCGGCCGTCGAGTCACCCGAACCAGGCGGACCGCGACCCTGAATAACCGCGCGTGCCATGCTGTCCTTCGATCCAGGCATGACTCCCGCGCGACAGCCATGAGCGAAGGAACCGGCCCCGTCCGAGGCTTTACCACGTCCGCCTCGGCACGGCCAGCATGCGCCTGATCCGCCTCCTGTGCGGTCCCGTCTTCGTGTTCGCGGGGACCATGCACTTCCTGATCCCCAAGGTCTACAAGCGCATAGTGCCGCCTTACCTCCCGGCCCCGGAGGCGCTCGTCTACCTCAGCGGCGCGGCCGAGATCGCAGGCGGCCTGGGTCTGATGACGCGCTCGAAGCGCCGGCTCGCCGGCTGGTGGCTGATCACCACCCTGATCGCGGTGTTCCCCGCCAACGTTCACATGGCCTTGAACCCCGACGAGTTTCCCGAGATCCCGGGCGGTTCCACGGCGCTCTGGGCCCGTCTCCCGTTTCAGGCCGTGTTCATCGCTTGGGTGGGTGGCGCGATGCGACGCAGGCAACCACGCCAGTAGGCGCGCCAGCAGAAGCCTCAAACGCGTATCAGACTCGGCATCACGGCCTCTGTCGAGTAGATGCGAGTTGGAGGTCTCACGATTCGGGGCCAGCGTTAGATGTGCGTGGTTGTCGCATCGCTGTCCTCCACAGAGGTCGCATACTTCGCTGCCATCGCCACGGCGATCCCGGTGATATGGCTTGGCTACCTGATCGCTCTGAACAAGGTCCTCGAGCCGCTCAGTCGGACCCTCGGTCGTGCCTTGTGGAGGGCACGGTTCATCCCGAGTCGGCGTCGGGCTCGCCGGCGTCTGCCAGATGTGGCGGTTCGAGCACGCTGGCAGTCGTATGCGTTGATCGCGATGACGATCATTGTCGTGGGCGTGGCAGTCGTGGTGCCGGCGGGTGGAGAGTTCCTCGCCCTTAACGCTCTTCGGAACGACCACGCCTCCCCCTTTGAGCACGCCGCAAGCTTCGTCGGAGTTATCACCGCTGGCGGGGTACTGGTGCTGCCCGTTCTCTACGCGATGGCAAGACTCGTCTTTGCCGGCTACATCGAAGACTCGGATCTTGCGAGCGCCAAGCCGAATAACAGGCCCGCTCAGGAAGAACAACTGGAGGGCGGACCCAAATGATCCTTCTCGCCGAATGGTGCGGGATAGCTCGCGAACGACCGCGCGTACCCGTCGGGATCAGGAAGAAGATGACGCCGGCGTCGACTTGGCGCTGACGTCGCCCGGGGTCTCTTCGAAGAGTTCGGCTGTGCGTTCGATGCGACGAACCTCGTCAACGAACAAGTCCAGAGCTTGGCTGCCCGCACGTCCTCGGTAGAGCCCGCGCCCGCTCACAAAGTCCCATCCTTCCCCACGAAGCATGTGCGCTAGTTGGTAATTGGCTACAGACCGTTGACCCGGCTTCCTGATCTGGATGACGGCAGCAATCCCAGCGACAAGCACGCCACACGCCGCCGCGACCCAGGTGTAGGGGCCAAGCGAGGACTTGCCTCCGCCCGCAACGGCGAACGACGACGCACCCACTCCCAGCAAGGCTGTCAGGCTGCTCAGCCAGAGTAGAAGACGACTCTGCGACTCCGCTGTCCGAGCGCTCTCGATCAGCGGCTCGCGGAAGCGGTATTGCACCCAGTCTGCGAGACCCGAGTTTCGGATCTCGCTCGTGTCAGTCGATTCCGTCGATTGCGTCGGTTTCGGTGGCGGTGGCGTCTGACCTGTAGCCGAGCGCGGTGATGGGTCATTCCTACCAGCTCGACCAGCGTGGTTCTCCGAGTGCAGCGCTGGTGCCGACGGATCAGGCACACGCTCGGCTTGCTCCAGGGTGAGGATGCGCCGCGCCTTCGCAAGGACGAGGATCGAGAGGGCGCGAGCTTCCCGCTCACGTTCAATCAGACGCTTCTCAGTGCGGCCTCGTAGCCTCCGATATTTACGCTCTTTGGCCTTTGGAAGATGTTCATCGACGTCGCGCCACCACTCCGGATCGTCGAAGTCAATTGGCCCGAACGGGACGAGTGGGGCACCGTCAACCGGCGGTGTTCCGGCTTGATTATTGGTAGGACTCTTCGTGGAGCGACGGTTGCGCATTCAGGCACCTCGCGGCCTGCGTAATTATCTCCACATCCGCTCGGTTACTGCAACCCCGCGCAACCCAAAGCCTCCTGATGCCTGCGACGCTCGCATAACTGTTACCCCTGGCCTGGTTCCGCGTTATTCGGCCCTTTGAGGCCACAGATCGGCCGGCGCCCGCTCGATGAATAGATGGATGTCCGGGTTCGCCGGCAGGCTGAATCCGTGGCGGGCATAGAGGGCATGGGCGTCGGCGGTCGCGAGTGCCCAGCGGCGCAGTCCCTGGAGCTCGGGATGGGCGACCACACAGGCGACAAGGAACTTGCCGAGCCCACGACCGCGGTGAGCTGTCTCGACATAGACGTCGCCGAGGTAGGCGTAGGTCGCGCGATCGGTCACGACACGCGCAAAGCCGGTCTGCTCGCCGGAAGGTGCGTAGAGGCCAAACGGCAGAGAGTTGGCGATTGAACGTTGAACGACGTCACGCGGGATGCCCGTCGACCAGTAGGCGGTCGAGAGGAAACGGTGGATGCGATCGATATCAAGACGGACCGGATCCGTGGACACCACGTACCCGGCCGGCGCGACCCATTCGGTCGGACTTTCCATCGGCGGATTCTTCCAAAGTTGGGCGACGTGCCCGTCGTGTATCCGGACCCGTCTTGCGCGGAAGCGAGCATTCGCTGCAGCCCGGCGCGTTCCAGGCCCAGACGGGCCAGGATCTCGACCACGTGCTAATTCATCCCTTGCAAAGCGCCGACGTGTGAGTTACCCTGTCTCGCCGCAGCTACCATTCCAAATTAATGCTGAATTCGCTCAACACCCAACCGAGACTCTTCGAAGCGGCGCCCGCGGCGCCGGCGATGTCCTGCCGGCATAGCTACGGCGCGAAGCGCCCGTTCGTCTTGACCCTCGCAGCGAGGTGTGTGCGCTAGCACTGGTGGCGCACATAACACCCGAAGCGAGGGCGACCCGATGGGTCGCCTTTTTTGTGTCTGAAGTCGATCAGTGAACGTATTGGAACCAGCAAGGTGATGCTCAGCTTGAAGAAGATCTGACCGTAATTGAGGCCCCGCCTGAGAGAGAAAGGTCCTCCTGTGTTGTTCGGTGATCGCACCTGAGTTTTCAGGTGTGCGGTTACACCTGCCGTTTGCCGAATGTCACTGCGAGCGCCGGGCTCCAGCGCCCCTCCACGTAGGACATCGTCGCGGGAAGCGTGACGCTGGTCCAGGGTCGAAGGGTGGGCGAGCGGCTTGGACAAGATCGTTCGAGGTAGAGCGAACATTCCATATGCGGCTGCCGAAGGCTCGCTGGTCGAGGCGCTCGCCTGTGCGTCGATCTCCCGATTGGGGGATGGACGGAGAGGCGCGGGTTCTGCCGGCCGGCCCTCCCGAAAGTCAGGATTCGGCAGCTAGAAAGGAAGTGTCGATGAGTGGCGAGATGCTCGAGCGGCGTTTCCCCAGGAGGGGTGCTCGGGCAGCTGTAGGGGTAGGTAAGCCCCGCACCCGAAGCCCGGTGTACCTGCGTCAGGGCAAGTGGTTCTTCGTTCCGGCGCCCGAGGTGCATCCGCCGCTGACGCTGGTGCTGTTTGACGAGCCGCTGCCGCGCGAGTGCGGCACGGCGCATGTGATGCAGTTCGCCTACCGGCGTGGCGTCAGTTGGTATGGGTCGGCCGGCGGCACCCAAGCGGTACTGGATGTAGGCGTGTTCGCGAAGGGCGCGGTTCGGCATCCGGATCACGCCACGCTGGTCCTGCGCGGCTGGCATCGCGTGGCGACGCCAGCCCCGTCAACCAAGACCATGTGACCGTAGCTCAGTCGGTAGAGCGCTCGCTTGAAACGCGGGGCGTCGCAGGTTCGACCCCTGCCGGTCACATCAGCAGGGCCCGTTGCGCGGTAGAGGAGCGGCCGTCCTCGCGAGCCTCATGAGCTCGAGATCGCGGGTTCGAATCCCGCCCGCGCTCCCTCTCTTGTGCGTCCAGGGGACGTAGCTCAGATGTAGAGCGCTCGCTTGTCAGGCGAGACGCCGGTTCGATCCCGGTCGTCCCCGCTGTGGCCGTGGTGTAGTAGGAAGCACTCGGGGCCGTGGTCCCCGCGGCGCCGGTTCGAATCCGGCCGGTCACCCCTGATCATCCGCACGCCTCCGTAGCTCAGAGGAAGAGCACCGGGCTTCGAACCCGGCGGGCAGAGGTTCGACTCCTCTCGGGGGCGCTCGACACCGTGGCCGAGGGGTTCAGGCGCGCGCCTGCAAAGCGCGTTACGGCGGTTCGAGTCCGCCCGGTGTCTTGCGACAACAACAACCACCAGGAAGGATGTGAAGCGATGAAGATCAAGACGTTCGGCCCGGTCGACGAGCGCAGCCTCAAGCAGCTCGAGCGCTGCATGGTCGCGGGTGAGGCCGGACACGGCGTTCTGTGCGCCGACCATCACCCGGGCTACAGCCAGCCGATCGGCGGCGCGGTCGCCTACGAGGGTTACGTCTCGCCGTCCGGTGTCGGCTACGACATCGGCTGCGGCAACAAGGCCGTCCAGACCGGCATGACCCGAGGCGACCTCGACGACCTGGGTGGCGTCGAGGTGATCATGCGCGAGATCACGCGGCGCATCTCGTTCGGCATGGGCGTTCCGGCGCGTGAGCGGGCCGATCACCAGGTGCTGGACAAGATCCGTACCGCGGACTTCGCCCCGCAGCGCGGGCTGGCCGGCCTGGCAGAGTCGCAGCTCGGCACGGTTGGCTCGGGCAACCACTACGTGAACCTCATGGAGGACGAGGAGGGTCGCGTGTGGGTCGGAGTCCACTTCGGCTCGCGTGGCTTCGGCCACAAGACCGCGTCGGGTTTCCTGGCGCTCGCGCAGGGTCTGGGGTTCGGCGCTCGCGCCACCGAGGGCGAGATGGACTCACCCCCGGTGCTGCTGGAGGTGGGTACGGAGCTCGGCGACGCGTACGTCTCCGCCATGCAGCTGGCGGGCGAGTATGCGTACGCGGGCCGCGACCTCGTCGTGGACAAGGTGCTCGAGATCCTGTCGGCCGAAGCGGTGCATGAGGTGCACAACCACCACAACTTCGCGTGGCGGGAGGAGCACCTGGGCCACAGCTACTGGGTGATCCGCAAGGGCTGCACGCCGGCCCGGCCGGGCCAGGAGGGCTTCGTCGGCGGCTCCATGGGCGACGAGTCGGTGATCCTGGAGGGCGTCGCCTCGGGCGAGGCAGAGGAGTCTCTGTTCTCGACGGTCCACGGCGCGGGCCGGGTGATGAGCCGCACGCAGGCGGCCGGCCGCGTTCGGCGCCGCAAGCGATGGGCGTGCAGCGATCGCGATTGCGATCGCGTGTTCGACATCGACGGCGTCAGCTCCCACAACACCGCGCCGAAGCGCGGCGTGTGTCCGGATCACCCCGATGCGCGCCTGATGAAGGTGTGGGTGCAGGAGCAGCTCAAGCCGGGCGTGGTCGACTGGCCGGCCGTGCAGGCGCGGCTGCGCGAGCAGGGCATCGTCCTGGTCGGGGGCGGCGCGGACGAGGCACCGGAGGTGTACAAGCGCCTGCCGGAGGTTCTCCACGCGCACGCCGGCTCGATCCGCGTCAAGCACACGCTTCGCCCGCTTGGTGTGGCGATGGCCGGGCGCGACGTCTACGACCCGTACAAGGACTGAGGGGCCGCACAGCGGCCCCTCAGTTCGTTCACGCTTGCGTGGTGCCGAAGGGTGCGGGGCTCACAATCCGCCGGTCTCGCGGGTGGACTCGACGATGCAAGCGCCGGAGGCGCCGCTGGTGATCGCCGAGGCACCTTCCCAGAAGCCGGGGATGTATTGGTTGCGGATGAACTGGTGCCGGGCGCGAGCGCTGAGGGTGAGGTTCAGGTGGGCCGCGGGGACGTTCAGACGCCACCCTAGGGGGTAGGTGGCGGTCGCGCCGGCGGGGCGGATGGCGGGTGGCATGGGTGTGACGGTGAAGTTCTTGGGGTGGGTGGACGGTCCATGGCGGGGGACGTAGGTGCCGTCTTGCACGCCGGTTGGTTGGCCGGCGGGGCTGATGAACTGGTAGAGCATCAGGTCGCGGCCGTCGGTGAGTTGGCACGCGAACCAATTCCAGTGCCAGGAGGCGGTGTTGGCCGCGAAGTTGCCCCATTGATGGTCAAACCAGCCCCGCCCGCCGATCGACGTCCGGCGGCCCTTGAGCATGAGGACGCCCCGGGCGGCGAGACGAGGGGCGGAGTAGTAGGCCGAGGTCGCGCCCCGGCCCTCCTGCACGATCCCGTCGGTGCCGTTGAGCACGTAGCGGTGGGTTGGGGTCAACGTGAGCTCCAGTTGTCCGGTGCCCGGGACTTGCGCCGCCACCGTCCATCGCCCGAAGGGGCCGGTCGGCTGCCATCCGAGAGTGAAGCCGTTGACCTGGATGTCGGTCTGGCCTGGTTGCAGCGCCCCGCCGGCCACGTACTCGCGGGAGAGCACGACCCGATCGGCCCGCAGGTCGACTACGTTGACGCGGGCCAGCTTGAACCCCATGCCTGTCCACACGGTGGCAAACCAGAAGTAGTCCCGGCCGCCGGGCCCGGACACAGTCCCGGCGGTGTACCACCACTCGACCTGGAACGCAGGATGAGCGCCGTGGTCGCGCGGCAGCACAACGGGCCGAAGGGCCGGCCGCGACGCCGCGTCGGTCACCGCGCCCCCGGCCAGCACAGCCAGCATGACGCCGACCGCCGCCACCAAACACGCACGTCTGACCGGCACGCGCATCGCCTGCAGATTATGAGGGACTCGACGAGGCAGGCCGGGGCGCTTTCTCGGATCCCCGCAGCGCGATGCCGGTATTAAAACTCACAGAAACCTTGGCAGCTGCGCGCAAGTGCGGCACAGTTGGGCCGACAGCAGAAGTAGAGATCGGTCGGTGCGAAGGTGGGAACGATGGTGCAGCGTGCACCCCCTGCCCGGCGATCGGGACGGGTGTTTGCGCGCTGTCTCGCGATTCTGGTGTTGCTCGCGGTCGTGACTGCCGTCGTCCTGATCGTCAGCTCTCCTCCGAACCTTGTCCGGCTGTCGGGCTCGCACCGGCCGCACGTCGCCGCCCAGCGCCGGCCGCCTCCGTACTGGACGGTTCGACCCGGGGATACGCTCGAGCAGATCTCGGCGGACACCGGCGTGTCGGTGGCGCTGCTCCAGGCCTACAACCCAAACATCAATCCGGAGGCGCTCGTCCCCGGGGATCGTCTGAACCTGTGGCGGTATCCGCCAAAGCCCAAGCCGCGGCCGCCGGGACCGATGTTCTGGTCGGTCCGACCCGGCCAGTCGTTTGGCTCGATCGCCGCAAGCACGGGGATCAACATCGCGTCGCTCGAGCAACTCAACCCGAAGTTGAAGCCGGCTGGATTGCAGCCGGGTGAACGGGTGCGGTTGCGTCAGTGACCCGTAATGGCCGATGGCGATCGCGTATCCATATACGTGACCTCATCGCCATCGGCCGGGTTCGCTCAGGTAGTTGATTCGAACATCGGGCCTTGACTTTGTGCTGCAAAGCGTAGTAGGGTTTGTGGCGCAAAGGCTACGAAGGAGCACGAGATGAATCCAATGTCCGACATGAGTGAGGCTGGGACTTACGAGGACGAGGGCGCGCTGGATCCCCACGGCGCGGCGCGGCTGCTGGCGCGGACTCAGCGCCAGGCGCAGCGCGAATTGGATTTCCGCTCGCCGTGGCTGTCGCTGATCGCGGCGGGCGCGGCGTTGATCGGCTTCGGGGCGGTGTGGCTGTCGGTCCGCCACCAGCATCCGTTCAAGGGTCCGACCACGGCGGCGCTGGTTGTTCTGTATCTGCTCGTGGCGATTCGGATCGGAACGGTGCTGTACGCGCACCACCGAGCCAGCGCCGGCGTCAGCGGCCGCTCGGCGCGCCTGGAGCGCGCGGAAGGAGTCGGGTTGGCGGCGGCGTTGGTCGCGGTGTACGTGCTCATGATCGCGCTGGTGGGCGACGGGGTGGGTAGTCAGCGCGCCTTCTATTGGCTGTACGGCGTCACCGCAACGCTGATCGTCCTCGGCACGTTCTGGGCAGCGCGCTCGGCGGTAAAGGAAGACTGGCCGGAACTTGGCATGTCGATGGCAATCATGCTTGTCGCGGCCGGCAGCGCGCTCGCGGGACCTCGGGGAGTGTGGCTGGGCGACGGCGTGGGGCTGTGCGTCCTGCTTGTTGCAAGCGCCGGCGCCCAGATGTGGCTGCTGCGCACGTCTCGGTCAGGCACATGACGGCCGACGCGCTTGACCCATTGATCCACGTTCCCGCGCGACTGCAGATCGTGGCCACGCTGGCCGCCTTGCCCGACGGTGACGCACTGTCGTTCACGCGGCTTCAGGACATGATCGGGCTGACGCCCGGCAACCTGATCACGCACCTGCGCAAGCTCGAGGATGCCGACTACCTCACCAGCGAGAAGACCGGGAACGGGCCGGCGTCGCGAACCTCGGTGGCGCTGACCCGACGGGGCCGGGCGGCCCTGGACGACTACACCGCCACGTTGCGCACGATGCTCAACGGCCTGTAGAGCACGGACGTTAAATGCGTCCGGATCGAGCGGCGAGGGAGACGCCGTCGATCCGGACGGGGGCGCGGGGGCTCTGTCAGGTGGGGGGCTACGTCAGGAAGCGCTCGGTGCGAGCCGGTCCGGACGGGCCGTGACGGAGCTGGTGGCCCCGTTGCGGGCGGGCTCCCCGAACGCCTCGTCCACGGTCTTGGGCAGCCGCTTGATCTCGAACGACAGCACGACGCGCGTGACGCCGACGGCAACCGCCCAGATTCCGCCGACGGTAATGAAGGCGGCGAGCGTGGCGCCCGGGTCGGCCAGCGCGAGGACGCCCAGTGGCACCTCGAGCAGGCCCGTGATCAGAAGCAACCACCAGTTGGGCATGATCTTGCGGGCGGCGAAGGCGGCGGAAATCGTGAGGGTCCCCATCACGATCAGCCACGCGCCGAGGAAGATCGCGACCGCGACGATGCCGGGCGCGGGCCACACGATGATCGCGACGCCGACCGCGATCGAGAGCAGGCCGGTGATGACGTTGAGCCGCCGGACGCGCTCGTCGATTCCAGCGGTGAGGGCGGTGGTGACGCCCTCGAGGATGAATAGGGCTCCGAGGAACGTGGCGAGGCTGCGTAGAGACCAGTCGATGCTGAAGATGAGTACGCCGGCCACGATCAGCAGCAGGCCGTTCAGCAGGAACCTCCACCAGTTACTGGCCACGCGCTGAGCGGCCTCGTGGGAAATCCTGTGGACGAAATCGCCCGGGGCAACAAACATTTCGGTCCTCCAAGGAGAAGTGATTGGTAACGGCGTTCTGCCCCTAATCGTGTGGCCCGGGAGTGACCATTCCAAGACGCGGCGCCCGCGCCGGCAATCATCCGTGTTTATGACTGCCGTGAGCGACTGCCGTCGACGGTGCGATCGGGGCAGGCTGAGGTACCGGCGTTCTCCAGCGCGTCACCTGCCGACGGAGACGGACGTACGCAATCGCGCCGGGCACCGTCGGGAGCCAGTAAGAGATCGTGCGATACGCGAGCACGGCGAGCACCGCGAGGCTCCCGTTGACACCGAACGCCAGGAACGAGCCGATCATCCCACCCTCGACACCGCCAATCCCGCCCGGCAGCGGCAGCGTATTCGCGAGCGTTCCGACGTAGTAGCCCATCACCAGCACCGCCGCGGGCGGTGCGTGACCGAAGGCCTGGAACGCGGCCCACAGCGTGCCGATGTCAAAGCCCCAGGCGACGAGCGGCCACAGCACCGCCGGATCGCGGCGCTGGGCCATCGCGATGGCGGCGCGCAGCCCCGCCTGGAGCGACCGGGGCAGCGAAGCGGCGCGCTGCCACCAGCGCTGCGCGCGGCCGTGCGAGGCCTGCGCTCGCCGGAGCAGGAACCGCTCCGCCGGGACGTCGATGAACAGCATCGACACGACGACCGTGATCACCGCCAGGCCGAACAGCGCCGGTATGAGTGTCAGCGCGAGCGGCGCCTTTCCGGGGAAGATGCCGAACCAGAGCCCGAATCCGAAGATCACCATCGCGCCCATGTAGACCCCGTAGGTGAGGATCTCGTAACACACCATCCCGGTCGCCACCTCGCCGGCCGGCAATCCGGCCGCTCGGAGCGCCCAGATCGTCAACGCGATTCCGCCCGCACCGGCGGTGGCCAGGATCTTCGTCGCGGCCCCTCCGGCAAGCGTGATCTCGTAGCTCACTCGCCATCCCATTCGCTTTCCGCGCTGACTGAACACTCCGCGGAACAGTCCGATCTCGCCGAAGATCGAAATCGCCTCGAGCAACACCCCGAGCGCCAGCCACCAGACGTCGCCGCTGCGTAGACGGCGCAGCGTCGGGCCCAAGCCGACGATCTCGGGGACCACGAAGTAGAGAAACCCGAGGACGACCAGCACGCCAAGTGCGCCGAGCACGGCTCGCCGGTGACGTCGGAGGAAGCCGCGAGACCCGGTCGGGTCGCCATTCGCGCCCGGGTCATTCGCCGGCGCGCCCGGAGCATCCGACGACGCGGCCAACTCCTCGTCCGGCGTAATCGGCAGCGGCCGGAGCGAGGGCTCCGGCCGCTTGTCAACAGCCACGGTAGGGCAGCTTCACGAGGCCGGCGCCGCGGCCTTCTTGTGCCTGTGGAGCTTGTCCTTGAGCTCGGCGATCTTCGAGTCGACGTCGGCCTTCTGCTTCTTCTCGCGTGCTTCGCGGAGCTCCTTGCGGGCTTTCTTCTTGGCCTCGCGCTGAGCGTCCTCGGCCTCGGAGAGCTCGTTTTCGACGTCGAGGAAGGAGCGCCGGACCACCGTGCCGTTGAGGTGGGCCATCACAGCATCGACCGCCTCCGGCGCCGGTTCGGACACATCGGCCAGCAGGCCGGGAGGGCCGGTGGTGATCGCTTTCGAGATCTGACCGAGCGCCGAGTCCGTCTCATCGTCGTCGTCCATGTCGAACAGGGAGCCGACCAGCACTCCGGTCGCGCCTCCGATGATGACTCCAAGCGGGCCACCAAGGACCCCGATCAGCAACCCGATCAGTCCGCCGCCCGCGGTCCCCTCGTAGTTGTCTTCGCCGATCTCATCCTTTTCGGAGAGCTTGCCGTCCTGCTCGCGGGCGACGACCGCGGCGCCGTGAACGGCGATGTCGCCTCGCGAGTCGAGGTCCTTCAAGCGGCTGAGTGCCTCGTAGGCACTGGCCTCCTCGGTGAACGTGACTGCGATCACGTTGCGTGGGCTGTATGCGTCGACCATGGTTCGTCCTTTCTGTGGTTAGGGATTGACAACCCGGATGTCGTTGGTGATCCCGATCACCCCGAACACTTCGGCGACGTCGTTGTACGCGGCGTCGCTTTGGAACTGGTAGGAGACCTCACCGCTCAGGGTGACCACGCCGTCGGTGACCTTTAGGTCGATCAGCTCGGCGGGTACATCGGAGTCCGAGGCGAGGGCCTGGAGAGCAAAACCCGCCACCTCGGCATCGCTGCGCGTGTCCGGATCCAGGATGCGCACCTTGATTTGATCGTCGACCTCGCTGACGCCGGGTACGTTGCGCGCGTCACGAACGGCGGTGATCCGTTGGACAAAGCTCCCGACGGTGCCACGGAGCGTGACCACGCCGTCCTCGACAAAGACGGCGACCTCGGACGGATGAGGGAGGCGCGAGTCCTTGTCGAGGGCTTCCCTGATGGCATCCTGGACGGGGACTTTTGTGGACATGTCTGATCCTCTCTGGTTAGTGGATTACGTGGGTTCGACGCGCGTGGGGTGGTCGCGGTGGTCCCACCAGTCGCGAAGCAGAATCTGAATCGCCGCCGCGGTCGGGATCGCCAGGAGAGCCCCGAGGATCCCGAGCAGAGCCGCGCCGGCAAGAACGGACACGATCGTGACGATCGGGTTCACCCGCAGAGCCTTGCCGTACACGAGCGGTTGGATGACGTAGTCCTCGAACCGCTGCCAGACGATGATGAACGCGACCCATACGATCGTCGCGGTCGGAAAATCAACCGTCACGGTGGCCACGGCCACGACGATTGCGCCGAGCGTCGCACCGACCAGCGGTATGAGGTCGAAGAAGCCGACGACGAACCCGAGCGACAGGGCGTAGGGCACGCCCAGGATGGTGAGGACGATCCAGGTCGCCACCGTCGCCAGGACGCTGATCACGATGTTGCCTAGGACATAGTCAGCGACCGCGCGGTTGATGTCGCGGACCAGCTCGCGGTAGCGCTTCTCCCGGGGTCCGGCGACGCGGAGGCCCAGGTTGACGTACTCGCGGCCGTGGAGAATCAGCAGGAACGAGATCGCGAGCACCGTGATCAGCTGCCCGATGAAGCTGGCCGCCTGCACCGTGACGTCCTTGAGCGGTCCAACAAGATGTCCGAGCATCTGGGGGAGGCGGCGGGCGTCCTCAACCAGCTTCGTCGTGATGTGGTACCGGTTGTCGTAGTGCCGGAAGGTCCCGTTCCGACGCAACTCGGCGGCGTAGTGCGGCGCGTTGCGCGATAGCTGCTCGACCTCCTTGACGAGACTGGGGACGACCACATACCCGATGACCGCCACGCTGGCGATCAGCGCGACATAGGTGATGAGGATGATGAGGGCGCGGGGCAGGCGGGTCTTAGCGGTGATCGAGTCGACGAGCGGGAACAGCGCGAGCGCCACGAACAAGCTGATGGCGACTAGCCGGAGCACGCCTCGGACGCGCCAGGTGAGGTACAAGACGACCGCGCAGAGGGCCAGGATCAAGACCGCGCGGACGATTCCGCCGAACGACGGCGTCGCGAGCCGGACGACACGAGTGTCGTCCGGAGCTGCCACGGCGACCGCTGCGATCGCGGCCGCGGAAGGCGATGGCGGCGGAGCCGGCGCGGTCTGGACCGGAGGAGCCGGCGTCTTCTCCGGTCCGGCCGCTTCAGAGTTGTTCGTCGGCTCGTCGGTCACGGCATCACGCCCGTGGGTCGCATGTCCTCACGCCGCCACCGCTAGTCCTGTTGTCCGCGCCCGAACAGCTGCACGAAGAACGTGAAGACGTTGACGATGTCGAGGAAGATGCCTGTCGCGATCGAGACGGCGTCGCCGGGACCCGCGTTACGGAGCCGGTTGAAATCGAGCAGCGTGTACCCGCCGAAGATCACGAGTCCGAGTACCGCGTAGATCACGTTTCCGGCCGGCATCGACACGAACAGGCTGACCAGCCCATAGACGATCAGACCGAGCAGGAGGAAAAACAGAACGCGGTATCCGGCCGAAAGATCCGAGCGGATCATGTAGCCGATCGACCCGAGGCCCGCGACGAACAGCGCGGTCGCGGCCCCGGCCTGCCAGACCACGCCGGGGTCGGACGACGCGTAGGCGTCCAGACCGCCGCCTAGACCAAGGCCCAAGAACAATCCCATGGCGGACAGTAGGCCAATCGCCGCGACGCCCGCGTCACGTACGTAATTGAGCCCGAAGATGCAGCCGAAGCCGATGATGAAGCAGATCAGCGACGGGCCGCCGGCTAGGTGGCGGCCGAGATAGGCGCCGAGGGTGAACACCCCGAGCGTGGTCGCGACGAGGCCCATGACCTGACCGAAGACACCGGCCTCGCCGACGTCGGTCCCGGATGAATAGGCGATTGACATGGACTATTCCTTTCGTTTCGCTGTCACAATCGTCAATGAGGGTCAGAACGATTCGGCGAGGGTCTGAACGAGGACGAGCGCCGACAGTGCGCCCACGACAACGACACAGACCGTCGCCACCGCCTTGAAGGCGGGGCCGTTGGCGGCGGCGCCGAGGACGGAGCGCCGGTTGGCCAGGATCAAGATGTAGGTCAGGATCACCGGGGTGATGAAGCCGTTCAGGACCTGGGCGTTGATGACGAGCTCGACCAGGTTCCCGGGGAGAAGAGCGATCAGAGCGCCGATCACCAACTGGGCGGTGAACAAGCCATAGAACACCGGCGCCTCGCGCAGCTTCCGAGCAAGCGAGCGCTCGACCCCAGCCGTCTCGGCGATCGCGTAAGCGCTCGAGAGCGGGACGACGGTGGCGGCCAGCAGCGACGCCCCCAGGAGGCCGAAGGCGAACAGTTGCGATGCCGCGGCTCCGGCCACCGGGCGCAGCGCCTCCGCAGCCTGGCTGACCGAGTTCAACGGACCGGTTCCGCCGATGGCTGCCGCGGTCGCGATGATGATGAACACCGAGACCATGTCACCGAGGATCGCCCCGTTGACAGTGTCGATCCGCTCTCCCTTGTACGTCTTGGGGGTGACGCCTTTGTCGACCACCGAGGACGTGAGGTAGAACTGCATGTAGGGGGTGATCGTGGTACCGATCAGCGCCACGGCGAGAAGCAGGAATGCTTTCGTGTGCAGGAAGTGGGGCCAGACGAGATTGCTGACGACGGTTCCCCAATGCGGATGGGCGAGCACCGCGGCGACCGGATAGGCCAGGAAAACAAGCCCCATGACGAGGAACACGCGCTGCACGCGCGAGTAATTGCCCAGGACGGTCACTGCCCAGATCCCGACCAATGCCAACGGCACCGCGATGTAGCGCGACACTCCGAACAGTTCCATCGATGCACCGACACCTGCGAACTCACTCACCGTCAACCCCGCGTTGGCGATGAACAACAGGACCATCGCTGCGGCGCCGCTTCGCAACGGGAACTGCTCGCGGATCAGCGCGCCCAGCCCCTCACCGGTGTACGCGCCGAGACGAGCGCACATCTCCTGGACCACCACGAGCGCGACCGTGATCAGCACCAGCAGGAACAGCGTTCGGTAGCCGAACTGCGAGCCGGCACTGGCATAGGTCAGGATGCCGCCGGCATCGTTGCCGGCGTTCGCCGAGATCAGTCCTGGGCCGAGGATCGCGAGCAGCCCGAGCAAGCCCTTCAGCCAGCCCGGCAGTCTGGTGCGGCGCCTGACCTTCGGTTCCGGCGGAGCGTCGACGGCAGTCACTCGGGGTCTCCGTCGTTACGGACCTTGTATTCCCGCAGCGCCTCGTTGACTTCGCTCGGGCGGAACCGCCGCACGTTCGGAGCGGCCTCGCCGAGCGCGAGCCCGGCTCCGGGCTGCCCCGCGATGTCGGATCGGCGGCCCCGCCCCTCTGAGCCGTCGGCTCGCGCGGGGGCGAAGGACGCGATGTCTCGCCAGTCGATGACCTGTTGAGGACGGATGCGACCGCGAAGGAAGCTCGGCCCGAGCCGCCTCAGCAGTGCCTCGATTCCGACCTCGATCCCCACGACCTCGACCGAGTCGTCGATCAGGGCGAGATAGATGTCGGCCGGGCGAACGATCTGGGTTCCCTCCGAGTCCACGATCTGGTGGTCGAGCACGTCGTGCGCGAGTTCGACATCGGTCGGGTGACGCTCGAATGCGCGCGCGAGCGCCCTCGACGAGCGCAGACGAACCGACGCCGGCGGGCGCATCTCGATCCACCGGGCGCCTATCAGGACGTCGCGTCCGCCCGCGCGGACGACGATCGCGGTCATCCGCGGGTAGGGCGCGCCCTCGGTCCACCGGACGACGACGTCGCGCAACTTGCCGACGGTGTTGTCGTCCGAGTCTTTGACCTCGCTACCGAGCAGCGCCGCGAGCGACAACAGCGACCCCTCGAGCTGCCGTGCGGCGAGCCTGTCTCGCGTGTGCTCCTCTCGCCGTGCGCGGAGTTCGACGAGTCGCTTGGACTGAGTTGGCGGCGCGAGCCGCTCGCGCCCCGGCATCCACGTCGGCTTGTTGAATCCCATGACGCCGAGCGTGGGCCGCGGGAGGCCACGACCCAGACGAATGATGCCCTTCAGGCATAACTATGCGCGCATGGCGCGGATAGCGCGCATGGCGCGCGTGACGGCGGGGCGAGGCCCCTACACCGTGATCCAGCTGGTCTCGACCGGCGGACGGGTTTGCCCGTTCGCGATCAAAACCCGAAGCCGGATCGGGCCGCCCGCCGGCAACCGCACCCGGAAGCGGCCCAGGCGATCGGCCTCGGCCGAGAGGGGTGCGTCGGCCATCGTCTGGATCTCGACCCTCGCGGGCGACGGGGGCGACAGCTGTCCGAGCAGCGTGCGTCCCGGATCGTCCACGTGGACCTCGATGTCGATCGTCAACCCGCTGGAGCTGAACGTCACCGCCCTCGCCGGCGCCTCGCCGCCTCGGGCCAGGGCAAACGGCTCTTCCTCGAGCGCCGAGTCGCTGAGAAGCTCGGCAAGATCGGCGTCGAGGCGTCGCCATCCGAGGGACGCCTTGGCCGTATCGACCACCAGCGGCGGAACCGGATCGACGTCGGCAAAGAACCCTCGTAGCTCGGCCATCAGGAGTTCCTCCAAATCAGTGTCCTCTGCCATGGACCGCGGCTACCCGAGACCGAAGGCGGCTAGTTCTGGCGTGCGGCGGAGCTGATCGAGGCAGCGGGCGCGGGTCGGGCCGATCGCGCCGATCGCCATCCCCGTTGCCGATGCGATCTCCTCGTAGGTGAACGGCTCCGGGGCCGCGAGCATGCGCAGCAACCCCTTGCACCGGTCGCTGATCCGCGCGAAGCCCTGGCGCACGGCGGTGTTGCGCTCGCGGGTGATCAGCCGCTGCTCGACCCGGTCATCCGAGGGCGCCTCGAACAGCGAGTCCTCCCCGGTCACGACCTCCCGGCTCTGCAGCCGGATGTGGCGCAGGCACTCGCGCCGCGCGGTCGTCGCCAGCCAGGCGCCGAGACGCTCGGGATCCTTGATTCGATCAAGGTTCTCCACCAGACGAAGCCAGGTGGTCTGGGCCACGTCAGCGGCCTCGGCCACCGCGAGCCGGTGCGAACGCGCGGTCGCCCACACGAGTCCGGCGAAGCGATCGACGATCGCCGCCCAGGCCGCCTCGTCTCCTTCGTTTGCGGCGCTTATCAAGACTTCCAGGCTTGGCGTGGTGGCGATTATGTCCGACTCCTATCGAGTCTGCAGGTACGGAAGCGGCACGCCCGGAAGCCCGGACAGAGTCGCGTCGCTAACGGCCGAGTTCCTCCTCGCCGCAATCAGCTGTTTCGCGACATCCGCGGGGGGCGTGGCGCGGTCGCCTGCGACGAACTCGGCGGCGATCGCCGCCGACACCTTCGGCGCGGCGAACGAGGTTCCGTCCCACCTTGCCCATCCGCGGAAATGCTCGATCTCGTCGGGCGACTCCCCCTCGACGGGGCCATCCCAATGCACGAAGATCGAGTAGACGTAGTCCCCGCGGGCGCAGCAATCACACCAGTCCCCCCAGTTCGAGAACCAGGCGCGGCCATTGCCGCGCCGGTTGGTCGAGGCGACGCCGACCACTTCCGGGTGCGCCGCCGGCCAGTATTTGCGGGTGGACTGCTCGTTGCCGGCCGGCGCGACCACCGCCACGCGACCCGAGTGCGGAGCGTGTGCGGCCCGGAGCTCCTCGATGACCGCTGCGAAGACGACCGACGGATACTCGTCGAGCGTCGGGAAGGCGAAGCCGCACTGAATCACGTCGGTGTCGCAGCGACGGAGCATCGCGTGGGCGATCGCGACTTCGGTCTCGAACAGCCCCAGTTGCTTGCGGCGAGTCAGCGGCCCGATGTCTACCTCCTGGTTCCGGAGCCCGACGACTTCGAGTCGGGTCTGCGGAGCGATGTTCGAGATCAGCCCGGCGATGAACGTGCCGTGGCCCGAGATCCCGTCGAGCTGGCCGGCGGAATCGGTGTAGAGGCCATCGGGCTTGTCGTGCTTCCAGGTTCCGGTCGTCGTGTCCAGCCACTGGCCCTGGACGACCGTCACGCGGTCGTCGAGGTTCCGGTGCGAGGGGTCGAGCTGGTCCGGATCGACCCAGATGTATCCACTGTCAAGAATCGTCACCTTGGCCGCACCAGCGCCATCCGGAGGCTCGATGAACAACTGGTCGGGGTCGCCGGCGGGCTGCGGCGGGGCGGCCGGGCAGCCCCCTGCCTCGGGACACAGGATCGGCGTGTGGTGAGGCGAGACTGCCGGCAGGACGAGCTCATGGCCACCGTGAGTCTGGACTCGCTCGTCCTCGACGAGCGCGCGCAGCCTCCGCGACTCGTCGATCGAGTTGCGAGTTTCGGGTTCCTTAAGGCGCCAGATCTCGACCTGGCTGAGCGGGCCGCCGGGGTCGGGCTTGTAGTCCGTCTCGACCTGCCTCCCCTGCTGCCGGTCCGAACGCACCAGCTTGGTCCGGGGCCCCAGCATCGTCGCGAGGTTCCCCACCGGCTCGGCCACCCGCTCCAGCGCCTGGTGGGCCGAGGCGCTCAAGGCACCGGGACGCACAACGAGTTCGGCGTGGACCGCGATCACAGTGCCGTCATGACTGTGCTCGTGCGTGAGGCTTGGGACATTCAGGACGCGCTCGGCGATCCGACTGAGCGCGCCGTTCTCCACCTCGGTCACCTGCCTGGGGCTCACGGACAGTCCTTTCCTTTTGGCGTGCGAGTGAACAATCCTATGAACATTGAGAGCACGTCGCGGGCGTCTTGATACATCTAATGACATGACAGTCGCGGTGGCTGGGGACGACGCGCTCGAGCTCGCGCAGGCCGCGTTCGAGCTCGTCGAGTCGGACGCGTCGGCGGCGGCGCTGCTGGCTCAGCGCGCCCTCGATGCTGCACACAGACGCCGCGACGCCGAGGCCGAGGTCGCCGCGCTGCACGCCCTGAGCTTCGCCCAGCACGAGCTCGGCGACGATCGAGCGATCCGCACGATCCGGCGCGCCGTCCGGGCTGGCGAGCGTCACGGCCTGGCGCGGCGCACCGCCCTGGCTCGCCGCCGGCTCGCGCTCGACCTCGCCGGCCGAGGCGCGATCACCGGTGCCTTGCGTGAGCTCGAACTCGCGTACGCGGCGCTTGACCCCCACGAACGGGCTCGATCCGAGGTCTTCAGGGTCGCAGTGCTCTGGTACGCGGGAACAACGACGGAGCCACTCACGGGCACGGAGGCGGCGCTCGCCACGCTGCGCGAGCACGGAGACGCCTTCTGGGAGGCGCAACTGCTCCGCAACCGGGGAGGCGTGCTCGCGGAGCGTGGCCAGACGGTCGCGGCCGAGCGTGATCTGGTCCGCGCCCGTGATCTGTTCGCGGAGCTCGGCGCGACGTCGGCCGCCCTTGCGGTGGAGACCGAGCTTGCCCGCACCGCGCTCATTAGAGGCGACCTGCCCGAGTGTCTGGCGCGGCTCGACGCCATCGACACGCGAAATGTGTCGCCGCGGATCGTGTCCGAGCTTTCGCTCCTGCGGGCGCAGGCGACCGCGGCGGCGCGTCTGCGCGGCGAGGCGCTCGCGGCGCTCAGCGATGCCGAGGAGATGAAGCGGCGCTCGGGCCGCGACGACCACGGGGGCCGGTTGGAGGCCATCCGCCTGATGCTGCTGGCGGGCAACCCCACCGGAGCGCGGACCCTCGCGCTGCAAACCCAGCGATCGTTCGCCGCCCAGGGACGTCGCGTCTACGGCGCCCGCGCCGCCGTTCTCGCGCTCGCGGCGTCGATCGCCGCCGGAGCCGTCCGGCCATCGAGTCTGCGCTCGGGGCGGCGGGCCGGCACGATCCTCGCCGGCGCCGGCTGGCACGGAGAGGCGCGGCGCGCTCAGCTGATGGTCGCACGTGCCGCGATCGAGTTGGGCTCGCCGGCGGTGGCCCGGCGCGAGCTCTCCGCCTGCTCGGTTCTCCTGCGCCGGGGCCCGCTTGCTGACCGCATCGAGGCCTGGCATGTCGAGGCGCTTCTGCGACTCAACGATGGTGATCGTGCCGGGGCGGAGCGAGCCCTGCGCACCGGTTTGCGGCTGCTCGAGGGTTACCGCGAGACCCTTGGTGCGTCAGATCTGCGCGCCACCGCCTCGGAGATCGGCGTCGAGCTTGCCGAGCTCGGCCTACGCACTGCGCTCGCGGGCGCGCGCGCGGACTCGATGCTCGCCTGGGCGGATCGGTTGCGTGGGAGCGCGCTCCGGTTGCCCCCGGTGACGCCCCCCGATCTCCCCGAGCTGCGGGACCGCGGTGCGGAGCTTCGTCTCCTCAGCGCCGAGATCTGGCGCGCCGACCGACGCAAGCGCACTACCCGGACGCTGCTGGGTCGCCAGGCCGCGCTCGAGGGCTCGATCCGGCGGCTGTCGCGGCATGCGGCCGGCGGACCTGCCCCGGGAGGCGCTCCACCCGGTCGTCGGGAGCTGAGCCGAAGTCTGGGTGGCCGAGCGCTCGTCGAGTTGATCGAGCTCGACGGCAGGCTCACCGCCCTGACGCTGACTGGCGGGCTCCTCGAACGCGACGACCTCGGTGCGGTAGAGCCGGTCAGGGAAGAGCTCGAGTGGTTGCGGTTCGCGCTTGTCCGGCTGGCGCGCCGCGGCCGTGAACCGGCACAGCGAGCCACGATGCGGCAAGGCGCCGAGGCATCGGCCGAGAGACTCGGTGAGCTGTTGGTCGAGCCGCTTGCGCATCGTGTCGGTGAGCGGCCGTTGGTGATCGTGCCCACCGGAGCGCTGCACTCGCTCCCGTGGGCCATGATTCCGCAGTTGCGGGGCCGACCGATCGTGGTCGCGCCCTCCGCGACCACCTGGTCGGCGCTCCAGTCCCCGAGCGCGGGGGGCCGGAGCAAGGTCGCGCTGGTGGCGGGGCCCCGGCTGCGCCACGCGAGGGGGGAGCTCGAGGCGCTCGACGCCCTCTATTCCGACACCGTCCCACTCGCCGGCAAGGATGCGACCGTGGCGGCGGTCATGGAAGCGCTCGACGGCGCGACGGTCGCGCATCTGGCCTGCCATGGGCATTTCCGCGCCGATAGCCCGCTGTTCTCCTCGCTCGAGCTCGCTGATGGTCCGCTGAATGCATACGAGCTGCAGCGTCTACGGCGCCCGCCCGAGCTGATCGTGCTGTCCGCGTGCGACCTCGCCACGTCCGACACTCGTCCCGGAGACGAGCTGCTCGGGTACGCCGCCGCGTTGATCGGGATTGGGACTCGCACCATCATCGCCAGCGTCGTCCCGGTGCCCGATGCGGGGGCGAAGCGGCTGATGACCGCGCTGCACACCCACCTGACGACCGGCGACCCTCCCTCCGTTGCGCTCGCCAAGGCTCAGGCGGGGCTGAGCCCCCGCGGATATGGGCTCGCCGGATTCGCCTGCCTTGGCACGGGATGACGTAGCTGTATCACCGGACCGCCATCGCGCTCTCCTCTGATTAACGCCCGCTCGGGCGGAAATCCAATTCGCGAAGCTCCGGAGGTACGGCTATGAGCACACGGCAGCAGGATTCAACACCCACCCGCCCTGCGACACGCACCCGTCCGCGCAAGCGTCTCGAGCTGGCGGAGATCGGGATCCGTCTGCTCGACGAGGCCCACGTGGCCTGGCAGCGCGCCGAGCTCGAGTGCGAGCTGGCTCTCGAGGCGTGGTACGAGGGCTCGCCGCGCGTCAGCACGGACCGCTACCTCTCGTACTGCGCGGCGCTCGATCGCGAGCAAGCGGCGGCGCGCGATCTCGAGCGCCTGTGGGACCTCGCGCGCTCCGGACACGATGCCCTCGCGGCCGCGGCATCGCAGTCTTCGTAATTTCGATGTATCAGGCTTGCGCGGCCGCGCTCTTATAGGCATACACGATTACTGACGCCAGGGGCGAACAGCGGGCGGTCAACTCGTGTGGGGGCGCAATCAACGGGGGAAAAGGGCGGGAGCATCACCAAGCGAGCGATGCTCCCGCCCGAGCTTTCCGTCGATCGATCAGCCAGCCAGCGCAGAAGGCGAGCGATGTACAGAACTCCGCCGGATTTCGGGATTTGGATCGCACACAACAGCCAGTGGGGGCATGCAGATGACCGGGATAGTGATCTTGAACGTACTTCTCATCGCGATGGTGGTCGTGGGGATAGTCGGACTCCTCGCGTGGAGCATCGTCACCTCGAGGGATCGGCGGACGCCGTCGCACCGCGCGATCTCCGCGCGCCGCTCCGCCGAGCCGACATCGACCGCATCTGGCAGCGAGTCACCCTCGTCGGCAGGCGCGACCGCTAGTGCGCGTCGCGCCGCCTGAGCGCTTGCGCGCCAGTTGAATCGCGGCAGGCCGTCGCTGCGATACTCGCGGCGATGGCCGTCTCGATCAGCCCTCCCCGGACAGACTCCGAAGGGCTCGTCGATCTCGCGCCGCTGTGGAAGGATTTACATCGGCATCATCGTGATGTCTCCGACTACGCGGCTCTGGTGCGCGACGTCGACTCATCGTGGGCGAGCCGGCTGCGGTTGTACCGGCGGCTGCTGGCCGAGGGAGCCTCGTACCTAACCGCGACCGATGAGGATGGTCAGATCATCGGCTACGCGATGGTCGCAGTGGACGAAGGCCCGGACGACACGTTCGACATCCGCGGCGGAACCGTGGAGGTGGTGACCCTCGTCGTCACCGGTGACCAGCGCTCCGGCGGCGTCGGCCGAGCGCTGCTGAGCGCGGCCGAGAGGATTGCCCGCGACCGTGGCTTCGACACCGTGAAGATCGCGATGATGAGCGGCAACGACCGCGCGCGGAAGTTCTACGAGGCGAACGGGTACGAGGTCGTCGAGCATGTGCTGTATCGCCGCCTGGACTGACCGTGACCGGCCCGGAAGTTTTCAGCCGCAGCCGGCGTCCCTAGATTCGTGAACAAACCACCACAACCGAATCGGCTCGTCGTCCTTCGATCGGCGCGAGCGATCGGCGCGATCAGTCTCCTGGTGGTGGGCGCCGTGCACCTTCAGCAATACACGGTCGGCGATTATTCAGTCGTCCCGACGATCGGGTCACTGTTTTTGGTGAACTTCATCGCGGCGACGATCGCCGGCGTGATCCTTCTCATACCGGTACGGGCAAACGTCAGCCGGACGCGCCTGACATTCGATGCGGTCGTGGCCGTCATCGGCATCGGCATCGCCCTGGGGGCGTTCGTCGCGCTGATCGTGAGCGAACACACGCCGCTGTTCGGGTTCAGGGAATACAACTACCGCGAGGTGATCGTGATCGCGCTCGTCTCCGAGGCGATCGCGATCGTGTCCCTCGCGGTGTTTGTGGCGTGTGCCGCGCGACCGCGGCACACGCGCCCACCTATGACTGCAATGGCTGGGTGAGGTCGTAGACCGTCTGTCCGCCGATCGTCTCTGAGCGGTAGTGGGCCTTGACCCAGCTCGTGATCGCGCTCGTGGTGGAGCCGCCGCCCGGGCCGCCGCCGCCACCGAACCCACCGCCCGACGCGATGTAGTAGTGGATGTCACCGGCCTTGACGTACGCCTCGAACCGGGCGAGCGTGATGTTCCCGCCCTGGTTGTTGAAGCCGCCGATGGCCATCACGGGAACGCCACCGGTGGCGAGCTCGAGCGAGGCCGCGCTCTGGGAGCCCGACGTGGCCGCGGCCCAGCGGTAGCCCGACGCGCCCGACTTCAGCGCTGACACGAGCGCACTGCTCACGGAGCCGCCGCCTGCGGAGCCGCCGTCCGCCTGGCCCGCAGGTAGTCCGCCGCGGCGCGCCGACGGCGGAGTGCCGCCGCGCCCGAACGCGATGCGCGCCGAGCCGCCGCCGCGGGCGAATCCGGCTCCGGGCGCAAACCCTCCCCCGCGCGAAAATCCGCCTCCACCGGGGCCGGCGCCACCGCTGGTCTCCGGCCCCGCCGACGGGGTCGAGCCGGTGTGCGCGGTCCCGAGCGTCTGCGCCGAGTACGCGACTGGCCCCGCGAGGCAGGCGACCAGCGCCACCAGCGCGGTGGCCGCACTCAGGCTGCGTGCCACCCGCGCCGGCATCAACAAGCCGACCACCGCGATGCCGGCGGTGACCGCGACGATGGGGACGAGCCACGGCTCCCAGGACGGCGCGCGTCCCAGCAGCACGGTCGACCACACCGCAGTCGCGACGACGCCGAGAGCGAGCAGCACGCGCGCTTTGACCTGGTCCCGCCGGCGCCACGCGACCGTCGCGCCGATCGCGGCGAGCGCGGCGATTGCGGGTGCCAGCGCCACCGTGTAGTAGGTGTGGATCACGCCGGCGCTGAGGCTGAACACAAGCCCGCTGACGACGAGCCATCCACCCCACAGCAGCAGCGCGGTGCGAGTGCGGTCGGTCCGGGGCGCTCGCAGACGCCACGCAAGTCCGGCCACGAGCGCGAGCAGCGCCGCCGGCAGCAGCCACGACGCCTGTCCGCCCATGAGGTCGTTGAACAGGCGCAGGACTCCGGTGGAACCGCTGAAGTTCCCGCCGCCTCCGCCGCCGCCGCCCGGACCGCCGCCGCCGGTGAGACGTCCCAAGCCGTTGTAGCCCACGATCAGGTTGAGGATGCTGTTGTCCGAGGAGCCGTCGATCATCGGGCGCGATGACGCCGGCCACAGCGCGACGATCGCCACCCACCAGCCCGCACTGGCGACCATCGCCACGCCGCCCGCAAGGAGTTGCGAGGCGCGCCGGCGGACGCCGACCGGAGCGGCGACCAGGTACACGAGCGCGAAGCCGGGCACGACCAGGAACGCCTGCATCATCTTCGCGAGGAAGGCGAAGCCGATCAGCGCGCCGACACCGATCATCCAGCGCGTCGAGCCGTTCTCGAGCGCCCGCACGAGACAGTAGGCGGATGCGACCAGCAGGCAGACGAGCAGCGCGTCGGGGTTGTTGAAGCGGAACATCAGTGCCGCCACGGGGGTCAGCGCCAGCGCGGCACCGGCGAGCAGGCCCGCGCCGGCGCCGAACCAGCGCTTGAGCGATGCCGCGAGGAGGCCGACGGCGACGACGCCCTCGAGCACCTGGGGCACGAGCATGCTCGCGCTCGAGAATCCGAAGATCCGTCCCGACAGCGCCATCACCCACAGTGAGGCCGGCGGTTTGTCGACCGTGATGAAGTTCGACGAGTCGAGCGAGCCGAAGAAGAACGCCTTCCAACTCTTCGTCCCGGCCTGCACAGCCGCGGCGTAGAAGCTGTTGGCGTCGCCCGAGGCCGTCAGGTTCCACAGATACGCGATCGCCGTCGCGGCGAGCAGCGCGATCAGCGCGGGGCGCGCCCACGCAGGATCCTCGGCCCGGCCGCGGACGAGCGACCGAATCCGACCGCTCGTCCGCTCACCACCCGGCGAGACCCGGGTGGGAAAGGTTGTCGTGCTCATCGGTTTCCTTGCGTGTGGAGGGACAGGACGGTGTCACGGCGACCGCTCCGAGAACGCCCGCGGAACACGAACGACGACAGCGCGACGTAGCGCGTGACGGTGGCGGCAAGGGTGGCGAGCACCAGTACCGCCGCCTCGAGCAGCCGCGGGGGGTGCGCGTCGAGGCCGTGGAGGACGGTCAGCGCACCGTTGGTGAGCGCGAGTGCGAGCAGAAACACGAGCAACCCCGCGATGTGCTGGCGGACCGCCCCTTCGCGACCGCTAATCCCGAACGTCAGGCGGCGGTTAGCCGCGGTATTGGCGACGGCGGTGAGCGCCAGCGCAACGGCGCTCGCGAGTGCGGAGCCGAGGCCGCTGGCGAGCAGCAGGAACAGGAGCGCGTAGGCGAGCGTGGAGATCACGCCGATTGCCGCGAACCGCGCCACCGGCCCGGCAAGAGCCAACCGTGCGACTCCTCGCAGATCCGCAACCGCGGTCGAGATGATGTCGACGCGCGAGTCGGGATCATCGACCCAGTCGACCGGAACCTCGTAGATGCGCATCCCGCGTCGCTGTGCGGCGACCAATAGCTCGGTGTCGAAGAACCAGGACTGATCGCGCACCGCGTCGAGCAGCTCGGGAAGGACATCGGCGCGCACGGCCTTGAAACCGCATTGCGCGTCCGTGAAGCGCGCGCGGAGCGCAACATGAAGGATGTGGTTGTACGTGCGAGAGATGAACTCGCGCTTCGCGCCGCGCGCGACTCTGGCCCCCCGCGCGAGGCGCGAACCGATCGCGACCTCGCTGTGGCCCGACAGCAGCGGCGCGAGTAGCGGAACGAGCGCGTGCAGGTCGGTGGACAGGTCGACGTCCATGTAGGCGACGACGCGCGCGCGGCTGGCCGACCATGCCGCGCGCAGCGCGCGGCCGCGGCCCTTCGCCTCGAGCCGGAGCACCCGGACGTGGTCGAGCTCGGACGCGAGCACGCCCGCGATGTCGGGCGTCAGGTCCGTGCTGGCGTTGTCGGCGATCGTGATCCGCCACGAGAACGGCACCTGGGTGTCGAGGAAGCGATGCAGCCGGTGGATCGACCGCGCGAGCGCCGCCTCCTCGTTGTACACGGGCACGACGATCTCGACGTCGAGCTCTCGTGACGACGCCGGATGAGAGCCCCACGTCCCTACCCCGGCCGGTCCAGGTTCTGCAGTGACTGTTTCCATTTGAAGCCTCTGGTTCGTAGATCGGACGGTTGAAGCTTCGACAGCCGGGGTGAGAAGCCGGTGAGGGATACGTAAGCCTTACGTCGCAACTTGTCATGATCCCGGCGTGGCGCCGAGCGGCCCCGAGCTACCCCGACGAGTGGTGATCACCGGCGCCGCCGGCGCTATCGGCTCGTGCCTGCGCGCGGGTCTACGACCACTCGTCGACGAACTCGTCCTCACCGACGTCCGCGCGATCGAGCCGGAGGCAAACGAGCTGTTCGTCCCGGCCGAGCTCGCCGACCGGGAGGCGATCGCGCAAGCGGTCCGCGGCGCCGCCGCAGTGATACATCTCGGCGCGCAACCGAACGAGGCGCCGTTCGACGCCCTCGTCGGTCCGAACCTGATCGGCACGTTCAACGTGTTCGATGCGGCGCGGCGCGGCGGCGCGCGGAGGATCGTGTTCGCGAGCTCCAACCACGCCACCGGCTTCTATCCCGTCGAGCAGACACTGGTCGGCAACGAGCCGACCCGGCCGGATTCGCTCTACGGGGTCACGAAGGTGTACGGCGAGGCGCTCGGCCGCCTGTACGTCGACAAGTTCGGGATGGAGGTCGTGTGCCTGCGCATCGGCACGTTCGCCGAGCGGCCCCGTCAGGTGCGCGATCTAGCGACATGGCTCAGCCCCGCGGACGCGGTGAGGCTGTTCGCGGCCTCTCTGTCCGCGCCCGATGTCGGCTTCCGGGTGGTGTACGGAGCCTCGGCCAACACGCGGCGGTTCTGGGACCTGACCCCAGGGCGCGACATCGGGTACGAGCCCCAGGACGACGCCGAGCGGTATGCCGGTGAGGTCGGTGGCACGCCCCACGAGTTCCAGGGCGGCTCGTTCACCGCGCGCGACGCCGGCGGCTGGGCCTGACCGCGCCCTTGAACCTCGCCCCGGTCCTCTGAGAGGATCGTCTCACCGGGGAAGTGGAACAAGAGAAGGGGGCTGGTGCGATGGATGGCGCGATCGATCGACGTGGCTTTCTCGCCGGCGCAGGCGCGATCGGGGTATCGCTTGGCATCGGGGTCGGCCCGCGTGGCGCCGCTCGCGCCGCCGGCCGAGCTTCCGGGCCGCCGATCCGCGGACAGGTGATCCGGCGCGGCGCGTCGGGCTTCGCGCAGGCCGCGCACGTCTACAACGAGCTTTACGACCGGGTGCTGCCGAACTTCGTGGCCCGCCCGCTCGACGCCGCCGACGTTCGCACCGCCGTGCAATGGGGCGTCGCCAACAGCGTTCCGCTGCGCGCTCGCTCGGGCGGCCACAGCTACGCCGGCTACTCCACGCTGTCGGGCGGCATGGTGCTCGACCTGCGAAATCTCCGCGGGATCAGCATCAACGTGGGCAAGCGCACGGCGACGATCGGGGCAGGGTCGCAGCTGATCGACGTCTATAGCGCGCTGGCCGCTCGCGGGCTGACCATACCCGCGGGATCGTGTCCGTCGGTGGGCATCGCCGGCCATGCGCTCGGAGGCGGGATGGGCCTCGCCGGGCGCCAGTTCGGCCTCACCGCCGACAACCTCCTGAGCGCGCAGATCGTGACCGCCGATGGTCGGCTGCGCACGGCGAGCGCCCAGAGCAATCCCGACCTGTACTGGGCGCTGCGCGGCGGTGGCGGCGGAAACTTCGGCGTCGTCACGAGCTTCACATTCCGTGTTCACCCGGTCCCGCGGACGGTGGCCGGCTTCACGGTGAGCTGGCCCTGGTCGCAGGCCGACGAGGCGCTCGCCGCCTGGCAGGCCTGGGGGCCGCACGCGCGCTCACAGATCACCTCGATCTTCCATCTCAGCGCGAGCGGGGGCGCCACGACCGTCAATGTCAGCGGCCAGTACTTCGGGCCGGCCAGCGATCTGCGGGGGCTGCTCGCGCCGTTGACCGCGGTGGGCGGCGCGTTCGTCTCGGCCGGCGACTTCGGCTACCTCCAGGCCCAGGTCATGTGGGCGGGGTGCTCGCACATCTCGCTGACGGCGTGCCACACGCAGGGCACCCGCCCCGGTGGGACGCTCCAGCGCGACAGCTTCCAGGCCAAGTCGGATTACGTCGCGAGGCCGCTGCCCGACGCCGCGCGCCAGGCGCTCGTCCGAGCCGCCGAGCAGCGGCTGACCATCCCCGGGCACGGCGCGATCCTGTTCGACTGCTACGGCGGCGCGATCAACCGGGTCAAGCCGGCGGCGACCGCCTTCGTACACCGGAACGTCCTGTTCTGCGTCCAATACCTCAGCTACGGCGGCGGAGCGTCGTGGCTGACGTCGACCGCCGGGGCGATGCGCCCGTACGTCACCGGTGGCGCCTACTTCAACTACACGGACCCCGGGTTGAAGGGCTGGCAGAACGCGTACTTCGGGTCGAACTACCCGCGGCTACAAAGGATCCGTCGCGACATCGACCCGCACCACTACTTCAACTTCCCTCAGGCGATCGGCCGGTAGCGCTCAGGGGCTGGCGCGGAGCGCGAGGATCCGGGCGGCCGCCCGCTCGGCGCCGCCGGCGCTCAGCCGATGACGCGCCAGCGCCGAGGCGATGGCATTCCGCGCGGCCACCCCGATCGCCGGCGTGTTGTCGGCGGGGTTGGTGGTGGCGCACAGGACCAGGTCCGCGCCGGCGGACGCCGCGAGCACCGCCCGGTTGCCGACGTCACCGAACCGAGCGAGCGCGCCGGCGCCGATTCCGTCCGTGATCGTCACGCCGTTGAAGTGCAGACGGCCGCGCAGCTCCCGTTGGATGACCGCCGCCGATAGTCCCGCGGGCATGTGCGCATCGAGCGCCGGATACGTCGCCCACGAGGTCATCACGAGTTTCACTCCGGCCGCGATCGCGCTCACGTATGGCGCCTCGTCGACCGCGCGGAGCGTCCCCAGCGGCGTCCGGAGCGTGACCGGCATGAGGTCGGTGTTCTGGCTCCGTGCCGCCGCGCCCAGCCCCGGAAAGTGCTTGGCGGTGGCCGCCACGCCGGCGCGCTGCTGCGCGGAGATGAACGCGGCGCCGAGCTGCGCGACCGTGGTGGGGTTGCTCGAATAGGAGCGCTGGAACTCATCGATGAAGTCTCCGCGCCGGCGATAGACGTCGAGCACGGGGGCGAGGTTGACGTTGATCCCGGCGCTCCCCAGGGTCCGTGCCGCACCGGCTCCGGCCGCGCTCGCGCCCGACACCGCGGATGTGCTCTCGCCGATCTGCTTCTCGGACGGGACGGGCGGACCCGGCAGACGGCGGACCTCGCCCCCTTCCTGATCGGTGAGCATGAGTAGCGGGGTGTGAGTGGGGCTGGCGCGGCTCGCGGCCTGGAGCTCGTCGATCACGCTCCGTAGCTGGGCCGCGCTCGAGACATTCGGGCCGAAGAGGATGACGCCGCCGGCCTCGCCGGCGCGAATCGCGGCAAGCAGCGACTGGGGTGGGCGAAGGCCGGCGTACGAGTAGACGATTCGCTGACCGGCGAGTTGCTGGAGTGGCAGCTTTTGAACGTGGGGACGGGCGTGCGGCGGCGCGACCGACGCCGCCACCGCTGCCAGGAGCGCGGCGAACGCGTGCACAAGTTGCCCGGCCATCAACCGGAGTGAACCAGGGCGCTCACCTGCACGTCGATGGCCGCCCGGTGCGGCCCCCATGCCAGCGTCAGCGCCCAGCACCCGGCACGGGGGAGATCCAGCGACGATGGGTAGATCTCGCCGGGCGAGGAGTCGGCCGGCCAGCTTGCCTTCACCACGAGGGAGGGGTCGGCACCGAACCGTGCCGTGATGTCGAGCGGGTTGCCGTTACGGGGGAAGCGGACGATCCACAGGATCTTGTTGCTCGGGTTGTTGGGATGGCCGGCGCGGATCGGGTGGGCGAAGAAGAACGCGCCGGCGGCGTCGCCCGAGGCAAGCGCGTAGGGCACGGTGAAGCCCGGGCTCGAGTCGCTCCAGGCCGCCGCGGTCCACGCGGGCGGCGGGCCGTGGTGAATGAGCGCCGGTCGGCACGGGCCCGGATCGGACACCGCGGCCGACGTGGCCGAGCGTCTCTTCGCCGCGCCGCCGCACCCGGCGCACAGCGTCATCGTCGCGGTCATGGCCAGGATCGTGAAGCGCATACCCGGTAATACACCTCGCGGCCGCTGCCGGTTCCGAGACGCCCGGGAACCGATCGAGCGCGAGCGGTGTAGTCGGGACGATGATGCTCGCAGGCTCTGTCATGGATGATGCGTCGGCGCGCATGAGCGGCCTTTCCACCGGCGGGACCGATCTCGAGGAGCGCCGCCTCGTGGCGGCCGCGAAGGCGGGCGACCGAGACGCCTACGGCCGGCTGCTCGAGCGCCACCAGGCCGTCGCGTTCCGGGCCGCCTACATGGTCACCGGCGTTACCGCCGAGGCCGAGGACGCGACCCAGGAGGCCTGCGTGAAGGCATGGCTCGCGCTCGGGCGCTTTCGCGCCGACGCGCCGTTTCGGCCCTGGCTCGTCCGGATCGCGCTCAACGAGGCGCGGAACCGCCGGCGCGGCGCGGGCCGTCGCGCCGGCCTGGCGCTGCGCCTGATCGACGAGCAACAGGCCCAGCCGGCCACGGCGGTGGCCTCCGCCGAGAGCGAAGCGCTCGCGGGCGAGGAGCGAGCGCTGCTGGCAGCGGCCGTTGGGCGCCTGCGCGAGGACGATCAGCTCGTGATCGCCGCGCGCTACTTCCTATCGCTGTCCGAGTCGGAGACGGCGGTGGCGCTGTCGATCAGGCGCGGGACGGTCAAGTCGCGGCTTTCGCGAGCGCTAGAGCGGCTGCGAACCGAGCTGGAGGGGGCAGCATGAGCGCCGATCTCGAGCAGCGGTTGGTCGCGCTGGGGGCGGCGCTCGACACTCCGGGGCCCTCGGACGACATGATCCCCGCGATCATCGCGCGGCTCCCCGAACGGGGCCCGGCACGGATCCGCCGGGTGGGCCGTCCGCTGGCGATCGCGCTGGCCGCACTGTTGCTGCTCGCCGGCGCGGCGATGGCGCTCCCGACGAGCCGACACGCCATCCTGCGCGTGCTCGGTTTGCGCGGCGTCGTGATCGAGCGGGTTCCGCGCCTCCCGTCGCTCCCCCCGGGTCCGGGCGCCCGGCTGGGCCTCGGTGAGCGCATCCCGGTGTCGAAGGCGCGGCACGCCGCCACGTTCACGGCGCTCGTTCCGCCCGGGGTGACGGCCGCGTATCTGGACCACGACCTGCCCGGCGGGCGCATCTCGCTAATCCACGGCCGTCTTCTGATCATGGAGTTCCGCGGGACGAGCGTGCCGTTCGTGTTCAAGCTCGTCGGCCCCGGCACTCACATAAAGATGCTTCGCGTCAACGGCGGGCCAGGGGTTTACCTGTCCGGTGCGCCGCATCAACTGCTGGTCCAGACATCCAACAGCGAAGTCGTCACCGACCACGTGCGCCTCGCCGGAAACGTGCTGATCTGGCAGCAGGGACCGGTAACCATCCGGGTCGAGGGCACACATACCCTGGGCCAGGCGTTGGCCGTCGCCCACAGCATGTCGACCACAACACCGGTCGCGACCGCGAGCGCGGGCTGCCCGGTCACCAAGCCCAACGGGCCGCCGCCCCCGCCCGACGCGCTCCAAAACGGAGGCACGCCGATCGCCAAGGCCTCCGAACCCGGCTGGTACGGCAACGGCACGCTATGGACGAACCTGCCGTGGTCCACCCAGTTCATCCGGACGCCGTCCGGCCTACTGAGCACCAAGATCCCGTGGTTCCGCGCGCGCCCCGGCAACGTGTCGATCGACGCCCGGCCGCTGCACGGACCGCCGGCACGGTTCACCGCCAGCGTCGGAGAACCCGCCGCGTACGGCCGGACCGGCTTCTCGCCGAGCATCCTCGCGTTCGGGCGCACCGGATGTTGGGTGGTCCACGCCCATCTTGCCGGTAAAGCGCTCGACGTCGTGCTCCGGGTCTACCCGGCCACCGGCAAGCCCTAGGTGTAGTTCCTGAGGACGTTGTTCCGTCCGTGAGATAAGCCATCCGGTGCCTCTTGGAGGCTGACGGTGCTCAAGCCAGTCAGTTCCAAGGAGGACACCGGATGAAGATGCACGCTAACGCCAGGCTCAGTCTGAAAGGCCGCGAGCTGCTTGTCGAGCGGGTGGAGACCGCGGGGTGGTCGCTGAGCGCGGCCGCCGAGGCGGCCGGGATCAGTGACCGCACCGCGCGCAAGTGGATCGCCCGGTGGCGGGCCGAGGGATCACTCGGGCTTGTCGATCGGTCCTCCGCGCCAGCACTGGTTGCGAATCGAACCGAAGAGCGCCGCGTCGAGGTCATCGCGGCGTTGCGCCGGTTGCGGATGACCGGCGCGGAAATCGCCGAGACGCTGGAGATGCCGCTGTCGACGGTGTCGGGGCTGTTGACGCGGATCGGGATGGGCAAGCTGGGCCGGCTCGGTCTGGAGCCGGCCCAGCGCTATGAGCGAGCCCGTCCGGGCGAGCTGATCCATATCGATGTCAAGAAGCTTGGACGGATCCAGAACGGAGCGGGCAAGCGTGCTAGCGATGGCCTCAAGCGCCGAAACTACACGCCGGTGCTCAGAGATGCGGCCGGCGTGCCCCGCCGGACTCCCGGCTGGGAATACGTGCACGTCTGCGTCGACGACGCGACCCGCCTGGCCTACGTCGAGGTCCTCGCCGACGAGAAAGCCACGACCGCCATCGGATTCCTGCGCCGAGCGGTCAAGCACTTCGCCAGCTACGGCATCCATGCCGAGCGGTTGATCACCGATAACGGTTCAGCCTATGTCTCCACCGTGCACGCGATCGCTTGCCGCGCGATGGGCATCCGACATCTACGGACCCGGCCCTATCGGCCGGAGACCAACGGCAAGGCTGAACGCTTCATCCGCACGATGCTCGGCGGCTGGGCCTACGGGGCGATCTACCGCTCAAGCGAGGAACGTACCGCCGCCCTGACCGGCTGGATCGACTTCTACAATCGCCGCCGACCACACGGAGCCCTCAGTCACAAGCCACCCTTAGCTCGCCTCAACGAACTGAACAACCTGCTCGGGTCCTACACCTAGGAAGCCCTTCCGCCCTAAGCTTTGGCTGCGATCGATGCTTGCGAGTGGGCTGAGGGAACGACTCGGGCTGGCGGCGGTGTCGGCCGCGTTGTTTGCGGCTGCTTTGAGCGGGATAC
>Ga0335073_10001277_pt1 | contig 33697 bp, 25 predicted proteins | sample Lox_Sample_22_FD_207093 | JGI IMG/M metagenome (GOLD analysis project Ga0335073, IMG submission 207093) | Soil microbial communities from Loxahatchee National Wildlife Refuge, Florida, United States - Lox_Sample_2.2 | ecosystem: Environmental > Terrestrial > Soil > Wetlands | place: USA... | reverse complement strand
GCGCGCTGTTGGTACGATTGGCCGGCGTGAAAGTGCTGGTAATCACGCCGAAGGTTGCCGGGCTGCTGAGGCTCAAGGACGGATTGTTGAAATTCTCGTGGTTGAAGACATTGAAGAAGTCCGCCGAGAGCACGGTGTTGAACCGCTCCGAGATTTTGGTGTTCTTGGCGAGCCGCATATCGAGATTCCAGAACGGAAGCCCGTACATGGGGTTGGCGCTTCCGGTGCGCCCGTCGGACGAAAGCTGGACGTAGTTGAAGTCGCAGAAGGCCGCCCCCGGATTGCTGAACAGGTCCATGTTGGTGCCCGACGCGCCGCCCACGTTGGCTCCGACGGTTCCGTTGAAGAAGCTGGTGGAACAGCTGGTGGTGTTGGCCACGTTGTGGTTCAAGCCTGTCCCCGGCAGCGGGCCCACCGGAACTGCATAGTCGGTGCCGCCGATCACGGAGGTACCGCCGCCCCATACCTGGCTGCCTTCCGTAACCTTGACCGGGAGGCCGGTCCACGCCGAGAAAATTCCCGAAGTGTACCAGCCGCCCAGCAACCAATTGAACGCCTTACCGCCATCGAGCAAGTGCCCCTTGCCGAGCGGAGCGTCGTATTCGTAATAGGCATTCACTACGTGGCGCCGGTCGTAGGCGGAAGGACCGTACTGCACGCCGGGGTCGAAGCTGTTGGAAAAGAATCCGGCGTTGTTCTGGTTGGACAAGCCGTCATCCAAAGCCTTGGCATAGGTGTAATTGCCGCTGATGCTGAAACCGCGCGACATGCGCTTGGTGAAGGTGATGGCGCCGGCGTTGTAGTTGGAATAGCCGATGTAGGTCCGCAGGAATTCCACCTGCGCCTGATCGCTGTCATAGGCGGGAAGGCCGATGAGGCGGCGATAGCTGTCCAGATTGAGGAACAGGTTGCCCACGCTGCCCGCGGTGAACAAAGACTTGTTGGCGCTCACGATGTAGGCCGTCGCGCTGGCGGTGTGCTTGAGGGCCGCCAGGCCGGGGAACTGGTTCTCGAAGAAAGGTTCCACCGGAGCGGCCTGCCCGGCGCGCAGCGCGTCGGCAATCAGGTCGTAGGCTTGCGCGAAGGATTGCTGGGAGGCCGAATCCACAAACATGTAGGGCGCCGAATTCACGTTGACGGCTTGCGGCAGGTCGCGCGCTTCCCGGCCGATATACGCGACTTCCATCACGACTTGGCCCGGCAATTCCCGCTGGAGAGAAAAGTCGAAATTGTAACTGCGGCCGATTTTGGTGTTCGGGTCCACCTGGAACGAGAGCGTCTCCTGTCCGACTCCGGGGATGATGGGGGACGTCGCGGCAGTGGCGGTCGGCAGCGGCAATGTTCCATCGGTTCCCACGCGGAAACTGGCAAGTCCCGGATTGGCCGCTACGCCGCCGGCTGGATTGCAGCCGGCGCCACCGGGCCCGGTGGCGTTGCAAGCCGGGGTGGCAACGAAGATGTTCTGGTCGAAGCCGATGCCGAGCATGGGAATCTCGACGCTCTGCACGGTATTGGAACGGTCGTACACCATGCCGAACCCGCCCCGGATCACAGTCTTATTCTGCCCCAGAATGCTCTGCCAGACACCGCTCGGGGCGGAGGGATTCCAGGCGAGCGCCAGGCGCGGCGCTACATCGCCCCAATCGGTGTCATAAACCGGCCGGTGGGCGGTGCTGACGGTTTCGAACCCAAAGGTCGGATTATCAATCTGCCCCTTCAGCGCCGCCTGCATTTTTTGTTGCAGGAAGCTCTCCGTGACCAACGATCCGTCGGCCGAGTCGATCATGATGGTTTGCAGGTTGTGCTGCTCGGTTGGCGGCGTCTGCCAGCCGTAGGACAGGCCATAGTACAGGGTCAGGCTGGGCTTGATGCGGAACGAATCCTGCGCGTAGAAGTAAGTTGCGTATTGGTTGGTGACATCGCGGAGAAACGTCCCCAACGGCTGCGGCTGTAAATTCTGGTTGCGGACCGCGAGCACCCCCACATTGTCCACCAGGCCGAGAAGCGACGCGTAATAGCGGTCCCAGTTTCCGAGCTGGCTGGAAGGAACGCAACTGGAAGCGATACTGCCGCCGCATACGGCGGGCTCGTTCACGGTGGGAATGGTGAGGTAGGTCTGATCGCCGTCTATCTGGGCTACCAGGGAGGTAATGGATCCCAGCACTTTGTCGGCCCGCGCGTGCGTGAAATCGATTTTGTTGAACTGCGCGCCGAACTGCAGGTTGTGCTTGCCCCAGACCTTGGTCACGTCATCGTAAATCTGCCCGTCCTGGCTCCAGGCGGCCTGAAAGCGCGCGCGCTGGGTGTCCATGTCGATGGGTGAATCGATGAAGCTGCTGACGCCGCTGCCGATGGTCAGGGCGATGGGACCGTCGCTGGTCTGCGATCCGGGAATGTTCAGGATGCCGGCGGCCTTCGTCGGCGACGTTGCGTTCGTCTGGCTGGTATCGCGCACCCACCCGATTCGGGCCACATTCACCAGCGTGGGGCTGATCTGCCAGGTGGCCTGCAGGCTGGGCACGATACCCCGCTGCGGCGTGGTTTCGGCGGACGTGGCATTGCCGTCGAGAATCGAGATGTCGCCGGACGCTACCTGGTCGCTGCGGAAATAGGTGAAAGTGGCGTTCAGAGTGAGCTTCTCGTTAAACATGTGATCCAGCCGGATCACGCCGTAGTCGGTGGAAACCGGGGTGGGAAGATTGGCGAAAAAACTTCCGGTGTTCAGGCCATCGCCACCGGCCAGGTTCGGTAAAGGCATGTCGGCGAATTGGGCGGCTACCGAAGGGCTCACGCCCAAGCCGCGGGGATCGCAGGCGGTGGTGCCGACAGAGCCGGACGGGGCGTTGCAGATGGCCGCGGTCTTCACGTTGAACTGTTCCACCCCGCCCGGCCCCTGGAACTGGATAATTCCCTGCCGCAGAAGCGCCGTGGGAACGGTGCGCGTTACCTGCGCCACGCTGTCGAACCGGCGCGCCTCATAATTGCCGAAAATGAACGTCTTATTCTTTTTGATCGGGCCGCCGGCGCGGGCGCCGAGGCGGTTATCGTGGATAATCGCCTTGGGCAGGTGGGCGCGATTGTTATCCCAGGTGTTGGCGTTGAAATCGTTGTTCTGCACGTATTCATAGAGCGCGCCGTGCAAATCGTTATTGCCCCGGCGGCCGATGAGCGTGACCTGCGCTCCCGAAGCGCGCATCAGGGTGGCGCTCGGATTGGCCACATTGACGCGGAACTCTTCCACGCTATCGTCCGGCGTGGGAATCGAGGTGCCGGTTGCGATGACATTCTGCGTGATGTCGATGCCGTCCACGGTGACGGTGTTCTGATCGTCGATCGCGCCGCTCACGCGCATGGTAAGACCGGCACCCCCAGTGACCACACCGGGCTGGAGAGACACCAATTCGATAGCATTGCGCTGCAAGGCGGGCAGGCGCAGGATGTTATCGGTTTCGAGAGTGTTGCCGATCTGCGCGTCGGTGGTCTGCAACTGCGCCACGGCGGTGGCGCGCACTTCCACTACTTCCGTGTCGCCCCCGACTTCGAGTTTCACCGGCCAAGTGCTGGTCTTTTCGGCGTCCACGGTGATGTCCTGGACCAATGCGGCGCGGAAGCCTGTGGCTTTGACTGAAAGCCGATATTTGCCGGCATTCACCACGGGGAAAAGGAATCCGCCGGTACCGTCCGAAACCGTGCTCAGAACCGTGCCGGTATCGACGTTTACCAGCTGAACTTCGGCTTTTGGCACGACAGCGCCGCTGGCGTCGGTGACCGTGCCGGTAACTTTCCCGGCGGTGGTGGTCTGGGCCAAGGCGGCCGGACCGGTACCCAGAATGACTGCAATTAGTGCGCTCAGGCACGTAGAAAAGAGAATCCTAGACACACACCCCTCCCTGTCGTCTTTTTGGAAAATTTCAATCGCCCATTTCGCGAACCGGCAACCCGTCCCACGCAACACGGCCCCTCCGTTGTTGCGGTCGCGGTTCGATACCCTTTTTCCTATGGGGTTTTAGAGGATTCTACATCAACCGCAATCGATGACAAAGCGATTTCTGTTAAATTTTTTGGCAGGCACCACTGGGAAGGGGGTTGCCCGATACAGGCAGTAACTTAACCCTCGAGGTTGTATCCTTCTTCGCCGTGCTGGCTGAGATCCAGCCCTTCGGTCTCCTCCTGAGCATCCACGCGGACGCCGATGAGCGCGTCGCAGACTTTCAGGATGATCAGCGTTCCGATTACTGCCAGCGCCCACGAAATCAGGATCGCGATCAATTGATTCAGCACCTGCCCGCCGTCGCCGTCCAACCACCCCATCGGCTTGCCGGACCGCAGGTCGTTCACCGCCCTGGTGGCGAACACTCCGGTCAGCAATGCGCCCAGCGTCCCGCCCACTCCGTGGACGCCGAAAGCATCGAGCGAGTCGTCATAGCCGAATTTTTGTTTGATGCGGCTGACCATGGTGTAGCAGGCCACGCCGGCAGCGGCGCCGATGAGAATGGCGGGGAACGGCTCGACGAAACCGGAAGCCGGTGTAATTGCCACCAATCCCGCGACCGCGCCGGAAATCGCGCCGAGGACACTCGGCTTCCCGGTCACAATCCACTCCACAAACATCCAGGCGAGCGCCGCCGCCGCGGCGGCGAAATGCGTTGCCACGAACGCGCTCGACGCCAGCGAACCGGCGCTGAGAGCGCTGCCTGCATTGAAGCCGAACCAGCCGACCCAGAGCATTCCGGCGCCGATGACGCTCAGCACCAGGTTGTGCGGCCGCATGGATTCGTTGGGATAGCCGGCGCGCTTCCCCAGGTAGAGCGCGCACACCAGAGCCGAAACCCCGGACGTGATGTGGACCACCGTACCACCGGCGAAATCCCACGCCGGGAACTGCCCGCCCAGAGAGCCGTTGAGCAATCCGCCCTTTCCCCATACCATGTGCGCCATTGGGAAATAGACCAGGAACATCCAGAGGGTCATGAACAGCAGCATGGCGGAAAAGCGCATGCGCTCGGCGAAAGCGCCGCAAATCAGGGCCGGGGTGATGATGGCGAACATCAACTGGTACACCATGAAGGTCTGTTGGGGAATGGTGGCCGCGTAATCGGCGTTAGGACCGGCTCCGACCCCGTGGAGCAGAAGATACCGGAATCCGCCGATAAACGGGGAGCCATCGGAAAACGCCAGGCTGTATCCCACCACTGCCCACAGAATGGTCACGACGCCCATCAGGACGAAACCGTGCATCATGGTGGCGAGCACATTCTTGCGCCGCACCAGACCGCAATAGAAGAGCGCCAGTCCGGGCGCGGTCATCATCAACACGAGAGCCGAACTGGTGAGCATCCAGGCGTTATCGCCGGACATCTGCGCGGCCCGCGCGGCCTTCTCGACCGCGTCGAGGCGGTTGGCGACATCGGGCGCTCCGGCCTGGGCAACCGCCATCGCCGCGAACAACGTCGCCAGCGACAGCGCTTTGAAACCGCGGATCAAGGTGTTCATCGTCAGCGAGGCCAATCGTCGCGGGAGGGGGCGAAAATGTCGAACACCACGGTGTCTTCGAGCGCCACCACGCCGTGCGAAACGTTCGGCGGGATCACCAGAGTCTCGCCCGAACGCACCACTTTCCGGCCGCCCTCGATGGCGAACTCGACCGCGCCCCGCTCCACCATGGTGATCTGCTCGTTGTGGTGACTATGTTCGGCGACGGTCGCGCCCTGGAGCAATTCCAGGCGGGCGACGGTCATGTTTCCGCTGTGGATGGCCTTACGAGTAATGCGCGCATTGAGTGGTTCGGGCGCCAATTGGTTCCATTCGTAGTGCGTCATGGTACAGGTATTTTAGCCGTTTTCGACGGCTCTTCGAAGGCGTATTGTATGATGAAGGCTTATGAAGGGCATCGTGCTCGCGGGCGGGACCGGAAGCAGGCTGTTTCCGCTGACTAAAATCACCAACAAACATCTATTGCCCATTTATGACCGGCCGATGATTTACTACCCGATTCAAACTCTGGTGGACGCCGGGATCCGGGATATTATGATCGTCACCGGGGGTAGAAACTCGGGGGATTTCCTGCGGCTGCTGGCCAACGGCAAGGAATTCGGGCTCAAGCACCTGAATTACACCTATCAGGAAGGCGAAGGCGGCATTGCCGACGCTTTGGGCCTCGCCGAACACTTTGCCGACGGGCAAAAAATCTGTGTGGTCCTTGGCGATAACATCATCGAGCGCGATATTCGCGCGGCCGCCGACAAGTTTCAGGCACAGGAGTCGGGTGCTCACATCCTGCTCAAGGAAGTCTCGGACGCCGAGCGCTTCGGCGTGGCCGAAGTTTCCGGCGGCAAAGTGATCGGCATCGAGGAAAAACCCAAGCGGCCGAAATCCAACCTGGCGGTGACGGGCATTTATATGTACGACGCCACGGTATTCGATAAGATTCGCACGCTGGTGCCCTCGCACCGCGGCGAGCTCGAGATCACGGACGTGAACAACGCGTACATCGAAGAGGGCTCGATGACGTTTTCCTACCTGCAAGGATGGTGGACGGACGCCGGCACGTTCGAATCCCTGCTGCGCGCGACCAACATGGTGGCGCAATCGGCTGTCGTCAAAGATCGCACGGTGGGCGTCTGATGCAGGCACAATCCGCATCTTCCAACACCGCGCGGATCATCGCTTCCCACGGCGATCTGCAACTGGCCTATCCGGAAAACGCGAAAGGCATCGGTTCCGTCATCGGGCGCGCCGATTCACCCGATCTGATTGCCGGTGTGCGCGCGCAGCCGTTCTCCGTCTACCCCGACGATCGCGGATATTTCCTCGAAGTACAGCGCATCGGCCACGGACTGGCGGCGGGATTTCCGCCGGAACGAAGCCAAGTGTCGGCGGCCATGAATTATCGCGGCACGATCAAAGCGTTTCACTTCCATTTGCACCAGACCGATTGCTGGACACCGGTTTCGGGGCTGTTTCAAGTGGTGCTGGCGGATCTGCGTCTCGGGTCGGCGACGTTCGGCTTGCGCAACACGCTCTATCTCGGACCGATGCGCCCCTGGCAGGTGCTGATTCCGCCGGGAGTGGCTCACGGCTACAAAATCATCGGCAATCAGGACGCCCTGCTAGTCTATATGACGGACCAGTTCTATAATCCCAAGGACGAGGGCCGACTGCCGTGGGACGATCCCTCCATCAATTACGATTGGGAAACGCAGAAGAAATAAACGATTCCATCATTGAGCCGCGGCCGCACGGGAGCGGTGCTTTTCGACACCGGCACGGCTCCCACACGGCCGCGGCTCATTACCATTAAGGAGCGGATGTGAAGGTTCTAGTAACAGGCGGAGCGGGGTTCATCGGATCGGCGTTCGTTCGCATGGCGATCGGCGGCACCGACCTGCGCGTGGTCAACCTCGACAAACTGACATACGCCGGCAATCTGGAGAACCTGACCACGATCGAACACGACCCGCGCTATCGATTCGTCGAAGGCGATATCTGCGACGGTGGTCTGGTCGAATCGCTGCTGGCCGATGAAAAGCCCGACGCCATCGTGCACTTCGCGGCCGAATCGCACGTGGACCGCAGCATCCTTTCGCCCGAACCGGTGATTCAAACCAATCTGCGAGGGACATTCACGCTCCTCGAAGGCGCCCGCAAGCACGGCATCAAGCGCTTTGTTCACGTCTCTACGGACGAGGTTTACGGCAGTCTGGAATCGCCGCTGGAGGCAGACGAAAACTACCCGTTGAATCCCTCCAGCCCTTACTCGGCGTCAAAAGCCGGATCGGACCTGCTGGCGCGGTCTTATTTCGTCACTTACAAGCTGCCGGTGCTGATTACGCGCGCGTCGAATAACTACGGCCCTTATCACTTTCCCGAGAAATTGATTCCCCTGATGATTGCCAACGCCTTCGAAGACCGGCCGCTGCCTGTCTATGGCGATGGCCAACAGGTGCGGGACTGGCTGTATGTGGAGGATCATTGCCGGGGAATCCTCGCCGTGCTGCGCGGCGGGCGCGACGGCGAAATTTATAACATCGGCGGCAACCGCTCGCTGCCGAATCTCGATGTCGTACGCCAAGTGCTCGCTCTGACGGGCAAGCCTGAGAGCCTGATTCAGTACGTCACCGACCGGCCGGGCCACGACCGGCGGTATGCGCTCTCGAGCGCCAAGCTGATGCGCGAAACCTCCTGGAAGCCGCAAATGGATTTCGAGACCGGCCTGGCGCGCACCATCGAGTGGTATCGCGCCAATGCGGCTTGGGTGGCGCGGGTGCGCAGCGGAGCCTATCGGACTTACTACGAAAAGAATTATGGCAATCGCGCTCAGGTAAGCGGTTAAACTTACGGGATGCGAGTGGCCATCGAAGCCGCCTCGCTCGGGCTCTCGAGCGGAGGCCTGGCGCGTTACACCAGCGAGCTCAGCATGGCGCTCGCCGGGTGTTTTCCGGACGACGAATTTTTCCTCCTCTCCGATCAGCCCTTCCGCATGCCCGAGAGCGCACCCGCCAACCTGAAACGCGGAGGCGGTCCGCGCAATGCCGCCGAACGCCGCTGGTGGATCTGGGGGATGGAACGCGAGATGCGACGGCTCGGCATCGACATCGTGCACGGTCCCGATTTCTCGGTGCCCTATATCCCCCGCCGGCCCAGCGTGCTCACTCTGCACGACCTCTCGCCGTGGATGGACCCGCGCTGGCACCATGCCGCGAAACGGGTACGCCATCGCACGCCGCTCCTGCTCGATTTAGGAATCGCCACCATGGTCATCACACCGGGCGATACGGTGCGGCGGCAAGCGATCGAACGGTTCCATTTGCAGCCCGATCGCGTAGTGGCGGTTCCGGAAGCGCCGGCACCCTGGCTGCGGCGGGTGGCTCCGCCTCCGCGGCCGGACCCGTATTTTCTGTTCGTGGGCACGCTCGAACCGCGCAAGAACCTGACGATGCTCGTGGATGCCTGGCGCGAAGTGCGCCGGAGCCATTCGGTGGACCTGATTCTGGCCGGGCGCAAGCGCGCCGATGCCCCGAGCCTGGCGGAGGAAACCGGACTGTACGCGATCGGCGAGATACCCGACGAGAAGCTGGCGGAGTGGTACTCCGGTGCTCTGGCGCTGGTCTACCCTTCGCTCTACGAAGGGTTTGGATTGCCGGTGGTGGAAGCCATGCAGTGCGGAACTCCGGTGATCGCGTCGAGCGCTGTAGCGGAGGCGGGAGGCGATGCCGCGGTTTACGCCGACGATACCGAATCCCTCAGGCGCTCCATGTTGAAGGCGCTGGAGGAGCCGGGATGGTCCGAAGAACGGAGCGCGCTCTCGCTCGCCCGCGCGCACGAGTTTTCCTGGGAAACTACTGCCCGCCGGACCCGCGACGTTTATCTGGAAGCCAGGAGGCGTTTTGGGAATTAAAGCAGAAGCCGGAAACCAGGACCCGGAAGGCGGGAGGAAATCCGCCCTCATTCTCGCGCCTGAAGCCCCTTACCCCCTTGCCGGCGGCGGCGCTTTGCGCACGGCTTCGCTGCTCCACTATCTCGCCCGCACGCGCCCGGTGGATCTCATCCTGTTCCGCCAACCCGGAGCGCCCGACCCGGCGGCACTCATTCCCTCCGGACTCGTGAGGCGCGCCTCGGTAATTCAATTGCCAGCTACCGGACGCGGCGAGCTCGCCCGGGCCTTGCGCAACACCGCCCGCATGCTGCGCCACGTGCCGCCGCTGGTCGATCGCTTCGCCGGCTTCCAGCGCGAAGTGGCGAACGCCATCGGCAATGCGCGCTACGAGATCGGACTCACGGAGCACTCCTGGTGTGCGCCGTACTGGGAGCAAATTGCCCCGGCCTGCCAACGAACCGTCCTCGATCTGCACAATATCGAATCTACCCTGCATGCCCGCTGCGCCGAAGTCGAAGGCCCCGCCACGGCGTTCGCGCATCGCATTTTTCGCGATGCCTCGCTGGCCCTGGAACGCGAGTGGCTGCCCAGGTTCTCGCGAGTGCTCGCGACGTCGGCCGCCGATGCCGCGGCGATCGCGGCCATCGTACCAGCCGCGCGCGTCACGGTCTATCCGAACGCCATGCCCGCGGTTCCCGAACCGAGAGCGGGCGACGAGGAAGTGGTCGCATTCTCCGGCAATATGGAGTACCACCCCAACATCAGCGCGGTGCGATTCTTCCGCGGCGAAATCTGGCCGTTGCTGCGGCAGCGTTGGCCCCGCCTGGTATGGAGGCTGGTGGGGAAGAATCCCGCGGCGGTCAGCCGCTTTACGTCGGGCGATCCGCGAATCGAAGCCATCGGTGAAATGGACGATGCGGTTCGCGAACTGGCGCGCGCGCGGGTGGCTGTGGTCCCGCTCCTGGCCGGCAGCGGGACGCGTTTCAAGATTCTGGAGGCCTGGGCGGCCGGATTGCCAGTGGTCTCCACCACTGTGGGGGCCGAAGGATTGCCTGCCCGCGATGGCGAAAATCTGCTGCTGGCGGATGGCGCAGTGCGGTTCGCCTCCGCCGTCACCCGGCTGCTGGAAGATCGCGATCTGCGGGCTCGACTGGCCGAGGCTGGGAGACGGTTGCTGATTCAGGAATTTACCTGGGAAGCGGCGTGGAAGAAATTGGACTTGTAAAGAGTCCGGCCTGGAAAGTTGCCGATATACTAGTACCAATCATGCGCGTCGCCATCGTCAATGCGAACGGCAGGCGACTGACGGGGATCCCGGTCGACCCTCGAAACCATCTCACCATCTTTGCCGTCCATGCGAGTGGATCGGACAAGGGGCTGGTTCGTCGCCAGCGGAGTGATTCCCGGCGCGGCCACCGGCGTGCATCCCCGCACACGGGCCGATCGGCGCCAAGCTGGCAGGTTATTGGCGCTGAGGAGTTTACAAGAAGTGAGTAAGGTTCGAAATTGGACTTTTGACACACCGGAGGGTCATTATGGTCCGCTATACTGGAACAGTCAATGCTCATCGCCATTGATGCCCACGCCATCGGCAGACACCTCACCGGAAATGAGGTTTACGTTCGAAGTCTTCTGAACGCTTTTGCGGTCCATAACCAGGACCGCGACATCCTGGCCTATGTGTCCGGTGTGGAAGCCTGTGCGTGGGTGCCACCGCACATCCAGGTTCGCCGTGTCGCCGCTAACCCTTTCTTACGGTTGGGATTCGACCTTGCCCATCGCATCCGCAAGGACCGTCCGGACGTCCTGCACGTGCAATATACCGGTCCGATCGGGTCTAGCGTCCCGATGGTGACGACGGTACACGATGTCAGCTACCTCGAACATCCTGAGTACTTTACGCGCGATCGCGCACTCCAACTGCGGATCACCGTGGGGCGCACGGTCCGGCGCGCGGCGCGAATTCTCACCGGAACTGAGCATGCACGGAATGCGATTTTGCGCGTCTATCCTGATTTAGAAGAGGAAAAAGTGACCGTAGTACCGCTGGCCGCAGCCCCGGAGTTCCGCCCCGTTTCGCGGGACGCCGCCACGGTCGCTGTGCGCGAGCACTTCTCCATCGGCAAACCCTTTATCCTCTCGGTCGGCGATATGCAGCCGCGCAAGAACCACATCGGGCTGATTCGGGCGTTTGCCCGCCTGGTCCGGGCTTACCCGCAACTTACCCAAAACCTGGTGTTAGTGGGGAAGCCGACGTGGTTCTCACCCAGAGTGCAGGAGGCTGCCCGGGAGAGCGGGATCCTGGACCGCATCCAGTTTTTTGGTTTCGTTTCGGACGCCGACCTGTTACAGCTCTATAATGCCTGCGATTGCCTGGTCTTCCCCTCTTTTTACGAAGGTTTCGGGTTCCCCGCGCTGGAGGCCATGGCATGCGGCCGGGCGGTGATCTGTTCCGACGCGTCCGCGCTGCCGGAAGTGGTGGACGGCGCAGCCATCCTCTTCGATCCCTACGCCATCGATGAAATGGTGCGCGCCATCGCGGACGTGCTGCTGGACGCGGAGCTGCGGGGACGCATGGAGCGCCTGGGCATCCAGCGAGCCGCGCATTTCAGCTGGCAAAAGACGGCCCAAAAAACCTTGGAAGCGTTCCATCAGGTAGTGGAGGAGCCGCGCTCCGCAGTCGGGCGCCTGGCTTCTCAGGTCATGACCCATCGATGAACCGTAACAGCGCTTATCTCTTCGCAGTCCTGCCATTGCTCTGCTTTGGCGCCACCGCGCCCGCCCAGACCGGGTTTCCGTTCACCAACGAATCCCTGCATTACACCATCAACTACGCCAGCGGCTTGAGCCTGGGGGATGCCAATCTGTCCGCTCAAAAGACGGCCAACGGCTGGGATTTCACGGTGACGCTGGATGCCGCCGTCGCAGGCTATAACTTGAAGGACAAGTTCACTTCGTCCATGGTTGGCACGTATTGCTCCACGGAATTCGAGCGCGACACCATGCACGGCGGGAAGAGCGCGAAAGAGAAAACCACGTTCGACCAGGAAAAGCACATTGCCCGCCGCCAGACGGAGTTTCCGAATGACGGCGGCTATTCGGACCTGAGCACCGGTCCGTGCGCCCGCGACGCCATCACGTTCCTCTACTTCTCGCGCAAGGAACTGGGCCAGGGAAGGGTGCCGCCGCCGCAGGTGGTCTATTTCGGGGCGCCGTACACCGTGACGCAGTCTTACACCGGCGCGCAGAACATTACTTTGGCCGATAAGAAGCCGGAAGTGAGCGATCACCTGGTCTATAACATCAAAGGACCGAAGTCGGAATTCACCGTCGAAGTTTTTTACGCTCGCGACGCCGCGCGCACACCGCTCCTCGTCAAAATCCCACAAGCGGTGGGAACCTTTACGATGGAACTAGTGCGTTGAAATGCGTTTAGCCTTTTTCTCTCCAATGCCGCCGGCACGCAGCGGCATTGCGGACTACTCCGAAGCGTTACTTGGCTCTTTGCGTTACCTGGCGGATGTGGAAGTCTTTTCCAGCGCGGCGCAGGCATTCGACCCGGCAGGTTTCGACGCGGTGGTTTACCAGGTCGGCAACAACGGCTATCACGATTTCGTGTATGAGACGGCGCTGCGGCATCCCGGCATCGTGGTGATGCACGAATCGAACCTGCACCACCTGATTTCCGACATCACCATCCGCCGCGACAATTGGGACGCCTATGTCAGCGAATGCGCCTACAACGGCGGTGAGGCTGCGCGGGCCTACGCCGAACGGGTGCGCAAGCTGGAAGTCGGCCCGGATTACGAAGGGTTGCCGCTCACCCGCCGCCTGCTGGAATCGGCGCGCGGGGTTATTGTCCACAGCCATTTCATGGAGGCGGAAATCCGCGCCGCCGGATTTAAGGGCCCTGTCGCGGTGATTCCGCACGGGGCGTGGATTCCCGAGGCCGACCGCAATGGTTGGCGCCGCAAGCTGGGACTCGACGAAGTCACCCCCTTGGCCGGCATCTTCGGTTATTTGAAACCGTACAAGCGCATCGCCGAATCGCTGCGCGCGTTCCGGCGCCTGGTCCGGCTGGTGCCGAATGCGCGCATGATCCTGGTGGGCGAACCGCATCCCGAATTTCCCATTGAGCCGATGATCCGTACGATGGGGCTCACGGCCCACGTCCGCGTTCTCGGTTTCACGCCGATCGAAGATTTCGTGGGTTATCTGGGGGCTTGCGATATCGTGCTCAACCTGCGCTACCCCACGGTGGGCGAGAGTTCCGGCACGCTGCTGCGCTCGCTGGGATTAGGGAAGGCGGTGCTGGTATCGGAAATCGGCTCTTTCGCGGAGTTTCCCGACGACGTCTGCCTGAAGGTGCCGGTGGGGCCGGGCGAAGAGGACTTGATCTTCGAGTATCTCAATCTGCTGATTTCGCGCCCGGAAGTCGCGCAGGCGCTGGGGGAGCGCGCGCGCGATCATGTGGCGCAGAAGTGCAACTGGGCGGCGGTGGCGCGCCAGTATGCCGAATTCGCGGAAGCGGTGAACGCGGGCAAAGACTGGACCGGTCCGGCGGCCGAAGAGATCGCGGCGCCGGCGCCCCTCCTGCAAGCAGAGGATGAACCGGCGCTCGAAACTTATCTGCGTGGATGGGCGGTCAGCGAGGAAGCCGGCACATACCTCGATACCCACCAGACGCGGCTGGTGAAGACGCTCGAAATCATCCCGCCGGGCGGCCCGGACGACCGCATTCTGGAAATGGGCGCCTACCTGCAAATCACTCCGGCGCTTCGCAGCAAGCTCGGCTATGGCGAGGTCCGGGGCTGTTATTACGGGCCGCAGGGCCGCATCGACCACCGGACTGTCACCTCATCCGGAGGCGAAACGTTCACCTGCGACATCGACCACTTCGACGCCGAAAAGGATCGCTTTCCTTACGACGACGAGTACTTCTCGACGGTGGTGTGCGGCGAGCTGATCGAGCACCTGTTCGAAGATCCCATGCATCTCATGGCCGAAGTGAACCGCATTCTGAAGCCGGGCGGGCACCTGGTGCTGACCACCCCGAACGTGGCCGCACTGCGCGGCATCTCGGCCATCCTGCTGGGGTACCATCCGGGGTTCTTCCACGCCTACATCAAGCCCGCCGAGGGCTCCGGTGAAGTGGACGCACGGCACAATCGCGAATACACTCCGCGCGAAATCCACAAGCTGCTGGAGACTTCGGGGTTTGACGTGGCGCTGCTGGAAACCGGCGAATTCCGGGACCTGCCGCATCCGGAATTCGGCTGGGTGATGCACCTTCTGCGGCGTTATCGTCTGGAGACAGAACTCCGCGGCGACGGCATCTACGCCGTGGGGCGTAAGACCGGTTCGGTGCGCGAGCGGTATCCCGGCTGGCTTTATTCATGAACGCGGCCTACAGCAACGAGCGAGTGAAAACGGACGGGCGCGCAGTCCACGTCGAATTCGACGTTCGCAACGACAGCGGAGAGGCATGGCGCGCCGCCGACGGGTTTGGCGTGGGCCACCACCTGTTCGACGCCGACAGCGGCACGCTGCTGGTAGATGGCGCGCGCGTCCATCCGGGCTGCGACATCGCGCCCGGCGAATCGATGCACGTGGCGCTCGATCTCGAACTGCCGCCGGAGGCCGGCCACTACCAGGTGCGGTTTTCGCCCATGCGCGAAAACGTCTGCTGGTATTACGACAAGGGGTGGGACTTTCTGGCGATCGATGCGCACGTCCACGAGAGCGTGGCGCAGTTCGGCCGCCTGCGCGTGACGGACCGCGAAAAAGTGCGGCGCGAGCGCGAACTGCGCGCCGTCGGGCGGGCGTTCGTGTATCCCGTGCTCAGCATCTGGCGCAACCGCAGCCTGATCCGGGTGATGGTGCGGCGGGATATTCTCGGCCGATACCGAGGATCGTTCGCGGGGTCTTGCTGGACGTTCATCAATCCGCTGCTGCTGATGCTCACGTACTTCTTCGTGTTCGGGGTGGTGATCCGCGACCCCGCGCTCTCCCGGTCGGAATTCGCGCTCTATTTCCTCGCCGGGATGCTGCCTTGGCTCCCCTTCAGCGAGGCCGCCGGACGGGCGCCCGGCGTGGTTCTGGAGCACCGGAATTTCGTCAAGAAGCTGGTTTTCGCGGTGGAAACGCTTCCCGTGAACCTGGTGTTCGCGGGGCTGGTAACGGAACTCTTCGCGGTGATCCTGTATTGCGGTTTCCTGCTGGCCATCCGCCACACCATCCCGCTGACCATCCTCTGGCTGCCCGTGGTGATTGTTCCCCAGGTTCTCTTTACCATGGGCATCAGTTGGTTTCTCGCCGGATTGGGCGCGTTCGTTCGCGATCTGGGACAGATCATCGGTTTCCTGTTGACGGTCTGGTTTTTCATTACACCCATCTGCTACCCCGAGCGCCAATTGCTGGTTCGCTTCCCGTTCATGACCAAGAACCCGATCTACGTGCTGGTACACGCTTACCGGGAGATTTTCCTGGCCAACCGCCCGCCCGCGTTCGACCCTCTGTGGAAACTGTCGTTATTGGCTATTCTGGTGTTTGTGCTCGGCCACGCCTGGTTCTACAAACTGAGGAAGTCCTTCGCGGACATGATCTAGGGCACCCGCCATTGCGCCAGAAACTTACCGCCGCCTTACTCGCCGTGGGACCGTTCGGCATCCTGCTGGTTTCCCTGCTCGACTCGACGGCAATTCCGCTCCCCGCGGGCGTGGACGTCCTGGTGCTGACACTCTCGGTGAAGGAGCCGCAGCGCGCCTATTTTGCGGCACTGATGGCCGTGCTCGGGTCTACGGCGGGGAATCTCTTTCTGTTCCTGGCCGCGCGCCATGGCACGCGGTGGCTCATCAAGGATGTCACCCCCTCGCCGCGCGCGCAAAAATTCCACGACTGGTTTCACCGCTACGGCCTGGCGACGGTTTTTATCCCTTGCGTGACCCCGGTGATTCCGTTCCCGCTGAAGGTTTTTGTCGTCTCCGCCGGGATGCTTCGCACACACCTGAGCAGGTTTCTGCTGGTGGTGCTGGTGGCGCGCGTGATCCGATATTTCGGCGAAGCGTGGCTGGGATTGCATCTCGGACCGCACGCCGAGGCCTACCTGGAGCGCAATGCGTGGCCTTTGCTGGGGGCGGCCTTGGCGATGGCCCTGGTGTTCTATCTGGCTATCCGCTGGAGCGAAGGACGGCGAGGGTAGACGCCGCTCGGAGCGATCGACGCGATCAGCGGCCTGGCCGCAAGGAAAGCAAGGAAAGATTACCCTTTCCATACCCCCCGATTTCCACGACAAAGTCCACCCGCGCGGAGGGTTTCGCCATGGCCAATGCCAAACGGGCATCCGGTTTCTCGCCACGGTGGATCGTGCCCAGCCGAACGTGCGACCTGGCGCCGGTATGAAAGAAGCGGGTCATGACATTGAGCACTTCGTGCAGATTGTCGGCCAGCGTTTCCACGATCTGGCGGGAGCGGATAGCCTCCTCCGCGGCGCCGGCGGGAATCACCGTGAGCGCCGCGCTGGCGCGCACTCCGAAGCCAAAATCGCAGACAGCGCAACCTTGCAGCAGATCGTCCTGCGCCTCGCGGTACTCCGCCACGATTCGAAGATTGGGCGCGAGCAGCGGCGGGGGGCACGCCGTTGCCACGACGTTCCGGCGCAACAGCTCCGAAAGAGCGAGCGCCATTTGCGCGGCTTTGGGAAGCCCGCCCGCGGCGTCCAGGCAGCAATCGCCGCCGTCCGCCTCCAGCCGTTCGGTGCGGCAACCGATGGCCGCGAGGAGCGGTCCCAGCGTCAGGCTGAGGTTTGCGGCGGTGAACGGCTTGGTGACCACAAACGAGGCTCCCGCTTCGGCGGCTTCCTGGCGTAATTGCGGCGATGCTTCGGAGGTAACGAACCCGAACGGCGTCGCGTCGCCGGATTCGCGCAGGGTCTGCAAGAGCTGCATGCCCGACATTTCGGGCATGTTCAGGTCGGAGATCACGAAATCCGGGCCGGAAGCAGCTATGGTTTCGAGAGCCGCCCTGCCGTTCTCCGCTTCCAGGTATGGCGATGGCACCCCCATTTCTCTGAGCGCGCGGGCGATGATGCACCGCATGGCCTTGCTGTCGTCGACAATCAAAACATTCATCATGCACCTCGCCCCAGTCAGACGCGATCCGCGCGCGGCTGAACCAGCGAAATCCAAAAAACTCCGGCTTCGCACCCGAAGCCTTGCCGGAGCGCCACGGTGCAGCCGCACATGCGCAGGCTGACATCGACTCCATCTACGACCTCGGGAATCGACAGATGGGCATCGGGAACCAGGGCGCTCTTCAGATTGCCGCCGATCATGTTCGCCAGCTCGCCCAGCACATCACGAACATCGTTGTCGAGAGCTTCCGGGGGATCCATCGCCATGAATCGGCCGGCGAAGTAGCAGGCCTGGAACGAATTCACCTCGAGCAGGATGACGCCATTCCAACCGCCGGCAAGCTGCACGCTGGCGGTCACGCGGTCGGGGTCTTCCATCCACGGGTCGTTCGTCTGGGTTACCTGCATGCTCATCATGGTTTCGAAGATCGGGCCGACGGTCTGTTCCAGCAGGTCCGCGGAGATGGTCAGTTCGTCTTGAATCATCGGTTTATCCTTTCAGCGTGCAACGTAAACGGTGGCGGCGCCGACCATTTTCCGTTCAAACAGCCTTTCGAGGCCGGTGGGTAATTCGGCCGTTCCCAACAGCAGCCAGCCGCCGCGGAAGAGAGTGCCGTGCATTTCCTCGAGAATTTTGCGGCGCGTCGCGGCGTCGAAATAGATCAGCACGTTGCGGCAGAAAACCGCATCGAACGGGCCGAGCGCGCGCATGGGCGCCCGCAGGTCGATCTGCTCGAAGCGCACCAGGCGCCTGATGGTGTCTTTCAGCTGCCACTCCAACCCCTGGCGTTGGAAATACTTCACGAGCATGGGCGTGGGCAAGCCGCGATTCACTTCAATCTGCAGGTATTTGGCGGCGCGGGCGCGTTCCAGGACCTGGGTGGAAAAGTCGGTGCCCAGCAGTTGCAGGTTCCAATCTCCCAGGCCGAGTTCCGACAATTGCATGGCGAGACTGTAGATCTCCTGTCCCGTGGACGCCGCCGCCGACCAGAAGCTGAGTTTGCGGGTGAGCTTGCGTTGCTCGCGGAGTTCCGGAAGCAAGCTCGTCTTCAGCGCGTCATAGTGCGACGGGTCGCGGAAGAAGTAAGTCTCATTGGTGGTCATGGCCTCAACCACTTGCCGCCGCACCGCAGTCTCGCGCCCCGTGGCCAACACCCCGCACAACTCTCCGATCGAACCCAGGCCAAGCTGGCGCGTAATGGGCGCAAGGCGGGTTTGCAGCAGATAGTGCTTATCGTCGCCGATGACGATTCCAGACTGCGAGTGCACGAAAGTCTGCAGAAACTTGTAGTGGTCCGCGCCGATTCCGTTTTCGGTTGTCTCGAGTGGCATGCGCTTCCTTAGTTCCTCGCCGCGCGACGGATGATTTCGGGCACTACCTGCTGTAGCGGCAGGACGTTATCGGCGAGACCGGCATTGGCGATCGCTCCCGGCATTCCCCAAACCACGCTACTGGCTTCATCCTGCGCCAGTACGGTGGCGCCTTTGGTTTTCAGCATGCGCGCGCCACGCAAGCCGTCCTGTCCCATGCCGGTAAGAATCACGGCGATGACCGCGCCGCCGTACACTTCCGCGATGGAACCAAAAAGAGCGTCGACCGCGGGACGGCACGAGTTCTGCGGCGCCGACTGATCGAGGCAGACTCTGACTTGCGCGCCATTCGGCGCCACTCGCAGGTGGAAATCGCCAGGCGCGATCAGAATATTGCCGCCGAGCACGAGTTCTCCTTGGGAAGCTTCCCGAACGGCAAGCGGGCAGACGGAATCCAGACGCTCACCGAGCAGCCGGGTAAACATGGGGGGCATATGCTGCACGATGAGAACGGGCAAAGGAAACGAGGCCGGCAACGCCGGTAGAATCGCGCTCAAGGCGTTCGGACCGCCGGTGGAAACTCCGATCACGACCACTCTTGGCGGAACCTTCGGCAAATTCCGGTCATTGCGCGGGACGGTTACCACGTCTACGGGGCCGTCCGAAGCCGGAGCCAGTTGAAAGAACTGTTTGATTCGAGGCAGCAGGTCTTCCCGCAAGCGAACCATGCTGCGGTCGAGCGACCCTTCATTGGAAGCTTTCGTAACGTAGTCGTTAGCGCCCAGGCTCAACGCCTCCAGCGTGACGGCGGCACCGCGCTCCGTCATCGTGCTGAACATGATGGTTCGGACGTGCGAATGCGTTTGCCGTACGTGGCGCAACATCTCCAGGCCGTCCATTTCGGGCATCTCGATATCCAGCGTGATGACGTCGGGATTCAACTGCTGCACGCGCTGGAGTCCGATGACGCCGTTGGCGGCGGCGCCCACCACTTCGATCAGCGGGTCCTGTTCAAGCGCGTGGCTCACCAGCCGGCGGATGACCACGGAATCGTCCACCACCAGAACCCGGATGCGCTGGCCCGGTTGTAAAGTGCGTTTGTGTACCGGCACAAATGTTCCTCAGGGGCGAACGCCGACCAGTTCCAGCTTTTCGAGCAGGATGTCCTTGGTAAACGGCTTCATCACGTATTCGTTGGCGCCGGCTTCCAGCGCCGACGCCATGTGTTGCACTTCGGTTTCGGTGGTGACCATCACCACCATCAGGGAACTCAGCTCGGGTTTCCGCCGCAATTCCTTGAGCAGTTCGTACCCGTTCATCTCGGGCATATTCCAGTCGGCCAGGACCAGGCTGAAGGAGTTTTTCTCCGCCTCGATCACCGCCAGCGCTTCCCTGCCGTTGGCCGCTTCGCGCACCTCGTATCCCGCCTCGCGCAGGGTCCTGCCGAGAATCATGCGAATGGCCTTGGAATCGTCCACCACCAGGGCTTTGACCATCATTTCCTCCGATCTGTCATGGATACCAACGCTTAGAACTTGAATTTTTCCACCAGAGCCTGGAGTTGATTCGCCATGTGGCTCAGTTCCTGTGCCGCGCCCTGGGTGTTGGTGGCGCCCTGGGTTGTATCCTTGGCCGCCTCGGCCACGCCGCTGATGTTGCGGGTTATATCGCCGACCCCCTTGGATGCTTCTGCCATGCTGCGGTTGATCTCATTGGTGGTGACGGTTTGTTCCTCCACGGCGGAAGCGATGCAATTGGAGATGTCGTTGATCTGGTTGATTACCGTGGTTATTTCGCCGATGGCGCCCACAGCGGCTTTGGTATCGCCCTGAATGGCCTCGATTTTGCGGCTGATCTCCTCGGTAGCCTTAGCCGTCTGCTTGGCGAGTTCTTTGACTTCGTTGGCCACGACGGCGAAGCCCTTGCCGGCTTCCCCGGCGCGCGCGGCTTCGATGGTGGCATTCAACGCCAGAAGATTGGTCTGCTGCGCGATGGAAGTAATTACTTTGATCACATTGCCGATCTCACTGCTGGACTCGCCGAGCTTGGCAACGGTCAGGTTGGTAACGTTGGCGGAATGAACGGCACTTTTGGCGACCCGCGCCGCTTCATTGGCATTTTTGGCAATCTCGCGAATGGAGCTCTGCATCTGCTCCCCGCTGGATGCGACGCTGGTAACGTTGGACGAAACTTCCTCGCTGGCGGCGGATACGACTCCGGCCTGCGTGGCGGTTTCCTCGGCGTTGCCGGCCATTTGATGGCTAACCGCGGTAAGCTCCTCGGAGGCGGTGGCCAGTGATTCGGCATTTTGGCCGATGGTGCGGAAGTTCTCTTGCAAATCCGCCACCATCTGGTTGATGTCGTCCTTCAGGCGCGCGTAGTCGCCTTTTTGGTCGCCCTCGACGCGCGCGCGCAAGTCCTTGGCAGCCACCTTGCCGATCACTTCGGATGCCGCCCGGATGGGCGTGACCACAGCGTCGAGAGCGCGGTTGAAGCCGAGGACGATCCTGGCGAAACCGCCGTGATGTCGGCTGGCGTCGGCGCGAATGCTGAGGCGCCCGGAGGTGGCGCCGTCAATGAGGAGGTCGGTGTCGGCAATCAGGGCCTTAAGGTTGGCGCGGACGCGTTCGATGGTTTCGTTGATAGACGCTTTCTTGCCGGGAAACTGCTCCAGGGGCGCATCGAAGTTGCCGATTCCGAACTCCGCCACGCACGCCATGGCTTTGGCATTTAGAGCAATGTGGCCGGTTACCATTTCGTTCACGCCCTGGGCCATTTTGCGGAATGGGCCGAGAAGTTTTTCGGGATCGATTCGTGCCTCGATATCGCCTTTTTCGTGCGCCTCCGACATCTGCGTCATGGCTGTGACGAAGCCGTCGGTCTGCGTCCTGATGGCATCCTTGATCCGGCTGAACTGCTCGGCCTGATCGCCGGAGCAGACCTCTTCCAGGCGGATTCCGATGGGCGCGAGCATGCTCTGGATATTGCGGAGCATGAACACGTCGCCGATGGCCTGCATATCGAGGTTGAATACTTTAGTCACCGATTCCTCGATTTGGGCTACCAATGCCTCGTCTTCCAGATCGCGCCGCAGATACTTCCCAAGCAGCCGCCGGTACTCGGTGTAGGATCCGACGTACCACTTGAACGGCAAATTGATCTTGTCGTGCACCACCGCGATCCGCAGGCGCTTCTCGAAATAGCGCAGGTCCCAGTTCACGGCGGAGCCGGCAAAGACCTCCACCAGGTAGCCGGCTTGGGCGGCTTCGAGCGCCGATCGAAAGGCGGGCAATGGAAGGCCGCGCTGCGCGGCCAAATGCTCGAAGAACCGGAGGGTCGGTGGAAAGCTGAATTGCCAATCGTAAAACTCGCGCGCAATGTGCGGCGCGATATCCTGTGCCCAAGGCACCCATTCCGCCAACAAGGCGCGGTCCTGGCCGCCCAACCGGACGAACTGCCGGCGCATGGTGACGTTGCTTTCGTCCACCCCAAACTGCGCCGCCAGCGACTGCGCGCCGGGAGCGGGCCATTCGATTTCGCGTGTACCGGCGATAGCTTTTGGTAGCGCGCTTCCTGTGGGCCGCGGACGGCGGGATCGCAGGGCCCGTTTCTTAGGGGAGATCGTTTTCGGTGTCATGGTTTTCTTTGGTCCTCGTTTGGTTTCAGGCGCAGCGCGCCGCGTAAATGTCTGCATCAGGCCGCCATTGCCTGTGCCAGGTCGACGGCGCGCTCAATGTCGAGTACCAGCAGCAGCCGGTCTGGGAGTTTGTAAATGCCGCGAATGATATTCCGTACCGCGCTATCGAGATTCACGGGAGGCTCGTCCAACGCTTCCGGGTTCAGTTGGAGCACGTCTCCGATTTCATCCACCAGGAGGCTGACGGCTGCATCCTCGTAACGGATTACCATGTTCATGGAAGGCCGGCCGCTACCGCGCGGAGGCAGTCCCAGGCGGCGGCGCATATCGATCGCGGTAACGATTTGGCCGCGAAGATTGATGAGGCCTTCAATCACTCCGCACGCGAGCGGCACCCTTGTCATGGGCTGCGGCTGCAATACTTCCTGTACGCGCAGCACGTCCACGGCAAAAGACAGATCGGACACCACGAATGTGGCAAACTGTCCGGCTTCGGTGGTCACGGCCGGCCTCCCGTCGTTGTATGTTGCGGTGTTTGGAAATCGCAGGCGATGGCGGCGGCAAGGCTGGCCACCGACTTCAGTACGCCATCTCCATCGAATTTTGCCAGACCGTCCGGCAGCCCGGTCTCACTGCCGGCCGCCAAGGTCAGCACCCGGATGGCGTGCCACTCTGTCCGGGCGCCCACTGCATCCAAAAGCGCGGAGGCTCCGTGCGGCGGCAGATCGGCCGCCACCAGCGCTATATCCACCGGCTGCTCTTCGAGGCGGCGAAGCGCTTCCTCGAAGTTCGAGGCTTCCAGAACCGTATAGCCCGCCATATCGAGCCCGCCGCGAATCAATCCACGCGAGAATCCCGACCCCTCGGCAAGCAGAATGCGAGCGGGGGTGGGCGTCTTGCCGACATCGTCGAACCAGTCTTCGACCGCGGCGCGGATCACGAAATTCAGATCCAGGAAATCGGCCACTTGCGTGCCGACCACCGCGGAGCCGAGGAGTCCTTTGCGGGTTGTCTTCTGCCTTGCAATCACGGCCTCTTCGGCGACGTCCAGGATTTCATCCACCAGCAGCCCGACGCTGCGGGCACCATCCTTGACAACCACCACCGGGGCCGGGTCCGCGATCTCGATGTCCGGGCGGGTTCCTTCGAGCACAGCGCCGAGCGGGACGAGACGCAGAATCTCGCCGCGGTATTGAACCACGTGGCGACCACCGGCTTTTTCGATGGACGATCGCGGAAACTCTTCCAGCCTCGAAACCACCGACAGCGGCAGCGCCAGGCGTTCGAAGGAACCGGCCCGGAAGAGGAGCAAGCGCCGCCGCTCGCTCTCGACGCGCGATTGCGGCTCTCTCGATCCGCGTGCCTGTTGGCGCGAATCGGCCAGCACACCCGAGCATTGTCCGATGCCCCGAACATCAAGAATCAACGCCACCCGGCCATCGCCCATGATGGTGGCGCCGGCATACACCGAAAGCCCTTTGAGTTGTTTGCCGAGAGGCTTGACCACAATCTCCTGGGAATCGCCGATGGCATCAACGAGAAGGCCAAATTGCTGGTCTTCGGCCTGCAGCACCACCATATTTACGGCTTCCGCCGGTGCCGTTCCGGCGAGCCCCAGCACATCGCTGAGCGAGGCCACCGGCAGCAGAGAGCCGCGCCGGCGACAGACGGGCGTACCGTTCACGTTCTCCAGCCGCCGGTCGCCCTCCAGGCGGATCAGTTCGAGCAAGCTCACTTGAGGAATTACGAAGCGTTCCCCGCCGCTTCCGACCACCAGCCCTGGAATGATAGCCAGCGTCAACGGGATTTTGAGGCGGATGGCGCAGCCTTTGCCCGGTTGGCTGACGACATCTACGGCGCCCCCGACCTTCTCGATATGAGACTTGACTACGTCCATACCCACACCCCGTCCGGAGATGTTGGTCACGGCCTCGACCGTGGAGAACCCGGGGCGAAAGATCAGGTGGAGAGCTTCCTTCTCAGAAAGCCTGCCGCTCTCTTCGGGGCGGAGCAAGCCCTTGTCGACGGCTTTCTGCCGCAGCCGGGCGGCGTCGATTCCGGCGCCATCGTCAGCGATTTCGATATTGACCTGGCCGCCTTCGTGATAGGCCCGCAGCGATAGGGTCCCCTGTACCGCTTTCCCCACGCGGACGCGGACTTCGGGCCGCTCGATGCCGTGATCGCAAGCATTGCGGACCAGGTGTACCAGCGGGTCCTTAATAGCTTCGATGATGGTCCGATCCAGTTCGGTTTCGGCGCCATCCATTTCCACGCGAATCTGCTTACCCAAGGCCACCGCGGTATCGCGCACGACTCTCGGCAGTTTGTTCCATACCACGCCGATGGGCTGCATGCGGGTTTTCATTACGCCGCTCTGCAACTCGCTGGTGATCAGGTTCAACCGTTGAGACGTGGCATTCAGCACCGGCTCTTCGCGTTCAGAGTTGTACTGCAGGATCTGATTGCGCGCCAGCACGAGTTCGCCTACCAGGTCCATGAGCTTGTCAAGAACTTCCACCCCTACGCGAACGTTCGAATCCGAAATCGAACCAGACTTAGGCCCGTCTTCGTCGGAGACATTCTCAGGGCAGGTTTGCGCCGCCGCCGGCGCCGCAGGCGGAAGGGGCTCGTTTCCTTTTTGAGCGGCCGCGCGAAGTTTTTCAATCAGAGGCTCAAAGGTTTCACCGCCCTCGGCGCCGCCTGCTTCGATAGCGGACAGAATCCGGCGTACCGAGTCCACGGTTTCGAGAATCAAAGTCACCAGCGACGAAGTCAGCTCCCGTTGACCGTCGCGCAGCTGGCTCAAGAGATTCTCGGCCTGGTGGGTGACCTTTTCCAGGGTGGCGAACCCCAGGAAGCCGCACGTGCCCTTGATGGTATGGAAAGTCCGGAAAATTCCGGCTAGCAGACTTTTGTCGTTGGGACGCGACTCAAGGGCAACAAGTTCCTGGTCGAGCTTTGCGAGGTTCTCGTAACTTTCGACGAGGAACTCATGAATGACCTCCAGATCCTGTTCTTCCACCGCGCGTCCTCTCCCGTGCTTGCGCACCAAGTATGTTTACGAGCTGTAAATCAGCCTCGCAAACGGACACCGGAAGTCGACGCTCGCCGGCACAGGAACACATCGGCGGAAGGGGAGAATTTTCGTCCATTTTAAGGCCCGGAAATCTCCTTATGGAAAAGCTCGGCACTTAGGCGTGCATAGTTAGTAATTGAGAGCGAATTGAATTGAAAAAATATAAAACGCCCGCCGTCAAGCGACGGGCGCGAGGTTCAATTCTCTACTGCCGTATACAGCGTCTGAGTTCCCGCCACGGTGGTGCCGTTTTCGTTCACCGTAAAGGTGACCTGTACCGCGCTGGGAGTGCCGACCTGCAAATTAGGAATCGGCGGCACGACGACGTTGAACTGATAGAGCCCGATATATCCCGTCGTGGCAGTTTGCGGCGCGATGCCGGCGTACGTCACCTGGGCCTGGACGCCGTTGAAATAGAAGTTGGGAACGATGGGCAGCGTGAGCCCGTTGGTAGTCTGGGGAATGGTCCCCGGAGGACTTCCCGGCACCGGAGCGAAGCCCACGCCGTAGAAGACGATGGTGTCGCCGGGTTTGGCCGCCTGCGAATTGATTCCGGAAAACGAGTTCGGCGGAAATACGAAAGTGGTCAGGTCGGGAAACAACGCGCCCACCCATTGGATCTGCTGCTGGTTGAAATCGCTGCTGAATGCGGCGGGAGCGTATAGGGCGGGCTCCTCGAGATTGACGTTGATGTTATACGCCGCGCTCGCCCCGGATGGGGTGCTGACGACTACGGGCTCGCTGCCCAACCCGACGCCGGCCGGCACTTGCGCGTTGACCTGCCCGGAGCTGATGTATTCCACGAACGCGGACTGGCCACCGATCGAGACCGTCGTGTTATTGAGTTGCGTTGGGGCATCGACGCCCGTGAAATCGCCGGAATTCCATTCACGCGTAATGGCGGCGAGGTTGGTCCCGTAAATTTCCATCCACGAACCGGGCGCCACCGACGATAGCGCGCCGAAATCGCTGGCGCTGATGACGCCGTTCGCAGTGCGGATTGCGGGAGCGGGGGCGCCATTGCCGGCCGGAGCGCCGGGGACCAGTTTGCGAATTACGTTGTTCCCGTAGTCCGCCACGTACAGGTTCCCCTTGGAATCGAACGTCAGGAAATTCGGATTGTTGAATTGCGCGCCGAGGGCGGGGCCGCCATCTCCGATAAATCCCTGGTTCGGCAAACTCGTGCCGCCGGCGACGGTGTGAATCAGACCGTCCGGCGTCACTACCCGGATCACGTTGTTGAAGGAGTCGGCTATGTATACGTTGCCGGCTGTATCCACGGCGACGCCGGTGGGATTATTGAGTAATGCGTTGATCGCCAGCCCCTCGTCGCCGGAGTATCCGTATTGCGCCGTGGGACTGCCGGCCAGAAGCGAGATGACGCCCGTGGCCAAGGCGATTTTGCGGACCTCGTTATTGAAGCTGTCCGCCAGATAAAGATTGCCCTTGGTATCTACGGCAACCTGCGCGACCCCGTTGAGGTTTGCCGAAAGCGCGGGACCGCTGGTTGGTTTGTATCCGACGGTGCCGCTACCGGCGATAGTGTTGATGATCCCCGTGGACGCGACGACCTCGCGGATGCGATCGTTCCCCACATAATTCAGATCGGCATACGTGCCCCAATCGGAGATGTACATGTTCCCCGAAGAGTCCAGGGCGATTCCGGTGGGGTTGAACAGGGCGGCAGCCGTTGCCGCGCCGCCATCGCCGGAGAAGCCCTGGCCCTCCGACTGCGAGCCGGCGTAGGTGGAAATGATCCCGGAAGTGTTCACCATCCGGACCACGCCGTTCTTAAAGTCCGAAAAATAGAAATTTCCCTTGCTGTCGACCACGATGGAAACGGGCGCGTTGATTTGCGCGCTGATTGCGGCCTTTCCGTCCCCCGAGTAACCGCCGGAGTTGTTCCCCGCTACCGTGGAAATATTCCCGCTGCTGGCGGCCACCATGCGGATCACGTTGTTGACCTGATCGCAGATATACATGTTGCCGCTGGAATCGAAGGCTACGCTCGCGGGACCGTTGAGAGCGGCGCTGATGGCGGGATTCCCGTCGCCGCTGTAGGCCGCGGTAGCCGGAGGTCCCTGCCCCGCCACCGTCGAAATGGTGAAACTGGGGACCGGCGACTGTGCCAGACATAAGCCCGGCAGCAAACAAGCCGCTATCGCAACGAGCCCGGGCATGGCCGCCCGAGCCCCATGGCGCCTGCGCGCGTGGTTCATACGGATCGAAAGATGCATTGCTGATTACTTCAGTTTCTCAGAAATCGATGTGCCTTTGGGCTGTTCTCACGATTGCACAGTGTGAACGCCGGGCCACTCCTTACCATATCCTGCAAGCGTTGACACGCATCATGGGCTGGCCCGGCTTACAGGAGAATGCCTGCCCGAACTGCGGCATGTTGGCGACCACGCCGTTGATGCGATACTCGTTGGGCGAGTGTTCGTTAGTGACTGCGTTGAGGCGCTTATTCTCCGGCCGCTCGTCGCCGCAGGCCCATTGTGCCATGCCGATGAAGAAGCGCTGTTCCGGGGTGAATCCATCGATGGGCTGAAGGTCCTTTCCTTTGGTGGCGGCTTTCCACGCGATATATGCAAGTGTAGTGCCGCCGAGATCGGCGATGTCCTCGCCGGCTGTCAGCTTGCCGTTGATCTTGATGCCGTCGATTACGGTGTACCCCGAATACTGGTCGATGACGCAAGCGGCGCGCTCCACAAACCGGGAGGCATCCTCCCTGGTCCACCAGTCGCGTAAATTGCCCTTGTCGTCGAATTGCCGGCCCTGATCGTCGAATCCGTGCGTCAGCTCGTGGCCGATGGTGGCGCCGGTATTGCCGTAATTGGGAGCGTCATCCATTTTCGGATCGTACAGTGGCGGCTGGAGCACGCCGGCCGGAAAGTTGATGTCGTTCATTTGCGGATCGTAGTAAGCATTCACGGTGGGCGGCGTCATCTGCCATTCGCCGCGGTCCACCGGCTTGCCGATTTTGGCCAGTTCGCGTTTGGTTTCGAACATGGTGGCACGCGTCACGTCGCCCAGAAAATCGTCGCGGACGACGTGGACCGAGCTGTAGTCGCGCCACTTGTCGGGGTAGCCGATCTTGTTCACGACGCCGTGCAGTTTGACGAGCGCCTGCTTTCTGGTGGCATCGCTCATCCAGTCGAGATGCTCCAGTTCGCTCTGCATGGCGGCCTCGATCTGCCTGGTCAAGGCCAGGGCTGCCGCCTTAGTAGCGGGGGCGAACGTCCTGGCCACGAATACCTGTCCGAGAGCTTCCCCGAGATCGCGATCCACGTAGCTGACGCATCGTTTCCAGCGCGGCCGCATTTCCGCGACGCCGCGCAGCGTTTTGCTGTAGAAATCGAAATTCTCTTCCACGAACCGGCGCGAAAGGTAAGGCGCGGCGGAATGCACCAACTGCCACCGGAGGTACGTCTTCCAGTCGGAGACCGGGCGGGTCTCGAGCTGGTGTTCCACTTCCTTGTAGAATTCGGGTTCGGTGACATTGAGCGTGGCGGGTGCCGCAAGCCCGAGCCCGGCCCAATAGGCGTCCCAGTTGAAATCCGGCGTTAGCGCCATCAGTTGCGCACGCGTGAGCACATGAAACTGCTTGTACGGATCGCGTTTTTCGACGCGCGTGAGCGTGGCCTTTGCCAGTCCGGTCTCGATGGCCATCACGGTCTGCGCGCCGGCGCGCGCGGCCGCGGGAGAATCGCCCAGGAGCGCGAGCATGCGCGCGACGTGATCGATATATTGGGCGCGGATCTCCTGCGATTTCGCGTCGGAATTGACGTAGTAATCGCGATCGGGCAGGCCCAGTCCGCCGGAGAAGGCGAAAGCAATCACCTGGCTGGAATCGGCGAAATTCTGCGCCGAGGTAAAGGCAAAAAGCGCATCTCCGCCGGTCTCCAGATGGATGCCGGCCAGCAGCGCGGCGATGCCGGCGGCGCTGGTGAGGGCGGCTATTTGGTTCAGGCGCGGTTGAAGCGGCGCGGCGCCCGCTTTTTCGACTGCGGATTCATCCATGCAGGCATGGAAATAATCGCCGATCTTCTGTTCGACCGCGGTGCGATTGGGGCTGGGCTTCGCCGCTTCGTCGAGAATGCCCCAAAGGTAGCGCTGGTTGTCGTCGGTAAGTTTGGCGTAGACATCCCAGCGCGCCTGGTCGGGTGGGATGGGGTTCAACTGGTTCCAGTTGCCGCACGCATATTTGTAGAAGTCGACACATGGGTCAGCGGAACGGTCAAGGAACCTGGTTTCCAGGCTGGGAGTGTAAGGAAAAGATGCCAGGGGTTGGTCCTGGGCGAACAGGGCGACCGGCATGAAAAGCAAAATGGCTCGCACGGAAAGCAGGTTAGCACGTTCAGCGAAGGCAGTCGTTAAAGATGGCGGTTTGGGCGGGTGTCGCCCCTTCCGAGACGGTCAGCCGGTACGTCTTCTTCCCGTTTCGCGCCACTTCGACCTCCATGCCGACCGGCGTGCCGGCGCGCATCACATGAAGTTCGATCTTCTCTCCAGGCTGGTGAGCATTGATGGCGTCATTCAGGACGGGAGCGTGTTTGCGGCGGCGCCGTCCACGCCGGCGATGCGGTCGCCCGCCTTCAGCCCAGCCGCGACATCCGTCACTACGAGCCGAAAGGCCGGTCCACCCCGGCCGCCGGGCCCGCGGCCCGCGCCCGCTGGAATCTCGTTCGGCGGAATCACTTGGGTATCGGTATCCAGCCGATGTAGCCGCCGGAAGTTTCGGCCGAAGTAAGTCCAGGTTTAGACCGGCCAGCGCGAAGTAGCGCCCGTAGCATCGGCCAGGGAGCTGCCGGCCAAAAGCATCGTAAGCAGACATACGCGCGGAAACATAACTATCGAAACCTTTCGACTAATTTCTGCCGGTCCGCCGCCGACATACCGGAGTGCTTGCGGATATCCGCCCTCGATCGCAATAACCTTCGATACCGCCCGAAATACTCCGGGATATCGCCACCGTACTGGAAGCTGTACATGATATCAGCGAAATTAGCGGTATGTTCCAACCCGAGAGCATGCCCCGTTTCGTGCAAGCAAGTTAGATAAACGATGGCGTCGCGCAGTAACCGATCCTTCTCGCCCGCCGGGACCACCGCGGGCAGAATGTAGACGTCGGCGCCGCGCTCGCCGTTCACGTCGATGGGGCGCGTTTCGCCATAGAGTCCGTCGCTGCCGGTGGCCCAATAGATGCGAATGTGAGCCTGGGCGCGGTCGGCGGTTTTTTCCAGGTGCAACGTCCCGCCGGATGCCGCCTGCCACGCTTCCATGGCCCATTGCGCCAGCTGCGGATCGTCAGCCTGGCAGCCGCTCCCGGAATGTGTGCAAGGTTCGACCCAATAGCGCAGCGTTGCGGCCTGCAAAACAGCCGCGAACAGCAATAGCGCCGCGAACTTCATGCCTTCGGCGACCAGAAAGGCTCGCCCGCGCGAATGAACTGAATCTGGACCTCGGTAACGAAAGTGCGCAGCCAGTTGGCGCAATCTTCCATTCCGGGCTCTTCGGAAATGGCGTGGCCGAGGACGATCTGCCCCTTATTGCGGCCAAAGTAAGCCGCGTCCAGGATGTATTCGGTATCGTCGAACGGTCCGCCGGCTTCGGGATTCTCACCGCCGATCACCACATCGACATCGGGCGTGGCGCGCGGGATGTTGTAGCCCATCCCCACCGCCGCGCTGCTCACTTTGGCGCTCGGGTCGCCAACCACGCGGAGGGCACGGACGTTCATGCGGCGCTGGATATCGGCCGCGAGAGCGCCCAGCGTCGTCTCCGGGAAAGTGAACCGATTGCGGCTGCCGGACGTTTGCCGGTCCTGCCAGCCGAGTGAGCGGACGAGCCCCACCCAGATCAGGTCAGGCGGGCGCGAGTGGATGTGGTCATGATACCGCCAGACCACCATCTTATTGCGGGCGCAGTAATCGACTTTGAATTTGTAAATGGGATCGTTCGCGAGTTCGGAGACGGTATCGCGGTCGCTCCAGAAAGTCGGCTCGTGAGTGATGACGAAATTCAATCCCGCCGCGCGAGCGCGCTGGATAAGATCGAGGGTCGCCATAAACGTCGTGGCGATGCCCTTCACTTCCGTGTTCGGGTCGCCGACCTTGAAGGTATCGCGATAGCTTTTCTCATTCCACGGAATGCCGATGTTCTTCCTGATGCGCTCGACAACCTCATTGGCGGTCATACCGCGGGCCTCCAATACGCGTCGCCGGCAGGAATCCAGCGGACCGGAACTTCCGGCACGAGCGTCTTTAACCATTCGGCGCAAAGATTCATTCCGGGCTCCTCCGAGAGGACCCGGCCGACCATAATCAGACCTTTCTTCTGGCCTGATGCCACGGTGTCCTGCGCGTACTCCACGGACTCCCACTCGCGCGTTTCTCCGGCAATCACCACGTCGCATTCGGGCAGCGCTTTCAGCATGGCGGAGAGCGGTGTGCTGCCGGGAAGCAGCGTGATGCGCCGCACCTGCGTCCGCGGATCGCCGACCACGCGGATTCCCGCGCGGGCATTCAGACGCTTCAACAGAACGTCCGACAGTGCGCCGATTGTCAACTCCGGCACTTCATAGCGGAAGGGGTCGTCACCGGTCCGGTATGGGGTCCAGGCAAGAGTGCGCGCCAGACCGGCGGCGAAAGGATCGGGCTTCCGGGCGCGCCAATAATCGCTAAAGCGCCAGATCACCATCCCGTTATGGCGGATGAACTCCCGCTTGGCCGCACACACCGGGTCGCCCGCAAGCGGTGCGTCTCCGGCGCCGAAAAAGACGGGTTCGAGCGTGATGAGCAGATTGGCCTTTTCCCTGGCCGCGCGCGCGAGCACGTCCATAGTGGCCATGGCGGTGACGGCGATGCCGGTGACTGTGGCGCCGGCGTCTCCAGCTTTGATCCCGTCCGGACTCCCGGCGTTGCCGACACGATCGATTACCTGCTGGGCGGTGATGGGTGTTTGCTGGCCAGCCAACCGCCCGCCAGCCAGCGCCGTTCCGGCCACCTGGGCGAAGCGTCTTCTGGAAAGCTCCATGACGCACCAATGATAGCTTCGCGAGGCCGGCGGGGTCAAAGCGAAAAGCACCGCTCCCTCGCGGTCGCGGCACAGTTGTCTATGGTCTACGCTGCCGCGAGGCAGGCTTCCAAGGTATCGACGGCGAAATCGCATTGATCGCGCGTGACTACCAGGGGCGGGCATAGCCGGATGGTATTTTCACCCGCGCCCAATATCAGCAGTCCGCGCTCGAAGGCCATATCGACCACGCGATCGCGCAATTCCGGAGCGCCCTGGCGCGTGGCCTGATCGCGCACCAGTTCGATGCCGATCATCAGCCCAAGGCCGCGGACCTGCCCGACGGAGGGGAATCGCGACGGCCAATCGCGCATGCGGGAACGCAGATGCTCGCCCATGCGCGCCGCGTTCTCGACGAGTTCCTCTTCGAGGAGGGTAATGGTCGCCAGGGCAGCGGCGCAAGCCACCGGATTGCCGCCGAAAGTGGAGGCATGCGCGCCGGGCGGCCAGGTCATGAGATCGGCGCGCGCCACGGTCGCCCCGAGCGGCATCCCGCTGGCGATCCCTTTGGCGACGGCCATGATATCCGGCACGAGATCGAAGTGTTCGGATGCCCACATTTTGCCGGTGCGGCCCATGCCCGACTGCACTTCGTCGCAGACCAGCAGGATCCCGTTCTCGCGAGCCACGCGCGCCAGTTCATCGAAGAATTTCCTGGGCGGAACGACATATCCACCCTCGCCCTGGACCGGCTCAACCACGATCGCGGCGGTTTCGGAGGCCGGGGCGATGGTCTTCAGCAGTACATCTTCGATATGGCGCACGCACTCCACTGCGCAAGTCTCCTCGCTCTGGCCAAACGGGCAGTGGTAACAATTCGGGTAGGGCGCATGGGCCACGCCCGGCATGAACGGCCCGAACCCGGCGCGCTGCGTCGCTTTGCGCGCGGTGAGCGAGAGCGCTCCCAGCGTGCGGCCGTGAAAACTCCCGAAGAAGGCGATGATCTTGTCGCGTTTGGTAGTCCAGCGCGCCAGTTTGATGGCGCCTTCGATGGCCTCCGCGCCGGAATTGCCGAAGGACACGCGCCGCGGCACGCCGCCGGGAGCGACGGCGGCCAGTTTTTCAGCCAGCGCGGCCATCCCTTCGTAA
>Ga0335073_10001276_pt1 | contig 33701 bp, 25 predicted proteins | sample Lox_Sample_22_FD_207093 | JGI IMG/M metagenome (GOLD analysis project Ga0335073, IMG submission 207093) | Soil microbial communities from Loxahatchee National Wildlife Refuge, Florida, United States - Lox_Sample_2.2 | ecosystem: Environmental > Terrestrial > Soil > Wetlands | place: USA... | reverse complement strand
ATGCGGTTCTGGACGTGGGCGCGTTCAATGAGAATCCATCGGACTATCCGGATTATGCGGAAGCGGTGGGGCGCGCAATTCTGGACGGAAAAGCGGAACGCGGTGTATTGATCTGTGGCAGCGGCATTGGCGCAAGCGTTGCGGCGAATAAGCTCGCCGGGATTCGCGCAGGCATTTGCCACGACAGCTACTCCGGACACCAAGGCGTGGAACACGACAACATGAACGTGCTGGTTATGGGTTCGCGCGTGATTGGCGAAAAACTGGCTGAGGATGTCGTACGGGCTTTTCTATCCGCGAAATTTACCAACGAAGAGCGCCACGTACGGCGCCTGGCGAAGGTGCATGCGCTGGAAGAGAAGATGTTAAAAGTCTGAAATCCGGGATTTGCCCCGCGCCCAGGGGCGTACAATGGGAGGTCAAGCCCGCCTCCCCTGAGTATCAGCAAAGGAGAAGTCTCTATGACCACCTCGGCAACCGTTCCCAATGCAACTGGCACAAATCCTCTGAAAGGATTATTGGAGTACGGCCAGTCTCCCTGGATGGACTACATTCGCCGCGATCTACTCACCGGCGGCGGTTTGAAACACATGATCGACACGGACGGTCTGCGCGGCATGACCTCCAATCCTTCCATTTTCGAAAAGTCCATCGTCGGAAGCACGCTTTACCATGACATTTTGCAATCGCCGGAAGCGAAATCGCTGGATGCAAAAGCGATCTACGAGAAGATTGCGATACGCGACGTGCAGGATGCCTGCAATATTTTCCAGCCGGTCTACAAGTCCACGAATCGCCGGGACGGCTATGTGAGCCTGGAAGTATCGCCGTTGCTGGCGAATGACACCAAAGGCACGCTGGAAGAGGCGCGCCGGCTATGGAAATCGGTTGGCCGCGAGAACCTGATGATCAAGGTTCCCGGCACGCCGGAAGGGGTTCCCGCGATCCGGCAACTTTTGGAAGAGGGCTTGAACATCAATGTGACGCTGCTGTTTGCGCAGTCGGCGTACGAGCAGGTGGCTGAAGCGTTCACGGCCGCTTTAGAGGCGCGCGCGCTGAAGGGTTTGGACATTAGCCATAGCGCCAGCGTGGCCAGCTTCTTTGTCAGCCGCATCGACACGCTCGTCGATTCGAAGATTGAAGAAAAGTTGAAGACCGCGACGGGCGACAGCAAGGCTTTGCTATCCAGCATTGAAGGCAAAGTGGCCATCGCAAACGCCAAGCTGACCTACAAGAAGTATCAGGAGTTGTACAGCAGTCCGCGCTGGAAGGCTCTGGCTGCCAAGGGCGCGCAGACACAGCGCTTGCTGTGGGCCAGCACCAGCACGAAAAATCCGAAATATCGCGACGTGCTCTACGTCGAAGAATTGATTGGGGCAGACACCGTGGACACCATTCCTCCGGCGACCTTTGATGCTTTCCGCGATCACGGGAAATTGCGCAAGAGCTTGACGGAGGACGTTCCGGGCGCGGCCAAAACGATGGAGAATTTGGGCAAGGCCGGAATCTCTATGAAAGAAGTGACGGACAAATTGTTGGCCGAAGGCGTGAAACTCTTCGCCGACGCGTTCAAGACTTTGCTCGACGCCACGGGCAAAACCGCCGGCAAGCACTAGCCCTGAAGGAAACAAATCATCTTCGTTCACCTGGGCTGGTTCGACTACCAGTCCGGGCCAGTGGAAGAATCAAAATCTGCGGAGGAGTCTACACCATGCAACTCGGTATGATCGGTCTGGGAAGAATGGGCGCGAACATGGTTCGGCGCCTTGAGAAGGCGGGCCACAACTGTGTGGTGTACGATCGCAGTGCCAACGCTGTCCAGGACTTGGTGAAGGACGGGGCCGCAGGTGCGAAATCGATCGATGATTTCATCGCGAAGCTGCAGAAGCCGCGAGCCATTTGGTTGATGGTACCTGCGGCGATCGTGGATTCGATGATTGCTGAATTGCTACCCAAGCTTTCCAACGATGACATTCTGATCGACGGCGGCAATTCGTATTACATCGACGACATTCGCCGCGCGAAAGAGCTGATTGCAAAAGGCATTCACTATGTGGACGTGGGCACCAGCGGCGGCGTTTGGGGCCTCGAGCGCGGGTACTGCCAAATGATTGGCGGCGAAACAAAGGTCGTCCAGCATCTCGATCCCATCTTCAAAGCGCTGGCGCCGGGTCTCGGCGATATTCCGCGAACTCCTGGGCGCGAAAAGGCTTCCGGGACTGCGGAACAAGGGTATCTGCACTGCGGACCTTCGGGCGCCGGGCACTTTGTGAAAATGGTGCACAACGGCATCGAGTACGGGTTGATGGCGGCCTATGCAGAAGGCTTAAATATTCTGAAGCACGCGGATGCCGGACATAAAAAGCAGGAAGTGGATGCGGAAACCACGCCGTTGCGGAATCCGGAACATTATCAGTATGACTTCAATCTCGCGGATGTGGCGGAAGTCTGGAGGCGCGGCAGCGTGGTGGCCTCGTGGCTGCTGGATTTGACGGCGATCTCGCTCTTCGAACAGCCAACGCTGCAGAATTATTCCGGACGCGTGTCGGATTCCGGCGAAGGGCGCTGGACGATTCTGGCGGCAATTGAGTCCACGGCTCCGGCGCCGGTATTGAGCGCGGCGCTCTACGAAAGGTTTTCTTCCCGTGGCGAAGGCGATTTTGCCGCGAAACTTTTGTCGGCCATGCGCTTCCAGTTTGGTGGTCATCTGGAGAAAAAAGCCCACGGAGACTAGGTTCACACTTCGTGGCGCTAAAGATAGGATAGTTCTATGAACTTGAACCACCTGGAAGGCGCCAGCGCCGTGGCGAGCCCCTGCGTCATGGTGATATTTGGCGCGACGGGTGATTTGACGAAACGCAAGCTGATTCCTGCACTTCTGAATCTCGCACAGGAAAATATCCTCCCAAAAGAATTTGCCATTGTGGGGTTTGCCGTAAACGATTACGACACGGAATCTTTTCGCAAAACACTCGGTCAGGAAATGCCGAACTTCGCGCCCGATCCCATCGATTTGAAGATGTGGGACGAATTGTCGCAGCGGCTTTATTTCGTGAAGGGCGACTTCCAGGATCCCGCCGCGTTCCAGAGGCTGAAGAAGCAAATTGAAGAAGCGGACAAGGCCCACCATACCGGCGGAAACAAGTTTTTCTACCTGGCGGTGGCGCCGCGCTTCTTTGCGCCGATTGTCGATCAGTTGGGCGCGGCAGGCTTAACCAAGGAAGAAGATGGCCATTGGACGCGAGTGATCATTGAAAAGCCATTCGGGCACGACCTCGATTCGGCGCGGCAGTTGAACGCGGATCTGAAGAAAACGCTGGATGAGCGTCAGATCTACCGCATCGATCACTATCTGGGCAAAGAGACTGTGCAGAACGTGATGGTGTTTCGCTTCACGAATAACATCATCGAGCCGCTATGGAATCGCAATTACGTGGACCATGTGCAGATTACCGCGGCGGAAACCGTCGGCGTGGAGCATCGCGGCGGGTTTTACGAAACTGCGGGGGCATTGCGTGACATGGTGCCGAATCATCTGTTTCAACTGCTCACCATGACCGCCATGGAACCGCCCATTTCGTTCGACGCGGACGAAGTACGAAACAAGCAAGCGGAAGTGCTTCACGCCATACAGCCGTTAAGTCCCGAAGATGTGCTGAAGAGCATGGTGCGAGGACAGTATGGAGAAGGCATGGTGGACGGAGAACGGGTGGCCGCGTACCGGCATGAGCCGGATGTTTCGCCGGAATCCAACACGGAAACGTTTGTGGCGTTGAAGCTGCAGATCGACAATTGGCGTTGGGCGGGAGTGCCCTTCTACCTGCGAACCGGAAAGCGCATGGCGCAACGCAAGACGGAGCTTGTGATCCAGTTCCGGCGCACACCTTTCGTACTGTTCCGCAACACCGCGGTGAAGAATATTGAGACGAACCGGCTGGTGATCAACATTCAGCCCGACGAAGGAATTTCCCTAAGTTTCGGGGCGAAAGTGCCTGGAGCGGTAATGCGCCTTGGCCTGGTGAATATGGATTTCGACTACAAATCGTATTTCGGCGTGGAGCACGGCACGGGATACGAACGGCTGCTGCGGGACTGCATGGCGGGTGATGCCACGCTGTTCCAACGCAGCGACATGGTGGAAGCAGGATGGAAAGTAATCCAGCCCATCATTGACGTTTGGCACGCGCTGCCGCCAAGAGGCTTCCCGAATTACGCTGCGGGCTCGTGGGGCCCGGTAGAAGCTGAAGAGCTGTTGGAAAGAGACGGTCGCCAGTGGCGGCGCATTGGAGAAGAAGATATTGATTGGCCAGGCCGCACGGCGACGCCGGGAGTCACAACCAAGGCAGGTACCCTGTCATGAAAGCATCACCCGCACGCGACGTTGTAATTTTTCCGGATGCGGCAAGCCTGACCAAGCGTGCCGCCGATGAATTTGTCAAAAGCGTGAACGAGGCGATCGCAGAAAAAGGCTCGTTCACTGTGGCACTTGCCGGCGGTTCCACACCGAAGGCGCTTTATTCCCTACTGACCGAAGATCCCGCGTATAGCTCCAAAATTGCCTGGCAGAAGATGCATTTCTTTTTTGGCGACGAGCGGCACGCGCCTCCCGACAACTCCGAGAGCAACTTTCACATGGCCAATCAGACGCTGTTTTCCAAGGGTCTGGTGAAACCGGAGCAGATTACAAGGATTAGAGGCGAATACGCCGACACGGAAAAAGCAGCACTGGAATATGAGCAGGCTCTTCGCGCATACTTTAAGTTGAGGGATGGCGAGTACCCTCGCTTCGACCTGGTGCTCCTCGGCATGGGTGAAGAAGGACATACCCTGTCGCTTTTCCCGGGCACCAAGGCCCTACACGCCACCAATCGCGTCGTGGTTCGCAACTGGATCGGTAAGCTGTATACCGAACGCATCACGCTGACAGTTCCTGCAGCCAACCAGGCGAAGCGCGTAATTTTCAGTGTGACCCGCGACGACAAGGCACTGGCCTTGAAAGCGGTTCTGGAAGGCCCTTATGAACCGGAGCAGCTTCCGGCTCAATTCATACAACCGGTCAACGGCTCCTTGCTATGGCTGGTAGACCAGGCGGCTGGTTCGAAGCTGTCGCCGGATATTCAAAACTAACTAGGAGAAGATCATGGCAACCGCAACACTTTCCACCGTGGAACAATACTTAGGGGCAAAGGCGGAATCGCTCCTCGGCTTCAAGTCCCCAAAAATTTCCCGCGACCGGCTGCATCTGCCCGGACCAGATTTCATTGACCGCGTCTATGCCGCGTCGGACCGCAATCTGCGCGTGCTGAATAATTTGCATCGCCTGTTCAACACCGGGCGGTTGGCGGGCACAGGGTATATGTCGATTCTGCCGGTGGATCAGGGGATCGAGCACTCGGCGGCGGCCAGCTTCGCGAAAAATCCGGACTATTTCGATGGAGAGAACATCGTAAAGCTTGCCGTTGAGGGTGGCTGCAACGCGGTGGCTTCCACTTTCGGCGTGCTGGGGTCCGTGGCGCGCAAGTATGCGCACAGAATTCCGTTCATTGTGAAGATCAATCACAACGAATTGCTTACCTATCCAAACCAGTTCAACCAGATTCTGTTCGGCACGGTACAGGAGGCGTACGACATGGGGGCGGCCGCAATTGGTGCCACGATTTATTTCGGCTCCGAGCAGAGCGACCGGCAGATTATCGAAATCAGCCACGCTTTCGCCAAAGCGCACGAACTGGGCATGGCCACCGTGCTGTGGTGCTACCTGCGGAATCCTGCGTTCAAGAAGGACAAGGATTATCATGTGTCCGCCGACCTGACCGGGCAAGCGAACCACCTCGGCGTGACGATTCAGGCCGACATCATCAAGCAGAAACTGCCGGAAAATAATGGCGGCTATGAAGCGTTGAATATGGGCAACTCCAGCTACGGCAAGTTCGACAAGCGCATTTACACCGACCTGTCCAGTGATCACCCGATCGATCTGACACGCTATCAGGTAGCGAATTGCTACATGGGCCGCGCAGGCTTGATCAATTCTGGCGGCGCTTCGGGAAAAAATGATTTCGAAGAAGCGGTGGCCACCGCGGTCATCAACAAGCGCGCCGGCGGCACCGGACTGATCAGCGGCCGCAAGGCGTTCCAACGCCCAATGGCGGATGGCGTGAAGCTCCTGAACTCGATTCAGGATGTTTATCTCGCTAAGGAAATCACCATTCCCTGATCGCCAGAAACCAACTTTAGAGAACAGCCCGCCGCGTGCGGGCTGTTTTTTTTTGCGTGCTGAGCCGTCGCGCAATTGCCGGAATTCAGAAGCAAAAGTCGAATGTTCGTGCTCGTGCGCGCGGCGTCCGTCACTTGCGACGTGCCAGGTGAGTCGAATTAAACCGTTTTTGTGAACAGTTGTAAAATCTCTTCTAAATTTTGCACTTTCCCAAAAATTGAACCGTCTAGCACTGCAACAGCTTGCCGTGAGCTGGACGAGTCCTCTAACTTTACTTGCAGTTAGCAAGTAATCTGTGATTGGCATTCCGCTTGCATCAACCTTTTCTAGTTTCGTTGGTGGCGCACGCAGCCGCCGGACTTCGTCGGTCCTGGGCTGGGACCTGCCGTTTTAAGTCCAGTGCAAGTGGTGGTGAAAAGTTGTGGGGCCATGCGGATGAAGGCGAAGCCAACTCCGCAGGACGTGGGAGTTGTGTGCCTGAGTGGTCATGATTGCGAAAGGAGCGAATCCTTTCCATGGGGGGAAGCAAAATCATGACGAAGAGACTGCTCTCAATTGCGTTGTTTACCGCGTTGCTTTTGGCCCTGGCCGTGGTGTCGCACGCCCAGTCGATCGTGACTGGAGGTATTTCCGGCACGATTATGGATCCGGCGGGGGCGGTTGTTGCGGATGCGACGTTGGTACTGACAAATCCGAGCACCGGTGACTCGTATACCACCACGAGTTCGAAATCCGGCGATTATGTCTTTGCACTGTTAAAACCGGGTACCTATACCCTGACCGTCTCCAAAGACGGATTTAAGACGGCTTCGCAATCTGTCACCGTCGTGCTGGGAACCAGTGTACCCGTAAATCAAACGTTGGAAATTGGCACGGGCACGACAAGGGTAGAAGTAACAGCAGGGAGCAGTGTGGAGTTACAAACCGACAACGCAAATCTGACTACAAATTTCGAAAGCAAGCAGATTCAGGAAGTGCCGAATCCGGGCGGCGACATCACTTATGTGGCGCAAACGGCGCCCGGGGTGACCATGAACAGTTCCACAGGCGGCGGCTATGGCAACTTCAGCACCTTTGGCCTGCCGGGAACGTCAAATCTATTCACTGTCAACGGCAACGACTATAACGATCCAATGGGGAACCTAAACAACTCTGGCGCTAGTAACTTGCTACTGGGCGCGAATGAGCTTCAGGAAGTTACGGTCACAAATAATGCTTATTCCGGACAGTATGGGCGGCAGGCGGGGTCGCAGGTGGATTATTCCACCAAGTCCGGTACTAATTCCTTCCACGGCGACGCGATTTACGATTGGACCGGCCGATTTTTAAATGCGAATGATCCGATCAACAAGGCCACCTCTCCGGTCGGCGGGCCAATCAACCCGCGTCCTTTTGAAAATAACAATCAGTGGGCCGCATCGCTAGGCGGCCCAATCCTCAAGGACAAGATGTTTTTCTTTGTGAACACCGAGGGCATTCGCTACATCTTTGGTTCCATCAACCCGGTGACAACGCCCACGCCGGCGTTCGAAAACTATGTATTGGGAAATGTTCCGCAAAATCCGGCAACGGTGTCCTTTTATCAAAATGCTTTCAAGCTTTACAACGGAGCGCCCAGCATCAGTCACGCCGTGGCAAATCCAGGAAGTTGCACAGGGCCGGGGGGCTGGACGCTGGCAACCTTGCCGGGTGCATTGGCTGCAAATGAATGTACAAAATCCTGGACCGACTCTCTCTCCGCGGGCAACCGCGAATGGCTGCTTTCCGCGCGCATCGATTACAAGATTGGTGACAACGATGAGGTGTTCGGCCGCATGAAGTTCGATCGCGGTGTGCAACCCACTTACACCGATGCGATCAATCCACTGTTCAACACCAGCAGCAGCCAACCGCAAAACGAAGGGCAACTGAACTACACACATATTTTCAGTCCCACGATCGTAAATAACCTGATCGGGTCGGTGTATTGGTATTCGGCGATCTTCGGTTCTATCAATGGGAACAGCCCAGCCTTGTCGGCCTTTCCCGGAATTTTGGCGTTCAGCGATGGCTCCGTCACGAACCTTGGCTTCGGCTCAGGAACCCCCGGCGGCTTTGGACAAGGGTTCCAGTATCCGGCCGGACGCAACGTGACGCAGTGGGGATTCGTCGATGATTTGTCGATCACCCGAGGGAATCACTCGTTCAAAATGGGCGGCAGCTTCCGGCGGGACGACATCAGCGACTACACCGCAGCTTCCCAGACCGTGTTTCCGGCAGTGAGTACGGACCTGTTTGGATTCGCAAACGATGCGATTGCGCAAGGTTCGACTGTCTACAACTTCGCCAGCTCAGCAGTACAGCCTATTGGTTTGTATACGTTCGGGCTTTATTTCCAAGACGAATATCGCGTCACTCCAAAGTTGAAACTGATGTTGACCTTGCGCGCAGATCGCAACTCGGGCGGCGCGTGTGAACACGCTTGCGCCAGCCTGCCGATAACTCCGTTCAACGAAATGGCTCATGGGGCGGACATTCCCTACAACCAATCGTTCCAAACGGGCCTGACCACCATTTTCCCGAACATTGAGAAGGTCGTGTTTCAGCCGCGCATCGGGGTCGCCTATTCACTAGATAGCAAGACCGTATTGCGCGCGGGTATAGGATTGTTCAGCGACCTTTATCCCGGTGTCTTTCTCAGTCCCATCGACACTAACTTCCCGCAAGTAAATCTTTGGGACGTGCCCGGAGGAACGCTGGCGTGGGATCTAAACTCGCCGGCAAAGACCGCATTCCCTAATAGCGGCGTAACGTTGGTGCAACAGTGCAATACCGCGTTTACGGAGAATTACTATAACGGCGGCAACCTGCCTACATACGTCGCGGCGGCCCCTGGCTGCATTAATCCTGCGACGGGAACGCAGCTTGTACCGAATCTGAACGACGTTACCCGCAACTTGTCGAATCCCAAGTATGTGGAATGGAATGTGGAAGTACAGCACATGCTAGGGTCGAAAGCCGTCGTGTCGGCGAATTACGTGGGCAATTACGGCTACGACGAGTTGTATACAAACAACTACCTCAACAGCTTCGGCTTCGGAACCTTGCCCGCAACCGCACCAGATCCTCGCGTAGGTCACGTGACCTTTCTGAACAGCGGAGCGGTATCCAACTATAACGGCCTGACACTCTCAATCAAGAGCAACACGTGGCATAACTTGACCGGCTCATTCAGCTACACCTACTCGCACGCTCTGGATGAGGTATCTAATGGGGGCTACCTGCCATTTTCTGTGATCAATGGCATCGAAACGCAAATCGATCCTTACAATTTGCGCGACAACTATGCGTCCGCCGATTACGACGCACGCCATCAGCTGAACGCATCGTACATCTACCAATTGCCCTTCAAGAGCGGCAACCGCCTCCTCAACACCGCCATCGGCGGCTGGCAACTTTCCGGAACCATGTTCTACCGCACTGGTTTACCTTTCAGCGTGTACGACGGCGCAACCGTGTCCGAACTGGCCGGAAACAACCTGAACGGCGCCGGTGGCACGGTGGGACAAAACATCATCTTGCTGCAGCCGGAATTCACTCAGAGAAATTTCTCCCATGTGGGCCAGTGTATTGTGGCAGCCTGCTTCGGCATTGCCGGAACCGGATCCACGGCGCCCTATCTATTCTCTCCCGCGACAAACTTCACGGGTGCGGTTGGGCGGAATGCATTTCGCGGCCCCGGCTTCGTCGGCGGAGATATCAGCTTGCGCAAAAACTTCACACTGACCGAGCGCGTGAGCCTGCAGATCGGACTTAACGCCTACAACTGGTTCAACCACGCAAATTATGGCAATCCTTATCCCAACACAAATGAACCATTTTTTGGGCAAGTCGTGACGACGCAGTTTACGCCGACCTCGCCTTACGGAGCATTCGCCAATGCAGCAACGGATATGAGGATTGCGCAGCTCACGGCCAAATTCACTTTCTAGATTTTTGGTTGCTCGGGCGCAGGGCAAGCTCTCGCCCGAGCGTTTCTGGGTGCAACAAAAGCGTCAAGATCTAAAGCGATTGCCCTACATTCGCGCATTGAGGAAAAATCTGCGCGGTCGAACGCGCGCGTCTGAAATCCGTAGAAATCTTCCAAATTTAAGAGATATGTGTGCTCAGCAAAGCCGATCGAGCGCATAAATTTTACAATCCGTTACACTTACAAAAATCTAATTGGCATTTGACTTGCACTATCTGCTGTACCTCTGTGTCGGTCCTGCCTGTGGCGTTGTTTGGTCTAGGGGGCTTTCCAGGTTTAACAAGGTCCAGTGCGAGTGGTGAGTACGGGTGTGCATAGCCATTGTGGATGGCTCCGGATGGGTGTGCCCGGAGTTAGTGCAACGTGATTAGGGGAAGAAAGCAAATTCTGAAATGGGGAAAGAGAAACAAGATGATTAAAACGGTTCTAAAAGCAGCTCCCTTGATTTTATGTTTGTTCTTGTTGGCAATCGCGACACCTGCGCAAACAATCGTCACCGGAGGAATTAACGGGACGATCACGGATGCCAGCGGTGCCGTAGTTCCTGGCGTGGCCCTCACGCTGACCAATAATGCCACCGGGGACGTTTTTAACACGACCTCGACGGCCACGGGCGGATACGTTTTCTCTCTGTTGAAGCCGGGCGATTACACGCTAAAAGCCACGAAAAGCGACTTCAAAACCATTTCGCAAAAGGTGACGGTTCTACTAGGGCAGAGCTCGACCGTCAACCTCGCCATGGAATTGGGCGCAAGCACCACCACGGTTGAGGTCACCGGAGAAGGCCAGTTACTGCAAACGGAAAACGCGAACATAGCGACCACCTTTGATACGCGAACGGTGCAAAACGTTCCCAACCCCGGCAATGACATCACGTATGTCGCGCAAACCGCGCCGGGTGTTTCCATGAATACCTCTTCGATGAACGGCTACGGCAATTTCAGCGCGTTTGGCTTGCCGGGCACTTCGAACCTTTTCACGATCAACGGGAATGACTACAACGATCCGTTCTTGAACCTCAACAACTCCGGCGCCAGTAACCTGCTGCTTGGAGCGAATGACGTTCAGGAAGTGGCGGTAGTGAGCAACGGCTATACCGGACAATACGGCCGCATGGCGGGTGCGCAAATCGACTACACCAGTCGCTCGGGCACGAACAATTTTCACGGCAGCGCTAATTATTACTGGACGGGCAGCGCGTTGAACGACGAGGACTATTTCCTGAAAGCCAGCGGCCAGCCCAAGCCATTCCAGAACAATAACCAGTGGGCGGCCGATTTCGGCGGGCCGATCAAGAAGGACAAGGCGTATTTCTTCGTGGATACCGAAGGCCTGCGCTATGTACTGGCTACGGCCACGCAATCCTTCTTGCCGACACCTGCATTCCAGAGCTACGTGCTCTCGCAGATTCCCGGGACCGCCGTGCCGTTCTATCAGCAAGCATTCGCGCTGTACAACGGAGCCAAGGGCGCGGTGAATGCCGTTCCCCAAGCGGGAACTTGTCCGGGCATAGGTGGCGCAGCCAATGCGTTGCCGGGCGGGTCGACAGATTGTTTGGGTGCCGTTACGTTATCGGGCGCTGCCGGCAACCAGGAATGGTTGCTGATTGGCCGAGTTGATTATTCCTTTAGCGATAACGATAAAATCTTCGGCCGCGTGAAATTCGATCGCGGAACGCAACCGACTTACGCCGACCCGATCAATCCAGCGTTTAACGCCATCAGCCACCAGCCGCAAGATGAAGGGCAGTTGAACTGGACGCACATCTTCAATCCGAGTATCGCTAACAATTTCATTTTTTCGGATTTGTGGTACTCCGCGATTTTCCAATCGCCCAATGTGACTGCTGCGAATGCCGTGTTCCCGGAAATCCTGTGCTCGGCGAATACCAGCATGTCGTGCCTGGGCGCGACAGGCGGAGAATTCCCCGAAGGCTTTTTCTTCCCGCAGGGCCGCAACGTGGAACAGTACCAATTTGTGGATGACCTTTCGATTGAGAAAGGCAAAAACGCGTTCAAGATGGGCATCAACTTCCGCCGCGACGATATCAGCGATTACCGCGCCTCGGAGTTGACCAACCCCTGGGCGGTCAACACCAGTCTTGCAGGATTCGCGACCGACGCGGTCGACACCAGCACCTCGCAAAACTTTCCCATTTCGTTTGTGCAGCCGATCGCGATTTACAGCTTTGGCGCGTATTTCCAAGACGAACTTCGTTTAAGCGAAAAATTCAAACTGACGCTGGCTCTGCGGGCGGATCGCAATTCTGGCGGTGCCTGCCAGCACGATTGCGCCTCTCTTGCAGCCATGCCGTTCCAGCAGCTTTCTCATAACGCCGACATCCCATTCAATCAGATGATTGACACGCGCACTAGCATTCTGCGCGACGTGGAAGCGGTCGTATTTCAGCCACGTATCGGATTCGCCTGGACCCCGAAGGGTCAAGACACGGTCATCCGGGGCGGCGTCGGATTGTTCTCCGACCTTTACCCTGGCACCATTCTGGACAATATCACCACCAACTTCCCGCAGGTGCTGAGCTTCTCGGTACCGGGCGGCACCGTTGACCCGAATCAACCTGGCAGTGGCGCAAGCATCGTGCAAGGCTGCAACACATCGTTCCGAAATGCGTTTAACTCGGGGCAGACACTGGCGCAGTATTCAGCCGCCGCGCCGACCTGTGCGGCCGCCTTACCTCCGCTATACGACGTGCCACCGGAGACCTACAATCCCAAGTTCATAGAATGGAACCTGGAGGTTCAGCACACGCTTTCGAAGAGCCGCATGGTTTCTTTCAATTATGTAGGAAACCATGGCTACGACATTCTGCTGGTGAACCCTTACCTGAACGCGTTTTGCACCACGGCGATCTGCGGAGGGGGGTTTACAAGCTTGCCCCTGACGGCACCTGATGCGCGGGTAACCGCAGTACAGCAACTGACCAACAATGGCTTTTCGAACTACCAGGGGTTTGTCGCGTCGATCCAGCAAAACCTGTGGCATGGTTTGACGGCACGGTTCAATTACACGTTCAGCCACTCATTAGACAACGTGTCCAACGGTGGGGTCTTGCCGTACAGCCTCGCGAACAGCGTGCTGAACCAGATTAATCCCACAAATCCCAACCAGCAGTATGCGTCGTCCGACTACGATGCGCGCCATCAGCTGTCGGCAAACTATGTTTGGGATCTGCCCATTCACTCCGGAAATCACTGGGCGGACTTCTTCATCGGCGGTTGGCAGGTAGCCGGCACGTTCTTCTATCGCAGCGGCTTGCCGTTCAGCATAGAAGACGGGCAGCAAGCTCTGGCGATGCTGCCCAACAACCTGACCGTGAATGGCGGTCTTCTTGCAACCGTGCTGTATACGCCGGCGCAAGGGCAACCAACTGCGTTCGGTTCCGGTTGTGCTTCACATGCCTGCTTTACCACCAACACGTTTGCCACGCCTACGGACTTCAACGCCTATGCACGCAATGCGTTCCGCGGGCCGGGCTATTTCAATACCGACATGAACCTAAAGAAGACGTTCCGAATCCGGGAACGTACGCAGTTCATGGTTGGCGCCAACGCGTTTAACATTTTGAACCATCCTAATTTTCAGAATCCAATTGCCAACAACCTGAGCAGCGCTTTTGGCACCATCAATGCGGCGGCGGTTTCGCCGACGACGCCCTACGGCGCCTTTGCTTCCGCGGCGGAAGGAATGCGCATCGTACAGGTGTTTGCGAAGTTGTCGTTCTGAAACTTAAGCTCCTTTCTCGGGCGGAGATTTGCGCTTCTCCGCCCGATTTTTTTGTGCGCCATTTTTCAGGGGTTGGCAAAAGCAGATTCCTTGCTTTATTCGGAATAACAGGTTTTATCGACCGCTGCATGAACAATGAAATTTCAGCTGTAATCATTTTCTTCACTACATGGCATCGGTTTTTTGATGCGATTATCAAAAGGACAAATATTACAAAATTGAAATGGACAGCGTGCATCCGGCGCTTTTTAGAATGGGAACAGCTGTTGAAAGGGGAAAGAAATGCCGAAGTCGAAAGCAGTCACAGCGGGGAGCGCAAAGAAACCGCAGAAGGCGTCCATACCTCCGACCTACGAGGAAATTGCTCTCCGGGCGTATCACATCTACCTGGAACGCGGCTGCACTCCGGGGGATCCAATGCAGGATTGGCTACGCGCCGAACAGGAATTGCTGGACGCGGCGGGCAGACCAAAGCGTAAGTCCAAGATCGTATCGATCGCCGCGTAGTCAGTAAGCGCGCGTTCTCGCCTCCCAGTCTGCTTCGCTCCGCAGCCTGCCCTTCTTTGCGCCTTGCCGTCGCTTCGTGAATGCCGCCGCGAAATTCCTTATACTATGTAGATACAGTTTGATGGGTGAGGGATATTGACATGAGTCGTGGAAATGCCCTGGGCCCCGCGCGGCTACTCGTCATTGCAATGATTCTGGTGCTTGGTGCGTTCTGGGTGGGCGCGCGCTACGGCCCACACCAGGCGAAAGATGTCGAAGCACGGCGCCTGGGCGATAATCCGGTGGCATCGGCCCGCCTGGCTGCAGACCAGCCGCACAGCGACCGCTTGACCGAAGAAGAATCCATCAACGTGCGGATCTATCGCCAGGCTTCGCCCGCGGTGGCGAACATCCTGACCAAAGCGACCGAGTACGACTTCTTCATGGACCCAGTTCCCGTGGAAGGTGCAGGATCCGGTTTTGTGATTGACCCGCGTGGGTACATTCTGACCAACTACCACGTGGTTGCCGGCGCGCAGTCCATCGAAGTAATTCTCGGAGACAAAACGCGTGCGCCCGCGAAGTTCATTGGCGCGGACCAGCGCAACGACGTGGCGCTCATCAAGATTGATCCCAAAGGGAAACCACTTGCCGCGCTGCCGCTGGGCGATTCCTCCACGTTGCAGGTAGGCCAGAAGGTTTTGGCGATTGGCGATCCTTTTGGGTTTCAATCCACATTGACCACCGGCGTGGTAAGCGCACTTGGTCGCACCGTGCAAACCAGCGATACTACTTTTATTGACGACGCCATTCAGACGGACGCCTCTATCAATCGTGGAAATTCCGGAGGCCCGCTGATCGACACCCATGGCGATGTGATTGGCATCAATTCCGCCATCTACACGCCTTCCGGGACAACCGCAGGGATCGGTTTCGCGATTCCCATCAACACCGCGAAGCTCATCGCCAATGATTTGATGACGGAAGGCAAAGTGCGCCGCGCTTACCTGGGCGTTCGTACGATTCCTGTGGCCGGATGGCTCGCGGAGGCTCTGGATCTTCCGGTTCAGGAAGGTCTGTTGGTCGAGGCGACCACGAAAAACAGTCCTGCGGCAGCCGCAGGCATTCGCGGGGGAGACAAGGTGGCGCAAGCGGGTATGCGGCGCATCATGATTGGCGGCGACGTGATTGTCGGCCTCGAAGGGCAAAAAGTGTCGAATCAGTTCGACATTGATTATATTTTGAATCGCAAGCGCCCCGGCGACACCGTCACAGTCACGCTCTATCGCGGCGGCCAGAAGATGGAGCTTCCCGTAAAGCTGGGCGAACGCGACGGCAACTGATTCGCTAGCCTCGCGAGGCGCTCATGGACCGATTTCGGCGCGATAGCGGCTGCGTTCTTCCTGGCTGAGCGCGAACCATCCTTCGGTAATATCGCGGACGCGCTCCAAAGCCTTTTGCATTTCGTCGTGCTTGGCTTTAATGGTGTCGGAATCTGCGTCTTGGGGGACGTAAATCGGCGGTGCACCGACCAAAATTGCGCGAGTAAACAGCTTGGGCAGACAGAAGTGGTCCCAGGTCTTTTCGAAGGTGATGCCGCGCTCCACTCCGACATGGAACACCATAATCGGCGCGCCAGTCATGCGCGCCAGCAGCACCGGCCCGACCTTCGAGACGTAGCGTGGCCCCCGGGGACCATCGATCGTAAACCCACAATCCAAACCTTCCTTGATGCGTTGTGCCATGACCGTAAGTCCGCGCAGGCCGCCTCGGGACGAACTGCCCTGTGCGGTGCCGAAGCCAAGCCATTCAATCACCTTGCGGGTCCACTGCCCGTCGAAGGCTGTAGTGTTCATGATGACGATCCCGCGATTGCGCCCGAACCAGGCAATCGGAATGATGCAACGGTGCCAGAATGCCCAGATAATCGGCTGCTTGGCGGCCCAAACTTGGTCGACTTTGGCGCGTCCCAGAACCTCGAAGCGCAACGTTGGGCCCAGCACGCGAATCACGCCGTAGACGATAGCCGCAATAATCGGGATCTGGATCCGTCGGTGCCACGGCAGTTTGGGCAGACGCACGTCATAGTGGGGACTGATTACTTCCGGTGCGTCTTCTGTAGGCTTTTCGCTGGTTTCCATCGCCACTAATAGTAGAAAGTAGCCGCCCTTAGAACGCAAGTGTCCAGCGGCCGATGCAATTACTGTAACGATTTCCGCAGAATAGGACTCTCAGGGCCACCTCTTCACGTGTCGCCCGTCTCATATAGAATAGGAGGGTTGCTGTCTCGCTATGCAGGATGGGAATAGGTGCGCATGCCGTTTTCGAGGTTAATCCGCGTCCATTGGCGACTGGCTGCGTTTGCGATCGCGGCTGGCTGCGCGTGTGTCTCGTTGACGAACCTGAGGCCCGCGCGCGCCGATAATCCGCCCGGCGACGCAATTGGGGCCATTGAGGGCGCCGCAATCTCTGTACAGGGCCCGATGAGCATGGATACGACAAATGGCCAGATCAAAACCATGCTTCGCAGCGGCAGCGAGGTACAGGTCAAGTCGGGCCAAGCGCACATTGACCTTGTCGAGGGCGGCAACATCACCATTTGCGGACCTTCCCACTTTTCCGTGTTGAAATCCGGTAGCTCCCTGACCATTGCATTGGATAGCGGCACAGTTCACGCGCACATTGAAGGACAATTGACCCTTACCGTTTACACCGCGCAAATTCAGGCGCATGCCATTTCCATTGGCAATGGTGCGCAAGACATGTTGGTGGGCTTGGACGCTTCTGGGACGATGTGCATTCATCCCAACAGGGGCGCGGTGCGTATCGAGCAACAATTGACGGGACAAAGTTTGTTAATCCCACAAAGTGGCGAGGTTTCGCTTTCGAATGGGCAACTGGAAACCCTTCACAATTCCAGCGGGCAGTGCGGATGCGAATTGCAGCTGAGCGCCAAGCCCGCCGAAGTTTCTACACAAGTCAGCGCGCTGGCATCCACGGAAGAGATGAAGCAAAGAGCCGCGGCAGATCCGCCCGCGAAGACGCCAGCAGCGCCGAAAGAGGAACCCGTCTACCAAGTGTTCATGCCGCCGTTGAAGTACGACGCCAGCGCCAAAGTGCAGCAGGATTACGATCCAAATTTGATTGTCCTGGTGCGGCGAGCGCGCGTACGCCCCACTCTTATTTTTCAGGGCAAAGTGGAGGGTGACCCGGTCGTGGCGCAGGTCGCTGCCCCCGCCGCGCCGCCGGCGATGCAGAGATCCGAAGCGACGAAAAAACCCGCGGACGACACTACGTGGAATCGCGTGCGTACGTTCTTCCACAAGCTGTGGTCTCCGAGCTCGTAGCATACTGCACCGCTATTGTCGCCCGAGCAAAAAGCAGATTCCTCGCTGCGCTCGGAATGATAAGGCTTTGTATTGCTATTTCGAAAGAGTGGATTCCTCTGGCCAACCTTACCCTGGGAATGCCATGTACGGGTTTACATACCCTCGTAATTCGGACCGCCGCCACCTTCGGGAACGGTCCAATCGATGATTTGATAGGGATCGGCAATGTCGCAGGTCTTGCAATGCACACAATTCGCCGCGCTAATCTTCAACCGTATGCGGTCGCTTTCTTTGGCCATTTCGTACACAGCCGCAGGGCAAAAGTACTGACACGGGTTACCGTATTCTTCGGCACATCGCGTTGAACAAATATTCAGGTCCGAAACCTTAAGATGGCACGGCTGATCTTCCTCATGCCGCGTGCCGGAGTGATAGACATCGGTCAGGCGATCGAACGTAAGCTTCCCATCGCCCTTGAAGCGCTCTGGCGCCGGCCGGCCGTGTGTCTGCTGATACGCTTTGTAGCCCGGCTCCGCGTGCATCGGATCAACGATGCCGTGGCCGCCGGTAATCTGCTGAAGCCCCGACAACACGAATCCGTCAAGGAGACCATTGTGAAAGGACTGGTGGAAATTCCGAACTTTCCACATCTCTTCCTTGATGTAGCTGTTGCTGATCTTGTCTTGGTAAAGCCTTAGCGTTTTCGCTGAGGTGTCAGCAGACTTCAGCGCTTCGAAAATTGTCTCGGCGGCCAGCATGCCGCTCTTCATTGCCAAGTGCACGCCTTTCAGGCGTTGTGAGTCCAAAAAGCTACCGGAATCCCCGATAATCAATCCGCCGTCCACATAATTGCGCGGCATCGCATACCAACCGCCATAAGGAAGCGATTTGGCGCCATAACGCACCAGCTTCCCGCCGTGCAGCAAGTCGCTAACAAAGGGATGGGTCTTCCAGGTTTGAAATGCGGCGTGAGGATCGAACCGGGGATCTGCGTATTCCAAAGCGATCACCAGGCCAAGGGACACGCGATTGTTAGAAAGCCCGTAAATCCAGCCTCCACCATACATTTTGCTCGAGAGTGGCCAGCCCAGGGTGTGTGCCACATATCCGGGCGGGATCTTTCCAGGTTGCACATCCCACAGCTCTTTGATGCCGATGCCATAGGTCTGCGGGTTGATATTGTCCAACTTTTGTTTGGCGACTAACTGCTTCGTCAGCGACCCGCGTGGGCCTTCCGCTAAGACAGTCACTTTCGCGCGCAACTCATATCCGGGCGTGTAGTTGTCTTTGGGCTTACCATTCTTATCGAGCCCTTTATCTTCGGTAATCACACCCGCGATTCCCATGCGATCATGAATCAGTTCTGCGCCACCGAATTCCTTGAAAATATTCACGCCGGCAGCTTCCACTAGCGCGCCCATCCACTTCACAAGTTTGCTGAGCGAAATGACGTAGTTCCCTTTGTTGTTGAAGGGAGGCGGAGTAATTGGAAAACGATACGAAGACCGTTGCGTAAACAACAGAGCGGCCGAATCCGTTACCGGCGTGTCCAGAGGAGCACTCTTTTCAAAATCGGGCACCAACTCCGCAAGCGCTTTCGGATTCATGATCGCGCCCGACAGTTGGTGCGCGCCGAGTTCGCGGCCCTTTTCCAGCACGTAGATGTTTTCAGTGGACAGTTCTGGCTTGGCGCCGCTCGCGTTGTACTTTTTGATGAGATTGGCCAGATGCAAAGCGCAGCTCAATCCAGCCGGACCCGCGCCTACGATGAGTACATCCGCTTCCAGTTGCTCTCGTTCGATTGGCATTTCCTGATTCTATCAAACCAGCGTTTGGCAAGCTCAGAGACGTGCCGTGTACTAGCTATCCTTTAGCCTTCTGTAATTCTTCGGTTAGCGCGGGCATCACTTCGAAAATATCACCGACAATCCCGTAATCGGCGATTTCGAAGATGGGCGCATTCTGGTCTTTGTTCACGGCGACAATCGTGCGAGAGCCCTTCATGCCCACAACGTGCTGAATCGCGCCGCTGATGCCCAAGGCCAGATACAACTTTGGCGCGACTGTTTGCCCGGAACTACCGATTTGGCGCTCCATCGGCAGCCAGCCTTCATCGCAAATGGGACGCGACGCCGCGATTTCTCCGCCCAACGCCTTCGCCACCGCTTCAGCCTGCGCAATATTTTCGGGCGCCTTGATTCCCCGTCCGATCGCCACGATCAGCGGCGCTTGTGTCAAATCCACTGCCGATTTGGCTTCCTTGAACAGCTCCAGCGGCTTGGTGCGAATATCTTCCGGCTTCAGCTCGATCTTCACCGCATTTATCGAAGCTTTTCCTCCGGCATGGGCTTCGAGCAAGTCCGCACGGAAGGCCCCGGATTGAAAGGACGCAAACCACGGACCGGCGCTTGTGAAGGTTACGTCCGCAGCGGTCTTGCCCTGGAACATCTGGCGTACGAAAACGAGTTTGTCGCCTTCTTTGCGGAATCCGACGCAGTCGCCAACCATGCCCTTGCCCAGCATGGCCGCAAGTTTCGGGGCAAAATCCCGAACCTGGTAACTGTGCGGGAAAAGGACTAAATCCGGTTTTGCGGATTCGATGACCTGTTTGAGCGCCGTGCAATAGCCGTCAGCGGTGTAATTCTCCAGCAAATTGTTTTCGACCAGTAGCACTTCCGCAACATTTTTTCCGGCCAGTTCGTCCGCCAGAGAGGCCACGCCTTTGCCGATCACGACCGCGCTCACCTGCGAAGAAGTAGCCGCGGCGATCTGCTGAGCCGCCACTAGTGTCTCGAAACTCGTATTATTCCACTTGTCCTGCCGCTGCTCCGTCACTACCAAAATTTTCATCGCGGTTCTCCTGCGTCTTGCATTTTTCTCTGCAACCGTGGCTCTTTAAATCACTCTTGCTTCGAACTTCAATTTCTCTACCAGCTTTGCGGCCGCTTCTTTCGGTGTTCCCGTCAAAAATTCGGTTTTCTTGGTTTTCGTAGGCACATAAATCTTCTCGATCTTTTGCGTCGGATCCACATTCACGCCAAGCGACTCGCGGGTAATCGTGGCAATCTCTTTCTTCTTCGCTGCCATAATGCCCTTCAACGTGGCATAACGAACTTTATTAATGCCCGACTGAATGGAAAGCACAGCGGGCAGTGGGCACTCGATCCGCTGAAACCAGCCTGCTTCCAACTCGCGCTTCAGCTTCATTTTTCCGTCTTGCACATCGATCTGCATGATGATGGTAGCGTGTGGCAGGTTCAACAACCCCGCCAGAAGAACACCAGTTTGACCGAATCCGTGGTCATCACTCTGCAAGCCGGTCAGTAACAGATCGAACTGCTCTTTGCCGATCGCCGCAGCCAGCACCTTCGCGGCCCCTAACGGGTCTAACTGTGCGAAATTGTCATCGGCAACGTGGATGCCGCGATCCGCGCCTTTCGCCAACGCTTCCTTGACGGTTTGTTTCACGCGCTCCGGACCAAGCGATAACACCGTAACTTGCCCGCCATGTTTCTCTTTGAGCCGCAACGCTTCTTCCAACGCGTAACTATCTGGCTCGTTCATCTCAAAACCGATGTCCGATTCCTTGATCCAGTTGCCGGTGATTGACAGCGGCGCATCCTTGGCCGGCACCTGCTTAATGCAAACGATAATGTTCACGGGAGTTTCCTTCCATCAGGGCCTGTGAGAATGGGATGGTTTCATCCTGAGCTTGCCTGCGCGGGCAGGCGGAGCGATAGGCTCAGCTTCAGACAAGCCCGGATCGATCTACCGCACCATGGGAACTGCGACAGCTTACTGACAACAGTTCTACAGAACTTACTTACCAGTCCAGCGTTTGAATATCAATGCGGCGTTGGTGCCGCCGAAGCCGAACGAATTGGAAAGCGCGTAGTCCATCGTGGCTTTGCGCGCCACGTTCGGAACATAGTCGAGATCGCACTCAGGATCCGGCGTTTCCTGGTTGATCGTCGGCGGAATAATCTGGTCACGCAACGCGAGCACGCTGATGCCGGCTTCCAAACCACCGGCGCCACCGAGTAAGTGGCCGGTCATTGATTTGGTCGAGCTCACCGCCAACTTCTTGCTGGTGGCGCGTTCCCCAAACAGGCGCTTCATCGCGCGGGTTTCGATCGTGTCGCCAAGCGGGGTGGAAGTTCCGTGCGCGTTGACGTAGCCGATATCTTCGGGCGAGAGCTTCGCATCTTTCAGCGCCGCGCGCATCACGCGGAAAGCACCATCGCCGTTCTCGGCGGGTTGCGTGATGTGATAGGCATCGCCACTCATGCCGTAGCCTACTATTTCCGCAAAAATCGGGGCGTTGCGCTTCTGCGCGTGCTCCAGCGACTCAAGCACCAAAATCCCCGCGCCTTCACCAACCACAAATCCGTCGCGGGACGCATCGAAAGGACGGCTGGCTTTTTCCGGCTCGTCGTTGCGTGTTGAGAGCGCGCGCATGGAAGCGAATCCGCCGATACCCATCGGCGTTACAGTCGCTTCTGTGCCACCGCAGATCATCATTTCCGCGGCACCGCGTTCAATAATCTTGAAGGAATCGCCAATGGAGTGCGCCGAAGCGGAGCAGGCCGTCGCCGTGGCGGAGTTTGGACCACGCGCGCCATAGCGAATTGAGATGTGCCCGGAAGCGAGGTTCACGATGGCCGAGGGAATGAAAAAGGGCGAAATCTTCCCAGGGCCACCCTGCACCAGCTTGATGTGTTCGCGCTCGATGATATCGAACCCACCGATGCCCGAAGCCACGTACACGCCGACTTCGTCCAGATCGGACTGCTCCGGCTTCCATTCCGCCATTTTCACAGCGAAATCCGCAGCAGCCAGAGCTACCTGGATGAACCGCCCCATTTTTTTCAGTTCTTTTTTCTCGATCCATTGAAAGGGATCGAAGTTCTTGATTTCGCCCGCAATTTTGCAGTCGAAATCGGCGGTATCAAAATGAGTGATACGGCTGACACCGCTCTGGCCGGCCACCAGGTTTTTCCAACTTTCCTCGGTGCCAATGCCCAACGCACAAACTATTCCAACGCCTGTAACGACGACACGGCGAGTCAATGCACTTGCTCCTTCATGCCGGGATTTCCCTGCGGCTTACTTGCCCTTCGAGTGTTTATCAATGTACTCGATGGCATCCTTGACCGTGGTCATTTTCTCGGCGTCCTCGTCCGGCACCTCGATGCCGAAGGCTTCTTCGAACGCCATCACCAATTCCACCTGGTCGAGCGAATCCGCGCCCAGGTCATCCACGAACGACGCGGTGGGCGTCACTTCCGCCTCATCGACTCCGAGTTGCTCGACGATAATTTGCTTTACCCGTTCTTCTACACTGGCCATTCCAGTCCTCCGCGACCTGCTGTCGCACTTTCTTCGTTCAAGCTATTCCACACCACAATCCGGCTTTGCGGCCGGCTACTAACTCATCTGCCCTTGCTTGGGTAACCTTGTCATTCTAGATTCCCAGCCCTTACAAGGTCAACTTTTAGCCTTGTTCTAAACCTTCACGCCAAATACATCCCGCCGTTGACGTCGAGCACATGGCCTGTGATGTAGCCCGCCTCATCGCTGGCCAGAAAGACGATGGCGGCCGCCACGTCCCGAGGTGTTCCCATGCGTCCCAACGGAATACGCTCTTTCAATTCTTCTTTCACCTTGTCGGACAACACATCGGTCATGGGCGTTTCGATGAATCCCGGAGCCACGGCGTTCACGGTCACATTGCGGGAAGCAATTTCCATGGCGATGGCCTTGGTCAATCCAATCAATCCGCCCTTGGCCGCCACGTAATTCGCCTGGCCGGCATTGCCCATCTGCGCCACTACGGACGCAATGTTGATAATGCGTCCAGAGCGTGCTCGCATCATCGTGGCCAGTGCCTGCTGAGTGCAGAAATGCGCGCCCGTCAGGTTCGTGCGAATAACCGCTTCCCAATCTTCCGGCTTCATACGCAGGGCTAAGCCATCTCGAGTAATGGCCGCGTTGTTCACCAGAATATCGAGCTTCCCGAACTTCTCCAGGATGCTCTTGAATCCCGCCTTCACTTGCTCCGCATCCGCCACATCCATCTTCACCACGAGAGCGGCAGAGCCACGAGCGGCAATTTCCTCCGCCAGTCGCGCAAGTTTCTCTTCATTCCGTGCAGCGATAGCGACATTCGCACCCGCTTCCGCCAGTGCCAGTGCGGTTGCGCGCCCAATGCCCTGCGACGCACCGGTAACCAACGCCACTTTTCCCGCTAAGCTGAACATGTTCCTTATCCCTGTAGCTCACCCCTTTCAGGGGTGAGGCTTTTCCCCGCCACAACAGCCATGCCACAGAAAACCCTCAGGCCTCAAGGCCTGAGCTACAAAACTCTTACGCCGCGTCGGTTTTTGCGCCGGTGATCTTGTCCAGAGTTGCCATAAGACTCTTTTCGTCTTCCACGTTCAAAGTAGTCACGGAGCGCTCAATCTGGCGCATCAACCCAGTCAACACTTTGCCCGGGCCAACCTCGACAAAGGTATTCACACTGTCATCGAGCAACACGCGCATGGACTCTTCCCAGCGCACCGGCATGGTCACCTGGCGGATCAAGCTGCTGCGTGCTTCTTCGCCCTTCCCGATTTCGTCGGCGTCCACGTTAGTGACCAAAGGGATCTGCAGATCAGCGAATTTCGTTGTGGCGAGATCCTTCTCGAGTTTCTCCTGCGCCGGCATCATCAGCGCGCAATGGAAAGGAGCGGAGACTGCCAGCACCACGGCACGTTTTGCACCGGTTTGCGATGCGATTTCCACCGCGCGTTTCACTGCCGCGGCGCTACCGGAAATCACCGTCTGTTCCGGCGAGTTCAGATTTGCGGGTGAGCACACTTCGCCCTGAGCGGCCTTCTTGCATACTTCGAGCACCACCGTCGGCGACAAGCCCATAATCGCCGCCATGCTTCCCTGCCCCGCCGGCACCGCTTCCTGCATGTACGTGCCGCGTTTGCGCACAACCTTCACCGCATCCGCAAAATTCAGCGAACCCGCGGCGACCAGCGCAGAATATTCGCCCAAGCTGTGGCCGGCCATGTAGTCCGCCGTAATGCCCCGCTCAGCGAGCACGCGATAAGCAGCTACCGACACGGTAAGAATGGCGGGTTGTGTGTTGGCCGTAAGTTTCAACTCTTCTTCCGTGCCTTCAAAGCAAATCTTCGAAATGGAGATGCCCAATGCCGCATCGGCTTCTTCAAAGACAGCGCGCGCCACTGGATACTTCTCCGCCAATTCCTTGCCCATGCCGGGATATTGGGAAGCCTGACCTGGAAATATAAATGCGACTTTGCCCATATCTTGCTCCTCTCTCCTTCCCTCACACGTTCGCGGTGGTCAGGGAGAGCTCCTGTTCGATTTTTTCGTTCACGCGCGCGCGGGCAAGACCCGCAGCGACGCGAATTGCGTTTTTCATGGCATTGGCGTTCGATTTGCCGTGTGAAATCACGCACACGCCGCGAACTCCCAGCAACGGCGCACCGCCGTACTCCGAGTAGTCCATCGTCCGCTTAATACCCTTCAACGCACCCCTAGATAAGACGTAGCCCAATTGTGACGCCAGTGAGCCCTTGTATGTCTTGCGCAGCAGCTTGACGATTTCCATCGCCAGCCCTTCGCAAATCTTCAACGCGATGTTGCCCACGAAACCGTCGCAAACAATCACGTCGACTTTGCCGGAGAACAGATCATTACCTTCCACGTTCCCCACGAAAAGCACCGGCAAATCCTTCAAACGCTCATACACCGCGCGAGTTAATTCGTTGCCCTTGATCTCTTCTTCTCCGATCGAGAGCAGCCCCACGCGCGGCTTCCGGCTTCCAAAGGTCAACCGGTAGTACAACTCGCCCATCACCGCAAACTGCAACAGGTGCTCGGGCTTGGAATCCACATTCGCGCCCACGTCCAGCAGAACCGAAACGCCGCCCTTGGCGTTCGGAAACGGAGCCGCCAACGCCACGCGGTCCACCGATTCCAGTGTGCCCAGGATAAACTTCGCCGTGGTCATCACCGCGCCGGTGTTTCCGGCGCTCACAAACGCGTCGGCCAATCCGTCTTTGACTAGCCGCAACCCGACGTGCACCGAACTGTCTTTCTTCCGCCGGAACGCCTGCGCCGGGTGATCCTCCATGGTGATCACTTCGCTGGCCGGAGCAATCTCCACGCTGGCCATCGGCCGCGTCAGCCTTGCAAGCTCCGGCCGAATCACATCCGATTGCCCCACCAGGAGAACGCGCACGCCATATTCCTGCGCTGCCAGAACACTTCCCTCTACTTCGGGCAGAGGTGCGTGGTCTCCCCCCATGGCATCGACCGCGATTGTGATCATGGAAAATTTCCAGTGACTCTGACAAGTTCGGTAGACACAGCTCGCACTGTGCCGATCAGGACTTCGAGAGCCCGGCTATTCGCCGCGTCTACTTCGTGTCGTGTACCGGTCGACCCTTGTAATACCCGCAATGGGGGCAAGCCCGATGCGGCTGCTTCATCTCGTGGCAGTTGGGACACTTGGCCAGAGCTGGAGAGAACAAACCGTCATGCGCGCGCCGGGTGCTGGTACGCCGCTTGGAATGTCGCCGTTTTGGATTTGGCATTCTACTACTCCTTATTTGCGACCCGCTCGCGGCTACACACAACGCCTGACCGATCCAGGTCGGATTCTATGGGCTAACCGCCCGAAAATCTATTGTTTCTTGAGCCAGTCCTGTTTCAGCCGCGCGAGGGGAGCCAGACGCGGATCCGAGGAATGCGTTTCACAACGGCACTCTTCGTGGTTCAAGTTGGCCCCACAGCTTGGGCACAACCCCCGGCAATCGCTCTGGCAAATCACTTTCATCGGCAGTGACAGCAATACCTGTTCCTTCAGCACATCGGCCAGGAACAGGCCTTCTCCTTCAAAAAATCCAATCTCGGTGTCATCATCCTTCAACCGCTCCTCTTCATGCCTGGTGCCTTTGGGAGTCGGTTGATAGAAAAGATCGAAATTCCGGTGAATATCCTCGATTACCGGCTCTAGACAGCGAGCACAGACCATCTCAATCTTGGTTTCCAGGTCACCGGCGATGCGAATCTGACCATCGAGAAGTTCCGCCGTGGCAGTCACTTCCAAGGGCTCGACCTGTTTTACTTCACTGGTGCCGTAATCGATACTTCCGGGAGCATAGCTCTTCCGGATGCGCACTTTGCGGACGGCAAGATCTTTGACGTCGAGGAACATATCTTCTGCGCCTCCGGCGCGTACGCTCATGCCTTTCCATTATTTGGGCAGTTGCGCTCTAAGTCAAGAAAGTGGCAGTAGGAAAACTCTGTAGCTTGAGGCGAAACGGTCAGGCCGGTTTCCTAGTACTAGCTCAGGGAAGGACGCGGGAAGTTAGGCCTTTTTCAGGGGCTCCTTCAGGTAGCCACTCACCACTTTGGCATACTGCGGGAAAGCCACCTCCGGTTCCTGTATGTCGGGGTGCCAGACCTTCTCCCATTCAAAACAGTAATACCCTTTGTAATCGATCTCTCGGAGTGCCATCACTTGGCGCTCCACCGGAACTTCGCCGGTTCCCGTCAGCACATATTTGCGGCCCTTCCCATCGGGCACCGAGTCTTTCAGGTGCGTGTGTCGAATCCAGGAGCCCAGTTCCTCCACGGTGTGTTCGGGCTGCTCGTGGCCATCGACGAACGTATGGTGGGCGTCCCATAAAAGGGCCACGTTCTTCGAATCGGCGCGCGTCAGTATCTCTTTCAATGTGGGTGAGTCAACAAAGTCCCCATGCGACTCGATAAGAACGGTAACTCCTCGTGGAGCGCCATATTCACCCAGTTGGTGTAATCCATCGACGACACGTGCCAGCACTTCCTCGCGCGGGCCATTTATTTTATTGCCGAACACGCGCACATACGGCACCCCAAGAGCGGACGCCAGATCGATGAAGCGCTGGGCGTCCGCAAGTTGCTTGGCACGCTCAGCGGGTTCGGCCACATGCATCTCCGCGGAAGAGCCCAAGTCCGAAATTTTCAATTGGTGATCGGTCACCTGCTTCTTGATCTGCGGAATCTGCCTCGGCGCGAATTCGGGCAACATCGGCAAGTCCATTTTTCCCATTAGGCCGCGCAACTCGATGGCCGCAAAACCATTTGCTTGCGCAAATTCCAGAATTTTGCCCCATTCCCAACCCGGGCAACCCAGAGTCGAAAATGCGAGCGGCAATTGCGATTCACTTGCCCACGCGAAACGGCTCAGTAATGCTGTGGCCGCGCCTGCTGCTAAGAATTCCCGCCGCTTTAATCTCACCTTTTCCCTCCTATAGAAAACAGGCTCCGCAATTCGATTCTTGTTACGCCTCAGAAATCACCTTCAGTAACCCTTGCATCGATTCAGTACTCGATTGCTCCTTATTTTTCGCAGCATTCAGGTAATGCGTCTCCAGAGACATTGTGCCTTCGTACCCGTCGCGAATCAGCGCGCGAAACTGGCCGATAAAATCAATTTTGCCGGAGCCAATGGGCATCCACTGGCTCTCTCCGGGCTTGGCGCCGGGCGCTGCATCTTTCAAATGCATATGCCAAATGCGCTTCTTGTCCAGCACGTCATAGCCGTTCGGAAACGGGGTTTCCCCTGCGTCGTACGCGTTTCCCGGGTCCCAGTTCGCCCCCAGCGCCGGGGATTGCACCACCTTGAGCATCGACGCGGCTTCCGCACCGGTGGCCACGTTGCATGAAAATTCATTTTCCAGAACAAGGCGAACCCCCTCGCGTTGCGCAATCGCAGCGGTGCGTTGCAATTCTTTTGCGACTCGATCAAACACCGCGTGCGGATCCGCAACCCGTAGAAACGCAAAAATACGCACCTTGTCCGTTTCGAAATCCTTGGCGCGTGCGATGGCCCGCTCCAGGATGGCATTCTGCTGAGAAAAATTACCGCTTTGCAGCGGATCGGGTTTACCTTCGGCAAATTTCGATTCCGTGCCAGGTAACAGCGTTTTGAAATAGGGCGAATCGATCACCGAAACCCGCAAACTGTGTTTCGCGAGCAAGTCCTTCGCCCGTTTTACGTCGTCGGGCGGCAGGTCCATCACATATTTGCCCCACACAAAGCGCAGTTCCACCCAATTCAGTCCAAAACCCTTGGCCCACAGGAGCGCACGTTCGAAATCATTGGTGATTTCGTCTGTGATCACGCCCAGCCTGAATTGCTTCACATCCGCTGCTCCGGCAGGCAACGCGCCGAGCAGTGCCGCAGCCGCGCCGCTGGCCACAAATTCCCGTCGATTCATTTTCCCCTCGCTCGGCCTCATCCTAATGGCCAATTCGGCAAGCGTCAATCCAACCAATTCGTAAAATTGGGAATCCCAGAATACACGTGCGAGAATAGAAAAACCGGAAAGTGGTCCGGCGAGACATAGCATTGTTCTTTCGGCTTAAATTTACTAGGCTACTCTTCCGTTGTGCCTGCTTTTCCACTCTCTTCTTCGCTGCCCTAACCGCGCCAGCGCAAGAGAAGGCCATCCAATTTACGGATATCACCAAGGCTGCCGGCATTCACTTCACACACTTTAAAGGCAACAACGGCATATCGATTAATTTGGAGGAATTCGGACCCGGTGTCTGCGTGTCGGATTACGATGGCGACGGTTGGCAAGACATTTATTTCGTCAACGCGCGCGACCGCTACGACCGCGGCATTAAGGTGCAAAACGCGCTGTACCACAACAATGGAGACGGCAGGTTTTCCGATGTCACCGATAAGGCTGGGGTGCCTGGCACCGGCTTCGGCCTCGGCTGCGTGTGGGGCGATTACGATAACGATGGCCATCCCGACCTGTTCGTCACGCAATACGGCCGCAACGTGCTGTATCACAACAACGGCGATGGCACGTTTACCGATGTGACGGACAAAGCGGGGGTCGCAGGCTTGGACTTCGGCACCTACTTCCACTCAGGCGCCGTTTTCTTCGATTACGACCGCGACGGCAAGCTCGACCTGTACGTCGGCAGCTATGTGGCCTTTCCTCCGGATGCGCAGCGCTACTGCAAACTCGGTGGCGTGGTCAGCAGCTGCCCTCCCAGCGCCTATCCCGGCAGCCCCAGCATTCTCTATCACAATAACGGCGACGGCACCTTCACCAATGTGACCAAGAAAACGGGGATGTATCAACCAAATGGCAAAAATCTCGCCGTGGGCGTGGGAGATTACGACAATGACGGTTGGCCGGACTTGTTCGTTGCAAATGACGGCATTAGCGCTTATCTGTACCACAACGAGCATAACGGCACTTTCAAGGAAGAAGGGTCCATGTCAGGAATGGCGTTTACCAGCGCCGGCCTGACCATGGCCGCCATGTGCATCTCGTTGGGTGACTATAACAACGACGGCTGGCTCGATCTCTACATTTCCGATTTCCAGGGCAGCTCCGACCATCTCTGGAAAAATGACGGTCAGGGCAATTTTGATGAAGTGAGCGACGGCGCTGGACTCACCGTGCCCACGCGGAACGTCCTCAGTTTTGGCGGCGGCTTCTTCGATTATGACAACGACGGCTGGCTCGATCTTTTCATTGCCAACGGTCACGTCTATCCGGAAATCGAGCAGATCCTCCCAGAGGTGCACTACAAGCAGATCAATTCGCTCTTCCACAATGACGGCCATGGCAAGTTCATCGACGTAACGAAAACCGCAGGTGAAGGATTTACCGTGCCGCACATTGGCCGTGGCGTGGCGTTCGCCGATTTTGATAACGATGGGTTTATGGACATAGTTGTCGCCAATAACAACGATCCCCCCTCACTGCTGCATAACAGCGGAGGCAATGGAAATCACTTCGTATCGTTCAAGCTTATTGGCACAAAAAGCAACCGCGACGCAATCGGAGCGCGCCTGAAAATTACCGCGGGCGGCATGGGCCAGATTCGTGAAGTCGAAAGCGGTGGAAGTTATATGTCGCAACACGATTTGCGCGCTCATTTTGGACTAGGCGAGGCTGCCAAAATCGATAAGCTGGAAATCTCCTGGCCCAGTGGCGCGAAGCAGACATTCACCGATATTCCCGCTGACCAGTTCTATAGCATTGAGGAAGGCAAGGACCAACTCGGCTACCAGCCGTTCGTGAAAGCGACCAAGGGAAAACCTCCACTCACAGATGCAAACAAGGCCGGTTCAGCCCATTCGACCCCATAACGTTTGTGCGGTTCCACGTCTGAGCAGGACGACGAACAGAAGCGTGCTAACATGCAGCCCAACGCTTTTGTTTCCGGAGCATTTCGAATGAGACTCTTGTTGCGCGCTGGCGCGCTCATGGCAATCCTATTCCTGGCGACTCTTCCTTTGCTTGCCAGCACGAAAATCATCCATCGTTGGGTACTGACCGGTGAGCCCATACCGCAGTTCCACCACATGCTGGTCGCCAGCATCATGGAAAACTACATCATCCGGCAGGAATTCGAAGACCAAATGAAGCAACTGCTGGCCAAGTACGGCGTCGAAGGGGTGCAAAGTTATATGGTCTTGCCGCCCAGGAATGAAATGATGGAGAGCGAGCTAAAGGAACGTATCAAGGAAAGCTCGCTCGACAGTGTTCTGGTGATTCGGCCCAAGTCGGTGCGCACGGAAACGCAAGAGGTGGTCACTGGCGGCATTTACGTGCCACCTCCCGGTTACTACACCTTCTGGCCCTACTGGAACATGGCCTATAGTAACTTCTATCCCACTAGCTCCTACACCAAGGAAAACATTGTCGTGCGTGTGGAGTTTAATCTCTACAGTACGAAAGACGAGAAGCTCGTTTGGAGCGGCGAGACCGATACCATTTATTCGAAGGACTTCGAGAAGCTCGGCAAGGATTATGCGCAGACGCTCGTCAAACAACTGCAAAAAGACAAGATCATCCGCAAGAAGTAATTTCCGTTTTTCCTTTAAATTCCGGTAGGCAGGCTTTTAGTGTCGTAACACCAGGCAACTGGCGATCATGTCATGCAGCGCCTGCTTGCGCTCGGTAATTCCCGCCATGATGTAGCCGATACCCAGTGGGATCAATCCGGTGATGAGCTTGGCAAAAAATCGCCCGCTCGCGCGCGCGAAACTAACGCGGTTCCCTGCCAAATCCGTCACATACAACCCGAGAATTTGTTTGCCCCAGGTTGCCTGTTTCTCGCCGCTCTCCAGATAGGCGAAGTACAGCCAGTGACCGATCAGCGCTACGCCGCCGATAACCAGGCCCAAGGACAAAAGCGCGCCGATAGCAAACGGGTTCGGCTGGTTGCCCAAATCATGCCCCAATGACCCTAAAATCGCTGCTCCGCCCATCAGGAAAAACAACGGCACCAACAAAATCAGCATGGCTAACGAGACGATCAGGGAATCGATGATGTAGGCCACAACGCGCAGCCAGAAACCCGCGTAGGTTACGTTCGTGGCATACACAATCGCACCTACTCCCGCGTGCGGCGAAACCGCCGTATTTATGCTGGGTGTTGCTGTTGCCAGGGGATTGCGCGCTACTGGATTTCCGCAGGATTGACAAAACGCCGTATCAGCTGCGAGGGCGGCACCGCACTTGGAACAAAACACAATTGGCCTCCACACGTGCCACGACAAACTTCATCGGTTGCGTTTATTCTCTTACAACTTTCCTGCTTGAGGGAAAAAACTTTATTCGCAGCCTTCTCGTTCGAACTCGCGCAAGCGTTTCCCCGCATCCGCGCTGCCTTTGCGCGCCGCGGCACTTAGCAGAATTCGCGCCTGATCGCAGTTGTGGGCCACTCCCTCGCCGCGCCAGTACAGTTCGGCGAGCGCGAGTTCCGCGCCGGGGTTGCCCTTTTCCACGGAAATCCAAAGCAGGCGTACTGCCTCGGAGAGGTCAGCGCCGCGGTTCTTGTCGCGCAGTAGTTGCACGGCATGCGCATACTCTGCGGATCCGTTTTCCTGAACGCTATCCGAGTCGCCGGTGGACGCGATATCGGTCGTCGGTGAGGCGCTCTTGCCCGTCGCCGGCAGGGACGGAACCGAGGTCCCAAAGGTCTGCGTGCCCCCCGTACTTGCATCTGGTTTGCTCGTGTCCGTCGAACTGGGCGGCGGTGTCGACGCACTGGGCGGCGCAATCGTTCCCGCTGCATTTGCTTCACCGGGTGCAGGTTTGTCTTCCGCAGCCGGGGGGGAAGCCTGCGTCGCTACTGCACTGCCGCCCAATTGCCGGCCGAGCCAAATCAGCCCTTCGCCGAATGCCTGGTGATAGACAGAGAAAGTCACCGCCAACGCCAGCAACGCCATGATACCGATCGCGCGCGATAGCGTGAACCACTCCGTGTGGTTGCCCTGGGCGGCGTGCTCTTCGGCAAGCCCGGAAAGCGGTTGCTGCCAGCCAGACGCCTTCTCGATCATCGGTGGCTGGATGAGGATGTCTGAAATGTCGGGCAACATGGAGGCATCTACCCGATTGCTTGGTTCTGTGCGCGCCACCGCACCGGTATCCTGCTCTGGGGACCATGGGTCTCCACGCTGGTCCCGGAGAGGTTCAAAGCGAATTTCCACTGGCTCCTGCGCGGTTGTAAAATGTGGCAACCCCGGAAACGCTACCGGGTCTACGTTAGGCTCTGCCGGTTCGTGCGTCGCCGGTTGCGTTTCTGTTTCTTCCTCGTGCAGCGTGTTCGACTCCCCAACCGCATCCAGGGCTTCTGTACTCGGGACCGTCTGCTCTGGCTGCCCGGAAGGCCTGAGCACCCAATGGGGCTTCGCGGGCGGTTCGCGGCGAGGCCGCGATGGAGCGCGGAGTTCCTCGCGCAATTCCTCGAATGATTGCGCCTCAGTCATGGCTGGCTTGTCCGCTTCTGGATTCTCGAGCGTTCCATCGAGCCAGCTTTGCACTAATGCCAGCGCATGCGCCGGAACCTCCACAAAACGAACACCCGCCAC
>Ga0335073_10001275_pt1 | contig 33707 bp, 29 predicted proteins | sample Lox_Sample_22_FD_207093 | JGI IMG/M metagenome (GOLD analysis project Ga0335073, IMG submission 207093) | Soil microbial communities from Loxahatchee National Wildlife Refuge, Florida, United States - Lox_Sample_2.2 | ecosystem: Environmental > Terrestrial > Soil > Wetlands | place: USA... | reverse complement strand
CAGAATAGACGCGAGCGATACCAAGGTCGGCCTTCGCCATTCCGATCTCCACGTTGCGGATCATATCTGCGAAAACGGGAAAGCCGCGCGCGATCTGGAGTAGAAGTTGCTCGTGCCCGGCGCCGCTGCTGGCGAATTTTTCGAGAGCGTGGCCCACGCCAAACCACGCCGGCACGGCATGGCGGCTCTGCATCCAACCGAAAACCCAGGGGATGGCGCGCAAGTCCTCCAGCCGGCGGCCCGTCTTATCGATAGAGCGGCTGCGGCGCGAAGGCCGCGAGCCGATGCGAGCTGTGTCCAGTTCATTGACCGGAGTGGCTTGCTCGAAATATTCAATCACATCGGGATTCTCGGCAATCTCGCAGCGATACGTGCGATATGCTTCCTGCGACATCTCTTCGACCGCCTCCTCCCACCGCCCGGGATACGGCGATTGATTCCCACTCGACCGCGAGAGTGCTTCGAGGCTCGCCGCTATCATCAATTCCAGATTCCATTCCGCCAGGACCGGGTCGGCATACTTCCAGCTCAGGACCTCGCCTTGCTCGGTCACGCGAATCTGGCCCGAGAAGCAGCCCGGCGGCTGGGCGAGAATGGCGGAGTGCGTTGGTCCGCCGCCGCGACCCACTGTTCCACCACGGCCGTGAAAAAGGCGAAGTTTAACTCCACATTCGTGCGCCGCGTGATGCAACTCGCGATGCGCTTTGTAGATTTCCCAGGTGCTGGTCAGCATACCTCCATCTTTATTCGAGTCCGAATAGCCGAGCATGACCTCCTGCCAGCGTCCCCAGGAATCGAGCAGTAGTTCATACTCAGCATCGCTCCACAAGCGGCGCATGATGCTTCCAGCAGTGCGAAGCGACTCGATGGATTCAAACAAAGGCACCGGCATCAACCCGGGATCGGCGGCTGATCCAGCGATTTGCGCTCCGCCCTTCTTTGCTAGGCGGATAACGTTTAGCACGTCGGTTTCAGACTCCGTTCCGCTGATGATGTAGTGGCGGATCGAGCCAGCGGGATAGATTTGTTTCAGTTGTGCGATCGTGCGAAAAGTCTCTAGTAGCTCTCGACTCTCTGCCGAGTTGGCGTTGCCGTTCAGTGTCGGCCCAAGCTCCTCGACGACTTGAGCGTGTATGCGAGCATGCTGCCGGATGTCGAGCGTATGCAGATGGAAGCCGAATTTGCGCACTTTGCGCAGGAGAGAACCGAGATAGGTGTGAGCCAGCCGCTCTCCGCGATGCGACTTCAGGCTCGTCTGGATCAGTACCAGGTCTTGCTCGAACTCGGCGGCGCTGCGGTAAGCTGCCGCAGCGTCCACGGCCGCGCGGGTCTGCCCAAGACGATGATATATGTAAGAGAGAAATCGGCGGTAGCTTTCCGCGTGATTGTGAGGCCCCCAGGCGAAATGCGCGCCGGGAATCGTGCGCTCGTAATCTGCCAGGCGCGTAAGCAGTTCCTGGGAAATACCGGTCTGTCTTTGCGAAGAGCTCAGCCGGTCACTGAGAGACTCCACGTCGTGCAGATATTCGCGAAGGATCAAGGAGCGCGCCATCTCAAGGGCGTCTCGGATGCAACCCGGTTTGACCAGCGGGTTCCCATCGCGATCGCCCCCAATCCACGATCCGAAGTGCACGACATTCGGTACGGAATCTTCGTCGAGAACAATTCCGTAAACGTCGCGAAAGGCCTCCACGATTTCGTCGTAAATTTTCGGAAGGGAGTCGAACAGCGAAAGCCGGTAATAGCGCAGACCCATGCGGATCTCATCGTCGACCGTGGGCTTGGCGAGGCGCACTTCGTCGGTTTGCCACAACGAAGCGACCTCGGCATGGATGATGTTCTCGCGCTCCTCGGCTTCCTCAGGCGTAAGCGGAAGACGGTCGAGTTGCTCGAGCTGTTGCGCGATGCGCCGGCGTTTCAACAAAACAGTCTGCCGCGCGACTTCAGTGGGATGCGCGGTAAAAACAGGAGTGATGGCAACCTTGCCGAGGGCGGCAACGGCGTCTTCTGCCGAAACTCCCGCCTTTTTCATTCGTACCAGCGTTCCTCGAAACGAGCCCGCAAGAGCGGGATGTCCGCGATCCAGCTTTCCCGCCCGCCGCCGGCGTTTGCGATGGTTCGTTTCAGCAAGATTTGTGAGCTCGAAATAAATGGCAAAAGCCTTGGTGACCTGGTACGCCTGCGTTATGCCCATCCGGGAGATGATTTCTTCGGCTTTGGACATGAGTTCCTGAGCTGAAGCCTGCTCCGGGCTGCGATGCCGGTTTTCTCGGTGCTCGATCAGCAGCTGCCGAAGTTCCTCCACCGATGCAAAAAGATCCTGCCCGGCCTGCTCGACCAGCACCTGACCGAGAATCGCGCCGAGCGAGCGGACGTCGCGCCGCAGCGGATTGTCCTTCGAGGGCTCGTCGGAACGCGCCGCGAGTTCGGCCAAACGCGCCTGCTGGTCGTCGGCTCTCCACAGCGGTTTCGGTTTGTTCGCGGCCATTGGAAAGAGGATAGAAAAGAATAAACGAGAGGGAGAAGGCGCGGGGATGAAAAGAATGCTGCCTTGACTTATATGGATGGGAGCTCGTCGTGCGCTTCTTGCCTCGCAGGGGCACGACGCTTTGCGCGGCTTGCCCGGGTCCTTCGCTCTGCGCAAAGGACGTTTCCTCAGAGGAACACATTTGTTATTTCGGCGCTTCGAAGCGATAGCCGATGCCACGCAGCGTCTTCAGGTATTGAGGGTGACGCGGGTCGGCTTCAATCTTCTCGCGCAGGCGGCGAACATACACATCGATGGATCGCGGTGTGACGAAGGGAGTTTCTTTCCACACCGCATCGAGGAGTTGATCACGAGTCAAAACACGCCCCCGATGCGTGGCCAGATATTCGAGCAGGCGAAACTCGCGGACCGTGGTGAGAACATTGCGTCCCTGCACCTGTACCGTCATCGAAGAAACGTCAATTTCCAGGTCGCCCAGCCGCAGTACCTCGCTGACCGCAGGAGTTTGTCCCAGGCCGCGGAGCACGCTACGAATGCGAGCAACGAGTTCACGTGGGCTGAAAGGCTTGGTGATGTAGTCGTCTCCGCCGAGTTCGAGTCCCTTCACGCGGTCGGATTCCGCCGTCTTGGCGGTCAGAAAAATGATTGGAGTGGCCGACAAGACGGGAGTCTGGCGGATGTGACGGCAGAGTTCGAATCCGTCGGGGCCAGGCAACATAACGTCGAGCAGAAACAGCACCGGCATTTCGCGTACCGCCTCGGTGAGCACCGAGGCGCCGTTCACAAAACTCTGGACTTCGAAGCCGGCCGCCTGCAGATTATGCGAGATCAGACGCGCGATATCCTCGTCATCTTCCACGACAAAAATGACGGGCCGGAACGCAGTGGGGCGGTCGTTCGGCCGTTCATAGGATTCGGCTGGCAGTTGCATTTTTCGCTTCGGGTGACTCCGCGAACTCACAGCACTTCCCGCTCGTGCGGCGCGGCATACAGACAAGACTGTATTCAGCCAATGTTGCGCGAATGTTTCCCGTTTGTTAACGAACGATGAATTTCGCGCGGAGTGATCAGTTGGCGGCTTTCTTCTTGGGAACGTGCCGCAGGCTGCGGCCTTCGATGAGACTGTAGAGGTCTTCGGCGAGATTAGTGGTGTGATCACCGGCGCGTTCCAGAGCCTGAGCCATGAGCAGTACTTCGAATTCGGCCGTGTCACCCTGGGCCGACGTTTCCGCCAGATGCTTCTGGAACATGGCGTGGCAGATGCGGTCGATTTCTTTGTCCATCTGCAGCACTTTGCGGGCGCACTCGAGGTCGAGCGTGGAAAAGCCGGTGTGGACCAGGTCGAGCATCTCGCGCAGCACCAGAGACATTTCTACGAGCTGTCGCACGTCGGAAGCGGGGATCTTTGTGGTTCTGGCCTGCACGCGCAGAGCGACGCTCATCACCAGGTCACCGATGCGCTCCAGATCCGTCGTCGACTTCAAGGTGGAAAGCAGCTGGCGGGCACGGGCTTCATTCACCCGCGTGATGGCCGCTGGCAAGCGCTCATCGATCTGCCGCTCAATCAGGTCGAGTTCCTTTTCGCAGTCTTTGATCGCCAGAAAAGCCATGCGGGAGGAGTTCGTGAGCAGGTCGCGGACATTGAAAGCAGCATCCCGAGCGATGAGGCAAGCCTTCAAAGAGAGCCGTGCCAGATCGTCCGGTCCGCCGAGTTTCGGCTCTCGTGTCGCGGCCGAAGCAAAAGTTACGCGCCGGCGCTCACCAGCTTCGAGCTCTTCCGGTTCCGGGCTTTGAGCTGGCGGTGGCTTGCGTGGCATGTCAAGATCAGGCAAAAGGCGCCTGCTATTTGAGGAACTTTATTCGTATCCGATCTTTCAGTCTAGTCCTGAAATGTGAAAGGATCGTTACAACTCCGAGAGAAAGACTTAGGGCTTACGGCCTACCGTCGAAATTGCGCGGTAGCGGACAGGGCGTTTCATTTAGTGAAAGCCCGGCGAAATTCGAGCGAGGGAGGAACGGTCTGTGAATCTTGCTGATTATCTTCGCCGCGAGTTTGCCTACGACGAGTGGGCCAACCGGGAGACTCTGGGGGCGATCCGGGCGAACGGCGCGGATGAACGCTCGCTGCAACTCATGGCGCATATTCTTGCGGCGGAGCAACTCTGGCTCGAGCGGCTCAAGCAGCAGCCCCAGAGCGTTCCCGTCTGGCCCAACCCCGATCTTGCCCACTGCGAAGCACTCGCCGCCGAAATGGGCAGGTTATGGCTTGAGTATCTCGACCTCATCACCGCCGGCGACGTTTCCCAGTCCGTTTCTTACAAGAACAGCAAGGGCGAGGCGTGGACCAGCACCATCGTCGATATTTTGACTCACGTGATCATGCATTCGGCCTATCATCGCGGACAGATCGCGAGCCACATGCGGGAAAGCGGACAAACACCCGCGTATACCGACTTCATTCACGGAGTACGCCAGGGCTGGGTGAAATAAGATTCGCGAGACGAGTCTGCTGAAACAGGCACGAGAAGACGCGGAAGCAGCGCGCAAGGGGATTGAGAATGGAAGGCAGACGCTTCATCGTCCTCACCGCAGTTCAGATTGTGGCTGTGGGCATTCTGTTTTGGATGCTGATCACATGGTCCGGCCCATGGAATACGCAACGGTATATCGGAACGGTGCTGGCAGTAGTGGGCATCACCTTCATAGGCGTGGCCAGGTTTCAGCTCGGGCGTTCGTTTTCCGTGAAAGCCGAGGCTCACGCGCTCGTCACCACCGGACTCTATTCGAAGATTCGCAATCCGATTTATGTGTTTGGCATGGTGATGATCACGGGATTGCTTCTGGTGGTGCAGCGCCCGGCGTTGTGGATTCTGCTTGTCATTGCCGTGATCGCTCAAACGATTCGTGCCCGCAAGGAAGCAAAAGTGTTGGAAGCGGCGTTCGGCGATGCCTATCGCGAATACCGTCGTAAGACCTGGTTCTAGAAAAGCGAGACCTGGACCTAGTTAAGCTCGGTTCACGAGAATTTCGCTCGAAGAACCCGAATTCACAGAACCGCTCAACCGAGGCAGCACAATCCCGGACCGGCCATCGTTGCCCTTGGCCGTGACATCTGCGAAGTCGTAATATCTCAGCAATGAAAAAAATCCCTGTTCTCTTCTTTTTGGTCCTGTGTGCCGTCTTGCTGCTGGCAGTCGATCAACCGAAGATTCCACCTATGCCTGTCGCCGTTTCCGGCAATGCCGTCGCTTCGCTGGAGGGCGGAATTGAGCTTTATTCACTGATGGGCCTCGGCCCGAAGAGAACTTGGGACGACATCACCAACCAGATGTATATCTTCCATCTCAAGTCGGCGAAGTGGAGCATCGGACGTCCGGTGCCCGGAGTTGCCGGTCGCCTGGGTGCTTCGGCAGTTGGGACCAAAGGCCAAGTTTTCGTTTTTGGCGGATATGTCGTCGACGGCCAGGGTGGCGAAATGACGATCGGCGATGTCAACTCCTACGTCGTGAACCAAAGGCGCTGGTACCGTGGCGAGGACATCCCGGTACCTGTCGACAGCGCGGTTATCGGCCTAAATCATGATCGCTATGTCTATATCGTTGGCGGAAGATCAAAAGATGGTCCGGTCAACGATGTTCAGCTATATGACGTTCAAACGAACAAGTGGAGCCAGGCCACACCGTTTCCGGGAACTCCGGTCTTTGGTCACGCTGGCGGCTTGGGCGACGACACAATCGTCTTCGTCGACGGGGCCAAGAGAAATACGGTGGCCGGAAACCCATACGTTGCCTCAGATGAGTGCTGGATGGGCAAGATCGACAAAAAAGATCCAAGCAAGATTGTGTGGAGCAAGCTGCCCCCACATCCCGGGCCGGGCAGGTTCGGCATTGTCGCCGGCGCCGCCGAGAGAGATCGCAAGATATTGTTTTCCGGCGGGACCACGACTCCGCATAACTTCAAAGGCCTGGACGCCGACGGCAAGCCGGTCGAATTCTCAACTGTGACTTTTGATTTCGACGTGCACAGCAATAAATGGGAAACGATCGACAACGACACCGAGGATGCACGCAGCGACAGCGGCGGAATTCTCTCGACACCGGCAGGTTCGCTGATTATCGGCGGGATGCTAAAGAACCAGACGCCGACGGCGCGAGTGTTGGCGGTGACACGGAAATAGCGACATTGACGATTTCTCATTTCCCGAAGATTCATGGAAAACTCCTTTCTAACTACCAAACCTCCCGCTGGAGACATCCCGGCCGGTACTTTCGTGATCTATGACAGGTGCGAAGGCCGGTCTACGATGAGTTAGTTCCAGAGCGAACATCACTCACACCTCCTGACGAAGCGGCGGATAGCGACAAGTTCCGCCGCTTCTCTTTTTCTCGGCAGGGATTTTCGCTTGCGGTAAAATCCTGCTCTCGTACTGCGCTTCCTTCGGAGACCTGTTTCAAACGATCCACGCCGAGGAACAAAATGCTTATCCCTCGTTAATTCGCCATCCTCTTGGCCCGCAGCGCGGGTTCCTTGATTTCGCTCATTGCCAGTATTGAATGCAACCGCCTCCGTGCACTTTCCGGAACGTGCTTGCAGAGAGTCAGCGGTTCGTATGAAAGGGATTGCTACTGCTCGCGAGCTACAAAATTCCTTGTGGGTCTTTCTGGTTGAGGCGGTTCGGGGGTCACATCAGGACTACACGAGCGGCAGTCTGAACCGGGCGATTCTAGTGCTGGCTGTGCCTATAGTCCTGGAGATGGGTGCTCGAATCGCTGTTTGCCGTGGTTGACGTGTTCTGGGTCGGCCACCTCGGTGCGGATGCCGTGGCTACGGTCGGACTGACGGAATCCATGCTGAGCATCGTTTTCGCCGTCGGCATGGGTCTTAGTTTGCCCACCGCCGCGATGGTCGCCCGGCGTATCGGCGTATTTTGGGCGACCGTGATTGCCGAGGGAGCAATTGCCGGCGCCAGCGCGATCCTCTTTAAGCAGGGAAAATGGAAGAAGAAGGAAATATGAGGGAATTTGGGTGTTGAAATAAACGTGGGGCGGGAGGATCGGTATCGAACCGTCATCTCCGGGATGGAGCCCCGGCGCATTGCCGTGATTATGCTACTCCCGCGTACAGAGATGCGATGACTGAGGCACCAAGTTATTGCATGACACTTTTTCTGTCAAGGCAGGTGGGGAAGGATTTCGCTTAAGAAATTCTTTCACCCTTTATCGCGCCCGCGCCAAAACCAGAGTGACGTCGTCAGGCTGTTCCTTGTCGCCGATCCAGTCGTCTACGGCCATGGTCACGACCTGGCTGATTTGCGCCAGGGGCAGACGACGATTATCGCGCACGAGATCAATCAGCCGCTCCTCGCCAAATTCCCCGAATTCATTTTCTGGTTCTGTGACTCCGTCGCTGTATGCCAGGAAAATCTCTCCGGGATGCATCTCAACCGCGCCCTCGTCATACGTTATGTTGTCGAACAACCCCACCACTGTTCCGCCAGCTTCGAGCCTGCGCAAGGCTCCATCCTGTCCGATGAGAATCGGCGGAAGATGGCCGCCGTTGCTGTAGGTGAGGTGGTGTGTGCGCCCGTCGTAGATGCCGAGAAACAAGGTCGCGTACTTTTCCGGAGGAGTGCTCTCATATAGTTGATGGTTGAGCAAACTCAATAGCGCACCGGGAGAAACCTCCACACCTTGGGGCCATGCGGCCATCATCCCGCTGGACCCGGCAACCGCCCCGACGGCCACTGGTTCGCGCAATTGCGGCATGCCTTCCATGCTGTAGGCGCGCACGGCGGAGTGGATCGTCGCCATCAACAGTGCCGCCGAGATGCCTTTCCCGCTGATATCGCCCACCGCAAGTATCAGCTTGTGCGAACTGGCTGCGACGAAGTCGTAATAATCGCCACTGACGGTGCGCGCGGGGCGGCAGAATCCGTGCACTTCCAGCGATTCCAGTTCCGAAATCTGACGCGGGAACAACTGCGCCTGCACTTCCTGGGCGATCACCAGTTCGTTTTCCAATCGCTGTTTCTCCTTCTGCTCCTGGATCAGCTTCTCGATGGATGCGGTCATCGAGTTGAAAGAAAGCGCCAGGTCCGCCAGTTGATCACTCGACTTGACGGGAATGCGATGGCTGAAGTCGCCGCGATCGATGTGCCGGGTGGCTTCGTGCAGTTGCGCCACGGCAGCAGTGACGGTGCGCGTCATGCGTGTGCCGATAATCAGCGCGATCAATTCAATGACGGCGAAGAAGATTCCCACGCCCACAAGAATGTAGGCTACGACCCGAACATATTCGCCCAATGCGGCAAAGAGGTGGCCGTACAAGACTGACGGCCGCGTGCGCACGTGCATCACCGCCAACTCCCGCTCCGGATTTCCAGTCTTCCAGTCCGTCACCGGCAGGGCAGCGAACACGAAAGGGATTTCCAGGTCGAAGCTGCCGGTTGGTCCAGGGAGAGCGCCGACGATGAAGGTAGCTTGCAAGGGATTCTGGTCGGTCCGAATGGACATGCTTCGATCGCCCGAAGTGACGACCGTTCCCCCCTTGCTCTCCGCACCGGGTGCGATGGACGCGTGGGAGCCAGAGCCGGGCTGAACGGATCGTTGTTCCGCTGGAGGCGTATTTTGAACCGTGATCCCTCCGGCGAAAAGTGTGATCTCGCCCAGATCCGCAGCTATTTTCCCCACCAGTTCCTTGTCGAAAGGCTCGCTGGTAACCACGGTCAGGCGATTCGATCCCACAGGAATCGAGGTAACGACCCGCAGGTCGAGTGCGTCGCCATCGCGGACGATCTCTTGAAACCTGTCCTTTACAAAACCTGGCGGAGAGAGTGCCGGACCTTTGAAGTCATTGCACATGGGCAGCGCCTTGTCCCCGTACCAGGCGCAAACCTGGCGCCGTCCCCAGGCAGGATCCCGCTTTCTCAGTCCAGCTAAAGACTCCGCGAGTGGACGATCCCCGCGCTCCAGGCGGGCTGCCAATTCACTGCTCACTGCCGCGTTGACCGCGTCCATGCTCCTGAGCTGCGAATGAATCTCTGAGGTCACCACAAACACGGCAAATTGTCCTGCCAGCCCATAGAGCGTGATCATCGCCATGGCGACCAGCAGCACTGCCGGAATTACGCCAATAAAGACGTAGGTGACGATCAGGCGGTTGCGCAAACGCCACAGAATCCTGCGCTTCAACCATTGGAAGGCGAGGATGGAGAACAGCACGATGGAAATGAAGGCAAGGTATTCGACCCACCCCCCGAGATGCTCTCCCCAGGAAGGCGCGATTAGCCCCAGGAGCTTTCGCAACGCGAACAGGGCCGCGGCCAGCCCCGCCAGATAGCACGCCAGCCGCGCCATGCGGCCTTCAGGCCAAAGCTCGGCCTCGACTAAACGGCGGCGCAATTCTAGGTAAGACCATTGCATGCGGTTCGTTGGACGCCTCTCAGAGGCTAGGATTATACGGCGATTGAAGATCGATCTGACACCAGGATCCAACCGACGCGGACGAGCGGGCCGTTCCTCGGCGGCTAGATCTCAGGATAAAGATCGAAAAATGCTTCCAAGCTCGTGCGCAGCTGCTTCTCGATCTCTTCCTTGCTGCCCTCGAGCACGTGCATGGTCACGTGAGCTTCGCGGCCATTTGCCAGCTTTACCGAGGCCCGCCCGACCTCGGCCACGTCCTCTGAAGGCAACAATCTCATGCCATAAACCAGGGTCAGATTCGCCATATAAGAATTCTAAGTCTTTCCCAATGCCTGTGGCGAAATCCTTTTGTGGTTTGGAGGTCCAAGGTTGGCCTGCAAGATTTTTCACCGCTTCTCATTTAGAATTCCGCCGTGCCCAGATTGCAGGTTTCGATCCTTTGGATCACCCTTCTCGTTCCAGCACTGCCGCTGGCCGCGCAGCAGCAACCCGCCAATGCTCCATCCACAGAGCCTCAAGTGAGGGTCAACGTGCTCAATGTGTGCACTCCTTCCGCCGAAGAGCAGAAAGAGATTGCGGCGGCGTTGGCTCGTGTTCCGAAACAGCCGCTATTCGGATCGGATTTCGAAGTGACGCGCGGCCGTTCCACCCTGACCGACATGCCAAACTTTCTGCAGCCCGGCCAGCCTGGCCATGTCGCCGGTGAGCCCTCCATAGCAAGCTATGTGCGGATTCGCCGCGAGTTCTCTGTACAGGCGCTATTTTCCAGTGTGCAGTATTCGTTCAGCGATGACGGCCAGAACATGGTGGAAACGCTTGTGCTTCATGTACGCGATCCCAAGGACCTGATCGAAGTCTCGCTCGAAGACAGCGCTTCAGCGGTCGCCAGCCCCGCAGCTATGCTCGCCGCGAATACTCCAGCCAGCCGCATTCGTCTGGAGCGCTTTGGAAAATCCTCCGTGGCATTGGCACGCTGCGAAGCTGCTGAGAACGGTCCGCCGCCGGATCAGAGCGCATACGAACCGTTGTTTCGCGGCGCGTCCGACGTCTTGACGAACTATCGCGGGCTGTTGGGCGTCAGAACCACGGTGCCTGAGGAACTGGCGAGAGTTACCGGCACAAAGGCAAAGCCTCCGGCCGCCAATAAATTGCGGAGACCAAAGGAAGAACCGAAGTGACCTGGTCGCCCGTTTCATTCCATGACCACGCTACTGCGGCTCCCGCTTGAAACTAACTTGCTCCCAGGCCATCTAACAGCTGATGTCTATACGTTCTAAACCGACTTTATGAGCGAAACTCGCAACGTCGTGATTATCGGCTCCGGTTGCTCCGGACACACTGCCGCCCTCTACACTGCGCGCGCCAACCTGAAACCGCTGGTCATTGAAGGCCACGAGCCGGGCGGACAGCTCTCGATGACGACGCTGGTCGAGAACTTTCCCGGATTTCCCGAAGGAATTCTCGGTCCGCAACTGGTCGAGAACATGCGCAAACAGGCCGAGCGTTTCGGGGCCGAATATCGCATGGCGCACCTCACTAGCGCCGACCTCAGCCAACGGCCGTTTGTGTTGCATCTGGGCCATCTGCAGGTTCATACCCAGGCATTAATCATTGCCAGCGGCGCCTCCGCACGCTGGCTGGGTCTGCCGCATGAGCAGCAGCTGATTGGCCATGGTGTTTCTTCGTGCGCAACCTGCGATGGTTTCTTTTTTTCCGGAAAGGAAATCGTGGTCATCGGCGGCGGAGATTCCGCCATGGAGGAAGCTCTGTTTCTCACCCGCTTCGCCACAAAGGTGACGATCATTCATCGTCGCGATACCTTCCGCGCCTCAAAGATCATGCTCGATCGCGCCCAGCATAACGATAAAATTCAATTCCTGCTCGACACGGTTGTCGAAGACGTTTACGACCACCACAAGCGTGAGGTGACCGGGCTCAAGCTTCGCAACGTGAAAACCGGCAAGGTTTGGGACTTCCCCACCAGTGCTCTGTTTCTCGGTATCGGTCACGAACCCAACGCGAAAATGTTCGCCGGCCAGCTCGATACCGACGCCGACGGCTACCTCAAGACTCACAATTACGTCTTTACTCGTGTTCACGGCGTCTTCGCGTGCGGCGATGTGCAGGATCGGCGCTATCGCCAGGCTATTACCGCTGCGGGAACGGGCTGCATGGCCGCTATCGAAGTGGAGAAGTTCCTGGAAGAGCACGGCAAGTAATACGGGCAGATTTGTCTCCCGCTGTGATTGCAGTCCTCCTGCAGCTTGCCCTATTTGTGGTACAAATTTCTGTGATCTTCCAACGGGGGACTGGCAGTCCTTTCCAATCATTCCTTACCTGGCAGGTACTCGATGCTAAGGGCGTTCTTCGTCCATCTTTCTGAAAATCGTTCTCTCCGCGGGTTTGCCGAGCGTTCCAAGATCGGGCGCCGCGTCTCCGGTCGGTTCGTGGCCGGCACCGAAATCGCCGATGCGGTCCGCGTCACGCAAACCGTCAACCGTGCCGGCATGAGCGTCAGCATTGATAACCTCGGCGAGAATGTTACCAACGCCGAAGAAGCCAAGCACAGCGCGCAGCTTTACAACCAGATTCTGGACGCCATCTCGGCCAACCGGCTCAATGCCAATATCAGCCTTAAGCTGACGCACATGGGCTTGGACGTGGATGAGAAGCTGAGCCGCGATCTGGTTTCCGGCCTCGTCGCCAAGGCTGCATCCATGAAACCGCAAGGCTTCGTGCGAGTCGATATGGAAGGCTCACCGTACACCCAGCGCACACTGGATTTTGTGCACGAACTGCACCGAATGCCCGGGCATGGGAACAGCGTCGGCACCGTCATTCAGGCGTACCTGAAGCGCTCGGAGGGCGATATCGAAAAGCTTCTCGCCGATCGAATTCGCATTCGCCTCTGCAAGGGTGCCTATAAGGAACCCGCCAGCATCGCTTTCGAAAGCAAAGCGGATGTCGACGCGAACTACATCAAGCTGATGAAGATCCTGATGAAGAGCGGCACCTACCACGGACTGGCGACGCATGACGAGAACATCATCCGCGCGGCGCAGGCATTCGCCAACCAAGAGAAGATTCCGCGCGATTCCTTCGAATTCCAAATGCTCTATGGGATTCGCCGCGATCTGCAGCAGGGTCTGGTGCGCGACGGCTGGGGCATGCGCGTATACGTCCCCTTCGGAACAGAGTGGTACCCCTACTTCATGCGACGACTCGGGGAGCGGCCGGCCAACGTGCTCTTCATTGCGCGGAATCTTTTGAGACAGTGAGTAGTAAGCATGCGGGGCTGAAGCCGAACGCTAACGGCTAACCACCCGCGACGAAATGCTATTCGTGCGGTTCTTCGCCATCGGCGGGAGCTAGAGGCAGACGCATGGCTCCGCGCATCATTCCGCGCTCCTGGTCAGAGAACATACTCCGAAAACGCGGAGAGTCGATCACCTTTTCACGCTGGTCCGGCGGCATCGCCCGCAAGTCGCGAACGGCGGTGCTTACCTGCCGCTGGCGGTCCGGCGGAAGCTGGCGGAATTGATTGAAGATTTGCCGCGCCTGCTGCTTCTGCTCCGGAGTCAGGTGTTCCCAGGTCTCCATGCGATTCAGCATTTGCAGTTGTTGCTGGGGTGGGAGACTCGAGAAATGCTGCAACCGCTGCCGCAGCATCTGCTGCCGCTCCGGGGGCAGGCGGCGGAATGCGGGGTCGTTCTGCAGAGCGCGCTCCTGTTCGGCAGGCGACAGATCTTTGTAGCGGCGCAGCCAGTCGCCCGCGTGCCCCCGCGGCCGTCCTGGAGCCCGCTGCAGCAGGTACGCTCCGGCTGGGCGACTCGCGCGAAAACCACGCGCTCCTTGCGCCGCGCAAGGGACAGCAACGCAGACCGCGATCGCCAAAGCGGCGGCCATCAGCCATCCCGCGCTGTATGTTCCCAACCTCATTCCCTGCCTGTCTTCCCGTGCACTTCGTCCCAGAGAGCTCGTACCAGTCGCGCGAATCTTCTACGGATTCGCTACGACGTTCTGCTGCAACTCCAGATCATCGAGCAACTCGAAATCCGAATACAAGTCGTGATTGTTCTCGAGCGATTGCAAGTCGCTCACCGCCGTGCCCGGCTCCGCCGTCGCAAAGTTGACGGTAGTCGCCTCGTCCATCTTTGGCCCGTAAAGCCCGCGATCCCGGCTGACGATCAAGCCAACCCCAACGCCCATCAGCACCGTAAGGGCTGACGCCAGCACTGGCCTGCGGAACCAGTGCGCCCATCCCGTCTGCGGCTTGGCCATTTCTTCCCGCAGGCGGGCTTGCAGGCGCACATCGAAATACGGCGACGGTTCCGGCGTTTGCCATTCGTCCAGCACCGCCATCGTCGCCCGCATCTCCTTCAGCTGTTCCGCACAACTGTTGCAGCTTGCCAAATGATTGCTTTCGTCCACCGTGGGCTCGCTGAATCCAGCAGCCACATCCGGCATCCTTTCGCGAATTTCATCGCATTTCATAACCGCTTCCCCTCAACTCTCTTCGCCTGTCGATCTCTTCACTCAAAACGTTCTCGCTAGACAAATTCTTTTAACTGTTCCCGCAAAGTCTCATAGGCCCGGAAGAGCAGCGACTTGGTCGCCGACTCGCTCTTCTTCAACACCTCGGCAATCTGCTTGTAATCCATCTGCTGGTACTTGTGCATGATCACCGCCAGGCGTTGCTGCTCGGGCAGCGCCTCCACCTTTTGCCGGATCGCCAGTAGCCGCTCGCGGCGTACCATGGCCTGCTCGGCGGTCAGGCTCGAGTCCGGCAGTTCAAACGTCGCGCCACTCTCTTCGTCGGGTTCGTCGAGGCTCACCGTGACCTCGGGCCGTTCGTGGCGCGTATCGCGCGCATGATTCACCGCAAGGTTGGTCGCGATGCGATACAGCCAGGTCGTGAATTTTGCGCTGGCTTCGTAACTTTCGCGCGAGCGGTACACACGCAGAAAAACTTCCTGCGCCAGATCTTCCGCGGCCGCCGCGTTGCGCGCCATACGGTACATAAAACTCACCAGCGGACGCCGATACTTTTGCACCAGATAATCGAACGCCGACTGATCGCCGGCCTTCACGCGCAGCATCACCTGCGCATCGGAGGTCGCCTCTTCGCCCGCCACCGCCGGTGAGAGAGCGCCCGACGTCCGCGGAGTCGTCGCAGCCATCAGCATGCCCCGATCCAATGCAGCTGTGCTCACACTAGATCGAACCCCGTTGGGGCTCGAAAGTTGCGCCTTTTGGGGGATGGAAAAGTCGCCCGAAGTCCCTGCAGATGAGGGAGATAGAGGTGCCTGCGGAGGCTCTTGTTCAAGCGCCATGCAAGGGGCTGCAACTGCCAAGGCGGCTCCGGCAACCCGAGCCCGTTTCCGCCCTTGCAACGCCTAGGCTACCACGACCGGGGGAAGCGCAGAAGTGTGGAGGAAAAGGGGTAGTGGGTCAGCAAGACGAACCCACTACCGGAAAAGGCGTCGAGATTGAGTACGAAACCTTTCACTCCTCCAAGGCCTGAACGGGAAGATCTTTGTCATCTAGGAGATAGAGCTTCACCCCAAGTTCACAAAGGAACCGGACGCCAGCCATTGCAGGCAGATCATTTTCGCCGCACGATTGCGCCATTTCCGGTTCACTGCTTCCCGCCCGCCAGCCTGGCGAGAAGGGCTCGACGGGAGGATCGTATGAAAATGATCTGGATGGCGACATTCGCTGGATTCGCTGTCTTGTTCCTGCTCGATTTGCCTTGGGCTCGAGCGCAAGCCGAGATCGACCCCGACCACTATGAAACCCTCGATTCGCAGCCTCACCAATTGAAAACCGCCGCGAGCGAAAAGCCCGCAAAAAATGACTCCCCAGTGCCTTAATGTGCAGCCTCTGCAACCCCGAATAGGGCAGGTCGGGGCATTCGACGTGCCACAGAACCAAGGCAGTAGTCAATGGAGCAGCTTACTCGGTGATGATCCGATCCGCCCATTCCACCAGCGACACGAACCTCGATGGGCTGCCGAATTTCGCTCCCCATTCATTCAAATCCGTTTCCGTCACCCCACGGGCGCGGGAGCATGCCCCTCAAGAGAAGATCGGAATGTGTTTTGCAACAACCTTTTGCAGGGTTTCGCTCAAGGGAGGCCAGCCCACGGGCATCACAGCATTCGCTGTCACCTTCCGCATCAAGTAGGTGGCTTCCCCGGTGAGGAAAATCTGCACGTCGTGCCCAGCCTCGGCTAATGCTAGACCATGCGCGAATACGAACGACGCCCTTGTCGGGTCATCGGACCCCCATGCACTTTTCATCATGATCTTGAGCGGTCTCGAAGTCTTCGGTGCTTCTTGCGCTTTCGCAGCACCGAGTGCGAAGAATGGTAAACAGGCAAGCTGCGAGAGAAGCTTTCGCCGTACCATAGTTCCTCCTTCAGTCTGGATTTACCCATGTTTCCCAAGGTTCGGATGACTGATCTGCGGATTATAGCCATTGGTGTCTCGACATGTGTGGGCAGGCGCGGAGGGCAGGCGGAAAAAGTGCTATTGCAGATTGCCGTACTCGGCTTTCGCCTGCTTCAGGATGGGGATGTCGGGATCGGCGTCTTTCCAGAGAGTAAGGAAGTCTTTGTAAGCAGCGAGCGCTCGAACGCGGGCAGCATTGGCATCCACACTGCCTTACGGTTCTCTGAATGGGCGTTGGAGTTCATGATTGTCCCTCCATATTGTTTCGTTCGTTCTCGTCGCAATCAGTTTCGTTTGGGCGGGACTGAAGGAGAGACCATTCCAAACGCGCCTCTGGAAGCTCTTCAATCCCTTGGGAGCTTTGATACGATCTTCATTCAGCTCAAGAATGGTCAGCTTAATGTCAGTGGACTCAACACCGGACCATAGCTTCCTCTCAGTGGGGAGCCGCAGGTAACATGATCAGTTGCGCCACAGGAGTGGATTGAATGCCATGCGTCAAATTAGTCTTTCCAGTCGTCATCCTGTGGGCAACATCTTGCCTGTGTCAAGTGAACGGGGGACCCTACCCCACGTCGGCAGTTCGGCCAGAGCCATCAGGCTAGTCGCGTACCACCGAAATCCTTTCATGCGCCAAATCCAAAATGCACACGAGACCAGCGACCCATATGCCACCACGTCTAGACACAGCTCTGCAGATCGGTCGGCGTGGTGGGGAGGCAGCGTCTCTGGCTACAGCGTTCCAGCGCACGAGCGTACGAACGCAGGGGCAGTACTTTGAACCTCTGCTGTCCGACAAACAAGCAGGAGAACTGCTCGGACTGCATCCGAAAACGGTACAGCGTCTCGCTCGACAAGGAGAACTCCCCGCCGTCCGCCTAGGACGCTACTGGCGCTACCGTGCCAGTGTGCTAAACGAGTGGATTGATCTAAACTCAACGGGCCAGCCGCTCACGGGCGAAAGGACACAATGAAAACTCGTGAGAGGTATCAGTCAGGCAGTATCCGGCCGAAGCACGCAAGCATGGCGCAGCGGTTTGGACGCTGCGATGGAGAGAGACAGATGGCAAGGGTCAAACCATCCGACGCAAGGAAATCATCGGAACAGTTGAAGAGCACCCGACCAAGGCATCTGCTCGGAAGGCTTGCGAATTTCTGCGTGCAACCATCAACCGGGAAACCAGAACACCGCTCACCATCGCTGAACTAGTGACCCACTACATAGGAAAAGAATTGCCGAACAAGACGCCATACACGCAAGAAGTCTACGAGGGATACATCTCCCGGTGGATCACTCCGAAGTGGGGAAGCTATTCGCTGTCCGACGTTCGGACGATTGCCGTTGAGTCTTGGCTTGGCACTTTGAAACTATCCAATGGAAGCTGTGCCAAGGTGCGGAACATCCTGTCCGCTATCTTTGCACATGCGATGCGTTGGGAGTTCTTCGACCGAAACCCAATCACGCTAGTGCGTCAGTCGGCCAAGCGACAGCGGACGCCCGAGGTTCTGACAGCAGATGAACTCAACGCACTGCTGGGACAACTCGGCGGAGTTTACTGGGTCATGGTCTACGTCGCTGCGACAACCGGGCTACGAGTCTCGGAACTGCTGGCCTTGCGCTGGCAGGATTGCGACTTTGAAGCCGGAGAAATCCGTCTCAGCCGTGGCATCGTGCGGCAGAACGTTGGAGAGATGAAGACCGAAGCAAGCCGGAAGCCTGTACCGATGGAAGCTGCACTAGCCGACGTTCTCACGAACTGGCGTGGGCAGTGTGCCTACAATCAGCGGGAGGACTACATCTTCGCTTCGATGGAGATGGACGGCAAGCAACCACTATGGCCCACCAGCGCGATGGAGAAGCACATCCGTCCCGCCGCGCTCCGTGCGAAGATCACGAAACGCATCGGTTGGCACACGCTACGTCACACGTTCGGAACACTGCTCAAAGCGAACGGTGCAGACGTAGCAACGGTTCAGGCTCTCATGCGCCATGCTAACGCTAGCGTCACGATGGACACGTACGTCCAAGCTGTGACGCCAGCGAAACGCGAAGCGCAGCGGAGCATTGTGGGACTATTGGACCCAAATGGACCCACGCTGCTAAAATCAATTACCGCAAGTTGTTGAATAGACACGGTTGGGCGCTTAACTCAGCGGTAGAGTGCCATCTTCACACGGTGGAAGTCATAGGTTCGAATCCTATAGCGCCCACCAAATTTTCAATAGCTTACGAACCGCTATCGGATCACAGGACGGACCACACGAAAACGCTCTCCGCAACCTTGCGGCTGGCCGCGGTCACAACGATTGACGGCCCCTTATCCGAGCCCTCGACGGACTCAACCTTCTAAAACCTGCGCACCGGGCCAGCCAACTGCCTTTAGGCTCTTCAATCCTAGCAAAGAGGGCGTACTGGAAAAACGGCAGCGTTCAACAACGTCGAGGGCTTGGTGGCTGGGGGAAACATTGGAGCGGGAGACGGGATTTGAACCCGCGACTTCGACCTTGGCAAGGTCGCACTCTACCACTGAGTTACTCCCGCTCAGCAAGGCATATTGTATCGCATTTCGCATTTTGGACGCCTCGGATATCTGCACGCTTCTCTATCAGCGAAGCGCCCTGAGAGCGACGCGGGCTAGGCCAACGCCACTTCGATTTTCTTGGTCCCGCGATCCAGCTTGACAATGCGAAAGCTGCGCACCTGCCCCGCGCGAACCGGTTCCGGCTTCGGCGGCCCTCCCTCGCCGGTCTTCCACTTTGCTTGCAGCCTGGACGTCAGCGAGGACAGGTCTGCTTTTGCTTCTTTCGGGGCGTCGCCCTGGGCCGGAACTGCCGCGGCCATTCTGCACGTGGCGTGGATGCCATCGCCCAACTCCACATGCGCTTGAGCGCCGCTATCATCCATCAGCCGGCCCGTAACCAAGTCTCCTTCGCGGTGCTCCGCAATGTATTCGTCGAGCCCGGTGGGGACGAGTTGCTTCATGCCGAGCCGCATCTGCCGCTTCTCAAGATCGATCGCGAGCACAAGCGCCTTGACCACTTGTCCCACGCGAAGCACGTCCGCGGGCCGGTTGATCCGCTTTTCGGCGCCGATGTCGCTGACGTGAACCATGCCTTCAATTCCCTCCGAGAGCTGCACGAAGGCGCCAAAGTTCGTCAGATTCGTCACCGGCCCTTCAACTGCCGAGCCCACCGCGAACCGCTCTCCCACATCCGCCCACGGGTCGCCCAGCGCCTGCTTGAGTCCGAGAGAAATGCGGCGCTCCGCCGGGTTCATCCCCAGGATTACAGCCTCAACGGTTTCGCCCTGCTTAACCACGTCGCTCGCCTTCCGCACTTTGCCTCTGGCCCACGACATCTCCGAGATGTGAATCAGGCCCTCAATGCCTGGCTCAAGCTCCACGAACGCCCCAAAGTCGACGAGGCGTGTCACCGTGCCGCGCACCCGGTCTCCTGCTTTGTATTTCTGCGCGACCGCATCCCAGGGATGTGGCTGAAGCTGTTTCAGACCGACTGAAATTCTCCGCTTGTCGGCATCGCTGGCCAGCTTGAGCACCTTCACGTCGATCGGCTGGCCCACCGACAGCACGTCCGCCGGTTTGTTGACTCGTCCCCACGCGATGTCGCCCACGTGGAGCAGCGCATCCACGCCACCGATGTCAACGAAGGCACCGTAGTCCGTGAGGCTGCGAACCGTGCCCCTGGCCGTTTCGCCTTCCTTGATCTGCGAATAGAGCTTGTCTTTGGCGGAACGCTCTTCTTCTTCCGCAACCGCGCGCCGGTCGACCACGACGTCTTCGTCGGCCACGTCGAGCTTGATGATGCGGCAATGAATTTCGTGCCCCACCAAGTTTTCCATCTCGGCGGCATCGCGCACTCCGCTGCGCGATGCCGGCATGAACGCGCGCACGCCCACGTCCACACTGAAACCGCCCTTGACCACTGCCGTTACGTTGCCCAGTACGGCCGCCTTGTCGGCGAACGCTTTTTCAAGCGCCGACCAATCCATGGGACGCTCGACCTTGAAACGGGACAGCTCGTAATAGCCATCCAGATCGCGGCCTTTGACCGTAACCAGCACCTTGTCGCCGGCCTTCAGAGTCTCGCCCTGCAGCGCGGTGAGCGGCAGGATTCCTTCGGACTTGTATCCAATATCGAAGAAGATCGACTCGGACGTCACGGCAATGACGGTCGCTTGCAGTTGCCGGCTGCCTTCCGTTTTGCGCGAATGGCTTTTCTGATACTGCGAGAGAATGTCGCCGAAGGATTCCGCGTTTTCAGGGGCAGACCGGCTTTCGGGAATTTCCGGGTTTGAGAGATTTGAGTCGGGAGTAGCAGGATTGGACATGAAAGGTTACGGCCCTCGTCGCGGGATCCAATTAGGATAACATCGCGGCTCCGGCGCGGAGCTGTGGTCGCCGCCGCTTTCTGGCGGACGCCGCGTCTGCGGCGCCCATCAGTTTCTTACGGCCGCACCCACTGCGGATCCTCTTCCGGCTTCACAATCTGCCCGTCGCGCATATGAATGATGTGGTCGCCGTACTTCGCCGCTTCCGGATTGTGCGTAATCATCAGCACCGTCTGGCCAAGCTCCTGGTTCGATTTCCGCAGCATCCCCAACACGATGTCGGAATTCTTGGAATCGAGGTTCCCGGTAGGCTCATCCGCCAGCACAACGGCAGGTTTGTTGATGAGCGCGCGCGCCAGAGCGACGCGCTGTTGCTCCCCTCCGGAAAGTTCTGCTGGACGATGCCCGAGGCGCTTGCTCAGACCGAGCAGGTCGGTGATACGGTTGAAATGCGCCGGATCCCGATCGCCATTGCCCGAAATTTCCTGCGCGATCTCGATGTTTGACCGTGCGTCGAGCGTCGGCAGCAGGTTGAACTTCTGAAACACGAAGCCAATCTTGTGCTTGCGCATCCGCGTCCGCTCGGCGTCGGAGAGCGTGGCCAGGTCGTCGCCATCGAGGACTACGCTGCCCCCATCGGCGCGAGTCAGACCGCCCAATAAATAGAAGAGAGTCGATTTCCCGCTGCCCGACGGCCCGACGACGCTGACAAATTCGCCCTTCTGCACGCTGAAAGAAATCCCGCGCAGCGCCTCGACTTCAATTTTTCCCACGTGATACGTCTTGCGCAGGTCTTTCGCTTCGATGAATGCTCCGGCCATGCCTGCTCAGAATCTTACACGAACGCCAGCAGAGGCAGCGGGATGCCGAAAGAGTGGATTAAGCCACGACGACCTGGCGCGGAAGCGGCGAGGGCCGTTGCTGCATGCATTTGGGGCCACGCTTTCGTACCAGCAACAAGCGCACGCGCTCCAAAAGATCCACCGGCGCATACATTCCCTTGGCAAGGAACACGTCCGCCCGCGACTCATGGTCGTAGATCCGGACCTTACTTGAGATCAAGATCGTTGGAGTGTGCGGCGACAGGTCCTTGATCTTGGCGATCAACTGCGGCCCGTCCAATCCGGGCATTGCCATATCGGCAATCACCAGATCAATTCCGCCCTGTTGAAAGCGCTCCAGAGCTTCCTCTCCGCGCGAGAAGCTGGCCACGCGATAGCCGCGCGTTTCCAGCATGATTTTGCGATGGGAAAGAGATTGTTCGTTGTCATCCACACACAGGATCGTGCGTTTTGGTTTCATCAGCCTTCCGCAATCCGTTGGCGCGATCGGAGAGGGGCGATCGGAAACCAGCGGAAGCTTTTCTCAATATGAAGAATGTCGGAGCGAGATGCATGCTAACGGGAAGCGCGCCCGCTGTAAAGTGCCGCCGATGCTAATGGTACTTTTTGGCCATTGATTTTGTCGGGCACGAGTGCGCTGCCGCATTTTCCGCAGCTTGCGCGATTTCTCTCACAGGAAAAATTCTCCGCGCATGACTTCAATTGCATGCCCTCCGACACGAACGTTAACTACCCGGTTATTGGCGCGTGAGGCGCGCACAAAAATCCGGCTCGGCCGATGCATTTCAACGCCCTGTTCGATCATCACGCGCTCATCCGGTGCAGCCACGTTGTGCGCGACCATCCACGCCGCCGCGCAACCGGCCGCCGATCCAGTTGCCGGGTCCTCCCCGTTATAAAACAGCATCCGGGCGTGCAGACGGGCCGCGGGATCGACTGTTTCGCGCGCGACGAAGTAGAAAAACTTGCCGCCAGTTCTCTCCAGGTAGGCCGTTGCTGAGGTCATGTCCAAGCGCAGATTCTGGATCACCTGCAGCGATTTCAATGGTGTCACTGTGTAGGGAAGTCCGGTCGAGGCCGTTTCGATCGGCAGTGCCGGATCGAAATCTTCCACTCGCAATCCCAGGACTCCTGCAACCGCCTCGCGTTCGTGCTGGATTCCGAACACTGGGTCGATCTGGGTCATCTCTCCGAATACCGGTTCGCCGGCTTTTTCTTCAAAGCGCACCGGCACTTTGCCCACATTCAGGTCGAGCACGATTTCGGCTGCTGCACTTGCGCCGCGCAATGCGAATGCCGTCCCTAGCGTGGGATGCCCGGCAAACGGCAGTTCTTCCTGCACGGTGAAGATTCTCGCCCGTATGCCGCGTTCGTCTTCGATCTTTGGGTCGCGAGGAAAAATGAAAGTCGTCTCCGAGAGATTCATCTCTTTCGCGATGGACTGCATTTCGGCGTCGCCCAGCCCGCGCGCGTCGAGGAAGACAGCCAGCGAATTTCCCTCGAGCGCTTTCGAGGAAAACACATCCCACTGCGCCATTGCCAGCTTTCGCTGCGGCCTGCTCATCAGGACTTTCCTCAAATCCTCTTGCACAACAGGAGACAAAACTCAGATGTTCTCCGCCCTTGCAACGATGCAGAAAACCTGTGCCCGCCGCGGCCTCGGCCCTTGCCGCCGTTTGACACGCGTGGCCGGCGCTCTTATCCTAATTTCATGTTTCTTCCCACCGCCGCCGGCATGCTCTGTTGTTGTCGTCGCCCGGCGTGTGGGTAGGGAATCAGCAGGATTCTTCTCACCCACCCCGGCCGAGCGGGTGGGGTCGTCCTCCATCCGCATTGTTGATTCGAAACTGGGGCGGGGCCAGTGTTCGGAATCTTGGACGAATTTATTTCATGAAGGAGAAAAACATGAGTACCGCGACCGCAAACGAAAGCCACAGCGTTCCCCGCATCAATGACACCGCGCCCGATTTCACTGCAGAGACTACGCAAGGCACAATCCACTTCCATAATTGGATCGGCAACGGATGGGCGATTCTGTTTTCGCACCCCAAGGATTTCACTCCCGTCTGCACCACCGAGCTGGGTTACATGGCAAAGTTGCAACCCGAATTCACCAAGCGCAATGTCAAAATAATCGGCTTGAGCGTCGACCCCGTCTCCAGCCACAAGAAGTGGGAAGGCGATATTGAAGAGACGCAGGGTGCCAAGGTGAACTATCCCATGATCGGCGATCCGCAACTCAAAGTCGCGAAACTCTACGGCATGTTGCCCGGTGACGCGGGAGAGAGTTGCGAAGGCCGCACCGCGGCCGACAACGCCACTGTCCGCACCGTTTTCGTGATCGGCCCCGACAAGAAAATCAAGCTTCAACTGAGCTATCCCATGAGCACGGGGCGAAACTTCGATGAAATTCTTCGCGTCATCGACTCGATGCAGCTCACCGCCAAGCACCAGGTCGCTACGCCGGTGAACTGGAAGCCGGGCGACGACGTGATCATCAGCGGCGCCGTCTCCAACGAAGAGGCGCAGAAGAAGTATCCCCAGGGTTGGAAGACTCTCAAGCCTTACTTGCGAGTCGTCTCTCAGCCCAAGTAACGATCGCTGGCGCGCGAGGAAGACCATCGCATCGCGAACGCCAGGAATTTCACAGAGCACCGCGGATCCGCTTGCATTCGTCGATCCCGGTGCTCAGTGAGTTCGGGCTCCCGACTCTCTTCTTTTCCTGCCCGGTCTTCTGCCTGGTGACGCCCTGAAGACTCCTGCAGAGTTGTGAAAAAGGAGCTGCTTCTACGAATAGCAAAGCTGTGTGTCTGTGTGTTCTTCTGTTCTTTATCACTCTGCCCACATTCGCCGCGGGACCACCAATTCCAAAGTTCAGCGGATCGTATAACATCACCGGCTATAAGGAACCAGGCTTGAACGGGGCCTACACCTTTTGTTTCAACTTCACCAGCACCGGTACGGTCTTTGGCTATTCCAACAGTGGCACTTGGAATGTACCCAGCTGGTCCCCGGGGTGGTCGGGCGAATGGTACGTGAGCGGCGACGAGATCATCCTTCACGGAGTTGCTTCGGGCAGTTTCTTCTTCTCGTGGAAAGGGCGGATCGTGAACGGCGGTTCAATCTCTGGGCGCCAGGTGGAATTTTTTTAGCGATGGTACAACCGACACTGCGGGGACGTTCTCTGGAGCAAAGGTCTCCGGGGCATGCCCATCGGCAGCAGCCGTTACCAAGAGCGGAGACCCGGCAAGATAGGATCCGCTGTTCCTGAAGATCAACCACACTTGAACGCGCGGGAGAGCATATCTCGGCTCACCGCGCGTTTATTTCAGCTGAGGCCGTCTTTCCCGCAATGACGCGGGACGAATGATCCCACCGCACGCCATCATGGCCCCCCGGCGTGGTATACCTGAAACGAATAGTCCCGAATCTGCCGTAAACACAACTCTTGGTAGCGTGCAGCGGATGGAAGCGCATGCGGTCCGGTGATCGTCCCGGTCTTCAAAACCGGCCGACCGTTATCTAGCGATGACGGTGGTGGGTTCGACTCCCACTCGCTTCCGCCATTTGTTTTCAATGGTTTGCGGAAAGAGCGAAAAGGCTGTCGCAGACCGCGGCGACCTCGAATTGGCGTTGCCGTGACGGGCGTGGGATGAATCGACTAATCTCCGTCCCCCAATCGTCTTGCATGAGCGGCATGTTCGGAACCGGACACAGCGCAACGTTCCCGGACAATCCGCGGTCAGCCCGGCCTGGTGCTGCGTCTAAAATTCCTTTCTTTTCAGCATCTCTTCGTATGCTCAATTGGTAACCGGAGTGCCCTTACGGCGCTGGTAGGCACAGGCTTCGACGAGAGAGAGCGGTTTGCTCGAGGTGAAAAGTGCGAACCCTGATCAGGAATATTCTTTACGGCTTCCGTATGCTGCGCAAGAGTCCCGGCACAACGGCAGCGGTGGTCGCGACTCTTATGCTTGGCATTGGCGCTACGACGGCGATCTACACCGTCGTGTATGCCGTATTGCTCGCGCCCCTGCCTTATCCGCACCCGGAACAGTTGATGATGGTTTGGTCGAGGGTCAACGGGGGCCGAAATCCGATGTCGGCAGGCGACTTTCTCGACTGGAAAGAGCAGAACAAAGCCTTCCAGCAACTGTGTGCCTTCACGGGAGCCAGCGTTAATCTGGCGACGCAGGGCCAACCCGAGCCCATCGATGCGCTGCGCGCCACGCCCGGCTGGTTCAGCATGCAGGGAATTCCATTTCTCATGGGACGCGACCTGCTTTCCGAGGAGGGTGTACCTGGGAGGGACCACGAAGTCGTCCTAACCTATCGATTGTGGAAGCGCCTGGGCGCGGATCGCACCGTGCTTGACCATCCGATGCGCATCGATGGCGTACCTTACACCGTAGTAGGAGTGCTGTCGGCCGGTGTGGGAGACCGTTTCACCTTTGAGTTGGCGGTTCCGCTGGCCTTCCAGCCGGAACAGATCAACCACGATTACCATTGGCTTCTGGCCATGGGCCGCCTGAAACCCGGTGTCACACAGGAACAGGCTCAGGCCGACATGGACGGGGTCACCAGTAATCTGGCGGCTGCTTATCCGACGACAAATAAAGGTTGGGGCGCTTCGGTCGAGCCCCTGAAGAATGATTTTCTTCCTCCCGAGCGCATTCGCAACCTGTGGCTTCTTCTGGGTGCGGTCGGCTTCGTTCTGCTGATTGCCTGCGTCAATATCGCAAATCTGCTGCTGGCCAAGGGCGCGTCACGCCAAAGAGAAATTGCGATTCGCAGCTCCGTGGGAGCAAGTCGCCGGCAAGTCTTCACTCAATTTCTTACCGAGAGTCTTGTCCTCGCCCTTCTCGGTGGCGGACTGGGCGTCGGACTCGGCATGGGATTGCTGCGAGCCGTTCTCAGAATCGTTCCCGACGGGATATTGCCTTCAGAAGCGAACTTTCAACTAGATACTCACGTCCTCCTGGTAACTCTCGTCGCAACCACGCTGGCCGGCATTGTGTTTGGCTGCGCGCCCGCCTGGTATGCGTCGCGCGTCGATCCGGGTGAATTCTTGAAGGATGGCGGACGCTCCGCCACAGGCGCAGGCAGCCACCGGTTGCGGCGAGCGCTCATCATGGGGGAATTTGCCCTGGCTTTATCGTTGCTGGCGGGCGCGGGGCTTGCCATGCACAGCTTTTGGAATCTAAGCCGCGTCGACCTCGGCGTACAAACCGATCATGTATTGACCTTCCGCCTGGTTCAGCCCCAAGGACGTTTTCGCAATGCCGGGGAAATGTTTATCTACAATCAGCGAATCCTGAGCGCGATTCGCTCCGTCAGCGGTGTTTCCGCCGTCGCTTCCGTAACCGGTGTGCCGCTGCGCTTTCATAGCGACGGCATGACCGTAAAAGTCGTCGGCGTTACCTATGCAGATCGTTCGCAGCAGCCCGGCGCAGGCTTCCAGTCCATTTCCCCGGACTACCTGAAAACCTTCGGCATCCAGCTCCTCAAGGGACGCGCGTTCAATGACCAGGACAGTGCCACCAGTGTTCGCGTGGCAATCGTGAACCAGGAATTTGCCAACCGTTTTCTCAAAGGCATGGATCCACTCCAGCAGAGACTGGCGATCGAGCAGCTTATTCCGGGATCGCCCCAAGTTGGACCCGAGGTGGAATGGCAGATCGTTGGCGTCATTCACAACGTGCGATACGGCGATTTCCGTGACGATGATCCCGAGGTTGACGTTCCGTTCGCTCAGTCCTTGTCGCCCGATGCCAGCATTGGCGTGCGCACCGCCGAAGATCCGGAAGCTATGACCAGGACGATCGCTGCGGCTGTGCATTCCGTGGACCCGCAGATTGCCCTGGCGAATCTCCGCACTATGGATCAGGTGAAGGATGAGGCTCTGGCCGAAGACAGATATACGATGGTTTTGTTTGCCAGCTTCGCGGCTGTCGCTTTGCTATTGGCGGCGGTTGGCATTTACGGGCTCATGGCTTTCGCGGTCGCGCAACGGACTCAGGAAATCGGCCTGCGTCTCGCCCTGGGAGCGGGCAAGCATGGCGTGATATGGCTCATCCTTAGAGAAGCATCGCTGCTGGCGGCGGTCGGTCTCGGAATTGGTCTTGGAGGCTCCGCTCTTGTGGGCCAGACCATGCGTACGACTTTGTACGGGGTCGCCGCAATGGACTTCGCCGTAATCGTATCCGTTGCCGTCGTCCTGTTTTTTACCGCCATGTTTGCTTCCTACTTGCCGGCGCGTCGTGCAGCGTCGATCGATCCCATGCAAGCGCTTCGAACCGATTAACGCGCATCCTGCTCGTCGCCTCCGGAGGGCGCAATCTGAAGCAGCCAACGCTGGGCCAAACGCTTTCCCTTTGCCGACCTGGTCCCTTCGCAGCTGAGACAATGTGAAGAGCACGCAAACCGCCTACAAAAAAACAGACCGCGCCTTGCGACGCGGTCTGTGTGTTTGAACCACCTTCAGCTGGCTAGAAGCGAACGCGGGCCGCAACCTGGATTGCACGGTTGCCGCCAATGTTCTCCTGAGCTGATCCCAGCAGGCTGCCGAACGACGATGGGAAGGAAATCCCCCACGGCTGCCCGGGATCGAGCCATTGGTTGTGGTTTAGAACGTTGACGAAAACGGACTGAACCTCGAAAGACACGGACTCAGCAATCCTGAAGCTCTTTCGAATGCTGAAATCGAGGTTCCAGTATGGCAGGCCGGTGAGATAGCTGGTATCTCTGCCATCCAAGCCTAGAACCGGATCGCGGTAGCTGGATACGGCATTGACCCCATTGCTGAATATGTTCGGAAATCCGCCAGGCGCGTTGTAGTACGCGTGGCCGTGTGCCGGAAGGGGTCCGACCGGCACGCCAGTTTCTAGGCTGAGGTAGTTGTCGGCGGCGTCTCCCTCCCCGAAGGCCTGGGTCGTGAAGTTCGGCCCCGGCCAAATCTGAAGGGGCTGGCCGCTGCCGGTGGTGAAGATCGGTGAGAAAGTCCATCCCCCCAGCAGGTGTCCTTTGACCCCGGATTGGCCCTTATAGAACGGCGGGCTGTATACGAGGAACGTATTGAAGACGAACTTTCGATTGTAGAACTGCGGACCATACATCTCGTTCAAGTCGAAAGCATTATCCGCAGTGTAACCGCTGGTGGCCTGTACCAGAGCCCCTGTTCCCAGTGCTTTGGACCAGGTGAAATTTGATTGCATCGTCAAGCCGTTCCATTCTGCCATCTTGAGTGAAGCAAAGCCTGCGTTGTAGTTGCCGTGTCCGATGCTGGCATTAACGGCAACGCCTGAGCTGAACTGACCCTGACAGCCAATCTCAGTTCCAGTCACACAGGCGATAGGCGTGTTCATCATGCTGCGCGGGAAGTTGAAATCCCCATTGTCCAAATCACTCCACAGAGACCAGACTTGGTTGGTGGTGAGGTTGCCTCCAGAGCCACCTTCCTTGGCCACCACGGCGGCCGTGCAATTTGGAGGTGTGCAGAAGCCGGTATTTGCCAAGGCCGCTTCGAAGAACGGCTGAGATGTCACGGCCCCAGCACTTTGCGCGCAACCTCCGCCCGCCATTTGAGCGACGCCTCCGCAGTACTGCAGCAGGACATTCTTGTATGCGTTGGCGAATGTCTGCCCGCCCTGAGTCATCATGTACGGCACTGCGTTAATGTTGATCGGCTGATACTCGTGCGTGATTCTGCGCCCAATATAGCCGACTTCCAGTGTCAGCTTTCTCGGGAGCTGGCGTTGGAAAGTGAGATCAAACGAATCGACCACCGTCGGCCGGAAATGAGGATCCAGGGATTCACCAGCCCCGGCGGCAATCGCGTTGTAGCCAGGATAGTCCGGTTGTGGCAGGGTTGCGCTGGGTGTCGGGAGAGGTGCATTCACCGTGCCCGGCCCGGCAGCGGAATCGATACCAATTCGGAAGGCATTACAGGCGAGAGTGCTAGCTCCTGCTGCGCAACTGCCTGTCGTCGTTTGCGGGGAGATATTCTGCACGGCCTGGATGAGACCAGTGCCCAGCAGAGGCACCAGAACCAGATCGACTCCATTGAGCCGGCCGTACACGCGCCCGTAGCCGCCACGGATCACGGAACTGTCAGGCCCGAAAATCTTGGTCATGAACGAATCGCTGTCGAAGTGGGGATTCCAGGCCGCGGCGATCCGGGGACTGAATTCGCCGTAGTAAGGATCGTAAGGATACTTCAATCCGCCCTCCGTGTTACCCACCAGCGCGAAACCGAGTTCGGGGTTGAAGACCTGTCCTTGGAGAGCAGCCCGTTCGCGGGATGCCAAATAGGAATTTACGTCAACCAGTTGGTCGCTCGAATCCACGAGTTCGACCTGCTTGCCTTGAGCTTCCGTGGGCGGCATTTCGAGGGTCCAGCCCAGTCCGTAGGTGAAGGTAAACGACTTCTTCATGTGCCACGTGTCGCTGAAGTACACGTTGTAGTAGGGGATCGTGCTCTGGTCGAAAGCTGGCGTCAGCGGCGGATTCAAGGCCAGATTTGCGCCGGATCGCGTGTAGGCAATCTGTGCAATCGAGACGATACCGAGCGTCGCCGCAGTGAGAGTGCCGCAGTTAGCGATATCGGGGGCGCCGGTAGACGGATTGATGATGTCGCAGATGGAAAGATCCTGGCCCGTGGCGAGTCCCGAACCACCACCGTTGCCCAATTGATAGACAGGCTGGTAGTTGATCCCACCGCCGTTGTCGGTGCGTTGGTGCCAGTTGAAGTTGTGCTGGTACTGGCCGCCGAACTGGAATAGGTGATTTCCTTTCAGCATGGAAATATCGTCCCGGAACATCTGGTCGTGTCCATCCCAGAAGCGCGTACGGGTTTGCTGCGTGTTCACGTTGTACGGAGAAAGGTCGTCTGTGTGGCCGTTGCTCTCTCCAGACGCAATTTCAAGTGCTCCACCAAGCGACGCCAACTGCGGTACGTCCCCGGCTCGAGCCCACTGCCACCAGTTACGCAGGAAACTGTAATGGAAATCGTTAGTTGTGTTCGGCGTGATGTTGGTAGTCAAACCTGCTACCCAATACCAGGCTTGCTGCGGATCGCCAGACTGGGAAGCTGGTACGCCCAGCGTGTCGCCCGTGAAAAAGCCACCGATGTCGACCTGATCTGCAGTACCATTCGTTCCGAACTTGAAGTAGCGATAGCTGGACATGAAGTGCCACTTCGCACCGAAATCGTGATCCAGGCGCCCCACCATGAAGTTGGTCTTCTGGGCTTCATTCACGTTGCCCGTGAAGCCAAGGACATTGGTTCCGTCGCAGAGAGGATTGCCGCTAAAGCAATCAGAGTTCGACGCCGGCTCATACTTACTCCAGATCTGCTGAACCAGCGGATTGATCCCGATGCCGCGCGGGTCGATCGTCGTGCCCGGGTATGTGGTTCCGTTATAAGTCACCGACGACGGGTTCAAGTTGTAAAACGTACCGGTGACCGGGTCTTGAATGAGGCCGAGTTCCAGGGCAGGCGAGGGAACATCCCTGTGGATCGTCACCGAGTTGCCCGGCCAGCGGAAACCTTCCCAATTGAAGAAGGCATAGGTCTTTCCACCTGCGATCTCCTTTGGGATGATCGGGCCGCCAACCGCGAAGCCAAACCGGCTGTAGTGAAACGTCGGAAGACCTACGTGCTCGCCCGGAATATTGTTTTCCCAGGAATTCGACGACCAGTTGTTATCGAGATAATACTCATACGCTGTTCCGTGAATTGCATTCGTGCCGCGCTTGGTGACGACCTGCACTTCGGCGCCAGAAGAACTATTGAAGTCCGCGGTCTGGCCGGCGGTGTTGACTTTGAATTCCTCGACACTGTCTTGAGGCGTCGGCATCACTCCAGTCGGATTGGCCGTCAAATAAAAATTGTTCTGAGCAGCCACACCGCCCGTCGGGTCGCCCGCATAGGTAGCGGTGTATGTGGACATGTTGCCGTCCATGTCATTCGTGTTGTTTCCGCCATCCAGCGAGAAATAGGTCTGGTCATTTACTGTTCCGGCGACGCTGCCTTCGGGCGTCACTCCCGGTTGCAATTCGACGAATGTGCTGACGTCGCGCCCGATGCTGGGAAGCGCGTCCAAAGCCGTGCTCGTGATGGTGTTGCCCACCGTGGCATTCATCGTCTGCAATTCGTTGGTGGCCTCTGCTACTTCAATTACCACATTGCTGCCGCCGACCTGCAACGTTAGATTCGCGGTCGTTGAGAGACCGACTTGAACGGAGGTCTTCGCCTTGCTCGTGGAGAAGCCCTGCTTCGTGACACTGATTTCATAATCGCCGGGGTCCACGTCAACGAAAATATATCGTCCCGTCTCGTTGGTCGTGACCGAATGCGACGCCTTCGTTGTGGTATCGGTGAGCGTCACCGTAGCGCCACTCACGACTGCCTTGCTTGAGTCGGTGACGGTGCCGGCAACAGTGCCCGTGTTGGTCTGTGCCCACATGGACGGAGCGCTGCACAAAACCAGCGCACCAATACACATCAGCAGAGTTGCTGAATAGGGAAGAATCTGACGAACTCGCATAACACAGCCCTCCTGGAAGACGCCTGAACGCCACAGCGGAATCTCTGTCCTACAATAACTTTTGTTTCTGCCATGAAAACCTGGTGAGGTCGAAAACACTAGCACTGCTGATAGTTCGAAAACAAGTCATAATCGTCCTAATTCGATAAATCGATTGCTTCCGCGGCAGGTTACTAGACATAACACTGACGCACAGAGCCAGGCAGAAGTCTGTCGTTCGCCGTTATGTTCGCATATCCTGTAATCGCAAGGGGATAGTTTCATGTTGAGAACGGCTATTGCGCCAAACGAAAGCAGCGCGGGGACCGGCAATTCACCAAACAGACGAGCGATTATGAACACCAAGAAGTCTGGCCCCTTATTAGTTCTCTCGGCGCTCCTCGCCGTCTTCCCCACACAGCCCTATTTCTTCTGCCAAAGCAATATCTCTTCAGCGCAGGAATCAACCGCGCTGTCAGAGAGTAGTCTCGATCTCGCGCGAATCGAATCTCAACTGCCCTCAATCGGCTTCTCCTCTGGATCAACCGCAAACAAGAAGAAGAGTTGTTCCAAGGTTTATCCCCTGCCTCGTCGATCGAGCCGATGGACGAATTGCGTGAGAGCCGCTGCCAGTGCCTGTGGAGGTGCGGAAGAGTGTGCCTGCGATTCTACAGAGCGCCTGGTCGAATATTCGTGCACAGAAGGCACGTACAAGAAGTGCACCACGGAACCTACCTGCGCCAATACAGATTGATCTTCAACGATCTCTCCCGCTGCTTATTTCCCTCGATCGCGCTATACTCGCCCCGCAATCTTCAATGGCTAAGATTCTTTACGGAGTGAACGGCGAGGGCGCGGGTCATTCCACCCGCGCCAAAGAGGTCCTCACTCACCTTGTTTCCCAGGGACACGTCGTCCACGTCGCTTCTTTCGATCGTGGCCTGCAAAATCTGAAAGAGCACTTCGACGTCACCGAAATTTACGGCTTCCGCTTCGCCTACCTGAATAACCGCGTGCGCTATAAACGCACCATCGCGAAAAATCTCATCACCGTTCCGCAAGCCACAAAAAGCCTCGCTCGACTGAAGCATCTCGTCGATCAGTGGGAAATTGACCTCGTCATCACCGATTTCGAGCCGCTCACCTGCTACATCGGACACAAGAAAGACCTCCCGGTCATCTCCATCGACAACCAGCACTGCCTCACGAACGCCGTCGTATCGTACCCCCGGCAGTACCGACGTGATGCCGCTGCCGCCAAGCTTGTCACCCGCTTCATGACGCCGCGCGCCAATGCTTATCTTGTGATTTCCTTCTTCTCGGCTCCCGTCCGCAAACGCAACACCTTTCTCTTTCCTCCGCTGCTGCGCCAACAAATCCTGAACGCGACGCCCAGCGAGGGCGATCACATTCTCGTCTACGTGACTTCGCCCGCCCCGGCTCTGGCGAAGATCCTCGGCTCCGTCCGCGGGCGCTTCATCGCCTATGGCTTTGGCCTGGAGGGAAAAAATGAGGCTGGCAACATTCTGTTCAAGAAGCCTTCTGTGGACGGGTTCTTCGCCGATCTCGTTAGCGCCCGCGCCATCGTTGCCAACTCTGGCTTCTCGCTGGTCACCGAAGCCCTCCACCTGG